>ENA-UOJN01002626-UOJN01002626.1-human-gut-metagenome-genome-assembly--contig:-C125IIP-NODE-2626-length-11047-cov-49.203148_pt1 | contig 11047 bp, 10 predicted proteins | sample MGYA00242350_ERZ723897 | MGnify/ENA metagenome assembly ERZ723897 | reverse complement strand
AGTGTATAATCAATTTGCAGTTACCGAAAAAGGCATATTCAGAATTCCTGTATATTGCTTCTACTAGTGATTGCAGAACCGACAATTATATTTAAAATTACCCAAATCAAGTATTCCGAGTGGGGCATAAAGATTATTTAAATTGTAACCATACCCTATATATTCAAACTGGCTTCATTCAAAGGAAAGTCAAAAGATGTTCATAATAATGCTCCTTACATTATTATGACAGACAAGAGTCATGACATTGGTAATAACCATCTTTTGTAAATCGTCATTTATATGCAGTGACAATTTCATTTCCATGTCTACGAAATTTGGTAATAACATCTTTTAAAAGTGTCTAGAATTCCTATCAGTTATGTACATATCTGAATTCTGATTTTATGCGTATTTATTCATAAAATTAGACTCTATATCTGCTTACACAGGTTATCACTATACTATTTCCTGCAAATAACATTTGGGAATATATTTCGTAACCCAATGGTTTCAAAGATGTTTCCTGTCAGCTCAGAGGGAAACCGATCCGCTCCAATTGTACTATTCGCTCATCTGACATGTTTCCCTTGCGGTAATCCCGTCTTTGGATGGTACACCAACGTCCCAATGCTCCTTCACGGCAACCTGGCCATCGCCCTTGGCGGTTATGGAACAGGCGCAACTGCTCAAAGTTGCCTTGCCAGACTTGTTCCGCTGACCAAACAAATCCTATTTTATCCAACAGAAGCCAGCGATCATGGGATAATTTCCCCAGTTTGTGCATTTTTCGTTGTGTATGACACCATCCACCCAGATTCCCCTCCGTCGATTTAGGGAAACGCTGATATTTTCCGACAAAAGACTTCAACTCCTCGTAATTCTTCATCCATTCCCTTTGAAGGTCTTGATTCCAAACAAAGCCGATCTCATCCAAAGCCCGGATGCGCTCTTTGCTCAAGCGTCCATTCTTCCGCCTTTCCCGTTGGGTATAACACCAAGTTGCAAGCGGGCCGTCTTCACGTTTGGGCCAGCGTCCGCAGGTATCAAAGAAGACTTTCAATGCATGGTATTCCCTCATCCATTTGGAGTCGAGCTGATTCCACTCAAAACCGATTGCATCAAGCTGGTCGCACCGTTCCTTGGCAAGACAGCCTCGTTTGTAGGCGATGCGTTGCGTGTTGCACCAAAGGCCCAGTTTCCCTTCCGTCACTGAAGGCCAGTCGTTCTCTTCCCGGTGGAACTCGACCAGCCGCTCGTACATAATCTGCCATGGTTCCAGCTCGGCCAGGATCTCTTCGATGCGGAGCCGGATATCCGACAAATAGCCGGTAGCGAGGAACGAGGTTGTTCTTTCAAATCCGTGGGGCGATGGAAGATAAGAGAGTCGCTCCCAGTGGCACGCCATCACGTCGTAGACCGATTTACCCGACAGGTTATTCACGAAATCCAAGACGACCGGCTGTTTCCCGCTTCCGGCATCCAGACAGCGCCCCAGCTGTTGCAGGGTGACAATGTAAGATTCGGTGCGCCGCAGGAACAAGACGGCATCCACTCCCTCGACATGCAATCCTTCGATCAGCATATTGACGGAAAAGAGTACGTGTAACCGGTCCGACTCTTCTCGGAAAGCGGCCAACAGCCGCTGATTCTCCTGCTCGCTTTGCGCATGATGGATTTCAAATGGCGTAATCGATCGGCCTGCCTGTGTGAGCCAGTCGCACACTTCCGGCACCATCTGTCTGAGATCGGCCAGGTCGCGACAGAAAACCAGCAGTTTGCGTACGCTTTCGGGTAGGAACTTCCGGATCACCGACGACGCGCCCAAAGCACCTTTGAAATCGACCCGCGCCAGGTCCAGTTTCTTTTGGATGCGCTCTCTCCGGCGGACTGAACAACCGCTGCGTTCCAGCTTTCTTTGCAGCCGATCCAGTTCGTTGTCCAGCCCGTAAGCACTTTGTACCAGGATCGGCACTGGTAAGATATTGTAATACCAAGCTTGCGGCAAGGTAAGTTCATAAAACAAATTTCCTTCGAAATAAAGATCCACCGTATCGATCATTCCTTCCGGACGGATTGGCGTTGCCGATGTTCCCAGGACATAGGCACAGGGATTGTTTTCTATCACTTCCTGCAAGGCACTTCCCCAAATTTCCGCCCCGAAATGATGGAATTCATCAATAAGAATATGATCTGCCCGTAACAACCCATTGTCCTCCCGGTTACGAATCAGTGACTGGAATGTCCGGTACGTCACTTGCGGAATGGAGAATCCGACGGCTTTCCGGATCTCATCCAGAATCGTGATGTTCGGAGCAAAGACCAATATATTTTCCTTTGCATGATCTGCGATATAGCGTGCCAGCAAATAGGATTTCCCTGTTCCGGTAGCCTGCACGACCGTACCGATACGGTGTTGTTTGAATCCCCGCATGATCGCCCTGTAAGCCGCTTCGTTATGCGGATAAAGCTCCACATGTCTTCCGGACAAGAGGCTTTCAATATAGCTTTCATCCGAAACGGTCAGCCCATGCAGTTCAAAGTCCAATGCTTCCGGCAGGAATCCGCCGTGTGCCACGATCCTGAAATATAGATTTCGATGCCCTTTACTTAGTGTAGAGAACTTCTCGTAGAACAATTCAGCATCCGAGCGAGTCAAAGGACGTTCGTTTCGGACCTCCTTCACGATGGCATGTACCATTCCCGGCTTGAAGCCTATCCGTAGTCCCTCTTCGGATTCTGTTACCTGGAAGCCTAGACGGAGATAGCAATCTGTTAAAGACGATACCATCCTATTTACTTACAAGTCAAAAAGTTCATTTGATTATTGTCCTTTGCTGTTTAAAGAGGGCTATCATATTACCCATTGTCAGTCGACCGGTAATATCTTCTGTTATAATCCGGTTCAAAAGCCGAAGATCCGCCTCAATTTGGACACGGAAACGACAGGACTCAGGATAATCATCCCGGATTGTCCTTGCTGTTTCATCCCAGGAAGAAGCTGACAAGTGAAGACGGGAAGAAAACTCCATACGCCGGTTGTGCCCTTTGTAGATACGGTAATAAATTGTACCACGCTCGGGATTTTTCTTATTAGGTTCAAAACGGACAACAACAGTAGGCATCCTTGTTACTTTTACAGCTGATTTATATAGAGGAGTTTCCCTTATAATCAAAATTTGGGTAGGGTGATTTTTTCTTAAAAACGCTCACCAATCTGAGTATTTTCCCTGCATTATTTATATCCGCACTGGAAATATGGATAAATTCACTCATACTAGTATATGCTACCCAGAAATAGGAGAAAGTCCAAACAATAAAAGTTCCCAAAAGGAACACCCATACGCAGGAATTTTTTCATTTACCATTCCCCTTTTCTTCACACTAAAATCCAGAATCATATTGCAGACGGTTGCGGTCAAAATGCCTCTCATGCCCGTTCTCTTCCGAAGTTAGTGGTGACAACATATAGTAATCCTTGAATGTTATACACCCGTTTGAAATTAGAAACCGGACGAATCTGCATCTTCCTCGTTTTCCGCTTATAAAGCAGAATCATCATCACCTTAAAAAATATTAATAGTCTGATTTTCAGGTTTAATCTCACATCTTTTTATATTCTGTACAGCAATGCGTTCACAATACGTCCACAAGCAAGCCCGTCTCCATAAGGGTTCACTGCCTTGCTCATTTTTTCATAGGCGACTTTATCGTCAATCAAAACAGATACTTCATTTACTATTCTGTTATAATCCGTACCTACCAGTTTTACCGTTCCTGCATCCAATGCTTCCGGACGTTCCGTTGTGTCGCGCATCACCAATACCGGCTTACCCAGTCCTGGAGCTTCCTCTTGTATGCCACCGCTATCGGTTAATACTATAGTGGATTTTTCCATTAAATAGACAAAACTCAGATATTCTAAAGGTTCAATGAAGAACATGTTCCCAAAATCGGATAATTCCTCTCCAAATACGTCATGTATCGGTTTGCGCACATTTGGATTCAAGTGCATCGGATAAACGAAGTCCACCTCCGGGTATTTTTTTGTCAAGTCTTTGATAGCAGTACACATATGGATGAATCCGTCACCGAAGTTTTCACGACGATGTCCCGTAATCAGCACCAGCTTCTTACCACCATTCAAACGGCTCACGTCATATCCGGCTTTTGCCAGTATCCCTACCAATTCACAATCCAACGCCTTGTCGCTCTTAATTTTATCCACTACCCAATAAAGCGCATCAATTACCGTATTCCCGGTCACGATGACATTCCGATCGTCAATACCTTCCCGCATCAGATTGCTACGACTCAGTGGCGTAGGCGAGAAATGGTAGGTCGCCAGTCGTCCGGTCAAAAGTCGATTCATCTCCTCCGGCCATGGGCTATAGATGTTATGTGTACGTAATCCTGCCTCTATGTGTGCTACCGGAATCTGTTGGTAGAAGGCCGACAGAGCAGCGGCAGTAGAAGTGGTCGTGTCACCGTGCACCAGCACTACATCCGGCCTTGCCTCTTTCAGTACATCACGCATACCTGTCAATACACGGGACGTCACGTCATATAAGTCTTGTCCCTGCTTCATAATGTTCAAGTCATAATCTGGACAAATATCGAATATATCCAATACCTGGTCCAGCATTTCCCGGTGTTGTCCGGTAACACATACTACAGTTTCCACCCGTTCTGGCTGTTTCTGGAATTCTTTCACCAGCGGAGCCATCTTGATTGCCTCCGGACGGGTGCCGAAGACCAACATTACTTTCTTCATTGAATTATATTTTTACATCAGATTGATTTTATAAAATCGTAACAGCGATATATCTGTTTGTTAAAATCGAATTCATTTTTTGCCATATCCAGGCAGTTCTTCGATATTGTGCTGTATTCTTCGTCAGGAAGGTTAATCAACTCAATAATATTATTGTGTAATTGTTTGAAATCATGTGGCTTTGAAACCATTCCAAAATAATATTTCGATACGATCTCAGCCCCTTCTCCACCTCCACAAAACAGTATAGGTATGCCAATAGGTATGAGATCATATATTTTGGATGGCACTGCTCCTTTGATTGCTACGGTAAGTGGAACAATTGACGCATCGTATCTTGACAACTCTTCGGCGATTTGTTTTTTCTTTACATATCCATGATAATACACGAAACAACCGGGATGTTTATTTATATATTCTTTTATCTTTTCTGTCTGATTTCCACCACCATACAAGTGGAACTCAGCGCCAATAGACTGAAACGGAATATTCTCGATAATTGAATATATATCTTGTGCCACACCTAATAGTCCGGCATATACAATGCGAAAGGGCGTGTGCTTCCTTTTGGGTTGAGCAGCAACCGCATATTGCTGCAAATTACGGTATACAAACTTGTTTTTTGTCGAAGGAAATTGATTCACATGCCGGATTATCTCTTCAGACTGACCGAAAATACCGTCTGCATTGCGATAAATATAACGTTCAATCCACGCGAAAATATCATATATCTTCCCACCTTCACGCATTGCTCCAAGCTCAACAGCAGAAAGTGGCCATAAATCGGATATGTTCACAAGAGTCTTGCGCCCGAATATTTTTTTGAAAAGCGTGATGGCCGAACCAGCCACTGGTAGTGGAGGGCTTTGGATGATCACCCTATCGTAACCCTGGATCTTCTTTATCTTAAAAGCAAACAACCATAACATGGTCGCAAATGACATCATACTTACCGCTCGCTTAAAAGGATTCTTGGACACGGTTGCATAAGTCCAATATCTATACACGTTTATGCCATTAATCTTTTCTTTTTTTGACAAACGGCCTCTATAACCCTCGAATATTTGTCCTTGAGGGTAATTCGGCAAACAAGTTAACACATCCACTTCCGCTCCCTGACTTTTCAGCCCTTCAGCCATATTGGTTATACGGGAAGGAGCAGCCCCAAGCTCGGGAGAATAGTAGAACGACACAATTAAAATCTTCATATTTTATGCCTGAAATATTTGATACGTTAAATTTCTGCAAAATACTATTTTTATCGTCTTAGAAGGTTCTAGTCGATTGTATTCTACTGATACAAAATCATTTATAATTTCTATGGAATTTGCACCAGATACAGCGATATTAGCCCTGTTGGTTCTTATTTCAGTTGACGATATGGCAAGGACCTCAATATCGGGTGCGAAATGAATATAGCTGATACATTCTGTCATATTATTGCCGACAATCTTATCATTTATTGTAAACACATCATCGTTAATAGTGAATTTCCGTTGATGTATACATCCTTTAAAACCATCGTGCTCTGCCATAATTTCATTTTCGGTATCGGATAGTACTCTTACTTTAGCTCTTTTACCCATACGGAAACCTCCCCACACCTCGCTAGAATCCTTGTTGCCGACAGTTACGGTGTTATGAGCTGACGTACTTCGTTCGTACTGCCTTCTTGCAGTCTTGTTGTAGGTAGAAATACCTGTATCAACAACAAACGGTCTGCAATCAATTCGCAATTCATAATTAAACGTATCGGCATGACTATGCCCCGGCTGATAGGTCGCAGTAATATTACCCACATCCACAACTGCCTCCAAATGTGTTGAACAAAGCTTCCTATAGCCACATTCTTTCATAGGCAAAGGGGTCCATTCCAACTTCAATCTTTTGGCGTATGCTCTCAATTCGGAAACTGTCGGTGCTATCCCATATGCCGAATCATTAAGTAAGGGAATCGTATCGTCTTTCCACACGATGCTCTCCAAATGCCCCAACATCCTTACCACATACAGTTTCAAAAGCTCACACATTTTCTCATGACCTCTATTAATCGAGGCATTATAGCAATCCAATAACCTATCGAGCAAAATGCAGTGATACATCGGTGATTGCTCGTAATGTGAGCCATCAGGCAAAATCTGTTCATCAAGCTCTTTATACAACAGACAGGATGCCTTGTCATACATTTTTTTATCGGAAAAATAAATTGAAGCGATAAACAAAGCGTAAGCATCTTCTAAAAGATGGTTGCCAAGCAGTTGGTATTCCAGTTTCCGTTCGAGCAATTTACATTGCGCATAAAGGGAATCGTTCCACCGTTGCAACCGATTGCTCTCCACTTTTTTATGATGCCTGCCGATAAACTTGATCCAGTTGATGCTTCGCAGTGCGATAGGATAAGGATCAAGACCGATCCTGTTTGTTGGCAAATCAGTTATAAACCGTTCAACCCATTCTGAACCTTGTTCAAAAGTCATGTCAGGTTGCAACAACCAATCCATATAATTCAGATTGTATGCCCAAAGCATCCCATGACTAACATCATTCCATGACTTAAAATCCCCTATAAGATTTAGGAATGTAAATGTCTTGGGTACATTGTAACAATACCACTTTGCGATAACTGAGACCATCCGCAATGAAGATTGCCGGGGAACATTATATTCCATCAACTTATGAGAAAATAGTCTATAATATAATTGATAATAGATTTGTTTTAACCGAAGATGTTTAATTGTATTGACAATAAGAATATTATTAGCCATTTGATTTAGTGCATTATAATTTCAAGTATGCGTTTATTCGTCTTATCAGATTCAAACTCTTCTTCAAATTTCTTCAAGGCATTCCCTGAATATTGAGAATAGTTTGTTGCGTTAATCGATAAGATAGCTTGTTTTATCGCATCTACATCACCGGGAATTACTAAACGACCATTGTAACCGTCTTCTACGATTTCAGGTATTCCACCTGCATAGGTTGATACGCAAGGAATGCCTACAGACATAGCTTCGATGATAATGCCCGGGTAGCCCTCGCGATAAGAAGGTAATAGCAGTAAATCATATTCTACTAAAGTTTTTAAAACCTGTTCGGAAGAGACAACCCCATGGTATGTTATTCCGCTTTCGTTGAAGTTGATATTGCGATATTTATCCTCTTTTATCTCACCATATATATCAAGGGTATAATTCGAAGGTAACAGTTTGGATACCGCTATAAGATCTTCTATCCCTTTTTCTTTGTTGATATGCGACATGAAAACACATCTGCCATGAAAGTCTGAGGGGTTCTTTCGTATTGTTGAAGCTTTACGCACATTAGGGAACCAATGTATATTGTCACTCTTTCCTATTAACTGTTGTAGGTGTGTAATACCCTGTTGGGTTTCAAAGAATATCAAGTCTGTTTGTCTGATAGCATCAAGTGCCCGTTGTAATTGGGTTTGACCAATTTTCTTTATGTAGAACTCAAATGAACCTCCGAATTTACGTAGTACGACTTTTTTGTGTGCCAAACGAGCTATTTTGCTCAATAATGGGAAATAATAAATTGTACCATGATCAGAAAAATTGAACATTACAATATCGCACCCAAACAGTCTCCACAAAAATGCCGGGAAAAAGTATGAATAATTGCGCCACATACTACGCTGGCGAGTGCGAAGATTTGAATACCGGTTGTTTTGTACAAACCTATATTCATATTCAGACTGAGAGGCTAGATAGTCAAGATAGTTTTTCATCAACACCGTCGCACCTCCATAATTCAATAAGTTGCTCTCATCGGGAATTGAGCCTACAACGAGTAATTTTTTCCGTTTCATTTCTTTATTCCTTTCTCGAAAAGTCTTACGTAGTTGCGAGCACATTCGTACATACTGAATGGACCATAAGTGGCAAGAGCTTTTTGCTTCATGTCTTTAAGCTGTACATCAGTGAGGAATAGAAATCTCTTTACCGTTTTGTAATAAGATTCTTCACCGATACCGTCACTCAGAAAACCGTTTTCACCGTTGTGTACCACATCTACTATACCGCCCACAGGTGTGCATACCGGTATACAGCCAACACCAATAGCCTCTATCAACGAAATAGGCATCCCCTCATACGAGGAACAAAGTGCATAAGCATCTCCCATTTTAAGGTATTCAAGCGGATTGTGCAGTTCTCCAAGTAATTGTATTGCTTCATCGTTGTACGAACGCAATTCCGCGGTCATCTGTGCATCACGTTCACCTCCGATAAACAATACAGTGAGGTCGTATCCTTCCCGTTTTAACCGCATTACCACACGTGCCAAGAGAGTTTGCCGTTTCACAGGGTCAATACGTGCGAGACTTATCAGTACTCGCGTCTTATTTGTATGTCTATACTGTTTAAATTGTTCCTTGACCTCGTCTGAAACAAGCATACCAGCATCCACATTGCGCCCATTGAAAATCATAGGAGCATCCATTCCATAATATTTTCGGAAGCTATGTAGTGATTCGGCGGAAATGGTAATGGGTGTAATCCACCCATGATGAAAACAGAACTTCCGCATTCCGCTGCTGATAAAGGAGCCTCCGGCTTCTTTATCAGCAGCGTTATGCACTGTATGACAGTGCATAACGCCATTCTTTCGCATGATTGCGAAAGCAATATACATAATAGCACGCAAATGCGTGTGCACCACATCAGGCTTTTCTCTACGGATATATCTATATACTCTAAATAACAAACCGATGTCAAGTCCCATCCGTTTGTTCATCGATACCACCCTTACATTATTCGATACCTCTTTCAAATAGAAATCCACCTTGTCAAGTGAGTGCAAAACCATCAATGTCACATCATGTTCTTTCGACAACTCATTGCACAAGTCAACCACAAACCGCTCTCCGCCGCCACTGCTAAGTTGAGGAATTATTTCTAAGATTTTCATTCAGATTGTTTTTTAATTTTTTTATTGTGATCCTAATACGTGTAAACTAACGAAACATGTCAGAAAAAGACGTACCCTTCCCATACCAACCTCTTATAGAAGGCATAGAAAAGTTTATAACAGATAGGAAGGATTGCCAAAAGCATCAAGATTCTTTTCTCGCGTGTCATCTTGAAATTAGAATAATAATAACCCACAACAATACAAAGAGGAAAATAGCTCATCATTATGAAACGTATAAAGAGCCATACCGAAGTTTCTTGGAAGAAAAACAGACTGGCAATATAAGTTATTGCATACCAATAGATGAACAATGCCTTTATATACCGTGGAACATCAATTTCTTCAAAAACTATCTTCTTAGTCATAAGAGCCAAAGATGCGTATACCGGCATATAGGTTATCATTTGGTTCAGTTTACCAAAAATATTCGACTGCCGCATTGTGCCGCTCGCATATCCCGTCATCGAGCTCCCTATATTCATGTCTGCTATATCAAAACCGATGAGTCCGTTCATAATAATATAATCCAGCAGTAAAGTAGTCACAACGGTCAGGAAAGGGAATATGACAAGACTGATTTTTACCGTTTTCCTATTCAGATAAAAAGGTGTTACCGAAAGTGCAGCAATCGAAAACAACATACTTTTGTGAAAGAAGAATGAACAGAAAATCAACAAACAACCGAATAGGAATGACAATAACCTATTATGAGAGGGCCTGATAATGAATGAAAAGCCAAAAAACAGTATGGCAATTCCCAAATTTCCGCGCATTACTGAAATAATGTTGATATAAAACAGCACAAATATCAGCAATCCTATCCTCACATCAAGTTTGAGCCGTTTTATTGTCCATAACGACAAAATCACCGTTCCGCTCCACACTATAAACCGCCATACCAGATAGTTTGAAGTGACATTCCGTATCAACCAATAGTAAACGGGTTCAAGATGCACGTTTAATCCGGTTGAACAGATACGTTTGAAAAGCCCCTCGTAGTGATAGAAATCGTTGTCCGCATAGCCGAAAGTGCAAAACAGTATCAGCAGGACACCGTATACTGCATAATCCAAGATGTCTGTATATCGTTTTCTAAATTCACAGCCATATCTATACACATTCGGAAACGGATACAGCATAAGAAAAAACAGAAGTATATTGAACAGTACCGGAACTGCCTCGTAATGATATTTCATCGTTGTAATTTATTAGGTAAATAAAATAGGACACATTCATACTAACACAGAAATTTGGTGTATTTGCATCCGGCTATAATCACACTTGATACATAGCAGACGATGAAAGTGCCCACGAAGGCGACCAACGGAGTTAACTCTTTGGTATACAAAAATACCCCCTCCGGCG
>ENA-UOJN01002624-UOJN01002624.1-human-gut-metagenome-genome-assembly--contig:-C125IIP-NODE-2624-length-11050-cov-18.873852_pt1 | contig 11050 bp, 9 predicted proteins | sample MGYA00242350_ERZ723897 | MGnify/ENA metagenome assembly ERZ723897 | reverse complement strand
TTTCCCTTCTCACCATTCCCGCCACCCCTTTCTCCGTCTTGACGAGCTCGTACCGATCGAGCCTCTCGTACAGTTCTCCGAGCGTTTTGCACCCGTAGCGCTTGATGCGGTACTTGGGCATCAGCTTCTTGAGCGCCGTTCCGAGCTGCGAGAGCAAAATTTGTATTGATTTGAAAAACAGGCGTTGGGGTTGTTTTTACCTTCTCCAACGGGTATTTGCAGGAGACGAGGAAGTTTCCTACATTTACAGTGCTACGGGCGAGAAACTCGCGTAGTAATATGAGATTTTTTCATTCCGAAAATATGAGATAAATGGTGATCGGATGATTATGACCAGAAAAGAATTGGAGCGAAAACTTGAACAATTAGGATGTTTAGATTGGTATTCTTTAGATGGTTCTCTTTGTTCTGATCGTCGTATTTTGTACGAAAACTATTCTGTATGGGAATATTTTTATATGGACGAAAGGGGAAATCGGACGCCTTTGAAATTATTTACTTCGGCAGAAGAAGCCTATGATTACATTTGTAAAGAGGCTACTGCTCGTATGTATGACCTTCTTTATCGAGATTATGGCGCTACTCACCGGGATGAAGTGCAACCACCAATCACCGTACAAGGAGATGATTTCGAAATGACCTGTACAAGACCGACGTCTGAAACATCCGAAAAGAAAGATTGAAGAACGACAGAACGAGTCGGTGTTCTTTGAAGTGGGGACCTTGATCTTGCAGTAAATATTTTTGAAGTTGAGGTTGTTGGGGAACATGAAAGGATTTGGAAAAGATGCTGAACTCTTGTTAAACGACACAATCATATGGCAATCCGATTGATGGCTCCGTTGGCTTTTGGGTATAAGATCTTACAGAACATTGTGAATCAGGTATAAAATAGAGCCGGATTCTGTGTCGATAGAATCCGACCGTTAACGAAAGTCTTTTGGAAATATTCCGAATTCTTTGATCTATCATATAAATACTCCAAACAGAATAAAGAGGACAGACGAGTTAAAAAATGGATACGATGAAAAAGGGAATGCTGTATTTTTTGCGGTACCGTTCATTATGATAATGGTAGCGTTTACATGTACAAAGGATGAAGGGCCTGATTGCCACAAGCGGATTACGGTGAAAAATGCGTCGGAGATACCGTTGTATGTTGTCAATGAGTTATTTTACAATTGGACCTCGGTACCAACATATCCCGGCAGATATGTTTTGATAGATATTTCGGATACGGTCACGAGAAAACAATATCTTGTTCCTCCTTTGACATTAGACAGTGACGTTGTATCAACAGAAGGTATTTGTTACGAACAGAGAATTAGGGAAAGTCCGGGCGGTGCCTGTTTGAAAATTTTTTTTATCGATGCTCGGATGGTCGATTCATTGAATACCTTGGATAAATTGATAGAGCATAACAAGGAGATCTGTTTGGGTACTCGAACATTCCGAACGATGGATGAAATGAGAGAAGCGAATTTTACAGTAACCTATCAGTAGTAGAACGACGTTCTTGTTAAGAGACGACATTTAAGACATGAAAACAATGAAATGGATTAGCTGTTTTGGTCTGTTATTATATTGCTGCACCTCATGTGAGGGGATTAGCGATATATTGTATGTTCGTAACGATTCTGATGAGGCCATATATGTTTACTGCATCTGTGGAGATAAGGATTCTTTGCCCTCGCATCCGAAATTAGAATTATTCCATTTTTCATCTGATGACATGAAAGATGCTTATGGTAATTCTGTCGAACCTCGATTTGCTTCGCCTTCTTATAGGATAAACGCCTATGATATTGGCTCATTAAAGGGCGGATTGGAAGGAAGGTTATGGAACACCTCCTCCAAAAAACGACTCCCATGTAAAGAAAATAAAATGACGCTTTTTTTTATCACAGAAAAAACAATGCGGAATTATGACTGGGGAGATATTTACAGGAATCAATTATATGTAAAAAAAATAACATTAACAGAGGATGAGTTAGTGAAAACCAATTGGTTGTATGTTTATAAACCTTAATAAGGTTATAAGAAGACAAGCAAGAAGAATTCCGCCTGTCTTCTATAATTAGATATTGTATTATTACAATTCCCCTAATTCTCTTTCCCTTCTCACCATCTCCGCCCCCCTTTCTCCGTCTTGACGAGCTCGTACCGGTCGAGTCTCTCGTACAGTTCTCCGAGCGTTTTGCAGCCGTAGCGCTTGATACGGTATTTGGGCATCAGCTTTTTGAGCGTTGTTCCGACCTGCGAGAGCGGTTCTGCCGTACGGAATTCCGGAAAGTCGGATTCGGGAAAACGGCGGAAAAAGTTATTCGGAAAAACGGACAGGTCGCCCCGACCTGTCCGTTTTTCTGCCTGTGTCCATGCCGGAGCCTTTATTCCCCGAGAATCCGTCGGGCTCTTTCCAGCGCCGCATTGATGTTCGGGCAGATGTTGTCGGGGCCCAGCAGTTCGTAGAAGCCCGAGCGCTGCAAGGCGGCGTGTACCGTGTCGTTGACGCCCGACAGTACGACCTCGATCTTCTCGCGGCGCGACATCACGCACAGGTTCGTCAGGTTGTGGATACCCGTCGAGTCGATGAACGGAACCTTCCGCATCCGGATCACGCGCACCTTGGGCCGGTCGCCGAGTTGGGCCATCAGCTCCTCGAACTTCGTTGCGATGCCGAAGAAGTACGGGCCGTTGATCTCGTATACCTCGACGCCCCGGGGAACGGTCAGGTGTTCCTCGTGTACGGCGACGTCCAGGCCGGAGCCCGGGTCGATCTCGTCGCGGATTACGGAGATTTCGGTCGTTTCCATTACGCGCTTCATAAACAGCACGCAGGCGATCAGCAGACCGACTTCGATAGCGACGGTCAGGTCGAACAGCACGGTCAGCGAGAAAGTGAGCAGAAGTACCGTCACGTCCGCGCGCGGATTGCTGAGCAGCGCCCGGAACGTCCGCCAGCCGCTCATGTTGTACGACACGACGATCAGTACGCCGGCCAGACAGGCCATCGGGATGTACTGCGCCAACGGCATCAGGAACAGCAGGATCAGCAGCAGCACGACCGCGTGGACGATTCCGGCTACCGGCGTCCGTCCCCCGTTGTTGATGTTGGTCATCGTGCGGGCGATCGCTCCCGTTGCGGGAATACCGCCGAACAGCGGCGTCACCAGATTGGCCGCTCCCTGCGCGATCAGTTCGGTATTCGAGTTGTGGCGGTCGCCTGTTACGCCGTCGGCTACGGTGGCCGACAGCAACGACTCGATGGCGCCCAGCACGGCGATCGTCACGGCTACCGGAAACAGGTTCTTGATCGCTTCCCAGTTCAGTTCGGGCACGGCGGCGCCCGGCAGGCTCGGTCGGATCGTGAAGCGGTCACCGATCGTGTCGATGCCTTCGATACCGCCGTACCGCTTCAGAAAGTAGACGCCGACGGTCACGACGACGATGGCGATCAGCGATCCCGGTATTTTCTTCGAGAATTTCGGACTCAACGCGATAATCAGCACGCTCAGCACGCTGACGGCGGCGTTCCACCAGTCGACCGTGCCGAAGTGGCGGAAATAGAGCAGCCACTTGCCGACAAAGTCGCCCGGAACCTTTTCGCCTCCGAAGTCCAGACCGAACACGTCGGCAATCTGCGTCGTGAAGATCGTCACGGCGATGCCGCTCGTGAAGCCGACGACGACGGGGTAGGGGATGAACTTGATGACGGCTCCGAGCCGGAAGACGCCCATCAGTACGAGCAGCACGCCGGCCATCAGCGTGGCGACGATCAGGCCCGCCTCGCCGTATTGCTGGATGATGCCGTATATGATGACGATGAATGCGCCCGTAGGCCCTCCGATCTGTACGCGGCTTCCTCCCAACAGCGAGACGACCAGTCCGGCGAGGATAGCCGTGACGATGCCTTTCTCGGGCGATACGCCCGAGGCGATGCCGAACGCGATAGCCAGCGGCAGCGCGACGATGCCGACGATGATGCCGGCCATCAGGTCGGAAGCGAACGTGCGTTTCGAATAGTTTTTCAGACAGTCGAACAGTTTGGGTCTGAACTCCAAAAGTTTCATGATGCGTTTGAATCGATTTTCCGTGATAGTTCGGTAAAGAGGCTGCAAAAGTACGCAAAAAATCGGAAGATGCGTACCGTTTCGCACGTTCCTCGTGTTTATTCTTTCTTCGTCAGGGCGGGAGGCGTCCGCCTGATTGCCGGACGGGACGGAGCGGGCCGCAGCCGTGCGGCGAATGTCTTTTCATGCGGTCTGCGGACCGTAGGGCAAAGGAGTGTCGTGCGGGAGCGGATGCGCCGTTGTCTGTCGGAGTAAAGGGCGCCGGATTTTGTCATTGCAAGGAAGGGGCGCGGTTCGGTTGCCGGCATCGTCGTGCAACCGTGGCCGGGCTGCTGCCGAGCGACCGTTGAGGATTCCGTGTCCGGCCCGGATCGTTGCAGGGGGCGGGACCGTGTCCGGCCGGAGTCCGTACCGACGGATTCCGCGGCGGGGAGGCGATTCGGATACGAGGAGAATCGGTTTCGCTTCCGAAATATAAAAAGGCGGCCGAATGCGTCGATGTACCAAGTATGCCTGCCCCTGGATTTCTATATTCGCCAGTCGCGGCTCGCAACCGCAGAATGCGCGTCGGATTTGGCTTCTGCCGAATCTTCTCCGGCAGAGGAAATCTCGGGCGGAGAATCCGGAAGTGTCGAAAATACGAGAATGGGTACTGTTGAGTGTAAACAATAAAGAAAGGCCGGAGCCCATCGAGTTCCGGCCTTATGCGGTAAATCGAACGGCTTACTTGAATGCCTTGCCGATCGCGATGAAGTCGTCGGCCACGAGCGCCGCGCCTCCGATCAGGCCGCCGTCGACGTCCTCTTTCGAGAAAAGCTCGGGAGCGTTGCCCGGCTTCGCGCTGCCTCCGTAGAGGATAACGGTCTGGTCGGCTGCGCTGCCGAACTTCTCGGCGAGCACCTGACGGATGAAGGCGTGCATCTCCTGTGCCTGATCGGCCGTAGCCGTCTTGCCCGTACCGATGGCCCATACCGGTTCGTATGCGACGATCAGTTTCGAGAACTGCTCGGGCGTCAGGTTGTAGACCACTTCTTCGATCTGGGCACGTACGACGTCGAAGTGTTTGCCGGCCTCGCGGTCCTCGAGCTTCTCGCCCACGCAGTAGATCGGTGCGAGGTTGTTCTCGTAAGCCTGAGCCATTTTCTTGTTCAGCGTCTGGCTCGTCTCGCCGTAGTATTCGCGGCGCTCGCTGTGGCCGAGGATCACATATTCGACGCCCAGCGAGGCGATCATCTTGGCCGATACCTCTCCGGTATAGGCGCCCTTGGCTTCGGCTGCGCAGTTCTGGGCCGATACGGCGATGCCCGTTCCTCGGGCGGCCTTGACGATCTCCGAGAGGTGGGTGAACGGAGGAGCCACGATGAAGTTCACGCACGAGCAAACCTCGCCCTTCTTGGCGGCTACTCCCTTAAACAGTTCGACACCCTCCGCCGGAGTGGTGTTCATTTTCCAGTTTCCTGCGACAATTTTCTTTCTCATAATGATATATCGGTTAAATGCAATGTCTTTTTGTTCTCTGCCGTCCGTGCCTGCTTACGCTCGCTTGCGGATGTCTATGTAGTTGCCCGTCGCCTGCTCGACCGCCACCTTGCCCGTCCCGTTGCACTGGGGACAGCGCACCTTCCCCTCGTAGAGTTCGTGTTCGCAAACGCCTTTGAATACCCGAGATTTGACGTATACGTCGTTCCGGGCTACTGCTCGGGCGATCCTCTCGCGCAGAGCGTTGTCGCTCGTTTGGGCATAGAGCCCGTCCGCTACCCGGACGTATGAGGACAGGTCGCGGACTCCCATGGCCTGCAAGTAGCGGACCGGATGGATTCCGACACCGCCCCAGATCTGCTTGCGACACAGAAAACCCTTCCCCTCGCATCCGAGCGCGTAGGTCCCGTAATCCCTGTAATCGCACGGACTCGGCAGCATGGCCGTCTCGGGTACGATAAATCCCCGGTCGCCGCAATGGGGACATACCCGGGCGTTCACGGACATCTTTCCCCCGCAAGTGGGGCACAAAACGAGATAAGACATATCGGGTCGTTTTTATGTAACGTATTGCGAAGTGTTTCTTTTCCGCTTTCCGCATGTTGCTCGCGGGACAGCTCGGCGACCGTGCGGAGACGGCCGAGCGCTCGCTTATCCGGCCGTCCAGCCTTTCACTTCGTCGAGCGTCGGATTCTGCAGTCCGAGCTTGTTCTTCTTGTTGTAACCGCACAGGTCGTTGTGCAGCTTGCCCGGCGCGAGCTTCTTCAGCGCTTCGACCGTCAGAAAGCCCATTTTATGCAGCACGGGGACCCATTGCTCGGGAATGCCTGCGGCGGCGTATTTCTCGGGACCGTCCTTCTGGGCGGCCTTTTCGGGACGCATCTGCGGGAAGAACAGCACGTCCTGAATCGTCGTCTGGCCCGTCATGAACATCGTGAGCCGGTCGATGCCGATGCCCATGCCCGAGCAGGTCGGCATGCCGTACTCCAGCGCGCGGACGAAGTCCATGTCGATGAACATCGCCTCGTCGTCGCCTTTCTCGCTCAGGCGCAGCTGTTCCTGAAAGCGCTCCAGCTGGTCGATCGGGTCGTTCAGCTCGGAATAGGCGTTGCACAGCTCCTTGCCGGTTACGAACAGCTCGAACCGCTCGGTCAGGTCGGGATTGCTGCGGTGGCGCTTGCACAGCGGCGACATCTCGATCGGGTAGTCCGTGACGAACGTCGGCTGGATCAGATCCTGCTCGCAATAGGCGCCGAAAATCGCGTCGATCAGCTTGCCCTTGCCCATGGTCTCGTCGGTCTCGACGTTCAGCTTGGCGCAGGCTTCGCGCAGTTCCCGTTCGCTTTTGCCCGTGATGTCGAAGCCGGTCTTCTCGCGGATCGCGTCGGTCATCGTCACGCGGCGGAACGGGCCGGCGAAATCGACCGTGTGCTCGCCGATGCGTACTTTCGTCGTGCCGTGCAGCGCCAGTGCCACCCGTTCGAGCATCTGCTCGACGAACTCCATCATCCAGATGTAATCCTTGTAGGCGACGTATATTTCCATGACCGTGAACTCGGGATTGTGCGTGCGGTCCATGCCCTCGTTGCGGAAGTCCTTGCCGAACTCGTATACGCCGTCGAACCCTCCGACGATCAACTTCTTGAGGTATAGCTCGTTGGCGATCCGCAGGTAGAGCGGAATGTCGAGCGCATTGTGATGCGTGACGAACGGGCGGGCCGACGCTCCGCCGGGAATCGACTGCAGGATCGGCGTTTCGACCTCGACGTAGCCCCGTTCGTTGAAAAAGCGGCGCATCGTGTCGATGATCTTCGTGCGCTGCAGGAATACCTGACGCACCTGCGGATTGACGATCAGATCGACGTAGCGCTGGCGGTAGCGCAGCTCGGGATCGCTGAACGCGTCGTACACCTTGCCGTCTTTCTCCTTGACGATCGGCAGCGGCCGCAGCGACTTGCTCAGCAGTTTCAGCTCCTTGCAGTGGACCGACAGCTCGCCGGTTTTGGTGACGAACGCGAATCCGCGCACGCCGACGATGTCGCCTATGTCGAGCAGCTTCTTGAAGACCTTGTTGTAGAGCGTCGCTTCGGGATCGTCTCCGCACACTTCGTCGCGCTTGATGTAGACCTGTATCTTGCCCGTATGGTCCTGCAGCTCGAAAAACGACGCGCTGCCCATGATACGGCGCGAGAGGATGCGCCCCGCGATCGATATGTCGGAGAAGTTCTGCTTTTCGGGCGAGTACTCCGCGGCGATCTGCGCGGCCGTGGCGGTCACCTCGTACCGGGCGGCCGGATAGGGGTCGATTCCCAACTCGCGCAGCTGCGCGAGCGAGTTGCGGCGGATCTGTTCCTGTTCACTGAGTTCTGCGATGCTCATGGCGGTTTCTTTCAGAATTTAATACCGGCGCAAATGTACGAAAATTCTCAGAGTTTTTTGCCGCCGACGGGCCGAAAACGCGCATTTTCGGCCCGCCGGCGGCTCCGGTCCGCTACGGCTTGGCCTTCAGCTTGCCCGTCTTGTTGAACTTGTATCCGATGCCGATCGTCCAGTAGCGTCCGAACATGCGCGACCAGTTGTTGGTCACGTAGTCCGACATCATGCTCGAGGTGAAGCTCTCGTTACGGTTCAGGATGTCGTATACCGTCAGGCTGATGTCGCCCGAGCGGTTCTTGAACAGCTTGACTCCGAGCGAGAGGTTCCACGTATGCGTGTCGACGTCGCCGCCGGCATACGAGAAGCTGTGGTAAAGGTAATAGGCGTAGTTCGTTTCGAAATAGGCGTGCTTGAGGAAGTTGACGCGCACTTGGGCTCCGGTCTGCTGCGTGATCGTGCTGTTGTCGTCGCGGAGCGAGTTGGAGGAGTGGTTGTACGAAAGGTTCGCGCTGAGCGAGAACTGGCAGACGGTCGATTGGTTGCCTGTCAGATGCACTCCTATCCGGGGCGACAGCGAGTTCGTGTAGTCGAGCTCTTCTCCGATATACGAGGGTCGGCGGCTGTATCCGATGCCGGCCGTGCAGTTCAGAACCGACTTCAGCGGCTTGAGCGGAGTCGAGAAGTTCCCGTTGGCCTGAACCGATCCCGAGCCGTTCACGTTGACCGGCGTCGTCAGCGTCGAGCCTTTCGGCGCGACGTAGCCTCCGTATTGCTCGAGCGGGGTATCCTCGGCGAAAAAACGCTGGCGGGTGGCGATGTCGCGCACGGTCAGGTCGGCCGACAGGTTGAATCCCACCGAGCGCGAGCTCTTCGTGTCGGTATGGTAGTAGCCGAGCGAGACCGAGTGGGTGTAGCTCTGTCTGAGACCGGGGGTTCCGCCTGTGAGGCTCAGTCGGTTGCGCGTGTCCAGCTCGGCACGGAGCTGCTCGACCGAGGGCTGCCGGACCGAGCCGCTGTAATTGAAGTACAGATTGCGGGTCTGTCCGATCGAATAGTGGAACGACAGCGACGGCTGCAGGCTGCGGAACGTGCGTCGGTCGTCGTGCGTTTCGGGGAAGGCCTCGTCCCGGTTTTGCCGGGCCGACTGGTAGCCCATGCGCACGAACAGGTAGCAAGTCTGACTGTATCGGTTGAATCCGAGTTCGGCGGTCTGAGTCGTGTAGTTGCGCGTGTAGTCGTAGGTCGAGGTCGTGTCGATCAGTCCGGTGAAGCGGTCGACGGCCATCCGCTTCGAGTGGCTGTTGTCGACCGAAATGCCGTAGCCGGCCGTTACCGAGCTTTTTTCGCCCAAAGGCTCCGTGTAGCTGAAGTTTCCTCCCAGCGACCGGCTCCATCCGCCGGCACTCGTCTCCAAAAAGGTCCGGTCGTTGTCGGTCGAGAGCGAGTCGATCCGCCAGCCCGATGCGTCGTCGCGACTCGTGGAGCCTTGGGCGTTTATGTGGATCATTCGCTTCGGATTGTTTTTGAACGAGTGGGCCCAGATCAGCCTGCCGGACAGGTTGCGGCTCTTCTCGCGGTTGCGCTCCGTCGCGCCGACGCGGTTGGTCGTTTCGCCGTCGAGCTCGTTGCGGGCTCCCCGATAGCTGTGCGAGAGGTCGTCGGAGTATTGGACACTGGTCGCGAAGACGAGGTAGTCGTTCTTCGGGTTATAGCGCAGATCGAGATTGGCCGAGTGTTGTCTGCCGAGGCGCGAGGCTCGGGTCGTGTCGGTGTAGCTGCGCGACCGGTAGGCTTCCGACGGGAAATAGATCTGTTGCGTGATCCGCTGCGTTTCCGACCGCTCGTTGGCGAAGCGGTAGTTTCCCGACAGGGTCAGATGCTTGCCGTAGCGGTGCGTCAGGCTGGCGCCGAGCGTCGTGCTGCGGCGGTCTCCGTCTCCGCCGCCCGCGTATGAGGCGAACCGGTCTCGGATGCGGTTGGACGACTGATTGTTGTTGTTGCTGTTCGCCTCGACCGAGTAAATGCGCCGTTCCGAGAAATAGTTGTACGAAGCGCCGGCTCCGTAGCGTCCCTTGCGGTGTCCGTCGGGGCCCCGGTCGATGTCGGCTCCGTAGCCGGCCAGCGCCTCGACGTTGACGCTTTTCTCGGGCTTGCTGCGCGTAACGAGGTTCATTACCGTGCGTTTCTTGCCGTTCTTGTTGCCCTTGAGCCGCTCCTCCTCGGGCAGTTCGTCGTAGACCTGAATGTCGACCACGTCGTTGGCCGCCAGAAAGTCGAGGGCCGAGCGGGCGTTCTCTCCGAACAGCGGACGGCCGTCGACGTAGGTCCGCTCGATCGTTTTGCCCATGAAGCGGACTTCTCCTTCCTTGAGCTCCATGCCGGGCAGGCCCCGGACGATCTGAAGCGCCTCGTCGCCGGGCAGCACGCGGACGTTCTCCGCATGGTAGACGATCGTGTCTCCGCGTTCGCTCATCAGCGGGCGCCGTCCCTGCACGACGATCTCGCCCAGGCTGATCGGAATCTCTCCGAGAAAAACAGTATCTATCCGGTTCGTTCCGGCTGTCGTGCTTACGTTTCGGGTCGTGCCGCGATAGCCGAGGTAGCCGATGCGGAGGCGGACCGACGAGTCGCGCACGCTTTCGAATCGGAAGGCTCCCCGGCTGTCGGTTATTCTCAGCAGCGTATCGCCCGGGGTCATCAGCAGTACGGACGCTCCGACGAGCGGGCCGCTGCCGGCCGAGTCGGCGACGACTCCCTCCAGCGAACGGACGGGCGGACGGCCTTGTAAGTCGGCTTGCGCCCACAAGGCCGCGAGAGCCCATAGCATCAGGTATCGGAACATAGTCGGTCTGCGTTGAGGTCCCCAAGGTACGAATTTTTGCCGGATCGGTCGCGCAGGTTTGCGGACTTACGACGGGTTGAGAGGACGGATATTTGCGGACCCGATCCGTTTTGCCGGCTCGTGCATGATGCGCCGGAAGAGTGCGTTCGTTCCGGAATAGTCGGTCCTTGGGAACCGTTCCGAAGAAAGCGCGGCTTCCGAATCGACGGAAGCCGCGCGGTTTTCTTCGCATATGCGCTATTCGACCGGTTCCGGACGGGCGAGCACCCCGGTGAGGATTACG
>ENA-UOJN01002607-UOJN01002607.1-human-gut-metagenome-genome-assembly--contig:-C125IIP-NODE-2607-length-11117-cov-11.498644_pt1 | contig 11117 bp, 11 predicted proteins | sample MGYA00242350_ERZ723897 | MGnify/ENA metagenome assembly ERZ723897 | reverse complement strand
GCAGGCGGGAGCGCCAGCGGGATATGGAACGATAGTCACTACCAAGGGGCAGCCATACCCATTTTTGATGTGTGTACGGCTGTGTCGGCGTGTTCCCCCTCTCCACACCTCACCCCCTCGAAACTACCTGTACTTCCCGAAAAAAGAGATAGTACAGCGGCGGCAGCTTTGCAGTTTTCGGCAGCGATCCGTACAATGAAAAGGCAAAGGAGGTTTGCGCATATGAAAAACGCAAGGATCATCGCCGTTTTAGTGCTGCTGGCACTTTCTTTTTCGGGCTGTGCAAATGCAGATTATTTCGATGGGACGCCATCTTCGGAGGAAACGGCAATGACCGAGCCTGTGCTAAGCACTGCGCCGCAGGAGCGCACAACCGTTTCTGTTTCGGAAAGTACAGAGATTTTCGCAGAGAGCACCGCAGAACCCGAAACGGTGGAAATACCGCCGGAGGTTTCAATACCTGTCGCAGACCATGCCAAGCTGCCGACAGAGAGCAGCGCCATGGAGCCTGCGCCGCCGAAAGCATCCGAACCCGAACCACCGGAAGAACCTACGGAAACACAGCCGCAGGAGTCTAAACCGCCCGACGAAGAAGAACCCATAGAACCGGCGTTTGACATTCAGACTTGGATCGACTATGCCAAAGCCTATGCCGAAAGTGTAGGGTTGCGGCTGGAAAGCTCGGCGGTGGATTGCTGGGATAATCCTATTGATGCCGCCGCAGACCGCATCTATCTGGAATGGGATATTTGTTCCCGCCTGAACCGCTATGCGGCAGACGAAACCATTACGGATGTCTGGGTGTGGTACGAAGCGGTCGGAGCAAACAGTTACCTGATCTATATCGGGTACGCATAATTTCACACACTGAATGGAGCATCGCAGAAATGCGGTGCTTTTTCATGTCAACAAGGAGGTAAACAAATGAAAGCATTCTATCGAAGGAGCATTTCGGGGTTGTTAGCCCTGCTGATCTGCTCCACTACTATTTGGAGCAGCGGCGTAACTGCCTTTGCAGCATCGTCCTCCGGGGAAACCGCTAAGTCCTACTCTGTGGCATTTCCCAGAGATGGAGATGCCAATTTGGACACCAGCGGCACATGGGGGCACGACGAACTCCACTATATGAACGGCTGGACATCCGGTGAAAAGACTTGGATGACGACGCTGCACACCATCGGGGACTTTAACGGCCCGGCCTGTTACTGCATCGAACCGGGGGTACCCCGTCTGCTGGAAAGAACCTACGCTCGCTACGGCGAAGATTACTGGAAGGACCATCCCTCCGAGTGCAACAGCACCATCGACGCTGACACCATCAAGACTCTGCTTGGGCGGATCATGCAGTACGGCTATCAGGGGAATCTATCCCTTGGCTGGCGTTCTCAGAATGATGCGGATGCCGACAAACTGGCACACATGATGGCAACGCAGGTGCTGGTATGGGAAACGGTCGTCGGGGAACGGGACGCCAATTTTAATCATATTGACCCCGGCAATGCTGATGCCGTGAAATCCGTCTATCGGACAAGCCACCCGCTGTACAGCCGCTTCTCTGCTTATTATGACAGCATGGAAGCCAGCGTGAAGAAGCACACCATCGTCCCCAGCTTCATGGCCCGAAGCACCGGCAAGGCACAAACGGTCGAACTGAACTGGGATGGAAGCCGTTATGCGGCTACGCTGACCGATACCAACGGTGTGCTGAGTGATTACACCTTTTCCTCCGAGCAGGCAGGGATCACCTTTGCAACCAGCGGCAATACGCTGACCATCACTGCCGAAGCAGCCCCGGCGGAAACGGTGACGATCTCCGCCACCAAAAACAATACCCGTAAGGGTGTCGTGGTATGGAGCGATGGGCATTACGGCCCTGACGGCACAATGCAGGATGTGGTCACTTACAGTGCCACGATCAGCGATCCCGTCAAAGCCTATCTTAACCTGAAAGTGTCCTACGGCGGCGCCAAGATCATCAAGACAAGTGAGGACGGCAAGGTCGAGGGCATTTCTTTTACGATCACCGGCAACGGCGTGAACAAGACCGTCACGACGGGTGCGGGCGGTGTCATTCAGATCGACAACCTTGCTCCCGGCGTTTACACCGTCACCGAGCAGAGCTACGACAAATACGAGCCGCAGGAGGTGCGCCGTGTCACCGTTGTCAGCGGTCAGGTGGCAACGGTCAATTTCAATAACACCTTGAAGCGAGGAACCCTCATTGTGACCAAGACCTCCGAGGACGGCTTGAACGAGGGCGTGAAATTCTACCTCTACGGCACTTCGCTTTCGGGGCTTGCGGTAGATGAATACGCCGTGACCGACAACACGGGCAAAGCCGTGTTTTCCGATGTGCTGATCGGCACAGGCTACACGCTGGAAGAAGTCGATACGGCGATCCGCTATGTCGTCCCCGAACAGCAGACGGCGGCGGTGGAATGGAACGCCGTCACGAACAAGAGCTTTACGAACATCCTGAAAAAGTGGAATGTCATCGTCACCAAGAGCGACGCCGAAACGGGTATGCCGCAGGGCGACGCCACCCTTGCCGGTGCCGTTTACGGTATTTACAAGGGCGACCAGCTTGTGGACACCTACACCACAGACGCAAACGGGCAGTTCACCACGAAATACTATGTCTGCGGCGACGACTGGACCATCCGTGAGATCACGCCCTCCGAGGGCTATCTGCTGGACAGCACCGTTTATCCCATCGGCGCAGAGGCAAAAAACTACACCGTGGAATACAACACCACGGCAAACGATGTGACCGAGCAGATCGTCAAGGGCAGAATCGCCATCATTAAGCACACGGACAACGGCGACACCCAGCTTGAAACGCCGGAGGCCGGAGCGGAATTTGCGGTCTTTCTGAAAGCCGCAGGCTCTTATGACAGCGCCAAGGCATCCGAGCGTGACTACCTGACCTGCGACGAAAACGGCTTTGCCGAAACAAAAGCGTTACCCTATGGCATCTACACGGTGCATCAGACCAAGGGCTGGGACGGGCGTGAGCTGCTTGCCGATTTCGATGTGTATATCGCCAAGGACGGGCAGACCTATCGCCACCTTGCCAACAACCGCAATTTTGAGAGTTATATCAAGATCGTCAAGGTGGACGCCGAAACGGGCAGAGTCATTCCGCTGGCAGGCGCAAGCTTCCGGCTCTACCGCCCGGACGGGTCGCTCATTACGCAGGCTTTCACTTATCCCGAAGTCACCACCATCGACACCTTTTATACGAACAGCGACGGCTACCTCATTACACCCGAAAAGCTGGAATACGGCACGGGCTATTCGCTGGTGGAGGTTTCCGCTCCCTACGGCTACACGCTGAACAGCGAGCCGGTCTATTTTGATGTGACCGCCGACAACGCCACAGAGGAAAACGCCGTCACGGTGGTCGAGGTCACAAAGCCGAACACGGCGCAGAAGGGTGTGATCCGGATCAGCAAGAGCGGCGAGATCTTTTCTTCCGTCACCGAGGCGGACGGCGTCTATCAGCCGGTGTTTGCAGTCAAAGGACTTGCGGGTACGGTCTACGAGATCACTGCAGCCGAGGACATCATCACGCCGGACGGTACGCTCCGCTATGCGGCCGGAGAGGTCGTCGATACCGTGACCACCGATGAAACGGGGCTTGCCGAAAGCAAGCCGCTGTATCTCGGCAAATACGAGGTCAGGGAGATCACTGCACCCACCGGCTATGTGCTGAACACCGAAATCCACACGGCAGAGCTTGTCTATGCCGGTCAGGAGGTCGAGATCACCGAAACCGCCGCCGACTTCTGCAACAAGCGGCAGAAAGCCGCCGTTTCTCTGGATAAGGTCTTGGAGCAGGACGAGCGTTTCGGCATCGGCAAGAATGGCGAACTTTCCGCCGTGACCTTTGGGCTGTTCGCCGCCGAGGAGCTGACCGCCGCTGACGGCAGCATCATTCCTGCCGACGGTCTGCTGGAGATCGTGTCGATGGACGAAAACGGTCACGCTGTCTGCAAGACCGATCTGCCGTTTGGCAGCTATTATCTCAAAGAGTTGTCCACGGACGGACACTATATCCTCTCCGACGAAAAGTCCCCCATTGTGTTCGAGTACGCCGGGCAGGACACCGTACTGGTGGACATTAAGGCAAACGGCGGCGCACCCATCGAAAACAAGCTGCTCTACGGCGAGATCCACGGGCTGAAAAAGGACGAGGACGGCGGCGGTCTTGCCGGTGCGCTGATCGGGCTGTTCCGTGCGGACTGCATCGAGTTTACGACGGAAAACGCCATTCTGATTGCCACCTCTGCCGAGGACGGCAGTTTTTCTTTTGCCCGTGTGCCTTATGGCAACTGGATCGTGCGGGAGATCGAAGCCCCGACCGGCTTTGTGCTGTCGGAAGAAACCTATCCCGTGACCGTCGATGCGGACGGTGCGGTGATCGAGGTGGAGATCGAAAACGCCCGCATCCGTGGCACGGTGCAGCTTACCAAGACCGACCGGGACTATCCCGACAACAAGCTGACGGGTGCGGAGTTCACTGTTTACCGTGACAGAAACGGCAATAAGGAACTGGATGCGGACGATGAACTGGTCGGCACGCTGACTGAAACCGGCATCGGCGTTTATGAACTGTCCGACTTGCTCTACGGCGGCTATTTTGTCAAGGAAACGAAAGCGCCGGAGGGCTTCTATCTGGACGACAACGCCTACTATTTTGAGATCACCGAGGACGGCAAGACTGTGACCGTGGAGAACGAGGCCGGAAAGGGCTTTGTCAATGCGCCGCAGATCGGCTCTCTGAAAATCATCAAGACTTCCTCGAACGGCAAAATTGAGGGCTTCTCGTTCCGTGTCACCGGACCGAACGGATATGTCGGCGTATTCACTACCGACAAAAACGGCGAGATCATCATCGAAAATCTCCGCATTGGTGAGTATGTGGTGTCCGAGGTGTCGGACGGCGCATCTTCCGCCTATGTGCTGCCCGCCGACAAGACGGCATCCGTGTTTGAAGGTGCGGTGACGAAAGTGGAGATGCACAACGAGCTTCGTGACACGCCGAAAACCGGGGATGACAGCAACCCCGCCCGCTGGCTTGCCCTGCTTGGCGTTTCCGCTGTGGGTGCTGCCGCGCTGGGCGTAGTCGGATTCAGAAAACGCAGAAAGGAGGACGCGGAGTAATGGAGCTGAAAACCATTCTGGCGATCGGACTGGTCGTATTTATCGTCGGCGCTTTGATCTTCCTGAAGATCAGAGCCAAGAAGAAGTAAGCCTTGGGGCAGCGAAAACCGCTGCCCCTTTTACATATCCCGAAAACAGAAAAGGAGGCAAAAATTATGGTTCATTTCTTTGATGCGGACATAGCGAAAAAATACGGAGTCAATGCGGCGGTGCTGGCCTGCTTCCTTTGGGATTGTATTGAGCAGAAAAGCACCGAATCGCCGCAGCTCCATGAGGGCAAGGTTTGGGTACGCTGTTCGGTGCAGATGATGACCGGCTTTTTCCTGTTTCTGTCCTACGATGAGATCCGCTATGCCCTGAAACGGCTGGTCAAGGGGCGGGTGCTCACCAAGGGACAGTTCAACGAGAGCCGTTTTGACCGCACGAACTGGTACGCCTTTACCGAGTTCGGACAATTCCTGATGACGGAAAGCGAGGGACGGACGCAATGAAGAACGGCAGACACATTATTTGGAGCAATGACATTGACTACGACGACTGGCGGGAGGACTTGGAGGAGCAGTACCCCGACCTCACCGAAACCGAGCGTATGGAGCTGATGTATGAGATGAACGGCGACTATCTGGACGACAAGCGCTCCAATCTGGACATTCAGCTTTCCCGTCCCATTCTCGTTGTCGGTGATCTGGGGCTTTGGCACGGCCGCCGCATGGGATATAAGGAGATTCCGAGCGGCAATATCCGGGACTGCCTTTACAGCGAACGAGACATGGATTACAGCACATGGTATGTGGATAAAAACGGCGACTTCCGCTGTGATGCCATCCATCACGACGGTACGAACCATTATCTTTACCGTGCCTACAAGGACAGTGTGAGCGACACGCAGATCGAGAATCTGAAAGAAAAACTCTACCGGGGCATTGCGACCCGTGCGGACATTACAAGAGTGACCCGCAGGCTGGGCGACGAGATCGCCCATGTTTACGGTTTTCCCATTCCCCGCAGGTGGGTGCCGGTACAGGAGCGATAATGGAGGCAGCTATGATGAATATATCAGATACAAGGGACTGCGCCTTTGAAGCCTTTATTACCAACCTCGGCAAATACAACGAGGGCTTTTTGGTGGGCGAATGGGTGAAGTTTCCCGTGACCAATGAAGAAATGCAGGCGGTTTTCCGGCGCATCGGCATCGGGCGGCGCTATGAGGAATGGTTCATCACCGACTATGACTGCCCGGACGCAGCCATCGGCAAGGTGCTCGGAGAATATGAGAGCCTGAGTGAGCTGAATTATCTCGCCGGGCAGATCATGGAACTGCGGGAGATCGACGATTTCTGGCAGGCGGTTTTGGATTTGGGCGAGAACACCGGCAGTGTGCAGGAGGTGATCAACCTGACCGAAAACTTGGACTGCTTTGATTACCTGCCCGGCGTGCGGAATGACTATGACCTCGGCTATTACTGGATCGAGGAAAGCGGCTGCTATGACACAAGCAACCTTGGCGCACTGGCAAACTATATCGACTATGAGGGCTTCGGGCGGGACATTCGGTACGAAGAAGGCGGCGTGTTTGGGGATAACGGCTATGTGCGGTCAAACGGCAGCCGCTTTGTGGACATCTACGACGGCGACATTGAGAACATCCCCGAAGAATATCGGATCAGTTCACCCGCCGTTCCCGTCCGCTCCGCAGCCCCACGGCAGACGGAGCAGCCTGAACGATAAAATTTGCACCTTTGATATTGCCTTGCGGTTTGGGTATAGTATAATAAAAACGATAAAGAAGTGAACACCGTGAGCGACAACTATTTTGATCTGCCATCCCGCATTGAGGACGCCTTTGCGGAGATCGACAGTGATATTGTGATGGATCTGCTGAATACCGACGAGGACTACGCCGCGCTTTCCGACCGTATGGACAAGCTGAAAACGCAGTACCCCGTCATCGACAAAATGAACGAGGACAGCGGCGAGATTCGCATGACCGCAGAGGAGCATCGAGCGTATGTGGACTATATGAACCTTGCCCGCCAAATGGAGGATATGGAGCGGCAGCACATTTACTTCCGCGGACATACCGATGCCGTGGCCTACCTCAAAAAAATCAAAGCGCTATAAGTACGACGAAAGCGGTGCAGAGAGATCTGCGCCGCTTTTTTGTTGGCAGAAATGCAAAGCGAGTCGAAATTGATGCTCTGTATAAAAAGTTTTTCTGAATTTTAAGTAAAAACTATTGACAAAAACGGCGTTTTTGGCTATACTACTAGCAAGGAGGCGATACCATGATCGTTAGACCCTACTATTTGGATATATTGAAAACCTATCGGGATGTTCCGCTGGTGAAGATCCTTGCCGGGATTCGCCGCTGCGGGAAATCGACCATTTTGGATATGCTGAAAGACGACCTGCTCGGCAGCGGCATTGCGGCAGACCATGTGATCCATCTGCGCTATACCTCGGAAGAGCTGGACGAGGGCATGACCGCCAAACAGATGTACCGGGATATAAAAGAAAAAATGACCGACAGCGAACGCTACTATCTTCTGCTGGACGAGGTGCAGGAGGTGGACGGCTGGGAAAAGGCAGTCAACAGTCTATTGGAGGATTCCAATACCGACATTTATGTGACCGGTTCCAACTCTAAGCTGATGTCCGGTGAGATCTCCACCTATCTGACGGGTCGGTATATCTCTATCCCTGTCTTTACGCTGTCCTTTGCCGAATATCTGGAGTTTAAGAAGGACAGCGGCCGCACGCCGAAAGAGCTTTTGAACGAGTATATCCGCATGGGCGGCTTTCCCATCGTTGCGCTCGGCAACTTTGACGAGCGTTCGTCCTATCAGATCGTCGAGGGGATCTACAATTCCGTTATCACCAGCGACATTACCAAGCGACACAATATCACGAACTTTGACCTGTTCAACCGTGTGGTGAAGTATGTCGTAGAGAATGTCGGCAAGACTTTTTCCGCCAATGCTATCGTGAAATTCATGAAAGGCGAAGGACGCTCCCTCTCGGTGGAAGCAGTCTATAATTATCTGGAATGGCTGGAAAAGGCTTTCGTGATTTACCGATGCCAGCGGTACGATATGCAGGGCAAGACCGTCCTGAAAACGCAGGAGAAGTTCTACCTTGCGGATGCTTCCCTCAAATACTGCATGATGGGCTTTAATCCGAAATCCGTTGCCGCTATGCTGGAAAACATCGTGTACTTTGAGCTTCGGCGGAAGGGCTATGATGTTTACATCGGCAAAAACGCCACCAAGGAGATCGACTTCGTGGCCGTGCGGCGGGACGAGCGGATCTATGTGCAGGTATGCCGCAATCTGCCGGAGGAATCCGACCGGGAGGTTGCCAACTTGCTGGAGATCAAAGACCATTACCCGAAATATGTAGTAACGCTGGACGAACTGGCCGCAGGCAACATCAACGGTGTCAAGATCGTGCATCTGGCGGATTTTCTGCTGAGCAAGGACTATTAAACGCTTTCTGCATATAAAACGGTCGAGATATATGCAGATAATCGCATAGCCGGACGGCTTTCATCCACGTGAGAGCCATCCGGCGTATTTTTTATAATGGGGTGTTATAGCAGGCCGCTGTCCTCACCGTTCGGAAAAATGTGCGAATTTGCAATAGAAAAGGCCGGAAAAATGTGTGTTCATCTTCTGAAAGGTCGGAGGTTGCTATGAAACGGCAGCATATTGTCGTGGCCTACCTCAAAAAATCAAAGCGATCTAACGCAGACGGCACGGAAACCTGTGCCGTTTTCTGCATATACAGTTCTGTTATCTGCATATAAAAGGTCAAAGTATATGCAGATAACTACATAGCCGAGAGGTTTTCAGTCTGAAAACCCCTCGGCTATTTTTATGTCAGAACGGAGGTGAAACATATGCCATATATCCCGCCGGAGGTGGTGGAAAAAGCCCGTGAGATGGACTTGCTGACCTATCTGAAAACTTATGAGCCGCAGGAGCTTGTCCATTTTGGCGGCAACACCTATTGTACTCGTGAGCACGACAGCTTAAAGATCTCCAACGGCAAATGGTGCTGGTTTTCCCGTGGGATCGGCGGCTATTCGGCACTGGACTATCTCATCAAGGTCAAAGAAATGCCCTTTCTGCAGGCGGTCGAAACCATCATGGGCAATCTGTCGGCGGCACCGCCGACCTTTGCGCCGACCATGACCGCACCGAAAGAAAAGGTGCTGCTTTTGCCACAGGCCAACCGCAATGCCGCTAACGCCATCGAATATCTGCGCCACAGAGGGATCGACCGTGCGCTGATCGATTTCTGCATCAGCACAGGACGGTTCTACGAAAGCTACCCCTATCACAATGCCGTGTTCGTTGGGCAAGATCGAAACGGCAAGCCCAGATATGCCAATCTGCGCGGCATCGGCTCTGACTTCATCGGGGACGCTAACGGCAGCGACAAGCACTATTCCTTTGGGATTCCTGCGGTGGCTGCAAGCGACACGCTCCACCTGTTTGAGTCGGCGGTGGATCTGCTGTCCTATGGAACGCTGCAAAAGCTGGACGGCAAGGGCTGGCGCAGTGAAAACCTGCTCTCCCTCGCCGGGGTCTACAAACCAAGGGCAAAAATCGAGGAAAGCAGCCTGCCCGCCGCATTGGTGCGGTATCTTGCCGAGCATCCCCCTATCCGTCATGTGGTGCTGCGGCTTGACAATGACACTACGGGACGGATCGCCGCAGAAACCATCAAGGCGCTGCTGCCGAGGAAGTATGCGGTCACGGTGGACATCCAGCCGCCCCCGCAGGGCAAGGACTACAACGACTGCCTTTGTATGCGGCTGGGTCTGCCTATCACCAAGCGCGGAGAAAGGAGCAAAGAACGGTGAGCGACTTTATGAGTCCGGGACGGCGCATCCGGCACTATCGTATGCTGCGGGGCATGACGCAAAAGGCGCTAGGCATCGCCGCAGGCTTTCCGCCCGAAACCGCCGACCTCCGCATCGCACAGTATGAGTCCGGCGTAAGAACGCCGAAACACGCTCTGCTCTGTACGCTGGCCGAGGCATTGGGCGTTTCTCCCTCGGCGCTGGACATTCCCCGCATCAAAAGCCATGAGGTGCTGAACCAACTGCTGTTTGTGCTGGAGGATGAATACGGGCTGACGATCACAATTACGGAAATCAACAAAAGGAGCATTTGCAATGGAAAATGAAAAGAAAATTAAAGTGGTACTGCTGGAGCCGGGCAAGTTCGCCCGTGCGGTCGAGATCGATGCGTCCCTTGCCGGGATGCAGAAAGTGGTGGGCGGTCTGATCGAGCCGTTCTATCCCTTTGAGGAGCGGGTTTGCATCGTCTGCAATGAGGAAAGCAAGATCAACGGGATGCGCCCGAACCGCAGCGTGAAGAACGACGACGGCGTGATGGTAGATTTCATCTTCGGCCCCGCCTTTATCTGCGACTGCCGGGGTGAAAATCTGGACAGTCTTTCCGACGAGCAGATCGACCGCTACGGCAAGATGTTCCGCTATCCCGAACACCTTGCGCGGGTGAACGACACGCTACTCGGCATCCCGTACCGCCCGCAGCCGGAGCAGGAGCGGTGATATTATTTCGGTCGGTGGCAAAATGTTCGGCCTATGGGACGAACGCTATGCACTGTACCAGCAAGCATCGCCGTTGTGATACCACAACGGCACTTGTCAGGGGTAGCCCCTGAAACCCTTTCGTCCCCACCCATGCGGAGGACGATATTTTTATACCCGAAAGGAGGTCACAGCCGGTGAATGAACCCATGACCTTTTTGGACTTTTTCAGCGGTGTCGGCGGTTTTCGCAAGGGCTTTGAACTTTGTGGCATGGTCTGCAAAGGCCACTGCGAGATCGACAAATTCGCAGACCGCAGCTACCGAGCGATCCATGATGTAAAGGAGGTTGAATGGTATGGCGAGGACATCTCCAAAACCGAGCCCGC
>ENA-UOJN01002582-UOJN01002582.1-human-gut-metagenome-genome-assembly--contig:-C125IIP-NODE-2582-length-11204-cov-38.411427_pt1 | contig 11204 bp, 9 predicted proteins | sample MGYA00242350_ERZ723897 | MGnify/ENA metagenome assembly ERZ723897 | reverse complement strand
ATCCTGACGCAATGCTACAAATCAAACAGGAAGCCCGCAGCTTTTGCTGCGGGCTTCCTGTTTGTCATATTGGTTCCGGAGGATCAACCGCCGATCTCAATTGCGCGAACGATGCCGTCCTTTACATAAAGGTTCATCGTCCCGCCGTAGCTGATCGCCGCATCCACGCCGCCGGTGAACCAGCTTTGGCCGTCGCGGTTCCAGATCAGAACGCCGGAGGACACATTGTAGGTGCGTCCGCCGTAGTTGATCGCCGTTGTGCCGACCCACGCGGAGGTGGAGACCTTGCTGAACTTGGTCAGATTGACCACAGATGTGAAGCTGCTCTCTCCCGCAACCGCCGCGACAAAGTCGCCGACCTGAACGGAATAGCCGCCTCTCTTTTCAATCGTCTTCCCTCCGCCGAGATCGATCGTGATAAACTGGTTGTAGATCGTTCCGCCGGAGATATCCGAACCGTCCGCTCTGCTCTCGGCCTTTATCACGCGGCCATAAAGCGCCGAACCATCGCCCGTGCCGCTCAGCGCGATCAGGTCGATCTGACCGCCGCTGTTCGTGCGGGCGTAAATGATCTGGCTTTGCGGAATGATGACCTCTGTAAGCTCGGAGAGACTCTTGAGCTCACCGTCCACATAAATCAGCGCATTATCCGCGAGCTTTCTGCTGCCGAGCGTTCCCTCGCGGACATCCAGGTTGCCGCTCGCACCGCCGGATTTGGCCGACAGGCTGACCTGCTTATCTTTGGAAGCGGAGATACCGACGAGCTTGCCGCTGTATTCGGAATAGGTCCCGGCGATCTCGATGATGCTGCTGCCGCAGAACATTTGGAGCTTGCCGTTGGAATCCACAACTCCGACCGCGTTCGCGCGGGCGGAGCTCTCGCCGTCCCCCGCGCCGGCCACGCTGCCGTCGCTTGTGAGCAGAAGCGTCATGGTCTTGCCGGGCTTGAATTTGCTCAGGCTCTCCTGTGCCGTGGGCAGGACAGTGAACTGTGTTCCATTCAGCACCGTAATGCTGCTCGGCGCGCTGGGCGAGGGATCGCAGGCCTCATAATACACTGCCACGCGCGTATCGCAGGCATAAAGCGTGTTCGACGAGGCGTCATAGGTAACAACATCATTTCTGCGCAGGGCGGAAACGGAGCTGAGCACGCCGTTGCGGTAAACGGCGAAGTCCGTTCTGCCGCCCGTCAAAGCACTGATACCGCTCGTGGACTTATCCGCCGAAAGAATAACCGCCGCATTGCTCACCGCCGCACCTGTCGTGCTGCTTACCACGGGAACAAAGGTCAGGACCTTGCCGTCCGCATCGAGCAGCAGGTCACCCTTGAGTCCGTTGAGCACCGTGGCGGAGCTTGGGCGCACAAGGTCATAGCTGTTCTTCTTCCCGCCGGAGACCCGCGCGGTATTGCCGTTGAGGGCTATCAGCGTTACGCGCTCGCGCGAGACACAATTTGCAGGGTTGTAGACCCTTGTTGTTGTGGATGTCTCACCGTCCTTATCGGTGCTGCTGCTCGTCGCCTTTGCGCCGAGCACATTGACAAACAGCTGCGCCGCCTGCGCGCGGGAAATGGCCGCGCCGCCGGCAAGCTCCACACCGGCGCTCACGCCAGAGGCCTTGGCAAGGTCAATATAGCCGTCGGGCCAAATACCGCCGCTGTCCTTATCCGTATAGCCGAGCAGACGCATGAGGATGGTGACCGCCTCTCCGTAGGAGATGGCGCGGTCCGGCTGGAATGTGCCGTCCGGCATACCCGACAGCAGCTTCTCGCCGCGCACGGCATAATTGACATAGCGCGCTGCCCAGTGGCTTGCACGCACATCAGGGAAAATGGTCATCGTCTTATAGCGCAGAACATCGCTGCTGCCCATCAGGGTGACCAGCATCTTGCAAAATTCCGCGCGGGTGAGCTGCGCATAGGGATTGAACTGCCCGATGCCGTTGCCCTCGACCACGCCGAGCAGCCGCAGCACCTCCACGTTCTGCGCCGTCTTTTTGTCCGACACATCGGAGAAGCTGCCCGCCGCCGAGGCGGGGATCGCCGCTGCCGAGAGCGTCAGCACAAGAGCGAGCAGCGCGGAAAATACTCTCTTTTTCATAGTTTTTCTCCTCTCATTCCGCCCGCAGCGCTTCCACGGGCTGGAGCTTCGATGCCTTGATGGCGGGATAGCTGCCGAAGAGCACGCCCAGCGCGACGCTCAGCGCGAACGCCGCGAGGCCGACCCACACCGGCGGGTAAACGGTCATCTGGTACATCAATCGGCTGACGACCACACTTCCAGCCGTGCCGACCGCGATGCCGACCACACCGCCCATGCCGCAGAGCATACCGGCCTCGATCAGGAACTGGGTGACGATGCTCGCGCGCTGCGCGCCGATGGCCCGGCGGATGCCGATCTCACGCGTGCGCTCGGTCACGGTGACGAGCATGATGTTCATGATGCCGATGCCGCCGACGAGCAGCGAGATGGCGGCAATGCCGCCGAGCACCATGGAGATCGTATTCATCGTCTCGTTCTGGTACTGCTGCCACTGGCCCTCGTTGTACACATCATAGCCGCCGGTCCCCTGCGGGATCAAGCCCTTGAGGAAGCCGCCGAGGCGGGAGGTGACCTCCGTCATATCCTCGCTGCTGCGGACCTTGACCGTGTACTGGTCCACGCTGCCGCCGAGCAGGCGGGTCATTGTGTAGGGGATGACAAAGATGTTATCCATCTGGTTGATGCTGTTCTCCCCTTCTTCGCCGCGCGGGGCGTAAACGCCGACCACGGTGAACTTGTTGCCGTTGATCTTGACCTCTTTTCCGACCGGATCGACCGTGCCGAAGAAGATCTTCGCCGCCTCCGCGCCGATGACGCAGACCTGATTGTAGTTCTGCATATCGAGATACGCAAGGTCGCGTCCCTTGGCAAGCGTCAGATTGCTGCACGCGCTGTATTGGTCAGAGCCGAAATAGATGGTCGGTGGACCGCTGATGAGGTTCCACTGCTCATCGTATTTGGTCTCCATGTTCGCGCTGTTCTTCGTGCCGTAGACCACGGTGGCATTTGCCTGTCTGTTCGGCGTCACGCCGACGACCGTTTCCTTCATGCTCTGGCAATAGTCGTAGAGATCCGGAAAATAGTCGGGGCTGATGTCGTTGCCGTCCGCATCGTACATCCACGAATACATATACACGGTAAGGCGGTTCGAGCCCATCGCGTTGAGCTGCTTCATCATCTCCTCCTTCATGCCCTCCATGACCGAAACGATGGTCATGACGGCGGCGATGCCGATGAAGATGGAGAGAATGGTCAGCGCGCTGCGGCCCTTTTTGCCGGCGATGGATTTCCATGCCATTTTGAACGCCTGTAAAATGTTCACAGCCAATCCACCTCCTGCTCATGGTCCTCGATGATCTTGCCGTCGGCGAGGCGGACACAGCGCCGCGCCGTGGCGGCGATGCCGTTGTCGTGCGTGATGAGAATGACGGTGCTGCCCTCCTTATTGAGCTGCTGGAGGAATTTCAGCACCTCGTGGCCCGTTTTGGAGTCCAGCGCGCCGGTCGGCTCATCCGCCATGATGATGGGCGGGTGCGTCGAGATGGCGCGGGCAATGGCCACGCGCTGCTGCTGACCGCCGGACATCTGCGTGGGCTTATTTTTGCGGCGGTCGGCCAGACCGACGCGCTCGAGGGCCTCGATGGCCATCTCGTGCCGGTCGTCGATGCCGAAGCCCTGATAGACCAGCGGCAGCTCGACATTCTCCTGCACGGAGAGCGTTTGAATGAGGTTGTACTGCTGGAAGATGAATCCGATCTCCTTGTTGCGAATGCGCGAGAGCTGGGTATCGCTCAGCTCGCTCACATCCGTTCCGTCGAGCAGATACTCGCCGTAGGTCGGGACGTCCAGACAGCCGAGCACGTTCATCATCGTCGATTTGCCCGAGCCGGACTGACCGACGATGGCGACGAACTCGCCCCGGTCGATGGTAAGCGAAACGCCGTCGAGCGCGCGGACCTCGCTCTCAAGGCCCTCGGAGTATATTTTATAGACGTTTCGCAGTTCGATCAGCTTTGCCATACGCTTAACCCCAGACGTTATCCGACATGATCTGCGTGAAGACAACGGTGCCCTCCTCCACGCCGGACTTGATCTCAACGTTGTAGTTGTCCTGAATGCCGATCTCCACCTGCACCGGGTAGAAGCCCGCGGGGATCTCCTCGTCCATATACGGGATCTGGACCATGTTGTCGGGCTCGCTGTCCGCCTGCACATAAACGACCGTCGCGCTCGTGCCGTCCTCGAGTCCGACGGTACGGACCGCCTGAATGGGCAGGACCAGACAGTTGTCGCTCTGGCTGGCGGTCAGGTTGTAATCGACATAGCTGTTGACCTGCAGCGTGCCCTCCGTGTTGTCCGCCTCGATGGTGAACGGATACGTCACCACGCCGTTATTGGCGCTGCTCGAAAGGCTGACGGAGCTGATCGTGCCGAAGCTCTGACCGTTCCACTGGGAGAGGTTGACGCTCATGCCGACCTTGAGATAGCTGACGTTGCGCTCGTCGACCGTCGCGCTGACGGTAACGGTGCTCGTATCGGAGATGGTCAGCGCCGCAGTGCTGCCGGTGACCTCCTGCCCCGCGTAGATGCTCAGGCCGATGACCGTGCCGTCGATGGGCGCGACCGCGTTGGCGTAGGCCGCGTTCTTCTCGGCTTCCTCCAGCTTCTTCTGTGCCGACTGCAGGCTCTGCTCAAGGTCGAAAATGGTGTTCTCGGTGTTCTCGCCGTTGACCTGCACCAACAGCTCGCCGGCAGAGACCGAGAGATAATCGATCAGATTCGTCGCAACGACCGTGCCGGACGGAATGCTCAGCTCACTTGTGCGGTAGTAGTCGAGCTTGCCGGTCTCATAGGGATAGACCGTCTCGCCGTTCACGGCCACCGTGGCGGAGGCCTCCATGTCCTTGGCGAGCACGCCCGCGTTCGGGACCACGATCTCCGCGCTGAAGAGCTCGGAGCCCTCGCTCGTCACGCGCTTGACCATATGTACCTTTTCCACCGTGCCCTCGACCGTCGCCATCAGCGCGGGGATCGAGACCTGCACGGTCTGTCCGGCATAAAGCTCGCCCTTGTAGGCATAGCTGAAATACTGTGTCAGGCGCATCCGCGTGTCGTCCACGAGCGTCGCGACCTTCTGACCGCTGACCTCGTCGCCCACCGTGAGCTGCACGGTCTCGAGCAGCTTACCGGCGTAGGGCGCCGTCAGCGTCAGCGCCGCAATATCCTTGTAGGCTGCGTTGAGCTTCTTCTGATAGCCCTCGATGTCCGCTTTTGCATCACGCACCTCCTTCTCCGCAGCGGGAGAATCATAGGTGAAAAGAGGGTCCCCCGCCATGACCTGCTGGCCCTCGGTGACAAACACATCCGTCACGGTGCCTGCCGTGGCAAGCGTGATGGTCTCGCTGTTCTTTGCCTTGACCATACCGCTGCCCTCCACGGTGGAGGTGATCGAGCCGTACATCACCGTGTCGGTCACGACCTGCTGCTCGCCGGTGCTGCCCTTCTTGCCGAAGTGCCGGTAAAGCCCGAAGCCAAGTGCAATCGCCAATACGAGTGCGATGATGCGGCGGGTGGTCTTTTTGCGCTTCTTCTTGCTCTTCGGCGGCGTTGGAGCGCTGCCCGGTGCGCCGGCAGGGGTAGGCGTTTCCACGGCGCTCTGCGCCGGCGTCGTCTGCGCGACGGGTTCCATCGTCTGTTCCATGTTGCTGTTCTTCCTTTCCCGGATTTGCTGTGTGTAATACACTTCATACAGTATAACACAGGTTTCTTAAGAAGTCTTTGCGAAATGGTTACAATTTGGATACAAAATGTAACCATTTCTCTGTGCTGTTTTTAAGACGAAATTTCTTCCTCTTTTGTTCCTGAATTTTCAAAAAATTTATATTCTTTTTTTCGCGTCTGCGCGGCATGGACGAGCAGGCAGACGATGAACACGCTGCTGCAATATCCGAAGACCGGATAGACAACGCTGATGAGGTCGCCGAAGCCGACGCTGCTCGCGGCGTAGCCCAGCGCTCCCAGCGCGAGAATGAACCATCCGCGCCGCTTCTCCACGCGCTCCGACCGCGCCGAGGCGTAGGTCGTGATGGCGACGGTCATGGACAGCGCCGAGCCGTACATACACAGCAGGAGCAAAACGCCGTAGACATAGCCCAGCGGGCGGCTGAGGCCGTAGGCGAGCGCCAGCATCGGCAGCTCCGCGTCCGCAGTCTCCGGCACAGCCATCACCGCAAGCAGCACACTGTAAGCGATGAGCAGAAGCAGCGCCGTGCCGAGGAGCACGCCGCGGCGCGCCGCCCTTTTGGAGGATGCCGCCTCTCCGAGCGGCGCTAAAATGCCGACCGAGCCGAAGAAATTATAGAAAGCGAAGGTCACCGCGCCGAAGGCCGCACTGCGCATGAGCGGATTGCTCCCCTCCGCCGCGCCGAAGGCCGGAAGGCTCACGCCGTACCGCGCGAGCGCCATGCCGCCGAAGATCAGCGTGAGCGCGACGATCACCGGCACGATGAGCGAAAAGGCTCCCACCGCGCCGCGCAGGCCCCGCAGCGCCACAAGCGTCACGAGCACAGCCATCAGCGTCCGGCCGAGCCACGTCGGCAGCGAGAAAAGCTGCTCGAGCAGCGCGCCGCCGCCGGCGTACATGATCGCTATGACGCCGAAGAGCAAGATCAGCTGCAGCGCAGACGACAGCTTCCGCAGCCACGCCAGCCTCTTCCACGGCACGAGCACCGCGTCCATCTCCGCGATGCCGGTGCGGGAAATGATGTACATCAGCGCCAGCCCAAACACCGCAAGCAACGCCAACGCCGCAAGCACACCGAGCAGTCCCCCGCCGCCGAACGAGCCGAAAAACTGCCACAGCTCCTGCCCCGACACATAGCCCGCGCCGAGAAAGGAGCCTGCAAAGGTCAGGCCGATGCTGCCCGCATTCCACTTCTTCTCTTCCAAATCCGATCTCCTCCGCTGTTTCTTCTGTAGACTCCGCTTATGATACCGTTTTTCGCCCGCAGCGTCAAGGGATTTCGGGCCAAAGAAACTTTACGCTTTCTACACATTTTCTTCTTGATTTTTTTGTGTAACTTGCTATAATCAAATTTGCGTTTTTTATCCATATCAAACATACAAACATTTTGAAGGAGTGAACCGGCAATGAGCAAGACCTACATTCCCGCCCACTATCACACGCCGCTGAACGTTTACGAGATGCAGCGCGCCATTGAATTCATCAAGAGTAATTTTCAGGTCAACCTGAGCAACGCGCTCAATCTGCGCCGCGTTTCCGCTCCCCTCTTCGTGGAAGAAAATTCCGGTCTGAACGATAACCTCAACGGCGTGGAGCGCCCCGTCAGCTTCGATATCCCCGACGTCGGCCACAACGCGCAGGTCGTGCAGAGCCTCGCCAAGTGGAAGCGTCTGGCGCTCAAGCGCTACGAGTTCAATGTCGGCAAGGGCCTGTTCACCGATATGAACGCCATCCGCCGCGACGAAGAGGTGGACAACCTCCACTCCATCTACGTCGATCAGTGGGACTGGGAAAAGGTCATCGATGCCGGCGACCGCAACGTCTCCTACCTCAAGCGCACCGTGCGTGACATTGTCGGCGCCATCGTCGAGACGAACGACGCGCTCGGCATCGCCTTCCCGAGCCTGCACACCAAGCTCTCCCGCGACGTGTTCTTCATCACCACGCAGGAGCTGGAGGACAAGTACCCCGACCTCACCCCCAAGCAGCGCGAGGATGCCATCTGCCGTGAGCACGGCACCGTCTTCCTGATGCAGATCGGTCTTACCCTGCACTCCGGCATCAAGCACGACGGCCGCGCGCCCGACTACGACGACTGGACGCTCAACGGCGATCTGCTGTTCTGGAACGACGTCCTGGGCCGCGCGTTTGAGATCTCCTCCATGGGCATCCGCGTCAGCCCCGAGTCCCTCGACCACCAGCTCACCGTCTCCGGCTGCGACGACCGTCGGGAGCTCCCCTTCCACAAGATGCTGCTCGCCGGCGAGCTTCCCCTCACCATGGGCGGCGGCATCGGTCAGAGCCGTCTTTGTATGCTGATGATCGGCACCGCCCACATCGGCGAGGTGCAGGTCAGCCTTTGGGACGACGACACCCTCAAGACCTGCGCGGACGCCGGCATTCTGCTGCTGTAAGCGCACATCGGAATCGAAAACAAAGGAAGCCGCGGCAATGCCGCGGCTTCCTCTTTCTCTTGTTCAGTCCTTTTCCTGAAAGGCTCGGATGTAGCGGATCAGCATCTCCGCCGTGCCCTCCATGCCCAACACGTCGCTTTTGACCGTGAGATCATAGGCGCGGGCGTCGCCCCACTTCATCTCGCAGTAGTAGTTGTGGTAAGCCTTGCGCTGGTGGTCGACCGTGCGGATCTCCTCGATGGCCTCCTCTGCGGAGAGCCCCTTTTTCTCCATCACGCGGCAGAGCTTGGCGTGCGGATCGCCGCCGATGAAAAGGCTGACGCGGTGCGGATCGTCCTTGAGCACCTGCTCGCCGCAGCGGCCGATGAGCAGGAAGGATTCCCCGCTCGCCGCCTTGGCGCGGATCATATCAAAGGTCTTTTCCGCCACGTTGACCTCGAGCGAATTGGAAAATCGCCCGATGCGGCGGGAGGCAAAGAAGTTGACCGGCTTCTCGTCCATCCGGCGGATCAGCTCCTCACTGTAGCCCTCGGAGACGATCTCCGACTCGATGGAATCCTTGTCGTAGAGCTTGATGCCGAGCGCGCGGGCGATCATGTCGGCAATATAGTGGCCGCCGCTGCCGTGCTCACGGCCCATGGTAATGATGATCTGGTCTTTCATCGTGGTATACTCCTTTCTTCTCTCAGAGGTAGCGCAGGAACAGACACACCGTGGACACCGCCATCACGAGGATCGTGGCGGGCACGCAGTATTTGCAGTAGCGCCCCCAGCCGATGGGATAGCCGCCCTTGGCGGATACCGAGGTGCCGACCACGTTCGCGCTCGCGCCGATGGGCGTCGCGTTGCCGCCGAGGTCCGTGCCGAGGGACAGCGCCCATGCCAGCACGCCCACGTCCATGCCCTCGACTGCGGCGATGGAGCGGATGACCGGGATCATCGTGGCGGCAAAGGGAATATTGTCCACAAAGGCGCTGGTGACGGCGGAGAGCCAGAGAATGATGACGACGATCGTCGCCACATGGCCGCCGCTGATGTTGGTGATAAAGCGCGCGATGATATCCAGCACGCCCGTCTTTTCCAGCCCGCAGACCGAGACGAACAGGCCGATGAAGAAGAGCAGCGTTTTGTAGTCCACGCCGCGGATGACCTCGAGCACCGTCGCCCTTCCGTGCGACAGCGCCATCACAAGCAGCGTCAGCGCCGCGACGATCACGCCGATGCAGGCGACCGTCAGACCCGTCTGCGCGTGCGTCACGAGCAGCACGACCGCCAGCAGGAATACGGCAGCGCTCGCGCCGAAGGCTCTGCGGTCCGTGATGGCGCTCGACGGCTCCGGGCAGACGACCGGCCCGCCGTTCGCGCGCTCCTCATGCAGCAGCTCCTTGCGGAAGCACAGCCAGAAATAGACGGCGACAGCCGCGAAGCAGACCGCGACGATCGCGCCGGTATTTTCGATGAAGTCAAAGAACGTATAGCCAAGCGAGGTGCCGATGATGATGTTCGGCGGGTCGCCGCACATGGTCGCCGCGCCGCCGAGGTTCGCGCAGAAGATCTCCGAGAGGATCATCGGCACGGGGTCGAACTTCATCGTCTGCGCCAGTTCGAGCGTGACGGTGGCGAGAAAGAGCACGACCGTGATGCTGTCGATGAACATCGAAAGCACCGCCGAAAGGCACATGAAGCAGATGAGCAGCGGCACCACATGGTAGTGGACGAGCTTTGCAAGCAGCAAGCAAAGCCAACGAAAGAAGCCCGCCTTGCCGAGCCCCTCGACCATGATCATCATGCCCGCGATGAAGAGAATGGTGGACCAGTTGATGCCCGCCGTGCTCTCCTCGCTCGCCCCGTACCAGAAGGACAGCTCAAAAAACGAGCGAAGGTTGAGCGCTTCCCATATCGTTGCGGGTGAGCGCATACAAAGGCCAAACACAAGGACGAGTACCAAGGCTCCGCTGACGAGCGTAATGACATGGCGCTCGAACTGATCGAGGATGATCAGAAGGAACATCCCGAGAAAAATACAGATCGCAATGACCTGCGCAAGCATAGCAGTGACCCCCATTTCAAAAAGCAAGTGAGGGTATTATACGTCTGCCGCGCAGGTCCCGCAATCGAAAAAGCACAAGATTTTGCGTCAGAAAATTAAGAAAGCCGCTATATTTGCTAATTTTTCGTTAAGAGCCCTGCCACCCGGAGGTGCCGCCCGACCGACACGCGGGCACTGGTCTTCCGTCTGCGGCGCTCGAAAAAGGCGGCAAGCGCCTGTCCTCTCGCGGCTCTTTCCTCATCTCGGGTAGCGCTGCGGGATCAGTCCCGCGCGCATGAGATAGTAAACAATGCTCGGCACGACGGCGAGCTGGAGCACGATGCCCGGCAGCGCCGTGACGAAGCTCGCGGCGATCCATGCCTGCATGGTATACTGTCCCGCCATGAAAAAGAGAGCCTTTGTCACACCGGAGACAAGGCGGCCGACCAGCATTGCGGCGACGAGCGAAAGGTAGAGGTCGGCATAGGTCTTCCCCGTGCGTACAAGGCGCAGCATCAGGCCGGTCGTCAAGCCGTAGGCCGCGCACTCGACCATCATGGCAGGCATCAGGGCCGCTGTCGGCATTCCGGTGAGAACGCTTGAAAGCATGGGGCCAAGCAGGCCGCAGACCGCGCCGTAGGGAGCGCCGCAGACCATGCCGCACAGCAGCACGGGAATGTGCATCGGCAGCATGATCTTGCCGCCGTTCGGGATGGAATGGAATGCCATTGGCAGGACAAGGCACAGCGCGATGTTCACGGCGGTGAGGACAAGGCGTTTGGTAGCGGTCATTTGCGTTGCTTCTTGCATGGATCGGATTCCCCTTATCTTTGGTATGCTTTTAGTTTACAACAGAAAATCTCTCCCTGCAAGCCCCACGGGGATAAAATTTGAAGGCGGCGGCACAGGGCTGTGCCGCCGCTTCCCCGTTTCCCCGTTATTCCGCGAGCCTTGCGTCAAAGGTCAGCGTGACCGTG
>ENA-UOJN01002577-UOJN01002577.1-human-gut-metagenome-genome-assembly--contig:-C125IIP-NODE-2577-length-11222-cov-12.751142_pt1 | contig 11222 bp, 10 predicted proteins | sample MGYA00242350_ERZ723897 | MGnify/ENA metagenome assembly ERZ723897 | reverse complement strand
CAACCGACGGCAAGAGGCCGACGGGCGAACCAACGCCCGCCGGTCTCTTTTTGCATATTCAGGAGGTGACAACAACGGCAAAGGCAACCATCACCATGCAGGTCGAAAACTTCCAAAAGCTCATGGACACCGTCGCGCAGATCGACGAGCAGGGCCGCAAGGCCGTGAAGGCCACCGTCCGCGACGTCAAGGCCAGAGCGCCGAGCTGGATCGCTCAGGAAGTCACATCGGTCTACAACATCAAGAAGGGCGAGATCACCCCGTCCGGCAAGAACAGCAGCAAGCCGAAGAAGATGGCGGGCAGCGTCAGCGTCTCAGGTGAGACCATCGAGGAGCTGACCATCACCTATTCCGGCCGGCTGCTCACTCCCGTGCACTTCGGCATGACGCCCAAGACCGCACCGCCGGGCAAGAGCTACACGCTGCGGATGCAGGTGGTCAAGGGGCAGAAGAAGGTCATCGGCCGCTACCTGAACACCCGCACCCCGGGCGGCCAGTACTCCGAGCGATCGCACAATATCCTCATGGGGACGGGAAACACCAAGGCCGGCGGCGTCAGCGCCATTCCATTCCAGCGAATGAGCAGGACGCGCACCGACATCAAGAAGTTCACCACCATCTCGGTGCCGCAGATGATAACCAGCGACAAGACCAGCGAGAAGATCATGACCAGACTCCAAGAGGAGACGGCCAAGCGACTCCAGCACAACCTCGACCGGGCCCTCGGCAAGTAGGGCCACACCAACGGCCGCCGCAGGGCCCCACAGTGGCCCACAGGACGCGCGAAGCGACGCAGCCGACCAGACGGACGGCCAGCCAAGAAAACGCGCCACAGAGGCCGTCAGAGCGCCGCACACGACGTCCAGACGCGCCGAAGGTACTGTGACGCGACCGATCGGCCTGCGGTGCTGGCGAGCCCAAAAAACGCGCAGACTCCAAAAAGTTTTTCCGGGCCGTTTCGCTTCGCCCGGGGGCCTGCGCCGATCATTTTCCTGACCTCACGAAAATGGTGGGGGCACGGCAGCACGACAGAAAGGAGGGGACGCCATGCCGAACACCAACACCAAGCTCGTCGACAGCAAGACCATCGCGGCCCTGTTCGAGCTGACGCCCCGCCGCATCCAGCAGCTCACCAAGGAGGGCATCATCACGGCCACCAAGGAGGGCAACGCCAACCGCTACGACCTGCTGCCGACGATCCAGAAGTACATCAGATACCTGACGGCCAAGGCCAATGGCCGGGAGCCGTCCAAAAAGGACGCCGAGATCGAAGGGCGCCGGCTCGAGGCCGAGGCCGACCTCAAGCGCAGCAAGGCAGACATCGCCGCGCTCCAGCTCAAGGAGCTCGAGGGCACCATGCACCGCAGCGAGGACGTCGAGGCCGTCATGACCGACCTCGTCTATAATATCAGGTCAATGCTCATAGCCCTGCCCGGTCGTCTGGCCGTCGACGTCGTGGCAGCTCAAACAGCAGCCGAGGCGTCCGAGATCATCCGGGCCGAGGTCTACAAGATCCTCGAGGAGCTGGCCGCCTACAAATACGATCCCGAGGAATATGCGCGGCGGGTAAGGGATCGGGAAGGCTGGAGCGACCTCTCCGATGACGCGGACGACTAAAAAAGCCGCCGCCAAGCTGAACGCCGCCATCTCGGGCGCGGTCAAGCGCTTCGCACCGCCCGAGAGCCTGACCGTGGACGAGTGGGCTGACAAGCACCGCCGCCTCTCACCCGAAAGCTCGGCCGAGGCCGGGCCGTGGCGCACCAAGCGCACCCCGTACCTCGAGGAGCCGATGAAAGCCTTCACGGATCCCAAGGTGCACAAGATCGTAATGGTGGCAGCTTCGCAGGTCGGCAAGTCTGAGCTCGAGCTGAACATCATCGGCTACATTATCGACCAAGACCCCGGCAGCATCCTCTACGTCCACCCAACGATCGACGACGCGAGGAAGTTCAGCCGGCTGCGCGTGGCTCCCATGATCCGCGACAGCAAGCCGCTGAAGGCCAAAGTCCACGACGTCAAGGCGAAGGACAGCGGCAACACCATCCTCCAGAAGTCCTTCCCCGGCGGTATGCTCACCCTGACCGGCTCCAACAGCGCCTCGGCGCTGGCCTCCACGCCCGCCCGGTACATCATCGGCGACGAGCGTGACCGCTGGGCCGTCAGTGCCGGCACCGAGGGCGACCCGTGGGCTCTGGCCGAAGCTCGTCAGGCGACCTTCTACAACGCCAAGGCCGTCGAAGTCTCGACCCCGACCATCAAGGGCAACAGCAACATCGAGACCAGCTTCTTCCAAGGCACACAGGAGCGCTGGTGCCACCGCTGCCCGGAGTGCGGCGAGTATCATGAGATCGTTTTCGACGACATCAAGTTCGAGCCCGAGGCCACACGGATCCGCGGGAAAAAGACGTGGAAACTGAAGGGCGGCGTCTCGTGGGCCTGCCCGGGCTGCGGCTGCCTGATCCCTGAGGAGACCATGCGCCGGCAGCCGGCCAAGTGGATCGCAGAAAACCCCGACGCCTATGCCAAGGGCGTGCGCTCCTTCTGGCTGAACGCCTTCAGCTCCCCGTGGACGCCGTGGCAGAAGATCGTCCTCAAGTTCCTCGACGCACAGAGCGACCCACAGCGGCTCAAAGTCGTCTACAACACCCTGCTCGGCCAGCTATGGGAGGATCGCGGCGACCTCGAGGACGAGGACACCATGCTCGCCCGGCGCGAGGACTACGGCACGCGGCCGGACGGCACCCCTGTGGAGCTGCCTGACGGCGTGCTGGTGCTGACCTGCGGCGTCGATACGCAGGACAACCGCCTCGAGTACGAAGTAGTCGGCCACGGCCACTACGGCGAGACGTGGGGCATCGTCAAGGGCTACATCATGGGCCGGCCGGACACCCCGGAGGTCTGGCAGCGCCTCGACGACGTGATCGACCACGTCTACACCTTCAAGAACGGCCGGGGCCTGCGGATCTCCATCACCTGTGTCGACTCCGGCGGCCACTTCACCCAAGAGGTGTACGAAGCCTGCCGGGCCCGCATCCACAAGCGCGTCTTTGCTATCAAGGGCAAGGGCGGCGACGGGATCCCCTTCGTCTCACCGCCCTCGAAGGTGCCGATCCGCGACAACAAGAAGATCACCTGCTGGCTCTACACCCTCGGCGTCGACGCCGGCAAGGCGTCCATCATGGCGAGCCTCAAGGTGCAGGAGCCCGGGCCGAGGTATTGCCACTTCAACCGCAACCCCGACGCCGGATATGATCTCAACTACTTCAACGGCCTGCTCTCTGAGAAGCTGGTGCTCAAACACACCAGCCGTGGCGACCGCTGGGCGTGGGAGAAACTGCCCGGCCACAACCGCAACGAGGCGCTCGACTGCCGCGACTATGCGATGGCCGGCGTGAAGATCATCAACCCCGACATGGACGCCGTCGAGAGACGGCTCAAGGGGCTCGAGGAGAAGCCGGCGCAGCAGCGCCAGCAGGCCCGATCCAAGACAAAGCGCAGCAAGGCGGCCAACGCCTTCGACGACTGGTAAGGAGGACACCACATGAAAACACGCGCAACAATCGAGGCAGAGCTCACAGCCAAAAGGAACCGGCTCGAGCTCTACCTGAAGCGAGAAGCCGAGATGCTGGACGGAGGCGTCCAGAGCTACGGCATCGGCTCCCGCAATCTGGCAAGATACAACACCGACCTGAGCCAGATCAGGGACGCCATCAAACAGCTCGAGAAGGAGATCGCCAACCTCGAGGGCGCCCTGAACGGGCAGAAGCCCCGCAAGGCCGTGGGGGTCGTCCCCCGCGACTGGTAACATCGGAAAAGAGCCCCGCCCGGGGCTTTTTTCATAGGCATCGGGCCGGGAGTTTTCGCTCCTTTACTCTCGGCCCCTTGCCATCTTCTGAAAGGAGGTGAGCAACATCAGCAAGAAGAAACGCAACAGCCGACCGCAGAGCGGAAGGCAGCAGCCTCGCCCCGTCAATAAGGGCTACGGCGACGCCGGCGCGAGCTGGCAGAAGAAAGCGACCAAGGGCTTCAGGGCTATGAGCGGCAGCCCGAAGGAGGACATCGACGCCAACAACGCGACCCTCCGACAGCGTGCCCGTATGCTCTATATGGCGGCCCCGATCGCCACCTCAGCCATCAAGACCAACCGCACCAACGTCATCGGCGTCGGCCTGAAGCTCCAGAGCCGGATCGACCGCGAGGCCCTCGGCATGGATCAAGAGGCGGCTGACCTGTGGCAGGCAAAGACGGAGCGGGAGTTCGCCCTGTGGGCCAACCGCAAGGCAGCCTGCGACGCCACCGGCGTGAACAACTTCTACGCCATGCAGCAGCTCGCGCTCGCTTCGTGGCTGGTGAGCGGCGACGTGTTCGCCGTCATCAAGCAGTACGACCCCACGCCGACCATGCCCTACTCACTCAGGATCCACCTCGTCGAGGCTGACCGAGTGGCAACCCCTACGGCCGCCGGCATCATGACCCCGCTGCTGGCGACTACCGGCAAGGCAGCCAACGGCAACACCATCTACGACGGCGTCGAGGTCAACCCCAACGGCATGATCGAGGCATACCACATCCGCAGCACCTACCCCCTCGAGCTCGGCACGGCGTCGACCAAGTGGACGCGCGTCAAGGCATACGGAGACCGCACCGGCCTCCCGAACATCTTGCAGGTCATGGACTCGGAGCGGCCTGACCAGTACAGAGGCGTCAGCTATCTGGCGCAGGTGATCGAGCCGCTGCTTCAGCTTCGCAGGTACACCGAGAGCGAGCTGACAGCCGCGATCGTCGAGAGCTTTTTCACCGCCTTCGTGAAAACGGAGGCCGGGGCGTCCGACAACCCATTCAACGAAGTGGGGAGCAGCCTGCCAGAGGTGAGCCGCGATCCCAATGAGTACGAGATGGGCCCGGGCCAGATCAACATCATGGAGCCCGGCGAGGACGTCGTATTTGCCGACCCGAAGCGGCCGGCCAGCGGCTTCGACTCATTCCTGCGAGCCATCTGCGAACAGGTGGGCGCTGCGCTCGAGATCCCGGCTGACCTGCTGCTGAAGTCCTTCAACAGCTCGTACAGCGCCAGCCGCGCGGCCCTGCTGGAGGCGTGGAAAGCCTTCAAAATGCGCCGCGAGTGGTTTGTCGCTGACTTCTGCGCCCCAGTCTACGAGATCTGGATGGCCGAGGCCGTCGCCCGTGGCCGCATTGACGCCCCGGGCTTTTTCACGGATCCGGCGATCCGCGCCGCCTATCTCGGCGCCGAATGGATCGGCCCGTCTCAGGGCCAGCTCGACCCGGTCAAGGAGATCACGGCCGAGATCCTCGCAGTCGGCGAAGGCTTCAGCACCCGCGAGCAGAGCACGATCCGGCTCAACGGCGGCCAGTGGGACGCCAACGTCGACCAGCTCGCACGCGAAAACGCCAAGCTCGCCGAAGCAAACGCGCCCCTTCAGGGCAGCAGCTCCTCCGGCACCGGCGGCGCATCAGGCGCAACCGAGCCCGGCGTGGTGGCTGCGCTGCGGAACGAAATCATCAAAGCACTTAAGGAGGACGAACACCATGAAAGCAAATAACCCGCCCCGCTGCATCGCGGGGCCTGCCCCTGCGCCTCCTACTGGCGGCAAGCTCCAGAAGTTCTGGAACATCGCCAGCACCGGCGACGACACGGGCGAGATCCTGCTCTACGGCGACGTCATGAGCAGCCAGCCGATCGACTGGTGGACGGGCGAGCCTGAGCCCGGCCTCTACATCACCCCCGAGGGCTTCCTCGAGGATCTGGCTGCCGTGAAGGACAAGAGCAACATCACCATCAAGATCAATAGCTGCGGCGGCGACCTCTACACCGGCATCGCTATTCACAACGCAATCAAGGGCCTGAGCGGCACCAAGACCGTCATCGTGGAGGGCATCGCTGCCAGCGCGGCCAGCGTCATCATGTGCGCCGGCGACGAGGTGCAGGTCTACCCCGGCAGCATGGTCATGATCCACGGCGTCAGCGGGCTCCTGTGGGACTACTACAACCTGCAAGACCTGAAGAAGCTCCAGAAGGACTTCGACGCCAGCGAGCGGGCCATCGCGGAGATCTACCACGCCAAGACCGGCATCGAGGTCGACCAGCTCCGCAGCATGATGACCCGCGAGACATGGATGGTCGGTCAGGAGGCGGTCGACAACGGCTTCGCCAACACCCTGCTCGACGACGCGGGCCCGTCTGCCGCCCTGAGCGCAGACAAGAAGGTGCTCCTCGTGGCTGGCATCAGGCACGACGTCAGCAACTTCAGACACATCCCCGGGGCGATCCCGGTCAACAACAGCATCCACGCCGCTGCTGCGGCTGGAAATAAGCCGGAGACCCCGGCCATCAAAAACGAAGGAGGAAACAAACCCATGACCCTCGAAGAAATGAGAGCGCAGTACCCCGACCTCGTGGCTCAGATCGAGCAGCAGGCCGCGGCAACTGCAAGAACGGAGGCAATCACGCAGGAGCGCGAGCGCCTTCAGGCCATCGAGAGTATCGAGGCCAGCGTGGGCGACGCGCAGCTCGTCCATGACGCCAAGTACGGCGAAAACCCCTGCACCGCTGAGCAGCTCGCTTTTCAGGCTATGAAAAAGCAGGCGGCCCTCGGGATCAAGCACCTGAAGGACAGCGCGGCCGACAATGCCGACTCTGGCGCTGGCGACGTCGGTGCTGCTCCTAACGGCGGCGAGGAAGGCAGCGAGACCGACGACAAGGCCAAGGTGGACGCCATCGTCGGCATCTACAATTCCACCAAGACCAGCAAGGGAGGTAAAAACTAATGAGCAAGAGACTCGACGAGAACATCGGCGCCGTGGAATACGACGGCCTGATCGTCAACAACGTGCCCGTCGCTGACGTCGTGACCGTGAAGCTGGCAGCCGGCACCGGCATCCTGAAGCGCGGCACCGTAGTCACCGGCGCTGCTGGCGCTGAGCTGGCCCCTGCGGCCGCTGCCCTGAGCGCTACCAACGGCACCTACATCCTGACCGACGACACCGACGTCACCGCCGGCACCGTGGCCACCGCCTATCGTACCGGGCATTTTGCCCGCAACAAGCTGCACACCGATGGCAGCTACACCCTGACCGCAGCGGACGAGGAGATCCTGCGCAACGCCGGCATCCTGCTCTCCGACGCGATCGAATACTAAGAGAAGGAGGACAACAAAATGCCTTTTAACTTCTATGAGACCCACACGCTGCTCATGGCCGTGCAGCAGCTCACCCCTGCCACGACCTTCCTGCGTGACCGCTATTTCCCGACCAACGACGCGAGCGACGTTTTCGCCACTGACGACGTGCTGGTCGAGTACAGAGACGGCAGCAAAAAGCTGGCGCCCTTCGTCGCTCCCCGCAAGGGCGGCGTGACCATCCTGCGCAACGGCTACCACATGGAGAGATACACTCCTCCTTTTGTGGCTCCCAAGCGCTCCCTCTCCGCTGACGACCTGAAGAAGCGCGGCTTCGGCGAGGCCCTCTACACGCAGCTCACTCCTGAGCAGCGCCAGCAGACCCTCATCCTGAAGGACGCCGACGAGCTGGGCGAGTTTATCACCCGCCGCGAGGAGGCTATGGCCGCTGAGACCATGCTGACCAACGGCTGCATCATGAAGCACATCGCCGACGACGCTGACGAGAGCGACGAGATGGAGATCCGCTTCTACTCCGAAGGCAGCAACCCCGCAACCTACGCACCTACGACCAAGTGGGACGCCGCCGGCGCGAAGATCCTCGCCGACCTCGGCGTGATGGCTCGTATGCTGACCAGCAAGGGCCTCCGCGCGACCGACCTGATCTGCTCCCCTGACGTGGCTGACACCATCGTCAACAATGAGGTCATCCAGAAGCTGCTCGACAACAAGCGCTACGAGCTCGGCATGGTCGAGCCCGAGGTGCTGCCTGCCGGCGCTGCTGTCATGGCTCGCCTGAACGTCAACGGCCGCATCATCAGCGTGATCTCCTACGACGAGACCTACACCGACGACGCTGGCAAGGATCAGCTCTATATCCCTTCCGGCAAGTGCATCCTGACCGCGCCTGCCTGCGGCCGCACTCTGTACGGCGCCGTCACTCAGGTGGAGCAGGCCGACGGCGAGTTCCACACCTACGCCGGCCGCCGCGTGCCGAAGTATCTGTCCAACGCTGAGGGCAACACCCGCAGCCTGACGATCTCCAGCCGTCCGCTGCTGATCCCCAACAACAAGAACCCGTTCATCGTTGCGGACGTCCTGACTCAGGGCTAAGCGCAGCAGAAAGGAGCAGACCATGATCCAGATCATCGCGGGCACCTTCGGCTACTATAACGGCCGCAAGGTAGTCCCCATCACCAATCAGGACGGCCCCAAGCAGTTCGACCCCGAGCTGGAGGCCCGTCTGGTGAAGGAAGGCGTCGCCAAGTACGTCGGCGCAGCACCCGCTCAGGCCGAGGATCCCAACACGCCCGACCCGGCCGGCGCCAATGCGCCGCAGGATCCCGGCCAGCCCGGGGGAGGCACCGAGCCCCCTGCGGACGGCCTGCCTGAGTACAACGAGGACATGAAGCTCGACGAGCTGAAGGACATCGCCGCTGCCTACGGCGTCGACGCCTCTGCCATGCGCAAGAAGTCCGACGTCATCGCCGCCATCGAGGCGGCCAAGGCCGGCCAGACTGACGACGACGGCACCGACGACGAGGAGCCCCCTCAGTTCGGCGCTGCTGATCCCGTCTGATGGCCTTCAGCTTCAAGGAGATGGTCGCCAACGACCGGCGCCGCGTATTCCTCGATCTCTCTGAGTTCGGGGAGGAGCACAGAGTCGAAGGCAAGACCATCGCGGCTGTACTCGACGACAACGCCCTGCGAGAACGCCAAGGGGGGCAAGAGCTGAGCGTAGCAGAGTCCTCTCTGCTGCTTTATGCAGCGGTCGAGGATCTGCCCGCCCGGCGCCCGGCGGGCGAGGGCCTGAACGTCGACGGCCGCGAGTACATCGTCAACGACTGGAGCGAGGACATGGGGATCGCAACCGTGGCTCTCGGCCAGACCGTGACCATGTAGGAGGTGCTGCACCGTGTCCATCGTCAATAGCATCGAGACCGTCCGGGGCTGGCTGAATACTGAGGTATGCCCTCTGGTAAAGCTGAAGCTCCCCGACGACAACGCCACAGACGCCTCCTACCCCTACAAGCTGGTGAACCCGGCCGCCTTTTCCCTGTTCGTCCCGTCCAAGGACAGGACGCCCCCAAAGGTCGCGGCGCCGATCCCTTCGGTCTGCGTCCAGCTCACTCAGGGGGAGGATGACCTGATCGAACACACCCGCGGCATCAAGATCCGGCTCTGCTTTTCTGCATGGGATCCCGGCTACCACGGGCCCGACATCTATATACCGCAGGGCAACGGCAGCGGCACCTATATCCAGCAATACAACAGCGAGGCGGCCGACTTCTTCCAGAAGAACGGCGAGGGCTGGCGTGACGCATGGAATTTTGTGGACACGGCGCTCAGATTGATCGAAAACGCCGAGTACATCGGAGACCTGCGCGTCATCAAGGAGCTCGGCATCACCTTCGGCCCCGTCGCTGAGCAGGACGCTGTACCTGACTTTTATCCCTACTGGTTTGCGTGGGCTGAGTTCTCCGTCGAGGAGACCCTCACCCGGCACGCCAAAAACTACGACCATCTGCTTTAAGGCAGCCGAGTCCTCGGCTGTCTAATTTTATGCAAAGGAGGACAAGCACATGGCAAACGAGTACCTCTACGGCGCCTACGGCCACATCGGCGAGACCGTGGCACAGAGCGCCGTGCAGGCGGGCACCACGCCGATCTATATCGGCACCGCGCCCGTCAACCTCGTGCGCGGCTTCGACAAGGCCGGCGTCATCAACGAGCCCGTGAAGATCAGCAACCTGATCGACGCGCAGAAAAAGCTCGGGTATGCAGCCGACTGGGGCACCTTCACCCTCTGCGAAGTCATGAACGCGCACTTCAACAACACCATCGGCAACATCGGCCCCATCTACGTCATCAACGTGCTGGATCCCGCTGCCGGCAAGCACAGAAAGGAGGCGCAGACGACCGCGCCCCTGAGCTTCGCAGGCGGCCGCGCTGAGTTCGCCAGCTCCACCATCATCCTCGACACCCTGACCATCGCCAAGGCCGGCGACGACGCCGGCAACTACGTCGAGGGCGAGGACTACGCCGTGGACTACAACTTCACCAAGGGCACGGTCATCATCACCAGCCTGAAACAGGACGCGCAGCTCACCGGCAACCTGACGGCCAGCTTCTACGAGATCGACGACTCTCTGGTAGAGGACGCCGACATCATCGGCGGCGTCACCGCCTCCGGCGAGTATAGCGGCCTCAGCTCCATCGCCCTGCTCTATCCTGAGCAGTACGCGGTCGTCAACCTGATCGTCGCGCCCGGCTGGAGCCACAGCCCTGCGGTCTACAACGCTATGATCGCGGCCAGCCAGAAGATCAACGGCCACTGGGACGCCTTCGTCCTCGCCGACCTGCCTCTGGTAGACGGCAACGCGCAGGCCGTCGACACCATCGAGAAGGCGATCGCATGGAAGAAGAACAACGCCTTCACCAGCGAGCGCTCGAAGGTATTCTGGCCGCAGGCCACCGACAACCTCGGCAACAACTACCACCTCAGCACGCTGGCAGCGGTCGAGCTCATGCGTGCCGACTTCAGCCACAACAGCGTCCCGATGGAGACCTGCGGCAACAAGGCCGTGCCGGTCATCAAGCAGTATTTTGGAGCCAACGCCAAGAACCGCGGCTTCGACCAGCAGACCGGCAAGGAGCTCACGCAGAAGGGCATCAGCACCGTCGTGGCGTGGGCTGGTGAGTGGGTGCTGTGGGGCGACCACACCGCTGCATACACCTACGGCGCCGAAGTAGACCCCCGCGCCATCTTCGACGTCTCCATGCGTATGCTCATGCACATCACCAACAGTTTCCAGCGCGAATGGAGCCCGAAGATCGACGAGCCCATGACCAGAGCGCTGAAGGATCAGATCATCAACCGCGAGCAGGAGAAGCTCGACGGCTATGTCAGCATGGGCGCCCTAATCGGCGAGCCGAAGATCCTGTTCCTCGAGAGTGAGAACAGCACCACCGACATCATGAACGGCGACTTCAGGTGGGACATCAACGTCACTCCGACGCCTCCGCTCAAGAGCGCCAGCGTCTACGTCGCATACACCGACGCCGGCTTCTCCGTCTACTACGAAG
>ENA-UOJN01002573-UOJN01002573.1-human-gut-metagenome-genome-assembly--contig:-C125IIP-NODE-2573-length-11237-cov-6.761402_pt1 | contig 11237 bp, 9 predicted proteins | sample MGYA00242350_ERZ723897 | MGnify/ENA metagenome assembly ERZ723897 | reverse complement strand
GCGCAGGCAATGGTCAGGTCAGTATTCACCAGCACCCCCAGAGCGCAGACGGTAGGCACCTGCTCACTGTAAGCATAGTAGCTGGTCAGATCCTCGGCGATCTCGCCGGAGACCAGAGGCACCTGGCCCACAGTGGGTTCTTTCTGCAGGCGGTTGTCACGGATGACAGTCAGCACGCCGTTTTTGCCCACAGCACCGCCCACATCCAGATGGCCGTTTGCTTTCAGAGGCAGCTCTACCAGCGGGTGGTCGATACAGCCCTTGACATTGCCGGTGCCATCGGTACAGGCAACAACCGTGCCGGTGGGGCCGCCGCCCGCCACACGCAGCGTAATGGAATCGCCATCGTCCTTGAGCATGGAGCCCATCAGGGACGCACCGGTGAGCAGGCGGCCCAGGGCTGCGCTGCAGGTCGCACTGGTGTGGTGCAGCTGCTCGGCCGTGCGGACAATCTCAGTGGAGTCCACACCGCAGAACACAACACCGCCGTTTTCAGAAATACCGCGGATCAGATTAGACATTTTCTTTTTCCTCCAATTGGGTATACTGCTTGACGGCACAGAAGAAATAGCGTTCGCTCTCTTCGGTCAGGGGGCCGAAGCTCTCACCGTCGCAGACCTTTTCCAGCACAAAGCCGTGCTTTTCCAATGCGGCTTGGATGGTATCCAGGTCATAGGTATATTCATAGAACTGTTCATGGAAGTGTTCACCGGTCTCGCGGTAGTCGATGTCCACCGTGATCTCCACCCGGCGGTCCGCAGGGTGATAGTGGTTGCGCCAGACGCAGGCAGCGTCCTCCTCCTCAAAGGTAAATACATTCTCCCCCAGCACCTTCCGGTGCTTGTAGGGCGTGTTCATATCAAAGAGGAACACGCCGCCCTCTTCCATGAAAAAAGCCGCGTTGGCAATGGCGGTATCCAGGTCCGGGATGTGGTTGAAGGTATCGAAGGTAGACACCGCACCCCGGATGGTGCCGTAGAGGTCAAGCTTGAGCAGATCCTGCTGCAAAAGCAGCAGCTTGCCGGAAAGGCCCAGCTGTTCCGCCTTATCCCGCACAACACAGAGCATCTCCTCGGACTGATCGATGCCGATCATATCATAGCCCGCCTGGGTCAGCATCAGGGTCAGTTCCCCTGTTCCACAGCCCAGATCGGCCAGAATGCCATCCCGGATATTGTGAGCATTCAGTTCCTGCCGGATCTGCTCATAAAGGGCATCGTAGTCGGCTTCGCCGTTGAATTCATCATAGAAATAGGCAAATTCATTGTAGGCCATGGTTTACTCCGCTTCCTCGTCATCGGTGAACTCAGCCGCCACGGCCTCGTTCAACACCGCCTGCAGCTCCGGGATGCCGTAGCCGTTCTCGCCGCTGGTCAGCACCACCTTCTGGCAGCCATAGGGCAGGCAGACCTTTTCAAAATCCTCCTGTGTCTTGGCCAGCTGGCTCTTTTTGAGCTTATCGGCTTTGGTCAATGCCACAACAAAGGGGATCTGATGGTAGTGCAGATACTTCAGCATCTGCAGGTCATCTGCGCTGGGGGCATGGCGGCAGTCGATGAGCTGCACCAGCAGGGTATGATGCCGGGGAGCCTCAAAATAGCTGTTGATGAGGTCATCCCAGCGTTCGCGGTCTGCATTGCTGACCTTGGCATAGCCATAGCCGGGCAGATCCACAAAATAGCAGTTGTCCACCTCATAGAAGTTGATGGTGGCCGTTTTGCCCGGTGTACTGGACACGCGGGCAAGGTTCTTGCGGTTGCACAGCTTGTTGATGAGGCTGGACTTGCCCACGTTGGAACGGCCTGAGAAGCTGAGTTCCGGACGGTCACTTTCGGGCAGCTGGCTGGAAATGCCGTAGCTTGCAATAAAATCCGCTTTGTTGTAATTCATCGTTTGCTCCTTTGATTAGCAGACAGCCCCCGGCTTCGGTTTTTCCGGTGTAGGCGGGATGGCCGCTTCCACCGGCTTTGCCTTTTTGGCGGGGTGCGGATGACGGGCAGAAACGCTCTTGGGCTTAAGCAGAGCGGCATTGAGCACCTGTGCGAGGTCAGACATGGGCAGGAAGGTCAGATTCTTCTTCACCTCGTCATCCACCTCGTACAGGTCCGGAACGTTATCCTTGGGGATGAGCACGGTTTTCATCCCCTCACGGTAGGCGGCCATGCTCTTTTCGCGCAGGCCGCCGATGGGCAGCACATTGCCGTGCAGGGTGATCTCGCCGGTCATGGCAACATCACCGCGCACCGGAATACCGGACAGGCAGGACACCAGAGCCGTGGTCAGAGTAACACCGGCGCTGGGGCCGTCCTTGGGCACGGCACCCTCGGGGGCATGGATGTGCAGATCGCATTTCTTCAGCCGCTCAGGGTCGATGCCATATTCCTCGGCGTGGACACGGACATAGGTGATGGCCAGCTGGGCACTTTCCTTCATCACGTCGCCCAGCGAACCGGTGACGGTGATCTTGCCGCTGCCATTGTCCATGACCTGCACCTCGATGGGCAGGGTCTCGCCGCCGATGCTGGTCCAGGCCAGACCGTTGGCAATGCCGATGGCATTGGTCCGGTTGAGAAAATCGGGCTTGACGAAGCGGGGCCCCAGCAGCTCTTCCAGGCTGCTGCCGGTCACAGAGACGTTTTCCGCCTCGCCGGACGCGATCTTGCGGGCGCACTTGCGCAGGACACTGGTGATGGTACGTTCCAGAGTGCGGACACCGGCCTCACGGGTGTAGCCGTCAATGATGCCGTAGAGCGCGCTCTGGGAGAAGGTGACTTTCCCAGCCAGACCGCAGGCCTTGAGCTGCTTGGGCACCAGATGCTTGCGGGCAATGTTGTATTTCTCCACCCGGGTATAACTGGGCAGCTCAATGACATCCATGCGGTCACGCAGAGGGCCGGGAATGGCGCTCAGATCATTTGCCGTGGTGATAAAAAGCACATGGCTCAGATCAAACGGCATATCGATAAAGTGATCATTGAAGGTGGTGTTCTGCTCGGGATCAAGAGCTTCCAGCAGGGCGGCGGCCGGGTCACCCCGGAAATCGCCTGCCAGCTTGTCGATCTCGTCCAGCAGCATCAGGGGGTTGGAGCTCTTGGCGGAGATCATGGCGTTGATGATCTTGCCGGGCATGGCCCCGATATAGGTGCGGCGGTGGCCGCGGATCTCTGCCTCATCCCGCACACCACCCAGACTGATGCGCACATACTTGCGGTTCAGGCTCTCGGCAATGGAGCGGGCAATGCTGGTCTTGCCGACACCCGGAGGGCCGACCAGGCAGATGATCTGACCCTTGACATCCGGAGCCAGCTTACGGACAGCCAACACCTCAAGAATGCGGTCCTTGACTTTCTTCAGGCCGTAGTGGTCGCGGTCAAGGATGCGCTGTGCCTTGGCGATATCGAGGTCGTCCTCGGTAAAGCTGTTCCAGGGCAGATCCAGGCAGGTGTCCAGATAGGTGCGGATGACCGTTCCTTCCTGGTTGCTGCTCTGCATCTTGGCAAGGCGGTCCACTTCCTTGAGCAGTTTCTTCTCCCGCTCCTCGTCCAGATGCAGCTCCTGGATCCTGCGGCGGTACTCCTCGGCCTCTGCCGTGGTATCATCGTCCTCGCCCAGCTCCTGGCTGATCATGTGCATCTGCTCATGCAGGTAGTAATCGCGCTGGTTCTTATCCATGGCCTCGTCCACTTTCTGGGCGATCTCCTTGTCGATCTCCAGCATCCGGCGCTCCCGATGCAGGCGTTCCACCAGCAGGCGCAGACGGCCGATGAGGGTGCTTTCCTCCATCACAGCCTGCTTATCCTCAAAGCGGAAGAGCAGATTGGCAGGGATGTACTCGCACAGGAAGGCGGGGTCGTTATTCGAGGTAACAGCAAACACCACGTCCTTGCTGATGCGGGGATTCATGGAAAGCACCGCGTCGAAGCTCGTTTTTACATTGCGGAGCAGGGCCTCCGCCTCGGTCTCTTCCTCTGCCTTGATGGGGCGCACAGGAGCCGGCCGCACCGATGCCAGCAGGAAACTGCCTTCGGTATCCAGCTCGGTGCGCTTGGCGCGGAACTTGCCCTCCACCAGAATGCGCACCAGATCATCCGAAACACGCATGACCTGCTTGATCTCGGCCACAACGCCGTACTGGTACATCTCCTCTGCCTTGGGGTCCTCAGCCTTCATATCCTTCTGCGCAATGAGGAACACCTCGGATTTATTCCGCACGGCCCATTCCACAGCGGCAATGCTCTTGTCACGACCTACCTCAAAATGCAGCAGGTTGTTGGGGAACACCACCAGCCCACGCAGGGCAATGGCGGGAAGATGGAGGATATTGCGCTCCACCTTGACAGTCACTTTTTCAGACATAAACTCATACCTCCCAGCTGCCCCGCGCCAAAGTGCGCTATCCCGTGGGCAGTTTTTTTGTTGGGTAAAAAATCAGATTTGATTTATTATATCGGATTCCAGCCCCGGTTGCAACCGGGCAGCTCATCCTTTACGGTTTTCCTGGATATTATAACCCAGCCGTCCCAGTGCAGGCAGCATGGCCCGCAGGGTGACACTGGTGAGCATTCCCATCACAAGACCCAGCACCAGCATAATCGGTGCATAGTAAAGGGACACTGCTGTGGAAAGGATGACACTGGCTCCCAGCAGCTGGCCGATGTTGTGGGCCAGCGCACCGCAGACCGACAGGATGAACCAGGTAGGCCGCAGCGGGCAGTGATAGTAGAGCAGCCACATCACCAGCAGTGAGAGCAGGCCGCCGCAGAGGGAAAGAAAACCTGCCGTCCAGCCGGAGACCAGAAAGACGAAGAACGCCTTCAGCACATCCAGCACAAGAGCCTGTTTTGGCCCCATGAAGAACAGGGCATACATCACCACAATATTCGCCAGACCCAGCTTCATGCCTGGCAAAAGCCCGGGGATGACCAATGTGCCCTCGATGAAGGAAAGCGCCATCGCCAGAGCAAACAGCAGACCTGAAAGAGCGATGCTGTGCGTTTTGTTGTAATTGCGGCGGTTATAGGGCATCATTGTTCTCCTTTGCAGCGGATTATTCTTCATCAGCAGCCTGTTCGTACTGCTCCTGCTCTTCCATTGCCTTTTCCCAGGCAGCAAACAGCTCCTCCTGATGGAAGCGCAGATCACTGAGCTCATCGCTCTTTTGGCGGAGCAGATCGGGGTCATTGGAGACCTCCGGGGAGTTGATCTCATTGTCAAGCTCCACTTCCCTTGCCCCGCAGGCTTCCATTTCATCCTCGCAAGCCTTGATCTTGGCCCGCAGCTCCGCGCGGCGGCGGCGCTGCTCTTTGCCGTAACCGGCCTTGGCGGGCTGATCCCCGGCTTTTTCCGGAGCGGCAGCAGGAGCGGCACGGCCCATCAGGGCATCGTAGCTCGGATACAGGGTGGCCTTGCCATCTTCCAGATAGAGGATAGGACAGCCCAGACTGTTCATCAGATGGCGGTCATGAGTGACCATGAGCAGGGTCCCGGTGTATGCCATCAGGGCTTCGGTCAGGTTCTCGCGGGTGTAGATGTCCAGGTGGTTGGTGGGCTCGTCCAGAAACAGCAGATTGGGCCGCTCCAGCACGATCTCAGCAAAGCGCAGGCGGGCCAGCTCGCCGCCCGAAAGTGCCTCACAGGGCTTGAACACTGTCTCGCCCCGGAAACCCAGCTTTGCCAGATGGCTGCGCACTTCCAGCTCCGTCATCCGGGGATACTTGTTCCAGATGACATCGATCACCCGGCCCTGTCCCAGACGGTTCTGCTGCTGGGCAAAAATGCTGGGGCGGGCTCCCGTACCCAGCCGCACCATGCCGCCGGAGGGACGGCGCTTACCATCCAGCACCTGCATCAGGGTGGATTTACCCGCACCGTTGGGGCCTGCGATCACCAGCCGCTGACCCCGGCAGACCGTGTAGGTAAAGGGTTCCAGCAGGGTACGCTCCCCGATCCTGATGGTCAGGTTCTTCATCAGCACCAACTCGTTCCACGGCTCCACATCATACTCAAAGCGGAATTTGAGCTGGTTTGTTTCATCCTTTGGTGCTTCCGTGATCTCCAGCTTTTCCAGCTGCTTGCGGCGGCTCTGGGCCATCTTGGTGGTGGAAGCGCGCACAAGATTGCGGTCTACATAATCCTGCAGCTTTTCAGCCAGTGCTACATCTGCATCGTGCTGCTTCTGGCGCAGGGCATCGGCAGCTTCCTTCTGGGGCAGATAGGCGGAGAAGTTGCCCTTATAAGTGGTCATGGTCTGGAAGGAGACCTCCCAGATCCTGGTGCAGATATTGTCCAGGAAATAGCGGTCATGGCTGACGACCAGCACGGCACCGGAATAGCCCTTGAGGTAATTCTCCAGCCATTCCATGGTGGCAAAATCCAAGTGGTTGGTGGGCTCGTCCAGAATCAGGACATCCGGCTTTTCCAACAGCAGCTTTGCCAGACGAAGGCGCGTCAGCTCACCGCCCGAAAGCACAGCGATATTCTTCGTCCAGGTATCCTGTGCAAAGCCCATACCGGACAGCACCTTTTTGATGTTGACGTCCATATTGTAGCCGTCAGCGGCATCAATGATGTTCTGCAAGGCATCGTGCTGTTCCAGCAGAGAGGCATCCTCCGGGCTGGCGGCCATTCTGCGCTCTAGGATCTGCATCTGGGCCATGGCATCCAGCACATGGGCAAAGCAGGAGCGCATCTCGCCGTAGATATCCAACGTGGGGTCGAGCTTTGCATTCTGCTCCAGATAACCCAGCGTCACACCATGGGTCACACTGAACTCACCCTCGTAGTCCGTATACTCGCCGGTCAGGATCTTCAGCAGGGTCGTTTTGCCTGCGCCGTTCTGGCCCACGATGCCGATGCGGTCCTCCCGTTCGACACTGGCCGTGACATCATGCAGGACGATCTTCTCGCCAAAGCTCTTGCCCAGCTTTTCCAAATGTATCAACATTGTTCGTTTTCCAATCTCTCACACAGGCCGCACAGCATTACAGCTGGTGGCGGCGATTCTTCAGGCCCACATTGGCCAGTTCCTCCGGCTCCATCACCAGCGGGTAAAGCTCTTCCAGGCTGCTGATCTCATAGGTAGGAACGACCTTGCCGGGATTCTCGGCGTGGTTGGGGTTATACCAGCAGGTATCCAGCCCGGCGTTCACACCGCCCTGCACATCACTGCTCAGGCTGTCGCCCACCATCAGCACGTGCTCACGGTTCTCCACGCCCAGCGCACGGAGCGCGGCATCAAAAATCTTGCGGTTGGGCTTTTCGCTGTCCATTTTTTCAGAAACGAACACATCCTCCACAAAATCCAGAATGCCGGATTCCCGCACACGGCGGCTCTGCACCCGGTCAAAGCCATTGGTCACCACAGCCAGTGTTGCCACTTCGGAAAGCTCCCGGAGCACGTCCAGCACGTTGGGAGATGTCAGGTCAGGGTGGGTAGAGAGCTGATCCAGATAGAATTTGTTCATCTCCACACCGTTGCCTGCGGCATTCACTGCCTTCAGAAAGCGGGTGAACCGCTCCCCCATCAGCTTGTCCCGGCGGATCTGACCCTTTTCCAGCTGCCGCCAGAGCTCTTCGTTGATGGTGCGGTAGGTCTGCACCGTCTCGGCATCCGGCTCAATGCCGTACTCCCGCAGGGTGTCAGCCAGCGCCTTGTTTTCCGCTGCATCAAAATCCAGCAGCGTATTATCAGCATCAAACAGAACACAATAGTATTTTGCCATGGTTCGTTACCCCTCTTTCATACTTGTGTCATTTTCCGGAACGCTTGTCCCCGATCACCGGGGAATTTTTCCCAGATCAAAAGAACAGCGAGAAGCCAGCCCCGCCCCGGCAGAGCTGGCTTCCGGTTATTCCTGAACTATCTCATAGGTTTCATCATCGGTCTGCACCGGGGAATTGTCCGCGCACGGATCTTGCGCGGTGCAGGGTTTGTCAACATTTCTGGGCATCTGCTCCTCGGTCACGCCGTTGTCCACATTCTCCCAGTCCATTTCATACCAATCCACACTGCCATCGGTCACAGTTCCCTCACCGGGCAGCCCGGGGATCTTGATCTCTTCACAGAACATCCGGCTCCCTCCCTTCTGCCCAGCCTATGCGGGCAGACAGAAAAAGGTTTACCGGCTGGCTTCTGCTTCGGTGGAAGCGGAAGCCCCCTCTGCGGGCTCAATATCGTTTTCAACCGAAGCGGAGACCGATTCACTGTTGGTCTGCTCTTTGGATTCCGTTTTGCTCTCAGAAGCAGTGCTGCTGGAGGATGAAGTGCTCTCTGCCTTTCTCTCTGAGCTGCTGTGAGAAGAAGCGGTGCTCTCGCTCTTGGATTCGCTCTTACTCTCACTTTCCGCCGTGCTGTGGGAAGAACTGCTGCTCGAGCTCTCAGACTTGCCACTCTCCGAAGAGGACGCGGATGTACTGCCGGAAGAAGTAGAAGAGCTGCCGGAATTTGAGCTGGAGGCGGGCTCCGGGCTGACCTTAATGGTCAGCGCATTGCTGACCACGGCGCAGTCGTTGTACACGACCACCGCATAGATCTTATAGCTGCCGCTGGTGATGGCCGAAGCGGACACGGTGACCGTTGTCTGGCCTGCGGCCTCCTTCACTTCCTGACCGTTGGCGAACCAATGCAGGTTTTCACTCTTGGCATATTTGCCCTCCAGCGCAGCCTTAAAGACATAGGAGCCGGCGGAAGCCTTGCCTTCCGAGATGTGAACGGAAGCAGCTGCAAACACGGCTGTAACGTCCAGATTCTGCTTGAAGCCGGTATCGGTACGGGTCTTGCTGGTCACGCCGTCGCTCCACTTGACGAACACATGGCCCTCCGCAGGGGTGGCCGTGACAGTCAGCGACTGGGATGCATCTGTGATGCCGTATGTCAGACTGGTCTTGCCGCTCTCGTTCCCACAGCTCAGGGTGCCGCCGCCGCTCTTTTCCACCTGATAACGGGCCTCAAACTTAACGCTGGCAGTCTCAGAGCTGCTGACGCTTTCACTCTCGCTGGAAGAAGCGGGTTCTTCCGAGCTGGGAGCCTGCACCGCCGAGCTGGGGTTGGATACATATTCCAACGTGCGGGTGGGGATATTATTGGTGTCCGGGCGGCGATCCTCGGTCTGGTAAGCGTGGGTGCGCAGATAGCTCAGCGCAGCCTTGAGACCGGCGCTTTTGAGGTGGATATCACCGTCCGTGTAGTAATCCGGCTGGCCGTAGCCATTTTCTCCCTTGAGGACCTCCGCCGTATTCAGAAATCTGACCCCCAGCTGTTCACACATGTTGAGCAGTGCCATATTAAAATCATCGATCTTGGCCTGATCCATGTGGGGGTAATTGGAGTGATTCTCCGGGATAGGAGGCACCGTGTTCACGATGATATCGGTGTAGGGGTAAGCCTCCTGAATGGCCTGCACCAGCGCGGTATAGTTACTGATAAAATCAGCCACCTCCATGCCGGTGTCGTTGGTACCAAAGGTCATCACGACACGGCGGGGCTTCATTTTTGCCACCGCCTGTGCGATGGTGTAGTGGGTGGTGTCATTCTTAAAGGTGATGATTCCTTCGTTCAGGGCCACCTGGGTGCCAATGCCCTCCTTGGCGCAGAACTGCTGCAAGGAGATCAGACCGTTGTTATACAGACGCACGGTGTTGGAGTCTCCCAGAAACAGGGTGTTGTCCAGATATTCCGTGCCCGCATCCGCTGTTTCAGTCAGCAGAGCGCTGGAGGTGTTGTCGATCTGGTAGTGATTGGCAAGATCTGTGCTTTCACCGTCCCCGGTGGTGTCCGTCGGCACGGAGTCTGCGGGTGTGCCGGGCGTTTCCGGTTTTCCCCGTTTGAGCAGGGTCAGGGTGATGCCTACGGTCAGCAAAGCCGCCAGTGCGCAGACCACACAGACCAGAACGGCCTGCCGCTGCAGCGATGTCATAGACTGTTTGTCCGATTGATTCTTATGATTCATGTTATATTCACCACTTATCCTATCGTTCAACCGTTTGCACGGCAGGCCAGGAGCTTGTCCGTCAGTTCTTCACAACTTTCCGCCAGCAGCACCGGGCCAAAGGGCTCCAGTTCTTCCCTGCTGCCGTAGCCATACAGGGCACCGGCGGCATCCAGCCCGCAATCAGCAGCACCGCGCATATCATCGTTGCGGTCGCCCACCATCAGCACCCGCTTGCCCTGTACACAGGGCTGGGTGAGAACATAGCGCACCACTTCCGTTTTGGTATCCCGGCTCTCATCCATGGACGCGCCGCCGATGAAATCAAAGTAAGGGGCCAGCCCCTGTTCTTCCAGAATGGGGGTCACGACCACAGTCGGCTTGGAGGTTGCGGTGCAGAGCACAAATCCTGCCTCCTTCAGGCGGCGCAGCATCTCTGCCGCACCGGGGTAGGCCGTACCCTCATGGCTGCCCTTTTCGCGGTAACTCTCCCGATAGAGCTCGGTGGCTTCCTCGATTTTTGCAGGGTCAGAAAAATGCTCTCCAAAGCTCTTGCGGAGCGGCGGTCCCAGATAGCGCCGCAGGTTCACATGGGTGACATCCACGCCCATCTTGGTAAAAACTTCTTCCAGTGTATTCAGGATGCCGGGGGCGGAATCGATCAGGGTTCCGTCCACGTCAAATAAGATCACGTCATAGTGCTGCAAGTTCGTTTCCCTCTCTTTCACACATATACACGGTATAGTATAGCACAGAATTGCGCTTTCAGCAATTCCAACAAATCGTTTTTGCACTTTTTATACAAATCGGTCACAATCTGGCCTTAAAACGCAAAATGCCTGCCCGCCAGAATGCGGACAGGCAGGGGGTCATGCAGGCTTATTGGGCTGCAGCGCCGTTATCAGCGGAGGGATAATAGAGGTTATTGGAGATAAACTCCAGCTTTTCCTTCAGCACCAGCTCCAGATTTGCCACGGCGTGCACCATGTTGGTGGCCGAATCGTTCACTTCCAGCAGCTTGCACAGGTCGATCTCGTTCATGGCGAGTGCGGTTTTCATCTTCTGGCTCTCGGCGCAGAGGATGTGGCTCAGAGCACTTTCCTGCAGTGCGATACTTTCCATCAGATCGATCACAGCCTGACTCAGGGTAACACGGGGCAGGGCCGGACATTCCAGCGTGGTGGGACAATTGATCGTTGCCATAGGGGACTCATCCTTTCTATATAAGGTGTACCCCATCCTATGTCCCCTCCCGTCCAGCCGTTACTGCTTTTTCTCCTGTGCAGAGATCTTTTCAATTACGCTCTGGTA
>ENA-UOJN01002562-UOJN01002562.1-human-gut-metagenome-genome-assembly--contig:-C125IIP-NODE-2562-length-11272-cov-9.647856_pt1 | contig 11272 bp, 19 predicted proteins | sample MGYA00242350_ERZ723897 | MGnify/ENA metagenome assembly ERZ723897 | reverse complement strand
CCGCCGGGGCTTTAGTAGAAAATGCCCGCGGCGGTGCTGCCGATAGTGACGAGGGCGAGAGAGGCGGCGAGTTGTGCCGCGCCTTGCGCGAGGCCGATCGTCTCGCAATCGAGGCCCCCAGCCGTTCCCAGCGCGAGCACGATGCCCACGATCAAGGCCGCGCCGCCCGCGTAAGATTTTACCTTTGCGAGCCTTGCCGCCCGTTTGGCTGCCTCTCGGCGGCGTCTCTCGATGGCCTTGTATTCGATTGTCGGGTAAATCGTCACGATAGAGCCCGCCGGGGTTGGCGTGATCTCAATGATTTTCTCGGTCAATTTGTTTCACCTCCCATTCTCTCGCATACGTCCACGATTGCGGCCCGGGTCGTTTGAGTTGTACGGGCTTTTCGTATTTCGTGGCCTTTTCCACTTTTAATAGGCGCAGTTTCTTGTATGGGGCGCCCGCGTATGCTTCGAGTTCAATGCGCGAAAGACAGGTTTGTGCGACCATGCTGTCGCTCATTTCGTCCGGGCTTATCTCCATGATCGGCACAAGATAGGCGGGCTCAAATTCTCCGACGATCATTCCCGCGCCGCCGTTCTTTTTCGTCTCGTACAAAAATACGCGGTCGCAGTAATGCGGCATTTTGCCCTTTCTCACTTCGATCGTCTTTTTGCCCTCAAAAATGAGGTCGGCGTATTCCTTGTGAATTGCAATAATTACGTTCATCGTTTGCCTCTTAACTGTTCAATGTCTTTTTCGAGTACGGCGACGACGATAGAATTTCCCGCTTGCTTGTACAGCTGCGACGAGCTTTTGTCTGCGCCATTATAAAACAAGTCGTTCATTGCCGCGCGGGCTCTCTCGAAATCCTCGTCGTCGAAATCCATGAGCCGCCAGTATTCGAGCGGTATGAGCTTTCTAACAACGATCTCGTCGTTATCCATCATTCGCCGCCCCTTTCAAATCTGACCGCGCAAATTCCCGTGTTCCCGGTTGTAAGCGTCGGCGAGACGAGGCCGCCGCGCTGGATTCTGCCCCGCCGGGTCGTGCTGTTCGGATATGAGAGATCGCAAATCCCCCCCCCCGATGGCAAAATCTGAATACCCGCGGGCCGTATTCTCTTTGACGCGGATAACGACTTTCGCCTCAGTTCCTCCGCTTTGTACGGTCGTAAGAGTTGGGCATACACCTTTAGCGTCATACACCCGCCGGGCAATATCAAGCCATTTTTCGTATTTATGACCCTGCAATTTCCCGGCGCATATACAAAAGGGGATAATACACACGCTGGCCCGTTCGTGTCTCTCGCTTTCAGCGTTTTTACAAATCCCCCCCCCGAGACTGTTTTCGCGTCTTTGTATGTGTACGTCAATTTTGTCTCTAAATCGTCCGCCGTTAAATAATAGCGGTCTGGTACACGTTCCTCGAGATAGTCGAGAGCGCACGTTTCAAGCGGCGCGGGCTCGGGGAACGTATAGTAATAGTCGCCGAGCAACGAAATCATAAAGCACCGCTCGCGGTTTTGTGGTATGCCGTAATCAACGGCGTTTTGAATCTTGTAATAATTCCTATATCCGAGCGATTCCAGCGTCGAGAGCCAATCCGCAAACGCGGCGGCGTTCTTCCCGCGGCAAACCTCGGGCACGTTTTCCATCAAAAGCACTTGCGGGCGTTCTGTGCAGCTCTTGAGAATCCGTTCAAACTCCCACAAGAGGCCCGAGCGTGTGCCGCTCCCTCTCTCCATTCCGCGGCGATTTCCCGCGAGGCTCAAGTCTTGGCACGGGAAAGAATACGTCACGAGGTATATGTATTTGTCCGTGTCCACGATTGCGAGATCGTCCGCGGCGGCGCGTGTAATGCTCCCTATATTCCGCGTTGCTTTGAGGTTGCTGTACACGCCGCGGCGCCATTTTTCGGGCTTTGCTTTTATCTGCGCCGGGGTGAGCGGCGTTTTGCCGTCTGACGAAAGGCCCGCTTTTATGAGCGTCTCCGTGACGTCCTCGAGGCTCACGCCCGCCGAGTAGTCCGTCGTGTCGTCCTTGCAATGAATCGCCCTGTATGAGCAATTTGCGAATACGTCCCACTCTGAAACTCTGTAAAGCTCGTGTTCAATGCCGAGACGCTCGACAGCTTTCGCCTGTGCGCCGATTCCCGCGAATAGTTCGATCAGCCGAACGGGGCGGTCAATTACGAACAGGTTCGCGCCGTCGAAAAAGCTCATTTGTCCTTGCATTGCACATTTTCACCCACCTTATACAGATTCTTGCCTTGTAGACGTGTCGGTTCGCGTGATGAACAAAACGCCTTTCGCGTTCTTGTAGATTTTGCATTTCGAGTATTCGTCGAGCGCCGTCGAGGTCGCCCCGATTTCCTCGTCTTGCACGAGCTCGGCGATCTCGACGAGCATATCGCGCACGTCGGTCGAGAAATCGGCAAATAGGGCATTGATACGCCCGCGGGCCGTCCATACGTTGGCGAGGCGGCGTCCCTGTTCACAGTTGCAAGTGCGGCTCGCCCATTCGTCGGCGTCCTCTTGCGTCTTGATTGAGCCCGCCGGGGCCTCTGCCGTTGGGCGCGTCTGGCCGCAATAGCGGCAGGCGCCCACGAGTGGCACGGGGCGCGGCGTCCAGTAGTCGGGTGACGGCTGCGCCATAATAAAGCGCATGAAATCCGCCGAGAAAATGCACCGCTCGACTTCTTCCTTGCGGGCGTATGCCTCCGAGGTCGAACCGATAACGGCGACTGAGGCCGTCTGTTCCTGCTTGTCCATGTTTTACCGCCTTTCGAGCTTTGCGACGTACTTGCCGTAGGACAGAGGCGAAAGCCCCTGTTCCGCGCGGCGCTTGTTCTCGTATTCGAGCGACGAGAGAACCACTTTGAGCGACGAGTGCGGGCCCGCCTTAGAGATCGCACCTTTGTGCGTCGTTTCCGCAAGCTGTTTTTTTGCCATGTCGAACCTCTTTCCGTTTTATGTTCTGGTATGCGCCGCGGTTAGACCGCCGCGGCCCGCTTACCGTCTATGTACTGTTTGAATTTTGCTGAAAAAATCTCGGTTATGTCGTCCACCCCTGCCGCCGTGGCGCCGGGGGTTCGTAAATCCTCGAGGCGGTCGCTTTCAACGTAGAGCGGAACCGTCGGGAGAAAAGAGCCGTCGGGGCCGCGCAGGGCCGTCACGCCGATCAGTGTGAATTTCTTTTTCATTGGTCAATTTCCTCGTCGTCCTCGCCGTGCGTGTGTTCCATTCCGATATATTCCTCGCGGCCGGCGCGTGGGTCGAAAACTGTCTCGTCGTCGTCCTCGGCCATATAATCGGCGTCTTTGTGAGCGACTTCTCGGCCCACGGCTACGCCCATCGAGAACGCAACGACCTCTAGGGCGAAAAGCATTGCACCGCCGAACGCGGTGAGAATGATTGTCTCAAGCATTTTGCGTCCCCGATTCTGCCGCGTCTGCGTCGGCCCGGTACATGGACCCGTGTTTCTCGGCGTATTCGTCGAACCATTCGCGCACCGCTTGCCTCCAAAAGCTCTTATCGGGGCGCGTGTCGTCAAGCTCGAGGCGCTTGAGGCAGACGTCGAGCGGCGGCAAAAGCCGCGTCACTTCAATTCTTGCGCCGAAAAAGCGGCGGGCGAAATATTCCGGGCTTGCGCTTGATATAATGACCCATGCGTCGCCGCGGCCGTCTTGCCTCTTGTTATTGAGGTATGCGATAAAAGCATTGCGCAGGGCGATTGCGGCGCCCAGTGTGTGCGGCTTGCCCGCATGATCTGCGCCATAGCAAAGCGCGTTTTGTACTGCGTCCATGTCGAAAACGAGGTCGTCGGGGCCCATGTTCTCACGGACAAATGTGCTCTTGCCCGCAAGCGGCGGGCCGTAGACTATGTGAACGGTTTTCATCGTCTGCCTCCTAATCATTGAGCTCGATCGTCTTGTAGAGATCAACGTACAGGCGGCGAGCCCCTTTCTCGATTTTGTAGTGCGGAACCCGCGTCACGCCCTGCCGCTCGAGGCGGCTGAACTGTACGCTTTTGTTTGCGCCGGGAATATCTCGGGCCGCAATTCTGGCAATGATGGGCCCGGGCATTGCTCCGCGGGGAACGTAGAGCGTGACGATCATGTCGTCGGCCATGGCGGTGATCTCATTGTCGGCGAGCATTTCCTCGAGCTTTTTCGCCGCCTCGCGCAAATGGTTGAGGCGCTGGCGCTTCAGTGGTACGAGCTCGAATCCGCCGGGGATATTGATATACATTTTTTAATCACCTCATTCTGCCCACATTCGCGCGGACGTCTGGCCGTTCAGCCATCTTCGGCCTCACTTTTCACTTTTGCGATCGGTGTCGCCGTTGACATCTCGTTCACGATGTTCTCTATCTCGTCTAACCTCCCGCGCAAGCCGTCCATTTCTGTGCGAATCCTGTTTTGCTCTTTTGCAAGCCGCGCGACGCAGTCGGCAGTCCCTTTCATATCACGGAAAACTTGCAAGCCGCACATGTCGTACAGCTTTGCGGCGGTCTTTTTGTTCGGAATTGCCGGGTGATAGTCGTAGACAGGCTTGACGATTTCGCTATACTCGTCTATGCTGATTCTCCGTTGTGCAAGCTCGGTAAATTCTTCGTATGTCATGGCTTTACTCCCTCACAAATATTGCAAGACCGCCCGCGGTTCGGTTGCCGAAACGTTCGGGATAGAGGCAGGTAACGGACGCCGTCTCTAGGTCTTGCGGAATTTTCAAATCCTCGCGCGGGCCGTAAATCGTGCCCTCTGCGCGGCCCGGGTGCTGTCGGTCGATGGCGATAAAAACGTATGTCGCGGGCGGTATCACCGCGAGTAATTCGCCGAGCGTCATGCGTCAAATGTACTCCAGTTGATTGTGTGGCGGCATTTCGGGCAACTCTCGGGCATATCGCCGCGATCGTCGCAAATCAGTTCGGCCCCGCAATGCTCGCAATGTACGACGCCGAGGTTGTCCGTTACGGCCCAGCTTTCGCCGCCCTGCATGAGCTCGGCCCGTTTCCTTTTCATAAAGCTCTTGACCTGTTTATCTGTGTCGAAGTGAGCCGATTCGTACACGATGAACGCGGGCATTGTGGCTCCCATCACGCCGGGAATTTTCTCGCCGCCCTTGTGGTTCAATCCTCTTTCGACGGAAAAACCGCCGTGGGCGTCTTTTCTGATTCTCCATTCCATAACATTCAACCTCTTTCGCCCTTATGCCGCCGGGGTCGGTGTCGTCTTTCCGTCTGCAAAAAGATACTCGAATTTGCAGTCGAACAGTTTTAGCAACGTCACAATTTCCGGGCGCGTAAACTTCCCCGACTTTTTCTTGTTTTCGTATGTAGCGCGAGAAATATTCAAAATCTGCGCTACTTCCGCGTTTGTCAGCCCGCGGCGGTGCTGTTCTGCTTCAAGGTTGCGAAACACGGCGGTCACCTCCTAAATATCAAAAGTTCGCGTTTTGCGTCCTTACGAGCTTAGTATAGTCTCGTTTTGCGTCCTTGTCAATACTTTTTGCGTAGAAAAGTTTGCAAAATGCGTATTTTCTATTGACGGGAACTCGTTGTCGCTGTATTATGTTGTTATAGAACACACATAAGGGAGTTGCAGAAAATGACGTTCGGGGATAAGTTACGCGAGGCTCGCAAGAATAAAGGGTACACGCAAGAGCAAATTGCGCACTTGCTCGGCATTGCCAAAAGCACATATACTGGATATGAAAAAGGCGTTCGTGAGCCCGACTTATTCAAAATTAAACGCCTCGTTGAAGTCCTTGACGTAGATTCCTCTTGGCTGCTCGGTGTTGACGATTCCCCCTCGAGCATTACTGCCGCCGAGTATCAAGCAATAAAAAAATACCGCGCTCTCGATGAACGCGGCAAAATGGCGGTCGATTCTACGCTCGCCCGCGAGTATGAAATTAGTTCTCGCAACGCTGCCGCCGTCGTCTCGGACGCGGCCGCGATGATCAGCACCGCCGACGTGGCCCTCACCGGGGCGGCGGTCAAAAAGTAATTCTCCCCGTTTTCGTTCGCGGGGTCTGGTTCGTTTTCGTCTTTTACTGTTAGAAAAGGGGTCTACTATGAAATTTGTAAAAGCAAACTGGCGTTTTATCGTCGGCGTTCTGTTCGTTATTTCTGCCGTTAGTTCTCTTGTCGTGCTCGATTTCGTCGGCGTCATTGTGTGCGGTGCAATCGGCGGCGGTCTGATTTTCTGGCAGTATAAAGACGCGAACCGCGATAAACCCGCCGAGTACGAGGCCCGCCCGGTAAAGTCCGCGAAAGCTGCGCCGCCCGCCGGGGCCGCTGCACCAGAACAAAAGCCCGATACCTATACGCGCAAATTTAAGGTTCGCGGTGTTACTTTCAACAACGACGACGGAACCAGTCGGCAAGACATTCTCAAGAAAATCTATCGCAAAAAGCCGCCGTTTGATAACGGCCTCAATGTCGAATTGAAAGAGTATACCTACGACGACGGCCCGACGTTTGGCGTTTATGTCAACGGTTTTATGGTTGGCAATATTCCCGGCGACGATACCGATTTCATAAACCGGGCCCGCCGCCGCGGCGTCGAGGTCGTCGGTTTTAAGGTCGATTATTTTGAGCCCGAGGACGAGCCCGAGCGTGGTCGTGTGTACTATGCCCGAATCAAGCTCGAGATCGTGCCTATACGCGCGGCAAAGGCGGCGAAATAATGCCGCGGGCCGCACAAGCCGCCGGGGCCGAGTTTGACGGTACGCCGCGGGCGGTAATTTACGCCCGGTATAGCAGCACCCACCAGCGCGAGCGCAGTATTGAAGATCAAATAGCCGATTGTCGCGCCTATGCCGAGCGGTGCGGGCTCATGGTCGTCGGTATCTACGCCGACCGCGCGATCAGCGGCAAAACAGACGAGCGGCCAGATTTTCAACGCATGATCGACGACAGCAAAAAACGGCAGTTCGACCGCGTTATCGTCTGGAAACTTGACCGTTTTGCCCGGAACCGATACGACAGCGCTCTCTATAAACACAAGCTCAAGCAAAACGGCGTTTCGGTGCTTTCCGCAATGGAAAATATCGGCGAGGGCGACGAGAGTATTATTCTCGAGGCAATTCTCGAGGCGTCCGCCGAGTATTATAGCCGCGACCTCCGAAAAAAGGTCTTGCGCGGCATGACGACGAGCGCAAAAAAAGGCTTGCATAATACGGGTTCTGTGCCGTATGGGTATCGCCTCGAGGGTGAGAGCGCCGTTCCCGACGGTGATCGGGCCGAGTTCGTCAAGCACGTTTTCGAGGCATACGCAAAAGGGGAGACGCCCGCCGAGCTATACCGCGAAATGCAGCGCCGCGGCCTCGATACAAAAGCCAACGGCCGCAAGGTGAGTGACAATATAATCGGCTCGATATTGCGGAACGAGAAATACACGGGCCGCGGTATGTGGCGCGGTATCCCCGTCGAGTGGCCCCGGCTGATTGACGACGATCTTTTCGAGTCCGCGCGGGCGCGTACCGAAAAGAACCGCCGCGCCCCTGCCGCATATAAGGCGGCCGAGCCGTTCATTTTGTGCGGCAAGGCGTTTTGCGGTTATTGCGGGGCGCCGCTCATGTCGGGCGGCGGCAAGGGGCGCAGTGGCAAATATTACAGGCATTATATTTGCAGGACGAAAAAGCGCGAGCGAGCTTGCGGAAAGAAAACCGAGGACAAAGATTTTCTCGAGTGGTATATCGTCGAGCAAACGTGCGCGTATGTGCTGGCCCCGGAACGGCTCGAGTATATCGCCGATCGCGTCGTCGAGTGCTACAAAGAGAGTTTTGACGGGCAACGTGTCAGCGCCCTCGAGGCCCGCATTGCAAAGCTCGACCGCGATCTCGACAAAACGACCGACTTGCTCTTTGCGGCGCCCAGCGCGGCGGCGGTCGATCGTATAAATAAACACGTCGTCGAGCTTGAGGCGCAGAAAAGCGAGCTCGAGGCCGAGCTCTCCGGGCTCAAGATCGCGGCGGCTATAACGTACACCCGCGACGAGGTCGTTGCGTGGTTAAAGCAATTTTGCAATGGCGACCCGCTTGAGGCCGAGTTTCGGCGGCGCATTGTCGAGACGTTCATAAATTCCGTGTACGTCTACGACGACCGAATCGTTATTTATTTCAACGTGCGCGGCGGTAAACAAATCAGTTACGCCGAAATGCTTGAGAGTGCTGGCGACGTCGAGCCCCTGCCGCCGGGCCCGGAAAACAAAAAAAGCGGCGGCCCCGATAACGGAACCGCCGCAAGCAATAGCAAAGAGAGATTTTTACACGGAAAAAATACCGAACAAACGGCCGAGAGCGCGGTTCGTTTTTGTTCGGGTTTGGTTCACCAAACTAAGCTTCTGATTTTCTTCGATGATGCGTTGAAAATTAGGAGCTTTTTTATTACCCTTTTTGCAAGTACCACAATCGTACCACACTTTTAAAATAAACGCAAGCCCTGTAACATGGGAACAGGATTGCCGCGGAGTAAATTATAGCCGTGGCAATCCTGTTTTTTGTTGTTCCTTTAAAAATTATAAAAGCGTGGATTGGAAAATTGTAAAGGAGCTTTTGCGGCATATCCTCGCTTTTTAAAATTATGGCTGCGGTATTCCACAGTCACCTTGACAACTATCCAACCTCACTTTTGTCCGCTAATCGCGGAACAACCCGCAACCCCTTATCCCGGTGGGATAACACGGGCAAAGATTGGGAAAACGAAAGTGAGGACACGAAAATGAAAGAGACTGTTAAGACTTCCCGGACGGCTGGTTACTTGGAGAAAATTTTCCGCGCGTTGAATGTAAAGTATTTCAACGGTGAGTTGGAGGAGCCTATCATCACGATACAGAGCACGCCCAGAGCCTACGGACACGTCACCGTAGCCAAGGCATGGCAGAGAGGAGACACAACCCGCCATGAGCTTAACATCGGCGCTGGGACGCTTGCACGGCCCATAGAAAACGTGGTGGCGACCACCCTCCACGAGTGTGTACACTTGTGGAACCTTCAAAACGGCATACAGGATTGCAGCAGGGGCGGCGCATACCACAACAAAAAATTTAAGGAGGCCGCCGAGGCCCGCGATTTGAAAATCAGTTACGACCCGCGCGTTGGATGGAGCATCACCGAGCCGACCGACGCGCTGTGTGAGTTCATTTTGGAACAAGACTGGCAGGACATCAGCATGAACCGCATTGAAGATTTCTACGCCCCGCGTGGCAAGGGCGCAGGGGACGCCACGGGCAAGCCGACAGGAAGTAACCCCAACAGCCACAGCATCAAGTATGTTTGCCCCTGCTGTCACAACAGCGTGCGAGGGACAAAGGTTGTGCGCATAAAATGTGCCGACTGCGACATGATGATGACCGCACAATAAAGAGAACCGGGAGTGAAAGCTCCCGGCTTTTTGCTGCAAAATTCGGGCCGCAAGCGGCCTTACTCCATTTTGATGTCTACTATTCAAAACGAGTCAACTTTATTCGTGGTGGGGTAACAAGCTGTTACCTCACCGGTTCTTTTCTACGTTTCTACGAGCGAATGCTTTTACAAAAAGAGGACGGTGCAGGTCGTTAAAACGACTGCGCCGTCCCCGTTTTTGAGGTTTTGATGTCAACTTCTCAATTTAGGAACCGTCCCCATTTTTTTTTTTTTTAATTTGCTAACTCCCACCTTATTATAATAATATAAACTTCTTTTAAAAAAAAAAACACCTAGAAGAGTGTTTATTCTACGAGTTGCCGGTTGCTTATAATTTACTATTTTTCAAAAAGCCATTAGCAAAGGATGCCCACATCTTCCGGAGGGCAACTCTTATCAGCCTCACCGGGAATCACTGTGCCCCACCAGTCGGTGTTGGAGTCTCCACCGCTCGGCTGAGACGGCTGTGCAGGCTCGGGATTGCTCGGCTGCGCCGGTTCAGGGTTACTAGGCTGTGCCGGTGCCGGGTCAGGCTGCACAGGAGCCGGAGCAGCAGGCTCCGGATTACTGGGCTGTACCGGCGTAACGGGAGCGGACGGCGTAGCGGGAGCAGACGGCGTAACCGGCGCAACAGGTGCCGGATTAGTCGGCGTCACGGCAGCACTGTTGCTGGAACCGCTGTTTTTATAAGTCTTGTTGCTGGTCGTGACCTTCTTCGGCTGTTCAACCGTCACTTCGTAGTTGGCACTCTCCTCACCAGCAGTCGCCGTGATGGTTGCATTCCCAGAGGAGATGGCAGTTACCTTCCCATTGGAATCGACGGTAGCGACCTTTTCGTTGCTGGACGACCACTCGATGGTGGTCTCGGCGGCAACCTCTTCGGGGGCAACAGTTGCCTTAATGGTGTGAGAGTTACCGACCGTCAGTTTGCCTTCGTTGGAATCGAGCGTGATGCTTTCAACCTCATAGAACGCTTTCACATGAGTCGTCTTCTCGGTGACCTTTTCGCCATCCTGCATAAGGGTCGTGGTGATGTCGCACTCACCTGCTTTAAGGACCTTCACCTTGCCGTCCTTATCGACGGTGGCGACTTCCTCATCGCTGGAAGCGAAATCAAACGAAATGTTGGACGCATCTTCCGGCTCGCATTTCGCTTCGATTGCGGTTTCATCGGTATCGTTGAGTTTGACTTCCAGGGTATCGGGAACCTTCAACTCTTTCGCGGATACCTTGACGGTGATGACGCAGACATCCTGCATCTCAGTATCCTTGACCGCTGCGGTGATTTCAGCCTCACCGGCTGCGACTGCCGTAACGGTGCCGGTCTCATCAACCGTAGCAACACTCTCATCGGAAGAAGTCCACGCGAGCGTCAGCTTCTCAGCCGCCTTGGCAATCTTTTCATCCTGTGCAGCAGTTTCTGCTGTAGCAGACTCACCGGTTGCGATGACAGGCGTTTCTGCAGGTGCATCCTCCGTGCCGAAATTCACCGGCAACGTGATGCTCTCGCCCTTTTCGAGAATCGCAGCATCCGGAACCGAGATGTTCGTGACCTTAACGCCGCATCCTACCAGGCTGAGCGCCATAGCCGCAGTCGCAATAACTGCCAATACGATATTCTTTTTCATAAAAACACTCCTTCTCGGCATCTAGCGCCGAGGCTACTCTTTAATTTTGCCGCCGCCACTCTATTGATAAGTGGCGGCTTTGGATTCTTTTAAATCGGGGACGGGGGAGATCGCTGCGCGACTCACCGTCCCCGATACATCACGCAGTTTCCAGATACTCCCGCAAGGAATCTGCAACTCCTTCCTGTATGGAATTGTCCCAGACTGCGTATTTGTTTTCCGGGTATCCGCCTACAAATATTGAAGCATCCGA
>ENA-UOJN01002559-UOJN01002559.1-human-gut-metagenome-genome-assembly--contig:-C125IIP-NODE-2559-length-11273-cov-22.187199_pt1 | contig 11273 bp, 10 predicted proteins | sample MGYA00242350_ERZ723897 | MGnify/ENA metagenome assembly ERZ723897 | reverse complement strand
GATGTGCTGATATGGCTCAGTTGGTAGAGCAGCTCATTCGTAATGAGCAGGTCGTGGGTTGTTGATAAAGCGACACGGCGGCGGATCAAATAAGCTAACAGAAAAATTTAATATATGCTGGAATAGCTCAGTTGGTAGAGCAGCTCATTCGTAATGAGCAGGTCGCGTGTTCAAGTCACGTTTCCAGCTCCATAGAACCCTTCTAGACATTAGGAGGGTTTTGTCATATTATGCATAAACTTTTTTAGTTTCTCAAAGGCCCAGGCTAAAAGCAAAGAAAGCGTAAAATAAATCCACGACTTCCAAACAATTGAACTTTGGTGTATAATAAAGTCCAAGCAACTCTATAGAGCGGATGAGAAAATCTATGTTAGTCTATAGAGTGTGTTGGATCAAATTAGACACAGGAGGAAAAGAACATGTCGTAAGCTCCGTGAGAAATGTGTGGCATTAGTGCAAGGCAAAGCGTACACATGACGAATGGATGAGTAACCTGCCCGCTGAAAAATACTTGACCAGGTTGTTCTCAAAACCGAATGGCACAATTCTTTTGCCGTGGAAAAACTAATACGCTCTTAACCTCGCTGTGTTTTTCGGCGAGGTCTTTTTCTGCTGTAAATAAACGCGGGTTATTTTACGCTTACGGTTTGAGTCCGACTATCAGCTTTTGGACTTCGGGATTTTGATTCCGAAGTCTTTTTTTGAAAATAAAACAATAATTCTCTGTAATAATTAGAAAATATATAAAACTGATTATGCAAAACATTAAATTAAATGTGTCGCTTATTGTCGTAAATAATCGAATAATGTAGAACATTTGTTTAAAAATTACAATATTCTTAATTTAATTAACTTAAAATTAGTGTAAGTTCTGAAATTTAGAATTTAAATATATTTTTTATAAATATTGTTGATTTTTGGTTGTTAATATTATATAATTATTAACAAGAGGTTTGTTTTAACTTAACAAGTTTCATTAATAAAATAACGGACGTAAAAGAAATGTTTAAAACAAAAACAAAGGCACGATTGAAACGAATGTTGTCCGGCGCACTCGCTTTAGCTATGACCGCAAGTGCAGCTGCGGTTATGCCCGCATCTGCTGAGAAAACAGCAAAGTACCCTTATGCTGTTTTTGCCGCTGATGAAGACGCAGGCATTACTGTCAATACAGACAGTTTCACCTTAAACGGTAATGCTTACACAAACGGAGTTTTCTCGACAACTGCACAATATCCTAATATCAATGGTACTGTTACAGATGCTGACGATATTACTGATGAAGACAACGCAGAGTAAGAAACCGAAGATGTATTTGATGTCAACAAAGATATGATACTCATTCACACCAAGCTGACAAGCAAGTATTTCACTGAAGGCTGTGATACATACGACGAGGATTACACATATTCCGATATGAATGTGAATATAAATGACCCGATCTATGTAACAGGCAGACTGAATTTAGACGGCAATATCAGCTTGAATGACGCTGTGGGTGCTGTTTCGGACGTTGATCTTACAGGCGGAAATCTCAACGGAAATAATACAGTTATCTATTCAAAATTCGGCGATATTGATATCTCAAACAGTCAGGCAACTGTAAACGGTCTGATCTATGCTCCGTTCGGAACTGTTACCATAGACTGCGACAATTTCAATATGAATGGACTTATCATTGCACAGAATGTTGTTATCGACGGTTATGGAGCTAATATCAACTACAGCAGTTCATGGGCTGAATTAGTTGGCACAGAGAGCGAAGAACTCAGCTGGACAATGGACGATTGGCAGTACCTTGCCGATACAGACGAGGACGGTTTGCCTAACCTTATTGAAAAGGAAATCGGCTCAGACCCGTACAATCCTGACACAGATGGTGACGGACTTCCTGACGGATACGAGGCATTAACGCTTGGAACAGATCCAACAAAGCCCGATACCGATGACAACGGCGTCCTTGACTGCGATGAGGATTTTGATGAAGACGGATTAACAAATCTTCAGGAGTATGAACTTGGTACAGAGCCTTATAATGATGATACGGACGGCGACGGACTTAATGACGGCGAGGAGATCAACACTTACATAACTGATCCGCTCAAGGTTGACACCGATGATGACGGACTTGAGGACGGTGACGAGATCTACTTTGAAACAGATCCGCTGAATCCCGATACCGATGGCAACGGAGTTCTTGACGGTGATGAAAAGCGTTTCCAGACCTTTATTCACAAGGTTGAAAACGAGGATTGTGCCGTTACCGAAGTTCGTGTGTCTATGGAGGGTACGGGCAATCTCCAGAAAGCCACTACTGTTGAAAGCATTATGAACAAGGATATACTCTGCTCAGAGGTTGTAGGTCTTGTGGGCGAGCCTTTTGAAATCAAAACGACTTCGCAGTTTGATAAGGCTACGCTTACTTATGTGATCGATAAGTCTAAGCTTGGTGATACCGAATTTGACAATCTGCTGTTTTTATGGTATGATGAAGAAAATGACAATTTTGTTGAGCTGGACACTGTGCTTGATGAGGATAATTCAACTGTAAGCGTGGAGACTACACACTTCAGTAAGTATATGCTGGTGGACAAAGTAGAGTGGTTCAATGCTTGGAAAAAAGCTTCACTTTATTTTGAAGATACCTACGAACCGCTTGCTACCGTGATTTGTTACGACTGTTCGGGAAGTATGAGTAGCAATGACCGTACCTTTAATTATAATATATATAACGAGGACGGGACGATAGCTTATTCTTATCCTACCTGCTACAGAAAGCTTGCAATAGATAATTATATAGATTCAATGACATTGACTGACAAAACGGCTCTGATCAGTTATGAAAGCTCTGCTAAGCTTGTAAGCGGTTTTTCAAATGATAAGGATATGCTAAAGAGTGCAGTAAAGCCATATAATTCAGGTGGCACAAATGCACAGGCTGCCGTTAAGATCGCCATTGATGAATTGGAAAGCGTTGAACATTGGTATACCAGACATATTATTCTTCTGTCTGACGGAGATGTAAATATATCAGAGGAGTATATACAAAAGGCGCAGGATAAAAAGATAAAAATACATACGATTGGTTTAGGTTACGGTGCAAGCAACAGCAGGCTGAAATCATATGCCGAGTCTACCGGAGGACAATTCTTTGCGGCAGCGACTGCCGAGGAGCTTGAAGCTATTTATAACGATTTGTCAAGAGATAATCATTTTGATCTTCAGAACATGGAGGATCTGGACGGCGACGGTCTTCCAGATGAATTTGAGGTTTCGGGATTGGTTGTTTCTAATGCACAGATTTTCTATACCGATCCTGAAAATCCGGATTGTGACGGGGACGGATTGCTTGATGGAGAAGAAATTTCAATCGAAAATCCTAAGTTTGTAATCAAAAAGGATTCTACAGGCGGCCATGCGGAATATTCTTCATTAGTGTTCAGATACAACTCGGATCCTTGGAATGAGGATACTGATGGAGATGGGTTAGATGATGACAGCGATTTTGACCCGATTCATCCTGCAACTGATGACCAATTAAAAATTATTGACTTTTTTGATTCAGCTGAACTTTTTGAAATACAGTATTTGGCACAATTTTGTGAAAGATTCGAATGCTCCCCAATTATTGCGATAGATTACATAAATGTTTATCGCAGACATGCTGATTATGCGATTGACGAAGTGATTGAGGATTTAGCGTCATTAGGGTATAAATGCGATAAAGCTGCATTCCAAATTTATTATACAGAATATTTTAATTATAGAGACGAAACTTCTTGGTCTCAGATAATGAGCATAGGTTATACAAGTTGGACACAATCTTTTCAGTTTTTCTTATCTACTTGGGTGTTAGAAAATGCTTTTCAGGCTAAGAACACCAAAGCTGTTAATTCTTTTGAATTATCTAAAAAACAGCAAGCTGCATTAGATGATATTTCTAAAATATCTCAAAAAGGCGATATTGTCAAAATAGAATCAGCTGAAAAAGTAAACAGCGAATTTAAAACCAATTCTAACTACAAACCACCCTATCAACCTGGGACAAAGACCATAACCGTTAAACTTAAAGAAAACACAAAATTTGTTAGGGTTTATCGAGAGTCTGGAAAACTAACCGGAGGTTGGGTAATGGAAGCTGAGCAAATTGAAGGTCTAACACCGTCACAGATAAAAAACAAATTTGCTTTGGAGTATGAACCTAAATATATTTGTGATGTTGAAATTCCTGCAGGAAGTACTGTTCGTTATGGAATCGCCAATAAAATAATAAATTGGGGGAACGGCGGCGGAACTCAATATGATTTAATGGGTCAGTTTATTGGTAAGTTCACAAACGAACGATTATTATGATATCGGAGGTTAACTATGCCTATTTTAAAAATACATAAAAATGCATTGTATGTTAATAACGAGCTGGTAAAATTTCAGTTTGAGATTGATACTGTCCTTGTTCTTGATTCACAGGTAATTGTACTAATAAAAACTCCATATGACATTGATAATAATGATAATGTTTACTCAGTTGATTTTCATGGTAAAATTACTTGGCAGATAGAATCAGCAAAAAAAAGGTTTCCAAAGCTGCAATACACTCCATATGTTGGGCTTTCATATAAAAATGGCAGTGTGATTGTCAATGATTTTTACGGTACGGATTTTATCGTAGATATCAAAGATGGTAGACTTTTGGAGAGAAAAAGCGGTTCGAGATTTTGAAGTGGCATATATTGCATTATGAGGAAGGCACTGTTGGTTTTAAAGTAGCAGAAAAGTATCAAAAAGCTAAAAATGAATTTTGCAAATCTGGTGCGGACTCAAAGACCGGCATTATAAATATAGGAGGTATGGTAAACGGTCATATGCCGGAAACATATTACTTTTTAGCTAATGATTATTTACACAAATTAAAAGCGAGTTGATTTTATGAAAAAGGGAAAAATCATGTCGATGATAGTGCCAATTATTTTTGTCATTATTCCGCAGATTATTGTAATTATTGCATCATCCTTTATGAAAAATGATCAATCTATAATTTTGAATATAGGAGGGAGCATTGGTATTATATGTGGATTACTTGCATTAATTTTAATCTATCAAAATAAAATCAATGTGACAGGACATATTATTTCAATATTGATAGTTATATTAATTTCATTGATCATAACTTGTTTATCGTTCTTTGCACTTTCCTTTATAGGTATAATTTTTGGTGCAATAATAAGTACGGTTGTGTCAAATATGTTTTTGCTATTTAAATGTGATCCAAAGTCATTAAGGGAATCAGTGATTTTGATGTTGATTAATCCAATAAATTACGCCTTATTAGATGGCATAGCCTGCATATTAGCAGTAATTATGTTTCCATTAAATATTGTGATTTAATATCAAATATTGTATACATGATAAAAGTAATCGCTGTACAGACTAAAATCTGTGCGGCGGTTTTTTATGCAGAATTATGAATGCTACGTTTTAAATGACCATAACTGAAAGTGAGCAAAATATTTAAATAGGCTGTTGACAAACGAGTGTTCCAATGCTATAATATTAAATAGAGACGACATAGTTCAACATAAAATTAAACAGTAAGTGCCTCTTACTTAGATAAACATATCGGCAAATACTTTTAGAGCTTTAAGCTCGTACATATTTCAGGCACGATTTTGGTAACAACGGGATAACTATATCCTTTTGTAAAAATCGTGAAACTGAAAAGTGTACGGGCTTTTTTGTTTTGGTTACATATTGATATCGGAAATTTAATTAATGTGCGTAAAAAATTTGAATGCGATTTACAAAGTAAATTAAAACGAAAAGCAACAGAAACTTGAAAATTGAATAGGAGGCTTGATAAATTGAAAAAGTTCAACTCAAAGTCCTGCGAGGAAATCATGACCACAGTGTACAAACCGATTGAATTTGTAGTTGACAATCTGCTTGCACAAGGTCTGTATATCTTAGCAGGAGCGCCGAAAGTCGGAAAATCGTGGCTTGCGCTTGATATGTGCTTGTCCATTGCGAAAGGAGAAAAGGTATTAGGTCAGCAAACTACACAAGGAACTGCTCTGTATTTGTGTCTGGAAGATAGCTATGTACGAATTCAAAATCGTCTTTACGAAATCACTGACGAACCTACAGAGCGATTGCATTTTGTAATCATGTCCGAATCAATCGGGAACGGTTTGGAGGAAGAGATTGAAAACTTTAAAAATGAGCATTACGATTTAAAAGTTGTGTTCATTGACACTCTGCAAAAGGTGCGTAACGAATCGGAGTCAAGCTACGGTACTGATTACAAAGAACTGTCTGTGCTGAAAGCACTTGCCGACAAGCTTGAAATTACGATAGTATTTGTGCATCACACACGAAAGTGTTCTGACAGCGATCCGTTCAATATGATCTCAGGCAGTACAGGCTTAAGCGGTTGTGTTGACGGAAGCATGGTTCTGATTGAAAGCAAGCGTGGAAGTCGTACAGCAAAGCTATACTGTGTAGGACGTGACATTGAAAATGCCGAGATAAGTTTGCAGTTTGACAGCAATTTAAAGAAGTGGATCGTCACCGATGAGCCGCTCAACTGCAAAAATAAAGATAACATTTTTCTGGCTGCACTGTATGTGTATCTTAAGAAGCATATTGATTTCTGCGGTACACCTTCGGAATTAGTGAATGTTCTGAAAAGTGTTTCCGATGAAACGTTTTATCCCAACAGAGTAACAAGAGATCTGGTGCAGAACGGTTACACTCTCAAAAAGTTTGGAATTGATTTTCAGTACAAGCGAACAAGAAACGGCAGACTGATAATTCTTCATTACGACTGTGAGCGTGACAGTAGTGACAGTAAAAATGGTAGCGGAGTTACTGTCAACGGAGTGCATAAGCAATACCTCGCAAACCCTTGAAAATGCTTGGTTTACGGTGCTGACAGCAGGTGTGACAGTAACTGAAAACGGGCAAAGTTACTGTCAACCAAAATCGGCAAACGTAAGCCGATTTGCGGGCTTGGATTTTTTGTCGGGTAAGTTTAGCAAAAGCATTTCAAAAGCCGACACAAGCGATTTGTGAGCCGCTGTGGGCGATATGTGGGAGAGGTTTTAATTCTGATAATAAAAAGGCAGTTGTCAATCTGCACAAATACCGGATATGCAGCAGTTAAAGCAAAGTGAAATATTTCATTGCAAGTTAAAGTTTCGGGGTCATAGCCCCCGAAACAGTCACAGCGGACGAGCAAAGCTCGCCGCAAAAGTGCCGAAAATACGCAGTTTCAGCAAAATGATTGTGCATAATTTTTATGGGGTCATAAATTTGAGCTTTGAATGATTCAGGGGTCGTAAGTGCAGAAGACTGCACAAAATCGGCATATTTTCAGGCGTTGTAATTGGAAAATGTGAATTTACGACAAGAAAAAAGCTGTATATTAAAAAACAGTTAAGATGGTGCGTAACTAATTAGCACCATCAAAATTTAAATATGAAAGGACTGAACTGATTTGTTTATACGAAAATTAACAATCGACGTAATGAAGCGGAGCGTGATAAGCGAATGGCAGAAGAAAAGACTAAAAGATACAGCCTTGATAAACCTCTGTGTCAGGACAACACAGAGGTGCAGTCGGCTGAATATACCGATCACTACATCAACGGTGTGACCTATCGTGTGTGGTCTGCATTTGAGGGTAAAACCAATGTAGCTGATAGTCTCAGCAGACTAATGTTTCGCAAACTGGAATCAGGCGAACAGGTCGGAGAGGTAGTCGATGAATTTCAAAAAGGAATAGAGCGTATCAATAACAGCTCCTTAGTAACAATGTAAAATTTCAATAATCGGACTTAGCAACATTCAACAAATATTTTTACAGACAGCGGATTTTACTGGCATTTACAGCATAGTTGTGATATACTTGTGGAGCGGAAGATACCGCAAGGCTTATTAAATTCGCTGCTGAGAAAGGAGTTACTATGAAAAAACAGCAGCATTACAAGGCAGCACTTTATTGCAGACTTTCGGTTGATGACGGAAACTTTGGAGGAAGTGTTTCTATCGAAACTCAGAAAATTCTGCTTGAGCAGTACTGCAAAGATCATAAAATTACAGACTACAAATTCTATTGTGATGACGGTTGCAGCGGAACGAACTTTGACAGACCGTCCTTCAAAAAAATGCTTTCGGACATTGATGAGGGCAAAATCAATCTTGTTATCGTCAAAGACCTTTCTCGGTTTGGACGAAATTATGTCGAGGCAGGTATGTATGTTCAACGGTTTACCGACAGCAATATCCGATTTATTGCGGCGGACGATAACTATGATTCTCTTGTGAACAGCGACGATTTGCTGTTCCCGATAAAGAATGTAGTCAACGAAATGTACGCTCGTGACGTTTCAAAAAAGACCAAAGCGGCGAAAAAAGCTAAGGCGAGGGACGGACAGTTTATCGGATCAAAAGCTCCGTTCGGCTACAAGATAGACCCAAATGACCGTCATCATTTAATCGTGGACGAGCCTGCCGCACAGGTTGTTAAAAGAATTTTCAGACTTGCATCAGAGGGTGTTGGCTACAACAAAATGGCAAAAATATTTAGAGAAGAAAAGGTACTAACTCCCATTGCCTACTTCAACCTCAACAATCCGGATTACTTCAAATCGGATTACTGGCGCAAGGAATTTGACTGGCACGTTACTTCAATCCGCGCGATACTCAACAATGAAGTCTATCTAGGCAAGCTTGTTTACGGCAAGCAGAGAAACAAATCCATGAAAAGTAAAGAAAAGGTACGCAATCCTAAAGAGGATTGGATCGTGGTTGAAAACTGCCACGAGCCTATCATTACGCAGGAACTGTGGGATACGGTACACAAAATTCTGAATGCCAAGCACCGTCCTGCAAAGGCGGGAGAGGTTCAGATGTTTGCCGGACTTCTCTACTGTTCGGATTGCGGTCATTGCCTGACTTACTCGCAGAAACAGCGTAAAGACGGCAGTTATCACGGAGCGTACTCCTGTTGGATGTACAAAACTCACGGCAAAGAATACTGCGCTTCGCACTACATTACGTTTGATACAATTTACGAGCTTGTACTGATCGACATTCAGCGTAACTTGTTTCAGTACCGCAAAAATACGGATAAATTCAAGTCGATTTTAAGTCGGAAATATCAGTCTGATTCACAAAAGCAAGCGGAACAAATCACACTCGAATATGAGCAAAAGCAAAAACGCTGTGAGGAACTGGATAAGATTATCAGCCGACTTTATGAGGACAATGTTCTTGGGAGGATAGGCGATGAGAGATATGAGTCTATGTCGCAGAGTTACGAGTTGGAACAGGTGGAAATCAAAAAGGCGTTACCTATTCTCAAATCGAAAATTGACGAGTTGAAAAGACAATCAGATTGTGCGGATAACTTTATTAACGTTATAAAAAAATACACCATAATCGACAAGTTGGATGCCGCAATACTAAATGAGCTGATAGACAAAATTGTTGTTCATCACAAAGAACAAGCTGAGGACGGAAGAACATTTCAGCAGATTGAGATTTATTACAGATTTGTCGGAAAACTCGGCACGGAGAATGAATTATCCAAGGCGGCATAACCGTGCAATTACAGCGGTTACACACGAAAAATCAAAATACGATATGACGTCGCTTTATCGACAGCCCATGGTCGTCGGTTCGAGTCCGACTATCAGCTCCATATTGGTGATACCAAATGGATATTCACCTGAAAAAGCCCGTATTTACGGGCTTTTTTGATGTTTAGAAAGCGGAAAATTTTAGTGTAAAACCGTGGATGCTTTTCACCGGTTTTCACGAAAAAAGGGAGTCGAACCCTACACAACAAAAAATATCGAACATAACGGCAGACTTTGAGCAGATTTCGCTCTGAGCCTGCCGATTTGTTATGAAAAAATAATCACAAAGTTTTAAAGGCTGTTTTGTCTATTGTCACGAATTTAAGTGACGATGATAAAACAGCCTTTTTTCATTTCTAAGGAAAGGTTGTGATACCAATGTGGCAGCTATACTATTAAAAAACAAAAAACTATACGAACGGAGGAATGACAATGAATGAAAAACTTGTGATCAATGCAAATCTGCTCCGCAAAGAGCCAGAGTTCGGTACAAGAGTTTGCGTGGTGGAAAAGGCAGAAGCAGTCACCCATGACAAATTTGAACGCCTGAAAAGGCATCCGATGCAGGACAATGATCTGATCGCTGAAAACACAGACCTTATGTTCTGCGACGTAAATAATCAGTATCATTGCCTGCTCATATACGATGACGATCAGGGCGACGGACTGCTGATCGAATCAGAGGGCGCACCTTATGCACGATATGCTCAGTATATTCCAAATGCAAAACTGCTTTACGAAAATCATATGCAAATGCATTTGCAGGAAATGAAATTTTACTGCCCTCTTGAGATCAGCAGATGGGACGATGATGAATACAATGAAATCTCACCCAATGAGGCTTCTGCTTACGAATCGGAGATAAATTATTTTATCAGCGATTTTAATCTGCCTGAGGAAAAAGAGCGAGGTCTGATGCATTGGTACAATAGAGGAAATTCTGTTGACCAAAAGGTGTTTTCGGCATTTATGTCTGTCGAAGAAAATGACGAAGAACTTGTGGGAGTTGTTACAGCAAGCGTTTACGGTCAGCTTACGAAAGATGAACTTGAAGATCTCCGTGAATATTTTATCGGTCAGCTCAGCGACGGTGCAGGAGAGAGTCTGGAACAAAGACCGATAAAAACTCCTGACGGCGAGATCTATGTCAGCTTTTGGAGTTTTGATGACAGCTGGTCATTGCAAACGACGGAGGAAATGGATCGCACTCAATCCAAAGAGCTGACCGAAGAACCTGAAATGACATTGTGAGGTGATTTATGATGTATTACGAAAAGAAAGTAGAATGGCTGAAAGAACGATATCCCGAAGGAACTCGCATCTGCCTTGACAGAATGAATGATGACCCGTTCCCTGTTGAGTCGGGGACTCTTGGCAGGGTCGATCACGTTGATGACATCGGCACTTTGCATTGTATCTTTGACAACGGAAGAACGCTTGGAGTGCTCCCAGGCGTGGACGATTTTCACGTTATCAGAGAAGAATCGGAACAAACAGAGGGAGAAGAAATGAATATGTCAATGTAACAGTCAAGTTAAGGAAGCTTGGCCGTTTTTTATTGCGGAAAGGAACGTGGTAAATGATAAAATATTTCGATATCTTTGCAGGTATCGGCGGATTTCGCTCAGGACTTGA
>ENA-UOJN01002555-UOJN01002555.1-human-gut-metagenome-genome-assembly--contig:-C125IIP-NODE-2555-length-11291-cov-7.338377_pt1 | contig 11291 bp, 8 predicted proteins | sample MGYA00242350_ERZ723897 | MGnify/ENA metagenome assembly ERZ723897 | reverse complement strand
GTCATTGTTCTTGGCGTAGATAGCCGCATCCTGCTGCAGCAGCATTTCGGCACGTTCCACTGTGGTCATAGCGGGAACGGCAGCCTCTTCGTTCTGATTTTCTTGCGATTCGATGGTCTCACTCATAAGCCCACAGTGTACCGAGAAGCCACTACACCACACGCGACACGCCGTATTTGCATTACCTAAGCAATCGTGTAATATTTCCAACTGTTGCAAAACGGGCTGTAGCGCAGCTTGGTAGCGCGCTTCGTTCGGGACGAAGAGGCCGCGGGTTCAAATCCCGCCAGCCCGACAACTGGACCGGATTGTTGAGAAATCAGCAATCCGGTTTTTCGTTTCCTGTCCCAACAATCAAACCAAGCGATCGAACAGCGGTAAACAACCCGCCGCACACAGCGACAAACCACATCACGGCAAGCCCCCGTATTTGTTGGCGGACCACCGTAATATATCGCTCGAATCAATCGATTGCCGCACTGTTTTTGTAAGTAATACTGAAGTAATTAGAGGAACCATGAAGAAGAGTCTGCTTGCACTGGCTTCGGGCGCGTTCATTCTCGGTGCCGCCGAGTTCGTGATGATGGGCATTCTGCCGCAGGCCGCGGCCGCCACCGGCGTGGACATCCCCACCGCAGGCCATTACATTTCCGCGTATGCGATCGGCGTGTGCTTCGGCACACTGATTCTGGTATTCGGCCGCAAGGTGCCGCCGAAGGACCTCATCATATTGTTTATGGTGATTGCCTTGGTGGGCAATCTGGCTTCCGCATTCTCCGTCAATGCCGCCATGCTGGTCGTCGCACGATTCGTCGCCGGCCTGCCGCACGGCGCATTCTTCGGCACAGCCACACTCATCGCCAAGACTCTGGCGGAGGAAGGCAAGGAGGCGCAGGCCGTATCCGTGATGGTCACCGGACAGACCGTGGCCAATATGCTCGGCGTACCGGCGGGCACCTTGATGGCCGAGTTCCTTTCCTGGCGTCTTGCCTTCGGCATTTTGGCCGCTTGGGCGGCAATGACGATTGTGCTGGCGTCGGCGTGGATTCCGTACGTTGCACCGATCAAGGACGCAGGCATCGCCGGTCAGTTCAAGTTCCTCACCCGCCGTGGCCCGTGGGTGATTTTGGCCGCCGTGTTCACCGGCAATGCCGGTGTGTTCTGCTGGTGGAGCTACGTCTCCCCTTGGCTGCAGAAAACCGGCGGATGGTCGTCTTCCCTGGTGCCGATGCTGATGATGCTTGCCGGCTTTGGTATGGTCATCGGCGGTCTGCTTGGAGGTCGTCTGACCGACCATTGGAGGCATGCCGGCGCGGCCGCAATAGGTCAGTCCATCTCCTGCCTCGGCTTGTTGCTGGTGCTTATCACTCCGGGTAATCAGCCGATGACCGCTGTACTGACGTTCTGGATCGCCATCGGATTGTTCTTTACTTCCGCTCCACAGCAATTGCTGATGACCGAAGCCGGCCAGGGCGGCGGCGAGCTGATCGCCGGCGCGGCTGTACAGGTGGCGTTTAACTTCGGCAATGCCATCGGCTCGATTGTCGGCGGCGCGATGCTCACCACCTTCTCGATGAACTATCGCTATACCGGCCTGGGCGGTATGCCGCTGGCTCTGCTTGCCGTAGGGCTGCTGGCCTTCTACTCGTGGCGCTGCGAAACCGATACCGACGCCATTCACCGCTTGCGCGAAACCAAGGTGGACTGAGACCAAGCTCACAGCAAACTCCCTGACGTGTTTGTTCACAGTATTAATAGACTGAAATCAGACACGATTCAGGGAGGTCTGGCGGTATGGATGAGGAAGCACTGCTCAAACAATTCGCCGCGCAATTCGCGCATGGTCCAGACGATGCCGACGACACCGATGCGGCGGCCGCAGCACAAGGTGCCGATTCCACGGCGAACCAGGTTGCGGACGATGCCGATCAATCGCCCGCAACCTTTGATACCCAACAATTCCTGAACGGACTGGACGCGATTTTCGATCGCCACACGGCCGCCACCGAAGCCGGCCCGTACTTGGAACAGGCGATGGTGGACGCGGAAAACGCCGGCGACGAGGCCGGACTGCTCACCGTGCTCAACGAAACGATGGGCTTCTATCGCTCGCAAGGTCGGCACAAGGAGAATCAGTGGATTGTGCAGCGAGCGCTGGAACTGGCCGCTCGTATGGGCTTGACCACCGGCACATCCGAGGCGTGGGCCACCACGCTAATCAATTGCGCCACCTCGATGCGCGCGGCCAAACAATACGATCAGGCCGAGGATTTGTATCATCAGGCGCAGAGTGTCTGCCGGCATTCGCTGGCGCCCACCGACCGTAGGCTCGCAGCACTGCACAACAATCTGTCGATGCTCTACAGCGAGACGAATCGGCCCGACAAGGCGGAACTGGAGTTGCGTGAAGCGCTGCGCATTATCGAAGCCTCGAGCGTGAACCCGGACGCGGATATCGACGTGTCCAGCTCGCACACGAATCTGGCGTTGACCCTGCTGACCGAACACAAGTTGGAGGACGCGCATTGGCATGCAGCCAAGGCGCTGGAAATCTATCGCACCGGCCATCTGGAACATTCCGCGCATTATGCCTCCGCACTGGCGGGCTTCGCGCAGGTGTGCTTTGCCGAGAGACGGTATGCGGATGCGGTTACTGGATACCGGCATGCGCTGGCCGTGATCGAGGAATGTTACGGCAAGGACACCGATTACTGGCGTATCACCGCCGACAATCTGCGGCAGGCCGAGGAAGCGGCGGCGCAGGCCGGGGTGACGGTTGACAATGCAGGTGTTGCCGGCGATGCAGGCGCGCTGCCCCAGTCCGGCTCGCGGCTGCCGAACAGCCCGGCACAGGGCAAGACCGGTGCGAACGCGGCATCTTCCCCATCCACCGTTTCGGTGTCGACCGGTTCTGCGGGCGCGGCCGAGGCCGTTTCCGCATGCCCGGTGTCCGGACTGAAGCTGGCCCGCGCGTTCTGGACGCAGATGGGCAAGCCGATGATTGCGGCGAAGTATCCGCAGTATGCCGGGCGTATCGCCGCCGGTCTGGTGGGTCATGGCTCGGAATGCTACGGATTCGATGATGCGTATTCGCAGGACCACGATTTCGGCCCGCGCTTCTGCCTGTGGCTTACGGATGAGGATTACGCGGCGATCGGCGAGCAACTTGAGGTCGATTACGAGGCACTGCCGCGCAAGTTCAGCGTGGATGCGCAAGGCCGCGTGACGTTCGAGGCGCATGCCAGGTCCGATGCTTCCGGAGCATTCCCCTCCGCAGGTGCAGGCTCCACCGTCATACCCGATGCGGCAAACGCACCCACCCCCGGCACCGCTACGCACGATACCGCCACTGCCGAGTCAGGCGCGGCGTCCTCTGATGTGGCGGAAGCGATGACGACTCCGATTGATGCACCGCTCTCCCCCGTCACGCCGCGCGCACAGGGCGCGAATCGCCGTGACGGCGTGTTCCGCATCGGTGACTTCTTTGAGTCGATCACCGGGTATCACACTGCGCCGGCGCAGACCGCGCCGCATGAGTGGCTAATGCTTCAGGAATCGACCTTGGCCGCCGCCACCAATGGCGAGGTGTTCGCCGATCCCACCGGTCTGTTTTCCAAGACGCGCCAAGGGTTCAAGAACATGCCCGACGATGTGCGGCTCGCGCTGATCTCCAAGCGACTCGGCATGATCGCCCAGGCCGGTCAATATAATCTGCCGCGTTCGTTGAAGCGCGGCGACGGCGCGGCCGCATGGCTGTCCATCCACGAGTTCGTGCAGGCCACCGCCTCGTTGGTGTTCCTGGTTAACGTGCCGATGGTGGTGGGCTATATGCCGTATTACAAGTGGCAGTTCGCAGCATTGCGCAAGCTGTCTGGCTCGATGTTCGCGCTGTTGCCGAACGTGGGCGAACAGTTGGAAACCGTGATGCGATTGAGTTCGGCAGCCTGCTATGGCGGGGCCGGATTTGGCGAAGGCGGCAAGGGCGCGGCTCCAGCAATCGAGAAAATCAACGATATTGTGGAGCAGATTGCGGTGGATATCGTCAAGGAACTCAAACGCGAACACCTGACCACGTCCGGCGAGACCTTCCTCGAATGGCAGCGCCCGTATGTCGAGGACCACATCGCCTCTGATGATCCGGTGCTTAAAAGTTTGTAGATTCAAGCTCCCTCTGCCACGGCTTCGCCGTGCCACCTCCCTCATCAGAGGGAGGTATCAGTGAAAGGAACGTCGATGACCAACGAACTGACTGATGATGAACTGCGCGAGGCTATTGTGCGTCATGAATGGGATCAGTTCCAGCGCACCAACAATGAGGGTGGACGCGCGGCATGCCAAGGCAACTGGCCGGTGTTCCACCAGATGCGGTTGGCCCAGTTCCTCACATGGGAGCGGCCATTACTCACCAGCTATGCCGCTGATCTTGACGCGGCCGACCACGTGGGCCGCAACCTCGTAACCGAAAAATACGGCCGCATGATGGCCTCCACCGCACCGGAAAATTTCACGAAGAACATAGAGCCGTATATTCCGCGTCTCTCTGAAGAGCGCGCGGCCCGTCAGGAACAGGTCATCGCCCAGCAGGTCGCCTGGGCCAAGGATTTCCGCGAGCGCTACCCCAAGCTCGGCGAGGCGATGCGCGCACTCACCACCACCGAAGACACACCATCTGCCACCTCATTCGAAACCTATCTGCGCGGCGAGCTTGGTACGTATTCCGACCAGACCTTCGAACGTTACGAAGCGATGATTGGCAAGCGCGCCGCAGCCAGCCCGCAACGCAATATCACTGAGGAAACCTTGTTGCACACAGTCCAGCTCGGCGGTTTCGACACCTTAGAGGAGGCCGAAGCCTCCCAAGCGTAATACTCAGCCATTCACTGTGTATCGGACACCCCGACTGATGTACGTCGGCCGGCCATACCCAGGCCAACGCAATCTGCCGATCGCCCCACACCCAGACCACCAACGCAGCCTGCCCGCCAGGCCCCATTTACCAGCGCACATCGGCAGAATTACAGCGAGAATAGGCCCCAAAATGCCAGTGTCATCAGTGTGGCGAGAGTGCCGAGCGCTACCATCACGCATATGACGCGCCGCACACCGACGATATCGGCGCGGCAATACCAGACACGTTCCATTTCCCAAGCAAACAGCACCACCAACAGCATGGTCGCTATTCGCAGCACCACCCATCCGACGGCAAACAGCCGCGGTTGAGGCATAACCAATACAGCCGATACGCCTACGGCGCTCATATAGCCGTACAACAGCCCAGTAATCACCATCACCGCTGTGCCGATACCGGCAGATAAGCCGGCAATGCCGTGCAACGTACGCTGTTGGGCGGCTCCCAGCCCACTCGGCGTCGCATGCATGGCCCGCACAGTCGCCACACTACGTCGCCCGGCCAGCAACGTCTGTAGCCAAGAAAACACAGTCAAGCCAATACCTAATATCGCCGCCATCACGATCAGCACGGGCCCTGCCACCATCAGACCGGCCAGCACGCCGAGCGAGCCGACGATACCGGATCTGGTACGTTGCGGCGCGGCGAAGCGCTGGTGAGGTGTCGCACCGGCGACTTGGGGCGTTGCCCATCCATCGGCTTTGGTTCCGGCAGTCACACCGTTCACCCAATTTTCCAGCGCTTGCGTATAGCCTTCGGCCAATGGCAGGTTCGGGGTGAATAAGCCCTCACCAGCCCGCATCTGATGGTTGCCGGCAAAATAGCGTACGGTGACGTTCTCGTTGCCGGACTTGTTGGCCGTGGCGATGATCCGCTGCGCCCCCTGTTCGATGGGCATGGCCGTATCGTAGGTGCCGTAGTTCACCAGCACCGGCATGGTGAGGGATTTCAGATACCGGTCGGCATCAAAGTCGGCATAGGCTAGATCAAATGGCGCGTAGTCCAGCGACATCAATTTGGCCATGTCTTTGACCACGGGCTTGGGCGCGCCGGCCTCATGCGTATAGGCGCTGACAGCCATGGCCATTTGCTCACGTCCATTGAACACCGGTGCGGATGTAAGTACGGCAAAGGCAATGTCTTGCCGTTTCGAGGTTAGAATCGTGGCGATCCAGGTGCCTTCGGATTCGGCGTAGATGCCGGTTTTGGCGGGGTCCACGCCGATTCTGCCACGCAACACGTCGAGCGAACGCCCGTATTCGCGAGCAAAACGCGGGTAGTCGCGATGCAGCACGGTGTAGTTGTCGTTGCGCTTGGCCGGCACCAAGGTCACGATACCGGCAGAGGCCATGGCGTTGGCGATATCGCCGAAATCCTCGGCACCACTGGTACCGGACCCGTGAATGAACAGACAAGCCGGGCGTGGCGCGGGAGCGCCGACCGGTTCACGTAGTACGGCGGGTAGCGTGACGCCGTCGCCGGTCTTGATGGATAGTCGGGTTTCACGCGTACGATATCGCCCCTCGTGGGGAATGTTCGCATGGGCAGGGGTGATGGTGGTGTCGGCAGAAGCGATAACGATGTGCTTGGTGTAGGGCCGTGTGTTCCATTGCGGCATCATCGCCCAGCCAAGTGTGGCGAATACCAGCGTCATCGCCATCGCGGTGACGATGACGCTCGCTACCCGCCGCACCGAAATCCGCTTCATAGTTACTATGCCTCCCCCCATCAGCATAGAACGGTCGGCTCTTATCGGTCGGCTCCCGTCATAATGTGCTTCTACTGGGACCGTAATGCAATGGTTTGTAACGCTATTTTCTCTTCTTGACGGCACCGACTATGGCCCATACAACGGCCACTATTACCAGAATCAGTCCCACTACGGCGCAAATAATAGCCGTCAGCAATTGCGGATTCGGCGAGAACAACGAAATCATCCGATCCGGAGATATGTACCCGAAAACCAGCGCGATCACGCCGATAATCACGCCTAATAGTCCGAATACCACAGTAGGCGCGCTGGTGCTCTGTTTCTGGATGTTCTTGGCACTCTTGACATCCTTAGCATTCTGGACGTTCTTGGCGCTCTGGACGTTCTTGGCGCTCCCCCCAGGCTGGCATGGTTTGCCGGCGGTCTGAGACTGCCCATAGGGAGGTCGTGCTGAAGATGCTGCGTACATCGGCACATCATCGGCAGATGGAATCGGCCCACCATCTCCCTCCACGGCATCGGCAACTGTTTCCAGGGCAATCCGATCTGTGGTTGGTTCGATGGGCGATGGAGAGGCAGCTGTTGCCTGCGTATCCACATCCGAGACCGACGCATCCGCATGATTGTCGGGGACGGGCAGCACAGCCGTTTCGTCATCATCCGCTGCGGATGGCAGCACCGTGGTATCGGTTCGGTCATCGACGGTCACCATGGTTGTGGTCGCGGTGGTCTCGGTGGTCTCGTCGGTTTCGGAAGGTATGGCCGTGGTCGGTGTCGCATCCTCGATGGAGGCGAATTCCTTGGTTTCATCAGTCATGATTCCATCTCCTGGTTGTAACGGCTTGATCATTCCGATTGTTCGGTTGTGTTCTTGCTTGTACTGTTGCCGTCGTATATATCGGCAAGCGGCTGGAACGTGGAGCCTTTCCAATCGGAGGCGTACACCACGTTGACGCGTGCTTCCACCGCATAGGGAATATTGATTTTTAGTTCTGGGCCGTTGTCCGGCATGGCGGATTCCTTATCCAACCATTCGTAATCAGGCCCATTCATGGGATTGGTGGTACTTTCAGCTTCGAAGAAACCAAAGCTTAGACCCATGTAGTTGTTGTATACCATCTCGTATTTGCCGCCGACGTCACTCGAAGTGGAGTAGGAGTCGGCGGTGCCGAAGGCGTAAGTGCAGGAATCCGGCAGAACGATATGCACTTGCGCCTGTGTTGCGGCTATGGTGATGGTACCGACCGGGCAATTACTGATGAAAGTTTTGCCATCCAGCATCTTCACCGTGTGCGGCCCATGTGTCTTGCCCCAATCGGACCAATCAATGATCGCCTGATCGGTGTTGTAGTTTTCACCGCTGAACGCCACACCTTGCTGCAATGTTTCGAACGTGGCATCGCTGGCATCGGCAACGAAGATGCCATCCTTTTGCACATCGTTCATGCCGTCGCTGTTTCTCGCACTGACAGATTGGCTCAGTGAAACAACAGTATTGATGCCGCTGGCACCAAGATCACGGTAGTACACGCCATACGTGCCTGAAACGATGGTCATGCAGAGCGCGCATCCACCGGCAACCAGTCCGAGAGGAATCAGACCACCGGTACGCCGTCCTCTGAATCCGAGAATGATGACCACCAGCCCCATCACTATGCATACTGCGGCAATCCAGATGGTGCCCAGACGCATAATGCCGATAATGCCCATGTCGTTTACCCAAATCAGTCCCATCAGACCGGCAAAGGAGAGGAAGGTAAGGCCCAGTATGCTCAAGACCACGATTGGGCCCGCCGGCTTGCGGCGCTTGGACTCGGTGGGGGCATAAGCCGTCGCATTCATACGGTCGGGGGCAAACGGCCCGTTGGGTACTGTGCCGGGCATCGCGCTGGGCACTGTGCCCGGCATCACGCTGGGCATCGACTGATAGACAGGCTGTGAAACAGGCTGTGAAACACTAGGCGCGGTTTGTGAAACAGGTTGTGAAACAGGTTGTGGAAAAGGTTGCGGAGCTGAATACAAAGGAGATTGAGGTACTGGTTGCGCGGCTGGATATGAGACAGGCTGTGGAGCTGGATATGACACAGGCTGTGAAACCGGTCGCGGCGCAGATGCCCCGAATCCGTACCCTTCCTGCTGGCGAATGCCGCTTTTGGCCAACAGCCATAGCGCTAAGGCGGCGAGCGCAATACAACCCCACCCCGCACCTGGAATCACGATTGCCACGGCGAGGAACAGGAAGCATCCCAGACAATTCCAGTCCCATTGGCCGGCAATGAGGTCCTCGGCCAAGATGTGCCCATCGCGTACATCCGGCATCAGAAACCAGCCGAGTGCGTACAGAGCTGCGCCAAAACCGAAGAACAATGTACATACAATCACCAACGCACGTACTAATGTGGGGCTCCAGCCAAGCCGTAAAGCGATGCCGCTGCATACGCCGCCGATCCACCGGTCGTCGCCGCGAACCAGTCCACTGGATCGCACCCAAGTGAAGAAGCGTCGCGATGTCTTGTTTTTTTGCGGACCAGGCTGCGGCTGTGGCTGATATGGATTCGCGTTTGGATTGCTCATGATTCCATTACACCGCCCGACCACTGCCACAACGCTCGGGGAACACCCTGATTGTTCCCTGAACACCGGGTAAAACCCCGGCCGCAACGCCCTGAGCGCGGCACAATAGGAGTATGACGTCATCTCCCGAACCATTGCTGCCCGCGCGCATGCCGTTGATGCGCCCCCGGCAGGGCCGTTGGCTCACCGGCGTGTGCAAGGGCATCGCCCTGCACTTGGGCATCGGCGTGGCATGGGTTCGGATTGCGTTCATCGCACTGACCGTCCTCTACGGCGCAGGCATCATCGCTTATGTATTCCTGTGGGTGTTCATGCCTGCCGGAGACCCGGTGGCGGCTGCGGCTCGCACAGTGCCCGTTAATCAGGCGCCGCTTACGCGAGGCAATCAGCCACTTGCCGCTCATGACGACGAATCGGCTGCCGCACCGGAATCATTGTCCGAGGCCATCCAACGTGCTCCGAAACCGGCCGTCGTGGCATTGGCCGGTTTCGCGTTGATGGCCACTGGACTGTTGCTCACCAGCACCAGTGCGGATGTCCAGATTGTGTTTCCGCTGCTGGTAGGGTTGGGCGGCATCGCACTGGCATGGATGAATCTTAGTCCGCGAGGCACGCAGCTGTTGTCTATGTTGGGCGGCATCGCACTGATTTTCATGGGATGGGCATTGTATGTGCATAATGTCAGCATTCCTGGGTGGGGCACCTCTCCTCGACGCATTGTTGCCAGCGGATTCGTGATGATCGTCGGTATCGTGGTGGCGGTGATGCCGTGGGCGAACGCGATGCTGCAACGACTCACCCACGAGCAGGCATTGAAGGAGCGCGAAGAGGAGCGCGCGGACATGACCGCCCATCTGCATGATGGCGTGCTGCAAACGTTGGCGCTGATTCAGCTGAACTCCGAGGAACCGACCACCGTATTCGCCCTGGCGCGTAGCCAAGAGCGCGAGCTGCGCGAATGGCTGTATCAGGAACGTTCCACATCGGATCGTTCGGTGGGAGCCGGATTGAAGCAGATCGCCGCCGAGGTGGAGGACGAGCACGGCAAGCCGATTGAGGTGGTCACCGTGGGCGACGCGCGGCCGAGCGCCCAGACCGATGCGCTGCTGGACGCCACCCGTCAGGCGTTGGTCAATGCGGTCACGCATGGCGGCGAGCCGGTGTCTTTGTATTGCGAGGCCAGCGACACGATGGTTGAAGTGTTCGTGCGCGACCATGGCGAAGGCTTCGATATGGACGCCATTCCGCCCGACCGGCTGGGCATCCGCGAATCGATTATCGGCCGCGTCAAACGGCGCGGCGGTACAGTGGAGATAGTGTCCAGAGCCGGCTGGGGCACCGAGGTCAGAATGCATATGCCGATCGCGCTGAAAGCGGCGCAGGGAGAACATCGATGAGCGAGAACGAGACAGCCAAGATTCGTGTGGCCGTGGTCGATGACCATGAGATGTTCCGTGCGGGCGTAATCGCCACATTGCGCGATTCCTTCGATATCGTCGGCCAAGCGGCGGACGTGCCCGGTTCGGTGGCGATGATCGCACAGACCAAGCCGCAGGTGGTGTTGCTGGATGTGCATGTGCCCGGCGGTGAAGGTGGCGGCGGTGCCGAGATCCTCGCCAAATCGCGCCCCTACTCCCCTACCACTGTGTTTCTGGCGTTGTCGGTTTCGGATGCGCCGCAGGATGTGGGGGCGGTGATTCGCGCCGGCGCCCAGGGCTATGTGACCAAGACGATTACCGGCGCTGATTTGATTTCATCCATCAAGCAGGTGCATGGGGGCTATGCCGTGTTCTCGCCAAAACTGGCCGGTTTTGTGCTTTCGGCCTTTCAGGGTGTGCCGGCGGCGGGGTCTGATGGCGGCGCTGATGGTGCGGCACGGGCTCATGATGAGGAGCTGGACCGGCTGTCCGCCCGCGAGCAGGAGGTCATGCGGCTGATCGCGCGTGGTTACACGTATAAAGAGGTGGCGGCCGAACTGTTCATTTCGATCAAGACGGTCGAAACGCACGTGAGCTCGGTGCTGCGAAAGCTTCAGCTTTCGAATCGCACCGAGCTCACCCGCTGGGCCGCCGATAGGCGCATTGTGTGATAAACGAC
>ENA-UOJN01002548-UOJN01002548.1-human-gut-metagenome-genome-assembly--contig:-C125IIP-NODE-2548-length-11308-cov-6.874878_pt1 | contig 11308 bp, 10 predicted proteins | sample MGYA00242350_ERZ723897 | MGnify/ENA metagenome assembly ERZ723897 | reverse complement strand
GTCCGGCCCCCTGTTGCTTTTGCATCACTTGTCAATTTTCTTCTTGACATTCACCCATTATTTCTACTTCTCAACGATATAACCGGACGGCCGTTTTTCGATATGGTGTAAGGTATCCGCATGAAAAAAGCACCGACCTCTGTCGGTGCTTTTTCATGTCTTACAAAGCAAATTTTTTGCTGTATTCCTCGTAATAGCGGGCGAAGGAGTCGGATTTCATGTCCTTGACGCTCTTCAAATACTCGTGGGTATCGAAGGCGTCGGACTCCAGCTCGATCATGGCCACGGCGATATTGGAGCAGTGGTCCGCCACCCGCTCATAGTTGGTGAGCAAATCGTTGAACACGAAGCCCTGACTCAGAGTGCATACACCCTTTTGCAGACGGTCCACATGGTGCAGCTTCAGCTCGTCACACAGGCCGTCGATGATCTCCTCCAGCGGCTCTACCCGGCTGGCGGCGGCCAGATCCCCCTCCACAAAGGCGTGGATGGAAAGGTAGAGGATCTCGGAGACGGCATCCTCCATGACCTTCAGCTCCTGGCTGGCCTCCGCCGAGAAGGCCATGCCCTTGCTGTGGATCTCCTGCGCCACCTCGGAGATGTTCAGGGCGTGGTCGGAGATGCGCTCGAAGTCGGAGATGGTATGCAGATACTTGGATACCTCCTCACTCTGACGGGCGGTGAGTTCCTTACCGGTGATCTTCATCAGGTAGGTACCCAGCCGGTCCTCGTAGCGGTCCACAGTGGACTCTGTCTCCGCCACGGCCCGGAAGCCCTTGTCGCTGTACTGATGCACCAGCGCCATGGCGGCCAGCAGATTCTCCATGGCGCACTGAGCCATGGCGTCGGTGACCTGACGGCTCTGCTCGATGGCCAGCGCCGGGTGCTGCAGGAAGCGCTCCTCCAGACGGTCCATCTTCTGGCGCTCCCGGCTGCTCTCGGAGTTGTCCGGCACCAGCATACATACCAGCTTCTCCAGCAGGCCGATGAGGGGCATCAGGGCCACCACCGTGGCCAGACGGAACAGGGTGTTCGCCAGAGCGATGGACACGGTGGTCATGGTGGTATCCATGAAGTCAAAATGCACCACGGCATTGACGGCATAAAAGATGCAGCCCCAGATCACCACGCCCAGCACGTCGATGAGCAGATAGACGAAGGCCGTGCGCTTGCCGCTGACGTTGGCACCCAGCGCCGACAGCAGCACCGGCACCGCAGCGCCGATGGCAATACCCATGATAATAGGAAGGGCAATTTCAAAGGTGACGGCTCCGGTGGCGGCCAGCGCCTGCAGGATACCCACGGCGGCGGAGGCACTCTGGATGACGCTGGTGAACACGATGCCCACCAGAATTCCCAGCAGAGGGTTTGCGAAGGAGGTCATGGCATTGATGAACACCTCGCTCTCCCGCAGGGGCTCCACGGCGCCGCTCATGGCGGTCATGCCATACATCAGCACGGCAAAGCCCAGCAGGATCTCCCCCACATGGCGGGTGGTCTGCTTCCTGCTGATCATCCGCAGCAGAGTACCGATGGTGGCCATCAGGGCCGTCAGAGTGGAGGTGCTCAGCAGAGCCACCCAGCCGCCGCCGGAGAGGTTGCTGAGGCACAGCACCCAGCCGGTAACGCTGGTGCCCAAGATGGCGCCCAGCACGATGCCGATGGCCTGATTGACCTTCATCATGCCGGAGTTGACGAAGCCCACCACCATCACCGAGGTGGCGGAGGAGGACTGGATCACCGCCGTGACGCCGGTCCCCAGCAGGACCCCCTTGATGGGCGTGCTGGTGAGGTTATACAGCACCAGCTCCAGCTGATTGCCTGCTACCTTCTTCAGGGCATCGCCCATAATGGACATACCGAACAGGAACAGGGCCACGCCGCCCAGCAGGGAAATGAAATCAGAAACGCTCAAAACGCATTCCCTCCCAGTATATTTGATTCAACAGGATATAGTATAACGTAAAAAACTCCGGCTGTCGACAGAAACTATGGAATAATTTGTGGAAAAAAGCATGAAGATTTGCAGCGGTTCTATACCCCTCCCACAGAAGTTTCCCGGCAAGCGGAATGCAGCCTTGTCATACGGGACAGACTATGGTATAATACTCTATCATAAAATTACGCTGCCGGTCTATGGGTCCGGCGATCTTGTGAGGAAGCATATGAAACACGGACTCATCGTTTTTCTGGTATCCATGGTCCCCCTCATCGAGCTGCGGGGCGCCATCCCCTACGGCGTGGCCTACGGGATGCCGCTGTGGCTGACGTATCTCATTGCCATCGTGGGGAATATGCTGCCGGTGCCGTTTATCTATCTCTTCGCCCGGAAGATCCTTCTTTGGGGCAAGGATAAGCCTGTCATCGGAAGGTTCTTCACCTTCTGTCTGGAAAAGGGTGAGCGGGGCGGCCAAAAGCTTCAGGCGAAGGCCGGCCGGGGCTTGTTCTGGGCTCTTTTGCTGTTCGTGGGGATCCCCCTGCCCGGCACCGGTGCGTGGACGGGAACTCTGGCGGCCTCTCTGCTGGATATGGGCTTTAAGAAGAGCGTACTGGCCTGCATGGGCGGTGTGCTGCTGGCCGGGTGCATCATGGGCATCCTCAGCGTGCTGGGCGTGTCTGCCTTTGGCGCTGTGGTACAATAGCTTTTCGCAATGGGACTTTTTCTTATCATTAAGGAAAAGTCCCATTTTTATACAAATAAATTATTTTTGCAAATTAACAGACAATGTGTTGATTTTCACATTAAGATGTGCTAAGATAACGGACAATTTCAAGTCAGCCTCTGCCGAACGGGCCGTTACAAGGGCCGGACGGCATATGCTTATAGATCCATTCACAAGGAAAGGCGGTGACGACCATGTATCTGGAGCTGGTGAAGCAGGTATCGCAGGTGGAGCAGGAGGCGGAAGTCTCCGTCCGTCAGGCGGCCCAGCAGGCTCAGCAGATGCAGGAAGAGGCGGAACGCTCCGGACGTGCGCTGGTGGAACAGACACGCCGGGACTTGCAGCAGCTGGAGACCCAGCGCCGCCGGCAGGCGGCGGAGGACGCCGAAGCAGCCCGGCAGCAGGCGCTGCGGGAGGTTCAGGCAGACTGTGACGCCCTGCGGCAGCGGGCTGGGGCCAAGATGCCTCAGGCGGTAGACACCATTCTGAGAAGGGTGGTGCAGGAGTAGTGGCCATTGTGAAAATGCAGCGGCTGCACCTGCTGGCGATGGAGGAGGAGCGGCAGTCCCTGATGGATGCGCTGCTGCAGTTCGGTCGGCTGGAGATCCGGCAGACGGAGGATCTGGCGGCGGATCCGGACTGGGCGGTGCTGCTGCATCCGGAACCGGCGGAGCTGGTTCGCTGGCGGGAGGCCTCCCGCCAGATGGAGGCGGCGCTGTCGGCGCTGGGCAGCCGGGGTCTGAAAAAGACCGGACTGTTTGCCCCCCGCCCCCGCATCAGCCAGAGTCAGTTTCTGGATGAGGCAGCACTGCGGCAGCAGCAGGCGCTGGCAGCGGAGATCCTGGGCCATACGGCCCGCAAGGAGCAGCTGACCTCCCAGCTTCAGCGCATTCAGGCCCAGCGGCTGTCGCTGGAGCCGTGGGCGGAGCTGGACGTGCCGCTGGAGCTGCACCGCAGCGGCCAGCTGTCGGTGATCCCCGGCACCATGCCCCTGCGATCGGACCTCCAGCAGGCAAAAAACGCTCTGGAGGAACAGCCGGCGGAGCTGGTACAGGTATCCCTGTCGCCGCAGCAACAGTATCTTCTGCTGCTGGTACATCAGGCGGCGGAGAGCGCAGTGCTGGAGGTGCTGCGGCCCTTCGGCTTTGCGGCGGCCTCCTTCGGTACCCTCACCGGTACGGTGCAGGAGAACCTGCAGCGGCTGGACGATGAGGAGGAGCAGACCCGGCAGGATCGCCGGGCGGAGGACGCTGCGCTGGACGCCCTGGGAGGCCGTCAGCCAGAGCTGAAGCTGGGTCTGGACCGGCTGAAGCTGCAGATCCAGCGGGAGGATAACCGCCAGCGGCTCCTCACCGACGGACATATCTTCTATTTGGAGGGCTGGGTGCCGGAGGCAGACACCGCCCGGCTGGAGCAGCTGCTGGAGGGCTACTCCTGTGCGTGGGACCTGCGGGTCCCCACCGAGGAGGAGTATCCGGAGGTGCCGGTGACGCTGAAGAGCAACTGGCTCACCCGATCCATGACCTGCATCACGGAGCAGTACTCCATGCCCGCCTATGACGGCGTGGACCCCAACCCGGTCATGGCCCCGTTTTTCATCCTGTTCTTCGGCATGATGATGGCGGACATGGGCTACGGCCTTCTGATGATCTTTCTGCCGCTGCTGTACCTGAAAAAGGCACGACCGCCGGAGAGCAAACGGGGCTTTATCGAGCTGATCCTGTGGTGCGGCATCGTGACCTTTATTTTCGGCGCTCTCACCGGCGGCTTCTTCGGGGACTTCATCCCCCAGCTGTGCAAGGTCATTGACCCGGCCAGCACCTTTGAGCTGCCCAGCCTCTTCTCGCCGCTGAACGACACCATGGCCATCATGATCGGCTCCATGGTGCTGGGCGGCATCCAGATCCTCACCGGCATGACCATCAGCGTGGTGAAGAAAACCAGGGACGGCCACTTTGCCGACGCCCTGTGGGACGAGATCACATGGTGGGTCATTCTGGCCGGCGGGGCCATGGCGCTGCTGAAGGTGGGCAGCGTGGCCGGTGTGCCGGTGGTGCTGGTCATCGGCGTGCTGATGCTGGTATACGGCTCCGGTCGGGGCAAGAAGGGCTTCGGCAAGGTCACGGGGCTGGTGAGCGCCGTATATAACGGCGTCACAGGCTTTTTCAGCGATATCCTCTCCTATGTGCGGCTGATGGCGCTGATGCTGTCGGGCGCCGTGCTGGCGCAGGTATTCAATATGCTGGGTGCCACCACCGGGAACGTGGTGGGCTTCGTGGTCATCGCCCTCATCGGCAACGCCCTGAATCTGGCGCTGAACCTGCTGGGCTGCTACGTCCACGATATGCGTCTGCAGTTTCTGGAATTTTTCGGTCGGTTTTACAAGGAGGGCGGCAAGAGCTACAGGCCGCTGTCCGTAGAAACACAATATGTTGAAGTTATGAAGGAGGATAATTGATATGTATGATTTTCTGAACGCCATCGGCGGCATGGGTTTCGCCATTCTGGGTGCGGCGCTGACGGTGGGTCTGTGCTGCGTGGGCTCCGCCAAGGGTACCGGTCTCGTGGGTGAGGCCGCCGCCGGTCTGGTCAGCGAGGATCCCGACAAGAGCACCAAGTGCCTGATCTTGCAGGTGCTGCCCGGTACGCAGGGTCTGTATGGCTTCGTGGCCCTGTTCATCGTCCTGCTGCAGGTAGGTCTCATGAGCGGCACTCCCGTAGATCTGACGCTGACGCAGGGTATGTCCTTCTTCGCCGCCTGCATCCCCACCGCCATCGGCGGCTGGCTCTCCGCCAAGTTCCAGGGCCGTGTGGCCGCCGCCTCCGTGGGTATCGTGGCCAAGCACCCGGAGGCCGCCACCAAGGGCCTGATCTTCTGCGGTATCGTGGAGTTCTACGCCATTTTGTCCCTGGTGGCTACCATCATGCTGGCTACCAACATTCTGTAAAACGGAGCAGGCCATGAAGGGACTGGAACGGATCACCCAGCGCATCCAGACGGATGCACAGGGGCAGATAGAAGCCCTGACGGCGGCAGGACGCCGCCAGGCACAGGAGATCACGGAGAAATACGAGGACCAGGCCCGGCAGCTGCGCCAGGCGGATCAGGAAAAGGCCGCCCGTGACGCCCAGCAGGATCAGCGGAGAGCCCAGAGCGGCGCCGACCGCACCCGCCGGGAGCAGCTCCTCGCCTGCAAGCAGCAGCTCATTGACGATACCTTCCGACAGGCCCGGCAGCAGCTGACGCAGCTGCCCCGTGAGAAATATGTGCAGCTGCTGGTGCAGCTGGCGGTGAAAAACGGAGCCGGCACCGAGGAGATCATCCTCTCTCCGGAGGACGCACCGCTGGGACAGCAGGTGCTGGAGGGCGCCAACGCTCAGGGACGGCACTTCCGCCTGTCTGCGGAGCAGCGTCCCACCGGCGGAGGGCTGATCCTCAAGCAGGGCAGCGTGGAGTGCAGCTGCACCTTCCCGGAGATCCTGCGGCAGCTGCGGCAGGAGATGTCCGGCGAGGTCGCCGCCATTCTGTTTGACTGAGAGGGGGCTGCCCTTTGACCAAGAAGTATCATGATACGGAATATCTGTATCTCAGCGCCTGTATCCACAGCTGGGAGACTCGGCTGCTGACCCCGGAGCGCCGGGAGCAGCTGCTGTCGGCTCCGACGGACCGGGATGCGGCCCGTGTGCTGGAGGAGATGGGCTGGCCCGCCTTTGACCCGGAGTCGGAGGCGGCGCTGGATCAGGCCGTCGGCCGGCGGCGGGAGGAACTGTTCGCCCGTCTGGGCAAGGATATGCCCGATGCACGGATCCTGGACGTTTTCCGGCTGCCCACGGACTATCACAATCTGAAGGTATTGGTAAAGAGCCGGGGCGAGGACTGCCGCCGCCTGCTGATGGCAGGAGGCCGGTGGGATCCGGAGCAGCTGCTGTCGGACTACCGGCAGCGGGAGCTGCGGGACTTCCTCCCCGCCGAGACGGCACAGGCCGTACAGCAGGCCCGTCAGGCTCTGGCGGAGACCGGCAACGGTCAGGCGTGCGATCTTGTGCTGGACGGCACCTGCTTCCGGGAACTGACCCGGCTGGCGGATGCGGTGGACTGCCCCGCCCTGACGGATTATCTCCGCACCCGCATCGACGGCGTGAACCTGTGCAGCGCCGTGCGGGCCCACCGGCTGAGAAAAGGGCCGGACTTTCTGCACAGGGTGCTGCTGGAGGGCGGCAGCGTTCCTCCGGCAGCGCTGGAGGAGGCCGCCCCTGCCGATCTGCGGGAGCTGTATGCCGCCACGCCTCTGCGGGAGGCCGCCGGTCTGGCGGAGGGCATCTGCGCCGGAGGCGGCAGCATGACGGCGCTGGAAAAGCAGTGCGACAACGCCGTGCTGCGTCTGGCGGCCAAGGCCCGCCGCACCCCCTTCGGCGTGGAGACGGCACTGGGGTATCTCATTGCGGCGGAAGCGGAGCTCACCGCCGTCCGCACCATCATGACGGGACGCCGGGCGGGACTATCCGCCGACACCATCCGGGAAAGGCTGCGTGATATTTATGGCTAAGATCGCCGTCATCGGTGACCGGGACAGTGTGCTGGGCTTCCGGGCTTTGGGGCTGGAGGTCCACACCGTGGAGGACAGCACCGAGGCCCGCCATCTGCTCCGTAAGGCTGCGGAGGAGGGCTGTGCGGCGGTGTTCCTGACGGAGGCGCTGGCGGCTCCCCTGCAGGAGGAGATCGACCGCTATAAGGAGGCGCTGACCCCCGCCATCGTATTGATCCCCGGCAAGGGTGGTTCCCTTGGGCTGGGGGAGACTGCGCTGCACAACGCCGTGGAGCGTGCCGTGGGCGCAGACATCACTTGAAGGGAGCGTAACTATGGGCAAAGTAATCAAAGTCTCCGGGCCGCTGGTGGTAGCCGACGGCATGGCGGACGCCAACATGGCGGACGTGGTGCGTGTGGGTCCCAAGCAGCTGATCGGAGAGATACTGAATATGACCGGCGACCGGGCGTCCATTCAGGTCTATGAGGAGACCTCCGGTCTGGGGCCGGGTGCGGAGGTGGTCACCACCGGCGCTCCCCTGTCTGTGGAACTGGGGCCGGGGCTGATCGAGAGCATTTATGACGGCATCCAGCGCCCGCTGGAGGAGATCCGCAGCATGGCCGGGGCTCACATCCCCCGTGGCATTCAGGCCCCGCCGCTGCCGGAGGATAAAAAGTGGGACTTCACCCCTGTGGCCAAGCCCGGCGACGCCGTGGTGGCCGGAGACGTGCTGGGTACTGTGCCGGAGACGACCTCGGTGCTCCACAAGATCATGGTCCCCCACCGCATGGACGGCACTGTGGAGTGGGTGGCAGAGGCAGGAAAATACACCATCCGGGACGTCATCGCCAAGGTGCGTCTGGCGGACGGCTCCCTGAAGGAGCTGACCATGGTGCAGAAGTGGCCCGTCCGTGTGGGGCGGCCCTATCGGCGGAAATTCCCGCCCTCTGCGCCGCTTCAGACCGGCCAGCGGGTCATCGACACCATGTTCCCCGTGGCCAAGGGCGGCACCGCCGCCGTACCCGGTCCCTTCGGCTCCGGGAAAACGGTGGTGCAGCATCAGCTGGCCAAGTGGGCGGACGTGGACATCGTGGTCTACATCGGCTGCGGCGAGCGTGGCAACGAGATGACGGACGTGCTGCGGGAGTTCCCGGAGCTGACGGATCCCCGCACCGGTGAGACACTGATGAAGCGGACGGTGCTTATTGCCAACACCTCGGATATGCCCGTGGCCGCCCGTGAGGCCTCCGTATACACCGGCATCACCATCGCTGAATATTTCCGGGACATGGGCTACGCCGTGGCCGTTATCGCAGACTCCACCTCCCGCTGGGCCGAGGCCCTGCGTGAGATGTCTGGCCGTCTGGAGGAGATGCCCGGCGAGGAGGGCTACCCTGCCTATCTGGTGAGCCGTCTGGCCCAGTTCTATGAGCGGGCCGGTGTGGTGCAGTGCCTCGGCAGCGAGGAGCGTACCGGCAGCCTGACGGCGGTGGGCGCCGTGTCGCCTCCCGGCGGCGATCTCAGTGAACCGGTAGCTCAGGGTACCATGCGTATCGTGAAGGTGTTCTGGTCGCTGGATGCGTCGCTGGCCTATCGGCGGCACTTCCCGGCCATCCACTGGCTGAACTCCTACTCCCTGTATCTGGACTCCCTGCGCCCGTGGTTCGACGAACATCTGGGACAGGCGTTCATGCAGAACCGTGACCACGCTATGCACCTGCTGCAGGAGGAGAACGAGCTCAACGAGATCGTCCAACTGGTGGGTAAGGACTCCCTGAGTCCCAACGACCAGCTGACGCTGGAGGTCACCCGGATGCTGCGGGAGGACTTCTTGCAGCAGAACGCCTTCATGGACGTGGACTCCTACACCGGCTTCGACCGGCAGGAGCGGCTCATGTCCCTGATTTTAGGCTATGAGACGCTGGGGCGTCAGGCCCTGACCCGTGGCGTCACCGTCCGGGATCTGGCCCATCTGCCGGCCCGTGAGGAGATCGGCCGGGCCAAATACGAGGAGGAGAGCACTTGGCGCTCCGCCTATGACAAGATCGAAGCGGATCTGCAGAGCCAGATCCGTGAGCTGGAGCGAAAGGCGGGTGAGGAGCAATGATGAAGGAATATCGCACCATCCGGGAGGTCAACGGGCCTTTGATGGTGGTGGATCAGGTGGAGGGCGTCACCTATGACGAGCTGGCGGAGATCCAGCTGTCCGACGGCACTCTGCGCCGATGCAAGGTGCTGGAGGTCAACGGCGACCGGGCCGTGGTGCAGCTGTTTGAAAACTCCGCCGGCATCAACCTGCGGGACTCCAAGATCCGTTTTCTGGGGCATCCCCTGCAGCTGGCAGTGTCCGAGGATATGCTGGGCCGTGTCTTTGACGGCATGGGCCAGCCCATCGACGGCGGCCCCGCTCTGCTGCCGGAGAAGTATCTGGACATCAACGGTCTGCCCATGAATCCCGCCGCCCGTGACTACCCCAATGAGTTCATCCAGACGGGCATCTCCGCCATCGACGGTCTGAACACGCTGGTGCGCGGTCAGAAGCTGCCCATTTTCTCCGGATCCGGTCTGCCCCACGCCCGTCTGGCGGCTCAGATCGCCCGGCAGGCCAAGGTGCTGGATGACTCCACTCCCTTCGCCGTGGTGTTCGCCGCCATCGGCATCACCTTTGAGGAGTCGGAGTACTTCGTCTCCGAGTTCCGCCGCACCGGCGCCATCGACCGGACGGTGCTGTTCACCAATCTGGCCGACGACCCTGCCGTGGAACGTATCGCCACGCCCCGTATGGCCCTCACCGCCGCCGAGTATCTGGCCTTTGAAAAGGGAATGCATGTGCTGGTGATCCTGACGGATATCACCAACTACGCCGAGGCGCTGCGGGAGGTATCCGCCGCCCGGAAGGAGGTTCCCGGCCGCCGTGGCTACCCCGGCTACCTGTATACGGACCTTGCCACCATGTATGAGCGGGCGGGCCGCCAGCTGGGCTGCCCCGGTTCCGTGACCATGATCCCCATTCTGACCATGCCGGAGGACGACAAAACCCACCCCATCCCCGCCCTGACGGGCTATATCCCCGAGGGACAGATCATCCTGTCCCGTGATCTGTACCGCAAGAACATTCAGCCCCCCATCGACGTGCTGCCCAGTCTGTCCCGCCTGAAGGACAAGGGCGTGGGCGAGGGAAAGACCCGTGAGGATCACGCCCCCACCATGAACCAGCTGTTCTCCGCCTACGCCTCCGGCAAGGAGGCCCGTGAGCTGATGACCATTCTGGGCGAGTCCGCCCTGACGGATACGGATCTGAAGTTCGCCAAGTTCGCTGATGAATTTGAAAAGCGCTACGTCTCGCAGGGCTTCGACACCGACCGCTCCATCACCGAGACGCTGGATCTGGGCTGGGAGCTGCTGCGCCTGTTGCCCCGTGAGGAGCTCAAGCGCATCAAGGGCGACATGGTGGATAAGTATCTGCCCAAGGAGGACTGATCGCTATGGCGGGAAAGACCATCAATCCCACCCGCATGGAGCTGACCCGACTGAAGGCCAAGCAGAAAACGGCCCTCCGGGGCCACAAGCTCCTCAAGGACAAGCGGGACGGCCTCATGAAGCAGTTCATGCAGGAGGTGCGCCGCACCCGTCAGCTGCGCAGGCGGGTGGAGGAGGGGCTGGCGCAGGCCAATGCCGCCTTTACCGTAGCCAGCGCCGTCATGTCCCCGGAGATGCTGGAGCAGGCGCTGATGGCCCCCCGGCTCTCCACAGAGGTGACGGTGGACCAGCGCAACATCATGAGCATCGCCGTGCCGGTGTTCCATCGGGCGGAACAAGAGACGCAGCCGGATCTGGCCTGCTATGGCTTTGCCCAGACCAGCGGCGAGCTGGACGATGCTCTGCAGGCCCTGAACCGGGTGTACAGCGATCTGCTGGAGCTGGCGCAGGCGGAAAAGACCGTCCAGCTGCTGGCACAGGACATCGAGCGCACCCGCCGCCGGGTCAACGCACTGGAGTATGTGGTGATCCCGGAAAATCAGCGGAACATCCGCTACATCACCATGAAGCTGGAGGAGAATGAGCGGGGCAACACCACCCGGCTCAGGAAGGTCAAGGACATGGTGCTGCAGGATGCC
>ENA-UOJN01002516-UOJN01002516.1-human-gut-metagenome-genome-assembly--contig:-C125IIP-NODE-2516-length-11377-cov-5.437555_pt1 | contig 11377 bp, 11 predicted proteins | sample MGYA00242350_ERZ723897 | MGnify/ENA metagenome assembly ERZ723897 | reverse complement strand
GGGATAAGCTAAAGGCGAAGAGGCAAAAAGCGGGGAAGGTAAAAAAGAGGTGTAATCGAAAGGGATGGGTGTAGATCTGTTCCGGTTAATTTAAAAATATGGAAAAATCAATGATAAGACTTCGGATGAGCGCTAAAGATGCTCATTATGGCGGAAATTTGGTGGATGGAGCTCATATGGTGCATTTATTCGGCGATGTTGCGACCGAACTACTGATTATGCATGACGGAGATGAAGGTCTTTTTGTGGCCTATGACAATGTGGAGTTTTTGGCTCCGGTATATGCCGGCGACTATATCGAAGCTGTCGGTGAAATCGTGAAAGTAGGAAATACTTCCCGCAAAATGGTTTTCGAAGCCCGTAAAGTGGTGGCTGCCCGTCCGGATATTTCTGCATCGGCTGCGGATGTACTGGCAGAACCGATCGTGGTATGTCGGGCCAGTGGAACCTGTGTAGTGAAAAAAGAGGACCAGCGGAAAGGATAATCGGTAAATTAATATTCGTAACAGATATGGAAAAATTAATTATAACAGCTGCGATCTGCGGGGCGGAGGTAACGAAAGAACAAAATCCTGCCGTTCCTTATACTGTAGAAGAAATTGTAAGAGAAGCAAAATCTGCTGTAGAGGCTGGGGCCGCAATCGTTCATCTCCATGTACGTGAAGACGACGGTACGCCGACACAGAATAAAGCACGTTTCAAAACGTGTATAGACGCTATATATAAAGAATGTCCGGATGTGATTCTGATTCCTTCGACCGGAGGGGCTGTGGGGATGACAGCGGAAGAACGTCTGCAGCCGACCGAACTTTTCCCGGAAATGGCTACCCTGGATTGTGGCACCTGTAATTTCGGAGATGAGGTATTTGAAAATACCATGCCTATGATGAGGGATTTCGGTAAAAGAATGCTGGAAAAACAGATCAAACCGGAATACGAATGTTTCGAGATGGGACATCTCGAAACCGTATTGAATATGGCAAAGAAAGGTCAGGTACCGGGAGCTCCCATGCAGTTTAATTTTGTACTCGGTGTCCCCGGGTGTACGCCTGCAACAGTTCCTAATCTTTGCTGGCTTGTAAATGCTATTCCGGCAGGTTCTACCTGGACTGCAACCGGTATCGGACGCCATGCCTTTACTTTGGCTGCTCCTGCTATCGCTATGGGAGGAAATGTCAGAGTGGGGTTCGAAGATAATCTGTATCTCGAAAAAGGGGTGTTGGCAAAATCCAATGGCGAGTTGGTAGCTAAGGTCGTTCGTATCGCTAAGGAATTGGGACGCGAAATCGCTACCTCGGCCGAAGCACGGAAGATATTGAATTTGAAAGCTAAAGGCTGAAAAGCTATAGGCTATAAGTCGAAAGGTATAAAGTGAAAAAATTAAAGTAAATATTAAAAAATAAAACGTTATGAAAAAAGGAAATAAATACGGAACGCATAGAGTAATTTCACCGAAAGGAGTATTACCACAACCGGCTGACAAACTGGATAACAATATGGACGAAATCTATGATAACGAGATTTTGATCGATGTGCAAACTCTGAATATCGATTCGGCTAGTTTTACTCAGATTGAAGAACAAGCCGGAGGGGATAAAGCTAAAATTGCCGGGATCATGCTGGGAATTGTAGAGAAACAAGGAAAACACCGTAATCCGGTGACCGGTTCCGGTGGTATGTTACTGGGAACGGTGGAAAAAATCGGAGATGCTTTAGTTGGAAAGACCGATCTGAAAGTGGGAGATAAAATCGCAACTTTGGTGTCTTTGTCGCTGACTCCGCTTCGTATCGATAAAATTAAAGAAATCCGGGCAGATGTCGACCAGGTGGATATCGATGGTAAAGCTATTTTGTTTGAAAGTGGTATTTATGCGAAGATTCCGGCAGATCTGCCGGAAAAGTTGGCTTTGTCGGCTCTCGATGTAGCCGGTGCTCCGGCTCAGACTGCTAAATTGGTGAAACCGGGAGATACGGTATTGATTATCGGTGCCGGTGGTAAATCGGGTATGTTGTGTTGCTATGAAGCAAAGAAACGTGCTGGTGTTACCGGTAAAGTAATCGGTTTGTGCCATAGCCAGAGAAGTACCGAACGGCTTCAGAAATTAGGCTTCTGTGATTATGTATTCTCGGCCGATGCAACTCAGCCGGTTCCGGTTATGGAGAAAATTGCCGAACTGACGAATGGTGAAATGTGTGATATTACGATCAATAATGTGAATATTACGGATACTGAGATGACCAGCATCTTGTGTACTAAAAATGACGGATTGGTCTATTTCTTCTCTATGGCGACCAGTTTTACGAAGGCTGCTTTGGGAGCGGAAGGTGTCGGCAGCGATGTGACTATGATCGTTGGAAATGGGTATACCAAAGGACATGCTGAGATTACACTGCAGGAACTTCGTGAAAGCGAGGCATTACGGAAGATATTTACAGAGTTGTATGCCTGAATGGTCGGGATTTTATAATCCCGACGAATTAAAAATATGTTTTTATGGCTAGCAGAAGAAAAGAGTTTTTCCCTGAAGTGACCGATGAACAATGGAACGATTGGCATTGGCAGGTGAAGAACAGGATTGAAACTTTGGATCAGCTGAAGAAATACATCCGGCTGACACCAGATGAGGAAGAGGGTATCCGTGAGTCGCTGAAGACATTACGGATGGCGATCACACCTTATTATCTGAGTCTGATCGATCCCGATAATCCTTATTGTCCGATCCGTAAACAATCGGTGCCGACCATTGAAGAATTGCATCGGTCACCGGCTGATCTGGAAGATCCCTTGCATGAAGACGGTGATTCACCCGTACCGGGACTGACCCACCGTTATCCTGACCGGGTGTTGTTCCTGATCACCGATATGTGTTCGATGTATTGCCGGCATTGTACCCGGCGCCGCTTTGCCGGACATCACGATTGTGCCACTCCATTGGAAAGAATCGATAAATGTATCGAATATATCGCTAATACCCCCCAGGTGAGAGATGTCCTCCTATCGGGAGGGGATGCCTTATTGGTCAGTGACGAACGATTGGAATATATCATCAAACGGCTGCGTGGAATCCCTCATGTCGAGATTATCCGTATCGGGTCGAGAACACCGGTGGTGTTACCCCAGCGCATTACGCCGGAATTGGTAAATATGCTTCGGAAATATCATCCGATTTGGCTGAATACTCATTTCAACCATCCGAACGAAATTACCGAAGAGTCGGCGGCTGCTTGTGCCCGGCTGGCCGATGCGGGTATACCTCTGGGAAATCAGTCTGTCCTGCTCCGCGGGATCAACGATTGTACACATGTCATGAAAAAATTGGTGCACGAGTTGGTCAAGATCCGGGTACGTCCCTATTACATCTATATCTGTGATCTTTCTGTGGGTATCGGTCATTTCCGTACCCCTGTATCGAAGGGAATCGAGATTATCGAGAACCTGCGGGGACATACTTCCGGTTATGCCGTGCCTACTTTCGTCGTGGATGCTCCCGGTGGAGGCGGAAAAATTCCGGTGATGCCGACCTATCTGATTTCTCAGGGCCCCAATCGGGTGGTGTTGCGTAATTTTGAAGGCGTGGTGACTACGTATACCGAACCGACGGATTACAGAGACGAATGCCACTGTGAAGAGTGTGAGAAGCGCCGTAAAACAGAAGGAGTGGCTGAGTTGCTGAGCGGAGAACGCTTGTCTCTCGAACCGGCGAATCTGGATCGTAAGACACGTAATCTATTGGCGAAAGGATAAATTATTTGTGATTTTGGATTTACCGTTTCATTCGATTGAAAGGATAAATCCGGAATCATAAATGAAAATGCTGAACAGATGGGTTTTGTTGATGACATATCCGATTACAGGAGTCTGGCAATTGTCGGATTGGAGAAAAATACAGGGAAAACAGAATGCCTGAATTACATCCTTCGCAGGATAAAAGATTCGGCAGATCGGTTCGCTCTGACTTCGATCGGAATTGACGGAGAAAACCGGGATCAGGTATGTCAAACCCCGAAACCCGAGATTATCGTGCCGGAAGGAATGATATTCGTTACCTCGGAGAAACATTACCGGGAGAGGAGGTTGGTGGCTGAAATCATGGAAATCGATGATCATCGGACTGCTTTGGGACGGTTGGTTATCGCCAGGGCTAAAACTTCGGGAAAAGTATTGCTTTCAGGGCCTGCGGATACTGCCGGGTTGAAAAGTCTGATCCGGCATATGAAAGATTTCGGGGTACGAACGACCTTGGTCGACGGGGCTTTGTCCCGTTTAAGCCTGGCGTCTCCCACCGTTACGGAGGCGATGGTCTTAGCGACGGGGGCTGCTGTTTCCGGGAATATTCGGGAATTGGTGAGACGTACCCGTTATGTTTGTGATTTGATCGATCTGGAAGAGGTGGACGAAGTTTTACAAGAGAGGTTGGATGCTATTCAACAAGGTGTATGGGCGGTCGGGCCGGAGGGAGAATGTATCGATCTGAAATTGCCTTCTGTGTTTATGCTGGAGAAAAGTGGAACCGATCTGCTGCAATATGGGCATCGGATCTTTATTGCCGGTGCTGTGAGTGATAAAGTATTTCAGTTTTTACGCGTACAGAAACAGACCGTAGAATTGATCGTCCGTGATTTTACCCGTGTTTTTGCCGCACCTGAGTCTTTTTATGCCTTTTTACGTAAGGGCGGAAGAGTACAGGTGCTTCATCGTAGCCGGCTTTTGGCCGTTACGATCAATCCTCAGTCTCCGGGAGGATTACTTTTGGATTCGTTGCGTTTGCAGCAAGCATTGGAAGAAAGCTTGCAAATTCCGGTGTATGATGTGAAAAAAATAGAAAAAGTCGGTAAAAACCGTTGAGGATATGATTTTAAGGGAAGCGATAAGACAAGTCAGGGGATTCCGTTATATGATCGAACAATTGGATATCTGTTCGGCTGTAGGCCGGAGGGTATTGTATGATCTGCCCTGGCTCGATTCGAAATCTCGGTTGGAGGCCGAATTTGAACGTATTCAAAAGATCATGGTACTTTTTGAACAACCTGAAAATGAATCCCGGCTGGAACGTTTGACTGGTAAGCTGATGCAGGTGAGAGATATCCGGGGGACGATCGGGCGGATGGCGATGGAGCAAGTGTTGGATGATCTTGAATTGTTCGAATTGAAAACTTTTGCTTTGTGCTCGGAAGAAATCAGGGGACTTGTCGAAGAATGGCGGATTGTTTTACTCCCGGAACTGGAGCCGGTTGCACGTTTGTTGGATCCGGAAGGGAATCGGATTCCTCATTTTTATATTTATGATACTTATTCGGCTGAGCTGGCCAGGCTGAGAGCTGAAATAAAACAAAAGAGCCTTCAAGGGGCAGAAGAACGGGAATTAGAAGCGTTGTATGTACAAAGTGTGGTTTTGGAAGACAAGGTACGCGAAGAGTTGTCTGTGCAGTTGAGACCTTATCACGACGATTTGAAACAGGCTTTGGAAGCGGTCGGATTGCTGGATGTCGTATTGGCAAAAGCCAGACAAGCAATAAGAGGACAATTGACTTTGCCGCAAATTCCGGAAGAGGGGGAAATGGTGTTCGAAGGTCTTTTCCATCCTCAGATCCGGGAGATTTTAGAACAGGAAGGAAGAGCGTTTCAGGCTGTAGATTTGAAATTGGAAAAGGGAACGACGGTGATTACCGGAGCCAATATGGCCGGAAAGACAGTGTTGTTGAAAAGTGTGCAATTGGCGCAATACCTGATGCAGTTCGGTTTTTATGTACCTGCCCGGCGGGCGGGTATGCCGCTCGTGGAACAAGTCTTGACCAGTATCGGGGATGATCAGGATGAATTGAACGGTCTCTCTTCTTATGCGGCTGAGATGTTGCGGGTGGATGAAATGATCCGGCAAGTCAGGCAGCGAAGTAAAATTTTGGTGCTGATAGACGAATTGGCCCGGACGACCAATCCCGTCGAGGGACGGGCAATTGTGAATGGGGTAGTGGATTTTTTGACTACTCACCGGGTGATGGCTATGGTTACTACCCATTATAGCGGAATAACGGCCGAGTGCCGTAAATTGAGAGTGCGGGGATTTGTAGAGAATCGGATAGAAGGGAATATGACCCTGAAAAATATCAATGAGTTTATCGATTATTCACTCGAAGAAGACAGCGGAGAAGAAGTTCCCCAGGAGGCGATGCGTATTGCCTGGATGCTGGGGATCGACCGTGGAGAGTTGGAAGGGGTGGAACATAAGTTGCTGGAAGAAAATGCGGATTGGAAAAAGTCAGTACTGTACAAAGAAAATATATATGAAAAGTAAATTAGGAATAGATTTTGATAAAGTCGGACATGCCCGTGAAATGGCCCGTAAGATTGCTGACCAGGTGCAGGATTTTGTGGATGGCTATACGACAGTGGCTGTCGAAAGGACATTGTGTCGTTTGCTGGGTATCGACGGAGTGGATGTTCATGCTGTCCCTCTGCCGAACATTTTGGTAGACGAGCTGAAAGAAAAGAACGTGTTGGGAGAAGGAATTTTATTCTTTCTGGGTAATGTAATGGTGGAAACCGGAATGACTCCGCAGGAAATAGCCGAACAAGTGGCTGCCGGGAAAGTAGATGTCACCCGGGTACCGGTATGTACTCCCGGCCAGCGGGAAAAAGCGTTGCAACCCTATATCGAGGCCAGTATCCGTCGGATTTCCGACAACCGGAAACGGCGTGAGAATTATATCGCAACGATCGGAGAGGGAGCAAAGCCTTATCTTTATGTCATTGTCGCTACCGGTAATATTTACGAAGACGTGGTACAGGCACAGGCGGCTGCCCGGCAAGGGGCGGATGTCATTGCTGTGATCCGTACAACGGGGCAAAGTTTGTTGGACTATGTACCCTATGGGGCTACGACAGAAGGATTCGGCGGAACTTTTGCCACCCAGGAAAATTTTCGGATTATGCGGAAAGCTTTGGATGAGGTAGGAGAAGAAGTCGGTCGTTATATTCGGCTGTGTAATTATTGTTCCGGTTTATGTATGCCGGAGATTGCTGTGATGGGAGCTTTGGAAGGGCTGGATGTGATGTTGAACGATGCGTTGTATGGGATTTTATTCCGGGATATCAATATGCAGCGGACGTTGGTCGACCAGTTTATGTCGCGGGTGATCAACGGCTTTGCCGGAGTGATAATCAACACAGGCGAAGATAACTACCTGACTACTGCCGACGCTGTCGAAGAAGCACATACTGTTTTGGCTTCCGATCTGATCAATGAACAATTGGCTTTATTGGCCGGGCTGCCGGAAGAACAAATGGGCCTGGGACATGCTTTTGAAATGGATCCCATGCTGGAAAACGGCTTTTTGTACGAATTGGCTCAGGCCCAGATGACCCGGGAAATTTTTCCGAAGGCTACTTTGAAATATATGCCTCCGACGAAATTTATGACCGGAAATATTTTCCGCGGACATATTCAGGATGCTCTTTTCAATATGATCGGATTCTGGACTTCACAAGGTATTCAACTGTTGGGAATGCCGACCGCAGCCATACATACTCCATTTATGTCGGATCGTTATCTGTCGATCGAGAATGCCCGTTATATTTTTAATAATATGAAAAATATCGGAGATGAAGTGGTCTTTAAAGAAAACGGGATTATACAAAACAGGGCGAAAGAAGTGTTGGATAAAGCTACCGTTCTCTTGGAAAAGATTGAACGGGAAGGACTTTTTACAGCCTTGGAAAAAGGAATTTTTGCCGATATCAAGCGTCCCAAAAACGGAGGAAAAGGCTTGGACGGCGTTTGTGCCAAGGGAAAGAACTATAGCAATCCTTTTGTAGAGATTATGATGAACAGATAACAAAAATCGTAAATCAAATAAAGATTATGAGCGGAGGTTTATATTCAACAGAAGGGAGAGATTTCGATCAAACCCTCGATCTGAAAAAGATAAAACCCTACGGGGATACGATGAACGACGGAAAGACACAGCTGAGTTTCACTTTACCTGTACCTGCCGGAGATGAAGCGATAGAGGCTGCTAAACAGTTGATGAAAAAAATGGGATTTGAAAATCCTCAGGTGGTGTTTCATCAGGAACTGACGAAAGGATATACTTTTTTTAATTGTTATGGAAATTGTGTACACACGGTAGATTATAGCCATATCTATGTGCCGAAAGTGGAATCGACCAAGTGGGATATGGGAGAGACCGATCAGTTTGTCCGGGAACATATCGGTCGGAAAATTGTGGTGATCGGAGCTAGTACCGGAACAGATGCCCATACGGTGGGAATCGACGCTATTATGAATATGAAAGGTTTTGCCGGACATTATGGTTTGGAGCGGTATGAAATGTTCGAAGCCTTGAATATGGGTAGCCAGGTGACCAACGAGGAATTTATCGCTAAGGCTATCGAGTTGAAAGCCGATGCTTTATTGGTTTCGCAGACCGTGACTCAGAAAGATATTCATATTAAAAATCTGACGGAACTCGTGGAGATGTTAGAAGCCGAAGGATTACGGGACAAAGTGATCCTGGCTTGTGGTGGTCCCCGGATTTCACATGAGTTGGCGAAAGAATTGGGGTACGATGCCGGCTTCGGGATGAATACCTATGCCGACGATGTCGCCTCGTTTATTGCGCAGGAATTGGATCGAAGAATGAATCATTGAAAATATACAAGCTATGGAAAAAGAACAAATCAGGGAAGTGATTGCCAGGAGAGTGGCAATGGAACTCCACGATGGAGACGTGGTGAATCTGGGTATCGGTTTGCCGACTTTAGTGCCGAATTATCTGCCTGAAGGTGTCGAGGTCATTTTACAAACGGAGAATGGATTGATCGGTATGGGGCCGACTCCTGCTCCGGGAGAAGAAGACCCGGACTTGATCAATGCCGGCGGTGGAGCGATAACGGCTCTGCCCGGAGCGGCCAGCTTCGATAGTGCTACTTCGTTCGGTATTATCCGGGGCGGACACGTAGATGTCAGTATCCTGGGGGCCTTGCAAGTAGATGAGAAAGGAGATTTAGCCAACTGGATGATACCGGGGAAAAAAACACCGGGAATGGGTGGAGCGATGGACCTGCTGATGGGAGCCGGTAAGGTGATCCTGGCCATGGAACATACGGCAAAAGGAACTCCGAAAATCCTGAAATAATGTACTATACCTTAGACAGCCAAGGGGCAGCTGAATATGATCGGTACAGAAATGGGAGTTATGGAGATCACACCCGGGGGAATTGTACTGAAAGAGATACATCCTGAGTTTACGGTAGAACAGGTGCAGGCAGCTACAGAAGCAACTCTGATCGTTGCCCCGGATTTAAAAAAGATGTGCTGAACGACGAAAGCGTATTGAAGGAAATCACGATGGAGGATGGATGGTGGATACCTCTGGCCCGAATCGTAAACTATAAATTAAAAAAGGTATGGATTTTTCATTATCAAAAAAAGAGATATTGTTTCAGCAGATGATCAGAGCATTTGCTGAGAAAGAAGTAAAACCGCTGGCGGCAGAAGTGGACGAAGAAGAGAGATTCCCTGTCGAAACGGTAGAAAAAATGGCGAAACTGGGGATTATGGGTATCCCTTTCCCGGTGGAATATGGCGGAGCCGGTGGTGATAACGTATTGTATTCTATGGCTGTAGAGGAATTGTCCCGGGTATGTGCAACGACCGGGGTTATTGTTTCTGCCCATACCTCTTTGTGTGCTTCTCCGATCTATGAATTCGGAAATGAAGAACAACGGAAAAAATATTTACCCAAATTATGTTCGGGAGAATGGATCGGAGCTTTTGGTCTGACCGAACCGAATGCAGGTACCGATGCCTCTGCCCAGCAGACGATGGCTGTTGCTGAAGAGGATCATTATGTGCTCAACGGGTCCAAAATATTTATTACGAATGCAGCTTATGCACACGTTTACATTGTTATGGCGATGACCGATAAGTCGCAGGGTACACGAGGAATCTCTGCTTTTATCGTTGAACGGGATTTTCCGGGATTTTCCATCGGTAAAAAAGAGAAAAAGATGGGGATCCGGGGATCCGCAACCTGTGAGTTGATTTTTGAAAATTGTATTGTGCCTAAAGGAAATATGCTGGGTAAACCGGGTGAAGGATTTAAAATTGCGATGAAGACGCTCGATGGCGGACGTATGGGAATTGCTTCACAGGCCTTGGGAATTGCTCAGGGAGCCATGGATGAGACAATAAAATATGTGAAAGAACGGAAACAGTTCGGACGCTCTATCGGACAATTTCAGAATACCCAATTTCAGTTGGCCGATTTAAATGCCAAGATCGAAGCTGCCCGTTTGTTGGTGCGGACGGCTGCCTGGAAGAAAGACAGGAAAATCCCTTACTCTGTCGATTCGGCACGGGCTAAGTTATTTGCTGCTGAAACAGCGATGGAAGTGACGACAAAAGCCGTACAGTTCCACGGAGGGTATGGATATACCCGTGAGTATCCGGTCGAACGGATGATGAGAGATGCCAAGATTACGGAGATTTATGAGGGAACCTCTGAAGTACAGCGGATGGTGATTGCTGCTGCTCTATTGAAATAATAATGTTTTCCGCATTGAACTTATAAAAAGAGAATACATGAAAATAGTAGTTTGTATAAAACAAGTACCTGATACGACAGAGATCAAACTCGATCCGGTAACAGGAACAATGATACGGGATGGTGTACCTAGCATTATGAATCCCGACGATAAAGGAGGATTGGAAATGGCTTTGGCCTTGAAAGATAAATATGGTGCGCAGGTAACCGTTATTACGATGGGACCGCCTCAGGCCGACGATATTTTGCGTGAAGCTTTTGCCATGGGAGCCGACCGGGCGATTCATTTGAGCGACCGTAAGTTTGCCGGTGCAGATACATTGGCTACGTCGAATGCTATTGCCGGTGCTTTACGGATGCTGGATTTCGACCTGGTCATTACCGGCCGGCAGGCGATCGATGGAGATACGGCGCAGGTAGGACCTCAGATTGCCGAGCATCTCGATTTGCCACAAGTGACGTATGTCGAGAATTTGGAATTCGATGGTGACAAGTTGTTTACGATCCGTAAATCTACCGAAGAAGGATATCAAACCGTACAGGTGGAATCTCCCTGTGTCGTTACTGTTCTGGCTACGGCAAACAAAGCGCGCTATATGTCTGTGCGGGGAATCGTAGAGGCATACGATCGGGAAGTGGAAATCTGGAATTTTAATAATATCAGTGTGGATGAAGCTAAATTGGGATTGAACGGTTCGCCGACGCGGGTATGGAAGTCTTTTACCAAAGGAGCTAAAGCAGCCGGAAAAGTTTTCGAAGTGGACCCGGCCGAAGCTGTAGATGTTATTATCGAAAAATTGAAAGAGACATTTATTATTTAATACATGATTTT
>ENA-UOJN01002515-UOJN01002515.1-human-gut-metagenome-genome-assembly--contig:-C125IIP-NODE-2515-length-11377-cov-8.253047_pt1 | contig 11377 bp, 9 predicted proteins | sample MGYA00242350_ERZ723897 | MGnify/ENA metagenome assembly ERZ723897 | reverse complement strand
ATCGAAGCACGGGCTGCTTGCCTATATGGCTTCCCCCCTCGGGGGAAGCTGTCAGCGGCCCCGCCCGCTGACTGATGAGGGGCGACCTGCCGTCAAAACTCGCTAACGGATAGCAATGGCACACCCGCCCCTCATCCGGCCCTGCGGGGCCACCTTCCCCCAAAGGGGAAGGCTTTAGGCTCTTACTTCATCTTCCCCACATACACCAGATACGAATACAAATAAATCCACGCGCTGCCGCCAAGAACGGCGGCCAGCAGCACGATCAGTGTAGCAATGTCGCCCAGCAGGCCGCCCAGGAAGGCAAGCACCAACAGGACAATGCCCATAACGACAAAGGTATACCCGCCCATGCGCTGGGTGCGCTGCCAGTTGTGCTCGTCGTTCAGCGCCCAGGGTGTGCGGCAGCCGAAGGTGTAATTCTGCTTGATCTGCGGCATAAAATTGCCCAGGATGATGAACAGCACGCCGATGCCGCCGCAGACCAGGATGCTGACGAGGTTGCTGCTGTCCGGCAGCTTACCGAAAACAGCCAACTCACTCAGCCAGCTGAACGCGGCCATCATCACGGTGAACAGCACTACGCACAGGTTCCATACCTTGCCGAACTTCTCAAAATTCTGGTGCTTGGGGTCGATTTTGCGGATGACCTCAAACAAAATCAACATCGCAAACGGCAGCACGGCCAAAATCAAAACCGTGGACTTCGGCCCCCAGCCGTTGACCTGCCCGCCGGCTCCCCAGTGGGTAGGCACAATGTCCGGCAGGGAAGGGTAGAAGTACAGGTGCGCGGCAAAATTCAGCACGCACACCACGGTTAAAATCCAGAACAGCTTATTCTTTTTCATTGCTATCGTCTCCCTTTACAAGTCCGCAGTCATAAAACCACTTCATCAATTCCTGAAATACGGTCAGATTCACACTGTACACAATGTTCTGGCCGCGGCGCTCATCGGTAATAAGCGCCGCGCTTCTTAAAATGTTCAGATGGTGACTGACGGACGGCTTTGTCATATCAAAATGTGCGGCGATCTCCCCGGCGGTCAGATCGCCCTGTGCCAGCAGTTCTAAAATGCGCCGCCGCGTCGGGTCGGCCAGCGCCTTGAAAGCATCTCCCAAACAGAACAACTCCTTTCCTGATAAACAATTAGATAAACGTCTAACTGTCTATGCCTTTACTATACTCCTATGCACCTGCCACTGTCAATAGATATTTTGAAAAATATCTAACTATCCGCTCCCCTCCGACTGCTTCTCCAACTTTTACCAATGATTTTTCCTGCAAATTCACAATTTGTTTGCAATTTTCCTATTGACATGGTATGTGAATGTGCTACAATATTAGCAGTCGAACAGATAGAGTGCTAAAGAAAAACAAACACACAGAATTTGCGAAAGCGGATTCTTGAACTGCAAAACACAAGCACTTTACGTGCGAGACTGCCAGAACAATGCGCTATCTGCACTAAAGGAGGTACGCACTATGAACATCGAACAAATGACACAGAAAACCCGTGAGGCTTTGCAGGCTGCACAGCGCATCGCGGTGGAATATTCCAACAACGCGGTGGAGCAGGAGCATCTGCTGGCCGCCCTTGCCCAGCAGCAGGACGGGCTTATCCCGCAGCTGCTGCAGACCCTCGGCATTGACGCCAATGCCTTTGCCCAGGCGGCCTTGCAGAAGGTCGAGGCGCTGCCCCGCGTGACCGGCTCAGGCCGTGACCCGGAGAAAATTTACATCTCCAACGATCTGGACCGTGCCCTCAATGCCGCCGAGCAGCAGGCCAAGCAGATGAAGGATGAATACATCAGCGTAGAGCATGTATTCCTCGGTATTTTGCAGCGGCCCGGCAAGGCTGCCAGCGAAATCTTCAAGACTTTCGGCATCACAACCGAGAAGTTTATGAAGCAGCTGAGTGCGGTGCGTGGCAATCAGAGGGTCACGAGTGATAACCCGGAGGACACCTACAACGCTCTGAAAAAGTACGGTCAGGATCTTGTCGAAATGGCAAAGGCGCATAAACTTGACCCTGTGATTGGACGCGATACGGAAATTCGCAATGTCATCCGTATCCTCTCCCGCAAACGCAAGAACAACCCCGTGCTGATCGGTGAGGCCGGTGTCGGTAAGACCGCCATCGCCGAGGGGCTGGCGCAGCGAATCGAAAGCGGAGATGTGCCCGAAAACCTGAAGGATCATACCGTGTTCAGTCTGGACATGGGTGCGTTGGTCGCGGGTGCCAAATACCGCGGCGAGTTTGAGGAACGCTTGAAGAGCGTCCTCAACGAGGTCAAGAAGTCCGAGGGCAAGATCATCCTCTTCATTGATGAGCTGCACACCATTGTCGGTGCGGGCAAGACCGACGGCGCGATGGACGCGGGCAACCTGCTCAAGCCCATGCTGGCCCGCGGCGAGCTGCACTGCATCGGCGCGACCACGCTGGACGAGTACCGCGAGTATATCGAGAAGGACCCCGCGCTGGAGCGTCGTTTCCAGCCGGTCATGGTCAATGAACCGACTGTCGAGGACACCATCTCGATCCTGCGCGGCCTGAAGGAGCGCTACGAGGTCTACCACGGCGTCAAGATTCAGGATGCCGCCCTGATCGCCGCCGCGACGCTGTCGGATCGTTACATCACGGATCGCTTCCTGCCCGATAAGGCCATTGACCTCGTCGATGAGGCTTGCGCTATGGTCAAGACCGAGCTGGATTCGATGCCCGCCGAGTTGGACGAGATGAACCACCGCATCACCCAGCTGCAAATCGAGGAGGCTTCTTTAAAGAAAGAGACCGACGAGCTGTCCAAGCAGCGTTTGGCCACGCTGGAAAAGGAGATGGCCGAGCTGCGCGACAGCTTCAACAGCAAGAAGGCGCAGTGGGAGAACGAGAAGAACGCCGTGAACAAGGTGCAGAGCCTGCGCGCCGAGGTGGAATCCACCAAGGCCGAGATCGAAAAGGCGACCCGCACCGGCGACTATGCCAAGGCCGGCGAGCTGCAATACGGTAAACTGCCTACCCTGCAAAAGCAGTTGGAAGAAGAAGAAAAGCTGGCCGAAGCAAAGAAAGAATCCAGTCTGCTTCGTGACCGCGTAACGGAAGAAGAAATTGCGAACATCGTCGCCCGCTGGACCGGCATCCCGGTCTCCAAGCTCGTCGAAGGCGAACGCGAGAAGCTGCTCCGCCTGCCGGACACGCTGCATCAGCGGGTCATCGGCCAGGACGAGGCCGTGCAGAAGGTCTCGGATGCTATCCTGCGCTCCCGCGCCGGCATCGCGAATCCGAACCGCCCCATCGGCAGCTTCCTGTTCCTCGGCCCCACGGGCGTCGGCAAGACCGAGCTGGCCAAGGCGCTGGCGCAGGCCCTGTTTGACGACGAGAAGAACATGGTCCGTATTGACATGACCGAGTATATGGAGAAATTCAGCGTCTCGCGTCTGATCGGTGCGCCTCCGGGATACGTCGGCTATGAGGAGGGCGGCCAGCTGACCGAGGCCGTGCGCCGCCACCCCTACAGCGTTGTGCTGTTCGATGAGGTCGAAAAGGCCCACCCGGACGTGTTCAACATCCTGCTGCAGGTGCTGGACGATGGCCGCATTACCGACAGCCAGGGCCGCACGGTGGACTTCAAGAACACCGTCATCATCCTGACGTCGAACCTGGGCTCCGACCTGATTCTGGAGGATCTGGAAAAGAGCCGCGCCAACGGCGGCAACGAGCTGTCCGACGAGGCCAGAAACGCCATTGACCAGCTGCTCAAGCGCCAGTTCCGCCCCGAGTTCCTGAACCGTCTGGACGACATTGTCTACTACAAGAGCCTGACCAAGACCGAAATCGGCTCCATCGTTGACCTGATGCTGGCCGACCTGCGCAAGCGTCTGGAGGACAAACAGCTGAAACTGGTTGTCACCGACGCGGCCAAGAACGCCATCATCGACGGCGGCTACGACCCGATCTACGGTGCCCGCCCCTTGAAGCGGTACATCCAGTCCCATGTGGAAACGATGATCGCGAAGGAGATCATCGGCGGCGCCCACACGGCAGGGGACACCCTGACCGTGGATGCGGATGGGAACGGACAGCTGGTGCTGCGCTGAACCCTACAATAATAAATGACGCTCCGGGCGGTATGGAAAATGTTCCATACCGCCCGGAGCGTTTTTGCTTGTCTTGCAGCGTTGCAGAAACTGCACATCTGCGACCCGTTAGCTTCCGGCAGCCCGGGCGCTTCCGGGGCGATGACGAGCATCGAGCCCCACGCCGTAGGGGCGGATTCCATATCCGCCCGCTCATCCGGGCGTTTGCGGGTAAGCCGCGGGCCGGGCGTGCCCGGCCCCTACAGGTACACCAAATTACAGCACACCCAGCCCCGTCAGCAGCGTCTTGACACCGATCAGGATCAGCACAATGCCGCCGATGCGCTCGGCGGGGGCGCGGTACTTGTCGCCGAACATGGCACCGACCTTGACGCCGATGGCGGACAGCAGGCAGGTGATAACGCCGATCAGCCCGGCAGCGGGCAGAATGTCCACCTGCATGGCTGCAAAGCTGACGCCGACGGCGAACGCATCAATGCTGGTGGCGATGGCCAGCGGCAGCATGGCTTTGGCGGAGTAGTCGTCGTCCAGCTGCTCGTCGCCGCCAAAGCTCTCCTTGATCATGTTCGCACCGATGAGCGCCAGCAGCACAAACGCGATCCACGGGCCGAACTTCGTCAGCAGCGCGGCAAACCGGTCACCGAGAAAATAGCCCAGTGCAGGCATCAAAAACTGAAACCCGCCGAACCAGACGCCGCAGATCATAGCGTGCTGCAGACTTACCTTGCGGACGGACAGCCCCTTGCAGATCGAGACGGCGAATGCGTCCATCGAGAGGCTGACGGCGATCAGGATCAGGTCGAATAAAGTCATGATTTTCTCCTCCGTTTTGGCAGGGTGCAGACAATAAAAAAGACCTATCCACCCGTGAAAACGGGCAGATAAGTCTCGTCGTTTAAAGTAAAGCCAGAGCAAACGCTCATTGTGTTGGCAGAACTGCGCGGCGGCTGCTCCACCGCTGCGCTGACTACTCCCTTATTGCTTCGGATAGTGTAGCATAGGTGAGAATGCTTGTCAATACGTTAGAAATGGCTAATCATAACAGACGGCTTCCCCTGCGGGGGAAGCTGTCAGTGGCTCCGACCACTGACTGATGAGGGCCGACCCTGCCATGGTATCCCACCAACGGGTAAAAATGGCAACCATGCCCCTCATCCGGCCCTGCGGGGGCAGCTTCAGTCTACGCGCTAAGAGCCGCCTACGGCGGTTGCACTCCGACACGCGCCTGCGGGCGCAGCCCCACAGGGGAAGGCAAGATGCTTGCATAATCCCCAATTTTAGAGTACAATATACACAAATCTGCATTCCGGGGGAATAACCATGCAATATAAAGTTTTGGCGCTGGACCTTGACGGCACCTTGACCAACACCGAAAAAGTCATCACGCCGCGCACAAAGGCGGCATTGCAGGAGGCAGCCCGCCGCGGCGTCTGCATCGTGCTGGCCAGCGGGCGGCCCACCGTCGGCATTGAGCCGCTGGCCAGGGAGCTCGAGCTCGAAAAGTACGGCGGCTGTATTTTGAGTTACAACGGCGGCAAGATCATCGACTGCCGGACCGGACAGACGCTGGTGCAGCATGCCTTCCCGGCAGACCTGATCGAGCCGGTCTGCACGTTCAGCCGCTATTGGAACGTCGTGCCGCTGACCTACGATAAAAACGGCATCGTGACCGAGGTTCCCGACGCCCCCTACGTGCTGGAGGAAGCCCGCATCAACAAGATCCCCGTGCGCAAGGTGGAAAACCTGCCCGCCGAGGTGACCTACCCCATCAACAAGCTGCTGTTGACCGGCGACCCCGCCGACATGCCGCACGTCGAGGAGCTGATGCAGCAGGAGTTTGCGGGCAAGCTGTCCATCTGCCGCAGCGCACCTTTCTTTATTGAAACAATGCCCCTCGGCGTCGGCAAGGATACCTCGCTGGAAATTCTGCTGCGCGCCAAGGGCCTGACCCCCGCCAACCTGATGGCCTGCGGTGACGGCTGGAACGACCTGCCGATGATACGCCTGGCCGGTATGGGCGTGGCCATGGGCAACGCCCAGCCGCCGGTCAAGGCCGCAGCCAACTACCTGACCGCCGATAACGACCACGACGGCGTGGGCCTGGCAGTGGAAAAGTTTATTTTGAATGAGGAGACCTGACCTGTGAATCTGATCGTTTTCGATTTGGAATGGAACATCGGCTACCAGCCGAAAACCTTCCTCTATCACGGCACAGAGCTGACGCTGCGCGGTGAAATCATTCAGATCGGCGCGGCCCGCATCAATGACCGCGGCGACGTGCTGGATACGTTTGAGGTCAACCTCAAGCCGCACATTTTCCGCAAATTGCAGCATCATATCGCCAAGGTCACGGGTCTGTCCCAGGGCGATCTGGACGCGGGCCTGCCGATGAAGGAGGGCCTGCAGAAATTTCTTGACTGGGCGGGCGACGATGCCGAGCTGGCCGAGTGGGGTCTGGACGACGTGCCGGTTTTAAAGCAAAACCTGTTCCTCGTCGGGCTGGATGAAAACTGGCCGAACCGCTGGTACGACCTGCAGCGCATCTTCCTGCAGGCTTACCCCCGCAAGGAGGGAGAGGGCCTGACCCTGGAAAGCGTTGTGGACCGCCTGGGCATCCCCAAGGAAGAACCGTTCCACAACGCACTGGACGACGCGCTCTATACGGCCAGGGTCTGCCGCAAGCTGCCGCTGGCTGAGGGCCTCGCGACCTATCCGACGGAGGAGGAGCTGCTGACCGAGGCGCTGCTCGGTGCCGAGAACACGGGCCGCGACGTGCAGCTGTTCATGAACCGCATGGAACACGACGACTACCGCAGCGTGCCCGAGCTGTATCAGGCACGCTGCCCTGAGTGCGGTGCGCCGCTGCAAAACGACGAGGTCTGGCTCAAGCGCGGCAACACGGGCTACTTTACCAGAGCAGTCTGCCCCTACTGCGGGCACTGGTATCTGCGCTTTAAGCTGAGCCGCCGCGACGGCCTGCATTGGAGCTTTGCCCGCTGCATCGACCCGGCTACCCCGGAGTACGATGCCAAATGGGACAAGCAGAAGGCAGCGCTGCTTGAGCGCATGAAGCGCAAGCAGGAGCGGAATATAAAAGAGTGATGAACCCCAAGCTCCGGCTCTGCGGGGTACCTCCCTCGTAACCGGGGGAGGCTTTTTTTATTTTCCGTCCTCCCGCTCTTGACAAATCCGGCGTTCTGTCTTATGATTGATGAAAACGTAACACAATTTTTACAAAATTGCAAATATGGCAATAAGAGGTACAAGATGGATACAGAACGCTGGCAGATCTTATTAAAGGCAATCGACCACGGCAGCCTGCGTGCGGCGGCGGAGGAGATGGGGTTTACGGTCTCCGGCATCAGCCGCAGCGTGGCAACGCTGGAAAAGGAGCTGGGCTTTGCGCTGCTGCACCGCGCCAAAAGCGGCGTGCAGCCCACCGCGGAATGCCGCCAGCTGCTGCCGTCGGTGCGTGAGCTGCTGTTTGCGCAGGAGCGGCTGGAACAGACCGCAGCCAAGGTGCGCGGCGCAGACTGCGGCACCATTGTCATCGGTACGGCGTATAACTGCTACTATGAGTGGGTCACCCGGATGATGGCGGCGTTCCGCACACGGCACCCCGGCGTGGTCATCAAGATCGTCAACGGCACCAGCAGCGAGCTGGCCGAGATGCTGCTGGATCACCGCACGGATTTCTGCCTCATCAGCCACCGTGACTCGCTGCCGGTCTGGCTGCCCATCCGCCAGGACGAGCTGATGGTCCTGCTGCCCAAAAACCACCCGCTGGCGGACCGCGAGTCCTTCCCGGTGGAAAGCCTGAAGACCGAGCCGTTCATCGACAGCTACCCGGGCATGGAGACCGACATCACCCTGATTTTTGACAAGCTGAAGGCCCGCCCCGACGCACGCTATTCCACGATGGACATCACGGCGACCTATGCCATGGTGTCGGCGGGCTTGGGCATCAGCGTAAACAACGCCATCAACCACCAGGGCGGCTATCCCGGCGTCGTGGAGCGCCCGATGAATCCCCACCAGATGATGGAGATCGGTCTCGCCTGCGGCGAGAACCTCGCCCCCGCCGCCCAGGCGTTCCTGGATTTCGTGAAGGAGCGGCTGCCGGAATAAAGTGATAGGCAAATGAAATGAACACTATAATAAGTGAGAGCCTTTTTGAGGAACGTTTGTCTCAGCTTACGGCAATTGCAGTGGCAAATCAAAAGGGCACAGGAGACGACTCGACAGAGGTATCCTTCCACTCGGGCGACTGGTATCATGAAGAAGGCTACAAGAGACAGGTTTGGACGGAAGCGCATAAGAAATTGCAGTTGAATGGCTGGAATGATAAGACAGATTCTGAAATTGTAAAGTGCGTGCTGAATACCTTTTCAGTTGTTGTAGGGGAAGAACGCGAAAATCTTGTTTCGTTGCCCAGCTATATGTTGACATCAGAAGTCTTTACGAATGACTGCCAAAAGACGGCGTGGATTTTGAAACGACTGTTCCGGGGAAATGTTAGTGACGAGGAAGACTGCTTTCATGATTTGGTAATATTATTATCCACTAAACGAATTCATGATCCGCTCTCTGCGATTGCTTACCTGTTTTTTCTCAAGGACCGTGAACGCTATGTGACGGTCAAAAAGGATCATTACCGGAATATTAGTTTTCCGAAGCTGGAAATATCGAGCTCGTGCTTGAACGAATGTACATGGGAAAATTATCAGACGATAATAGACATTGCCAGACAGATTGAAGTGCTTTTGGAAAGATATTTCGAGGATGTGGAGCTGATTGACGCACAATCTTTCTTATGGATGATGTGGAGAGTGGAAAAGGCATGGCCGTGGGTGGTAAAACGTGTCGAGCCAAACGTAGGTATTGAAGAAACTCGTGTGATGTATCCGGATGGAAAGAAGACGGAGTATTACGTCACCCGTTACGAGCGCAGCCCACAGAACCGCGCAGCAGCGATTCGGATTCATGGCTGTAAATGCTGTGTCTGCGGTTTTGATTTTGAAAAGACCTACGGTGCACTGGGCAAAAACTTTATCGAGGTTCACCATTTAGTTCCGTTGTCTTCTCTGGACGAGGAAGTGAAGGTGAACCCGGAGACAGACCTGGTCTGCCTTTGTGCAAACTGCCACCGCATGATTCACCGCAAAGTGAACGCAATTCTGACACCAGAGCAACTCAAGCATATCATGGTGGAGGCTGCGGCAAATAGAGCTTTATGAAAATGACCGCCAGACGAGGAAAACGTCTGGCGGTCATTTTGATTTTGGTCTCAATACGTGATAATGATGCCCTGATCCTGCGCGTAGAAGCTGCACAGGCCGGAGCAGGGCACGATCTTCACCGGAGCGCCAGGCCACTTGGCCTCAATGCCGTGATGCAAAAGCTGGGCGGCGTTCTGATTGCCGCACTCGCTGATGAGCACCGGATGGACACCATCGTATTTGTCCTCGTCCATCTGCTCCAGAATCTTTGCCAGCACGCGGGTCTCGCCGCGTGTCTTGAAGTAAAAGTCGATCTTGCCGTCCGGCGTGCGGCGGCCCAGAACGCGCATGTTCAGGCGGCCTGCGATAAAACCAACTACCCTGTTGACACGGCCGTTCTTGGCCAGATTGTCAAAGCTCGCCAGTGCAAACAGGATGTGGGTGCTATCGGCAAACTTTTTCAGCGCAAAGCAGATGTCGTCAAATGTCTGATCCTCGCCGATCAGCTTGTTGGCCAGCTCAGCGGCACCGGCCAGCGCACCGGAGCAGCTCAGCGTGTCCAGCACAAAAATTTTCTTTTCGGGGTGCTCCTCCAGCACCATCTCGCGCGCGGCCATGGCGGCATTGTAGCTGCCGGACAGGTTGCTGCTGATGGTGAGGGCAAACACGTTGTCCGCCTGCAAAAAATATTCGGCCCATTCCTCGGGGCTGGGGCAGGCGGTGGTGCTGGCACCGTTGTAGTCGGTCATGGCCTGCAGCATCTGCTGGGTGTTCAGCGTGGCAAGGTCAACATACTCGCGTTCACCAACGCGGATTTTAAACGGTACAAGGGCAAACTGCACGCCCGGTGCCGGGTTTTCCAGCTCGCGGATCTCGCAGGAGCTGTCGGATACGATCATCCATGCCATGGGGCAGGACCTCCGTTCTGTGATGATTGGTCACGTCTATTCTTACTCTTATTATAGGGGTACAGGAGAAAAGCGTCAAGCTAATTTTTGCAAACGTCCCTTTTTCGGTCTGTAAAATTTGCTGTGGCCACTTGTACCCGGTGCGGTTCCGGCGTATAATAGCTATACATGCTTGATTGCGTAAAGAATAGGAGCTTTTATGGCTGATTTTTATACCTACCGCAATGAGGTCGCAGGCAGGCGCCGCAAGCGCAGACTGTTCCTGATCCTCATCGTTGTTTTGGCGGCGCTCTGCATCGGCGTGGGCTACTTCTGGTTCACCCGGCAGAGTGCCCCGGCTCAGACTTCCCCGGCGGAATCCGCTACGCCGGAGCAGGCCGCATCCGCCGCTGCGCCCACCGAGGCCCCCTCGGCAGCCCCGGCAGACATTGCCGAGCCGCAGCGCATCCTGCCGGGCGTCGATACCGCCGCGTGGGACAAGTCCGAGGCCGTCGCGGCCACGATTGACACCGAGTACCGCAACACCGATCACCGCATGGTGGCCGTCCCGATGCTGGGCACTGTGACGAACGACTATTTCAACACCGTCACCTTCGCGGGAGACAGCATCGCGTCGGGCCTTGGCATCTACGATACGGGCTACCACAATGCCCACTACGCCACCTACGTCAGCGCGGGCGTGCAGACCTTTGTCAACAATGTCAGCGTCAAGAACGCCGTCACCGGTGCGAACGAGACCCCGATGGAAACCATCGCCGCCAGCCAGCCGGATTATCTCTATATCCTTGTCGGCACGAACAACCTCGTCGTGCAGGGCAGTGAGGACAGTTTTATCGCCTACTACGAGCGCCTCATTGATATGCTGCGTGAGCAGCTGAACCCCGGCGTGACGATTTATATCCAGTCCATCCCCGGCGTACAGGAGGATGTGGTCGCCTCCAAGCCCGGCCTGGACAACACCCGCATTGCCACGGTCAACGACCTGCTGGCCAACATGGCGCTGCGCAAGGGCTGCTACTATATCAACATCCGCGAGGCCCTGACCAACCCTGCCGACGGCAGCCAGATCGACGACTACGCCACGAAGGACGGCGTCCACTTCAATGCCGCGGGCTACCATGCCTGGGCCGAATATCTGGCCACCCACACGGTCT
>ENA-UOJN01002513-UOJN01002513.1-human-gut-metagenome-genome-assembly--contig:-C125IIP-NODE-2513-length-11389-cov-11.178048_pt1 | contig 11389 bp, 15 predicted proteins | sample MGYA00242350_ERZ723897 | MGnify/ENA metagenome assembly ERZ723897 | reverse complement strand
TTTTTTGATAAAAAAATATGCTCGCTCCCTTTCACCTTGGTAAAAGGGATTCCGGCTCAAAAAATATTATCAGCATAAATAAATTAACCAATTTATTTATAAAAGTTATCAAAAATTTTTTGCTGTTATCACCCGCCGGTTTATGTTTCCCGTCATTACCCACCTGCCTCAGTCATCATCCGCAGGGTGCGGCTTGACCGGGGCTCCTTCAATTTGGATTGCCCGATCAAGTCGGGCAATGACATTAAAGGAATCAAATAGGGCTATGATAACAAAGGAATCAAGTCGGGAAACAAGGAAGCAAACCGGGCAGCGGCAAAAAAGAAGAGACAGCCTCATTAAAACGAAAACACCCTTTTGCTCAGACATTCCGGTCAAGCCGGAATGTGACTGAAAAAAGAAAAGATCGGAATATCACTAAAAAAGTAAATATCGAAGCATGACCGGAAAAGAAAATATTCCGGAAAACACCTAAAAAAGAAACGGACAAAAGAAAACCTGAAAAAACGCCGGCGGGTCAGCCGCGGCTTTTATTGCGCCAAGAGGTCACCTGCCGCCCGATAGCATCGGTCAGCAGAGAAATTTCCGCCATTTTCTTCAGCGGCAGCAGTTTCAAATCCACACACATGCGTATTTCGAGTTTTAACAGCTCAAAATCGGCCATAAAGTCTTCCAGGCTCTCTACCTTATCCTTGGCTTTATTTGCCCTGTACAGATTGCGAAAAAGACACAAAGCGTCACGCTTCATGTCCTGTCCTAAACTGTATTTATATTCATGGGAAAATTTACTGGTCGCCTGAAAAATCGCCAGTAACAAATTATAGCTGTCTCGATAAATCGGCAGTTCACTGTACAAAGCCATGAAAAAACCCTTTTTTCGTACAAATTTCCTTACCCTCGCATTTTTACGCTTTTTACACGCCAGTGTCAAGCAATTCAATTCGGAATTGCTTGACACACGATTGCTGTTTTTATAACCGCCCCCGCTGACGCGGGGACGCAAAGGGGTAAATAGTTAAAGTTAAAAAGCTAGAACCGGACGAACGTAGTTGTAATTGCCGTTCTTACCGTAGTTGGACCTGTAACCGTCACTCAAACGCAATTTCCACGCATAGTTGAGGTCGTACTCAGTAGAGGACCAGTAATAACTTTCCGTCAAGGTTTTAGCTCCCGAGCTGGCTGTCAAGCTCAGCGAGGCATTCACATAACTCTTCGCGTTATACAACGTGATCAAATCCCTCATACTCGGCAAAAACCACTTCGTTTTCTTACAGAAATCCTTGCTGCACCCGCTCGGTTCATAACTGTTGGTTGCTGTCGCAGCCGGCGTTGTACCGCAACTGCTGCCGCAGTTCAGTATCGCTGTCGTATTCGCTCGGCCATCTACCCCACAAGTCGTTAAATCCGTACAGTTACCTAACGCAGGAATATCATAATAGCTAGTAGACCAATACATTGTCGAACTACCCGCGGAACCGCTGCTGTTAATATCCGTCAGCGCAACGGCCAGACGATTCGCCGTATCAAACACGATACCTATCGGCGTTTTGCCCGTTACCAGACCGCTCGCGACCGTTCCGTCGCCATACAAAATGGCACCGACGCTCACAACCTGATTTTGCGCCGATTCGGAACAATAAACCTGATTATCGTCACTCAAAGCAAAAGGACAACGCAAAACCGGATTCTCACCGCAGTCATCAACCTTCATTTTATAACCCAGCTGTTCACAGGTCGGCGGAACCGCACATGATGTTGCCAGAGCGGAGCCGCTTTGGGAGAAAGATGCCATGAGCAGCACCGCTCCCATCATTTGTTTACACTTCTTGTTCATCATCCTTCTCCTTAGTCAGTTATTCTCTTAAGCTTCTTCTCGGCGCCTTCGGACGCTTTTTGCCGCCGCAGAACCCTTTTCGCCCTTGCCGGAGCAGTTGCCTCACTTCACCAGGCACCTTAAAGCGCCGTCACACCAGTAATTGTCCAAATCTTCATAACCCATTGCGCAGCCGATGTCGCAATATTTGCCCGAGCACTCCTCATACTCATACAAAATGCCGTCTTGCCGGTCGCTGTCGGCAATGCTGCAACGATTCTCGCAGCATGACTGGCAGGAGGCATAGAGTTTTTTCGTACCGCTCCAGCAGGCCGTACCGATACCGCCGCAGTCGCATTCCACATACGACCCGCAGTCTGCCGGCAAACGCATATATTTAACCGTTCCGCACGAATTGCACGACGGCCCCGCCACATAACCCTGCGCCGTTGCCTCAGCCAGAGTATAAGTGTACCCCTCACAGGGATTGCACACGCATTTTTTATAGGAAGTATCATAAGGGCAGCCTGCCGCCGAGGTGTCCGGTATGGTTCCGGTCTCGTTGCAAACCAGATAATAGTCTTCTTCCTGACAAGCCCGCCCGTTGTCCCTGAGGCAGCTTTTGAACCTTGTTCCGTCTTTGGGGCAGGCCTCATAAGGATATTCCGGCTTAACGCAGTCGGAAGCCACTTTGCCGTAGCCGTTGGCCGTGCACCATTCCGTCGGTGTCAGACATTTGTCAACATATTCGTCGCTGTAGGGGCAGCTGTTTCCCACCATGCCTTCCGCACAGTCGGACGCTTTGACCGAATAGCCCTTATCAACACACAGCGCTTCATACCCGAAGACGAGTTCTCCGGGCTTGTTGTCAACAATAAACTTTACATTTGCTTGAACTTTAAAAGACAACAGAGATAAAAGCATACTTGCTGTAACGATTTGCCACTTCTTAATCATCTCTTACCTCCCACATAAAAATTTGAAAAAAAAGGTCGGAAAACAAGGTGTACTATTTAGGTTTGGCTTTGATTCAGTATAACGTTTCCGACCCCTTCCTCAGCGCAGCTAGATAATTCGAATAAGAATTAATGGTTAACTGTTAATTTTACTTATCTAAGCTACAAATTCATAATACATTAGTAATTTTAGAGAGTCAAGATGCAAAATTACAAGTTTATAGTATATCGAAGTTCACAATAAAATAGGAATATGAACGCTATGACCGACGACGATTTTGCCATAAAACTCGGAAACCGCATCCGTGAACTCCGAAAAATTAAAGGTGTAAGCCAGCTTGAGCTCGCCTATGATATGGATATGTCAATGAACACTATCTCCGGCATCGAACTCGGCAAAATCTCTCCCAAAATCGAAACCTTAAGAAAAATCACCGAAAAACTGAACGTCAGCATGTCGGAACTGTTTGAGTTCTCCAAAATTCTGCCGCAGGACAAAATCACCCGCAAAAAAATCGAAGAAATCGCCAATAAACTCAAACCTCATGACAAAGAGTTCCTTGAACTGGTTGACAAAGCGATTGATATTCTTCTCAAAGCCGCCGAAAAATAACCGTCGGGCGCTGTTCTTTCCTTACTGTCATTTTCGCTCTGCCTCTATTCATTATCCGACTTTTCCTGTCATTGTCCGACTTGATCGGGCAATCCCCTCCTCCTGCCATTACCCGGCTGATTTTATTATTGTCATTATCCAGCATTATCTTTCTCCTGTCATTATCTGGCATTCTCTTTCTCTGTCATTATCCGGCTTGGCCGGATAATCCACACCGCAAAGCATCATTCTCCCCGTCTTCTGTCATCTCTCCGCCGGATATGGCCTCTCCCGCCGGGTGCGGCTGGCCGGGGCATCTCCAACTCAGATTGCCCGATCAAGTCGGGCAATGACAACAAAGGAAGCAAATCGGACAATAACGCTAAAGAAAGCCAATAGGGCAATGACTGTAAAAAACCATAGCACATACTTATAAACAACGCAGAATATACCGCAAAAAAAAATACGATTTTTCAGAACTGAAAAATCGTATTCAAACTTCTGCCAATCACCCGTCAGCGAATTTGTCCGTCAAGCGGATTAAAGCGCAACAGCATCGTATTCCACTTGTCATATTTGTCAGCATATTTATCGGCAAAAATGGAATAAGGCGCACAAATATAAACGGCACGGCGGGCACTGTCGGCAACCGAACGGAAATGCGCATCGCTGTTATAGCGGGAAGTGTTGATAATGTCCACTTTACGCACGCTGCCGTCTTTGTTGAGGAAAGCGCGGATTTCAATAATCATGTCCTTAATTCCCATCGCTCCGGGATCAAGGTTCCAACAGGCGCGCAGACGTCCGGCAATCGCGTCGATTTCAGAAATTGACAGCTCGCTGAAATAAGAGCCGCCGGTACCGCCTTCAATCCCCATATTGTTGACTTCGGTTCCCTCTTTAATGGTCGCTTCCTGGTTGGTGTTGCCGACCTCTTTTTCCAACGCGTCAACCGAGGCCAGCAGACTCTTCAGCGGATTCGCCAGCTGAGGTTTGCCTTTTTCGGGCTGTTTCTGCTCCTTTTTAACCTCCGGTTTAGGTTTGGGCTTGGGTTTCGGCTTGGCCGCGGGAACCGGCGGCGTCGGCTTTTTCTTCGGCGCTTTCGGTTTCTTGGGCTGCGGCGCAACCAGATAATCTTTCTTCGGCTCGGTCGGCGCAGCCTCTTCCGGAGCCGTTTCTTCCTCCGGCTCTTTGGCTGTCGGGCGTTTGTCGTCCTTTTTCGGCTCTTCTTTGGTATAGTTGTTTTCTATTTTGCGTTTGACTTTGCTGGCCGCTTTGTCTTCCTTGCCCATTTTGGCTTTCGGCGGCAGATTGGTCATCTCCGAAATTTTAACGTTATTCAAATCGACAATAATCGGCACCTGGTTAAGCGTGGTTTTATTGTGCCAAAACAGCGGAATATCCACCATTATCAGCAGAAAAGCCACAAAATGCAGAGCCAGCGATTTGTATAAAGACTGTTTCATCGGCTATTTTTTCTTCTTACCGCTGTAGGGTTGGGGTTCGGTCTTTAAGCCGACCTTGTCAAAACCGGCTTCTTTCAGCAGAGCCATCAAACCGATAACCCGGCCGTATTCGGCGCCGGTATCGCCCGAAATCGTAACCGTCAGTTCGGCATTCTGCCCGCGAATGGCCTGCAGCTTGCCGACGATTTCTTCCGCCGGAACCTCCGTTTTGCCGATGTAATAATAACCGTCTTTGTCAACGCTGATGTTGACCGACGTATCGTCTCCCGAAAGCGCCTTTCCGCCGACTTTCGGCAAATCAAGCGCAATACCGGAGGTCATCAGCGGCGCCGCCACCATAAACACCACCAGCAGCACCATCATCACGTCCATCAGATTGGTCATATTAATATCGGCATTGCGGCGGCTCGCATAACGCGATGCGCGGCGGCCGCCCTGCTGTTGAACAATATATCCCATCGTTATTCTCCGGCCATGTCGGCTTTAATCGCCGTATCGTCAATTTCGCGCGACAGAATGCTCGAAAACTCGGCCATAAAATTCTCCAGTTTTTTGGCAAAACGGTCGATATCCGAAGAAATTTTGTTATAAGCCACCACGGCCGGAATAGCCGCAATCAACCCGAAAGCCGTCGTAAACAGCGCCTCGGCAATACCCGGAGCCATTGCGGACAAGGAGTTGCTCTGCGTGGCGGCAATGGCGTTAAAGCTGTTGATAATGCCCCACACCGTTCCGAACAGGCCGACCAGCGGCGCAACCGAACCGGTGGACGCCAAAAAGCCCATCCGGGTATCCAGCTCGTCCAGCTCTTTATCCATTGAAACCATCATCGCCTTTTCAATACGCTGCTGCAGCGACACGCCGCGAATGCCGCGGTCGGTTTTTGATTTCAGAATATTGGTGCGTTTCCACTCTTTCATGGCCGACACAAACATTGCCGACATCGGGTCCCGCGGGCGGTTGCCGATAGATTCATACAAGCGGTCCAACGACCCGCCGGACCAGAATTTTTCTTCAAAACTCTTGGTAAACTGTTTCACCTGGCGCAGCGTGCCGATTTTTTCAATGATAATCGCCCAACTCCAAACCGAAGCCGCAATCAACCCGATCATCACCACCTTGGTGACCATATCCGAGGCCCAGACCAAATCCCACATAGACATCTGCTGTGCAGCAGTTGAAGCAACATCAGTTAAAGTTTCCGTATCCATTTTTTACTCTTTCATCAGCATAAATTAAGGTTGTGCATAACATTTATGCGCAAACTAGCATAAAATATTAAAGATTCAATTAATTAATCACATTGTTTTCACAGAAAAACGAACTTTTTTCCGCACAAAACCCCGACCGTTTTCCGCAGCGGAAACAATCGAACGTACACAGAACTTCTTACGCGAAATGTATTAAAAACACACAAGCGCAAAATTTACAAGCATGACAACTTGTTCAGCAACTCTGAAGGAATACGAACCGGACGCTTGCGCCCCAAATTAACATAAGCCACTTTAACTTCAACCGTTGCCAGCAGAGTATCGCCCCGGTAAATTTCCTGAAACATGACGGCTGATGCGCCCTTGGCATCGCGCAGTTCGCAGGTGACCGCCAGAGCATCGTCCAAAACGGCCGGCAGCTTATAATCCGTCGTACAGCTCCGTACCGTAAAACCGCATTTGTCTTCCGCCTCCAGCGCATCCTGCTGATTGCAGCCTAAGGCGCGGATAAATTCCGTCCTTGCCCGCTCGGCAAAACGCAGATAATTGGCATAATAGACTATCCCGCCGGCATCGGTATCTTCATAGTAAACCCGAACCGGATAGACAAACTTGGCGCCGTAAAACTTTCCGGCCGCCGGCTGCACGTCATAAGTCATCACATATCCTCTTCAATTATTTTCAGCAAATCAAACTGCGAATCTGCCGCCCGGGTTTTGCGCACCTGCGGCAACCCCAGATATTCACGTCCGCTGTCGGAAATCACGCGGCCGCGCGGCGTCCGCTGCAAAAAGCCGAGTTTCAGCAAAAACGGCTCAATCACTTCTTCAATCGTATCCCGCTCCTCCGACAAAGCTGCCGCCAGCGTATCCGCACCGACCGGCCCGCCGCCGTAATTGACCGCAATACATTGCAGATAACGGCGGTCAAACGCATCAAGCCCGTATTTGTCAACATCAAGCCGGCGCAAAGCCTTATCGGCAATTTTATTGTCAACCTCGCTCGCATCGGCCATCGCCCCGAAATCGCGCACCCGACGCAGCAGGCGCCCGGCCACGCGCGGCGTGCCCCGCGAACGTTTGGCCACTTCCATTGCCCCGTCGTCGGAAATCGGCATACCCAGCAGATGCGCTCCGCGGATAACGATTTTTTTCAACTCCTCCGGACTGTAAAAATCCAGCCGCAGCGGAATGCCGAAACGCTCCCGCAGCGGGGTTGTCAGCAATCCCGAACGGGTGGTGGCTCCCACCAGCGTAAACGGCTGCAAGTCGATTCGCACCGAGCGGGCCGACGGTCCTTCGCCGATAATCAAATCAAGCTGAAAATCTTCCATTGCCGAATACAGAACCTCTTCAATTGCCGGATTCAGGCGATGAATTTCATCAATAAACAAAACGTCGTTGCGTTCCAGGTTAGTCAAAATTGCCGCCAAATCGCCCGACTTGGAAATCATCGGCGCCGAGGTCGCCCGGAAACCGACCCCGAGCTCTTTGGCTATAATTGAAGCCAGCGTGGTTTTGCCCAGCCCCGGAGGACCGAACAGCAGCACATGATCCAAGGCTTCGCCGCGTTTTTTTGCCGCTTCGATAAAAACCTTCAGATTTTCACAAACCAACGGCTGCCCGACAAAATCTTTCAGGCTGTTCGGACGCAGGCTGACCGGCGCTCCGGCACTTTGTTCGTCTTCATGCAGTTTTTCAGGGCTGACTAGTCGCTCGTTTTCCATATTATTCCTTATTTGCAAATTCTTTCAGGGCGAGACGGATTAAACCGGACACGTCTGCCTCCGGATTGGCGGCACTGGCTTTATTAACCGCCTGATAAGCCTCCAGACGCTGATAGCCCAGATTAACCAGAGCAGAAATCGCATCTTCCATTTTGCTCGGGTCATCAGTCATTGCTACCAGATTGTCTTCATAATTTTCGGTTATTTCCGCAGCTTTCTGTTCGTCCATTTTTCCCTCTTGGCTCAAGTCGCCGTTTGACGTTGCTTCCCAAGGCACGGTCACAATCTTGTCCTTCAGTTCGGTAACCAGACGCGCCGCCAGTTTCGGGCCGACACCGCTGGCCCGGGTAAACGAATTTTTATCCTGTGCGGCCACGGCCTGCGCTAGTTGGGACGGTGACAGCACCGAAAGGATGCTGAGACAAACCTTGGCCCCGACCCCCTGAACCTTCGTCAGCGTCAGAAACCATTCTTTTTCCCAGGCGTCATAAAAGCCAAACAGCGAAATGCTGTCCTCGCGCACAACCGTTTCAGTCAGCAGGCAGTATTGTTTGCCCCGGGTCAGCTTTCCAAGCGTTTTGGCCGAAGCAAAAACCAAATACCCCACGCCGTTGACATCAACAATGCAGTAATCGTCGCCGATTGTATCTATAATGCCGCGCAGTTTTGCTATCATATAAACATCCTCTCATTCAATTACGTCTTATCCTAAACAAAAAGCCAGTCTCATACAAGCACTTTCTCACAATAGGCAACATCATTTCCGGCACAAAAAAACACCCGGGCTGTCAAACCGGGGTGTTTTTCCTTTCTTAGATTGAGACATAATCCTCCGCCTCTTCAAGCTCGGGAGCAAATGTCATGATAAACAGCTTGTCCTGGCTCCAGTAGAGAAGATCCTCACACTGAACTTCATCGGTGCGAACCTGAACGTCTATCAGCGTCATATTCAGCGTTCGGTGTATTCGGTAAAGCACCTGTTCGCCGCGCTGACGGAAAAGCGGCTCATGTCTGGCCGGAACCGATTCGTCAACCCCTTGCATCATGTCCGTCGGAAGCCGTTTCAGCATATCCTCGCACATTTTGAAAGTTAGTCTGACAACCTCCGGCAGCTGTTTCAGCTCAGGAATCTGAATTGAAACATGAAGACCGTATTCCCGTTTGAGTTTTTTGAACATGTCAACGTCGCTCAGGCAAACCGTATCAACATCCAACATTTCCTCAAGCTGTTCTCTGAGGCTGAGACATCCGGCAGTTTCATCGCTTTCCTGCAGAATGTTGAAAATAACCTCTTTCCACTCGTTGCTGCGCGCAATCGTCGCGTCAAATATCTTTTTGTCCATATCCGTAGAAAATTAATAATTTTACGTTATTTCAAACATACCATTTTTGTCTAAAAGATACAAGTCCTATTTAAGAAAAAAATAAAAAAATGTTCCCGGCGGAACATAACTGCCGTCAGCGCGCCGTCCGATAACTGTTGTGGCATATTGCCATTGCCAAAGCATCCGACGAGTCGTTGTTTTTCGGCTTGCACCCGGGCAGAAGAATCTTGACCATGGTTTCTACCTGAGACTTTTCCGCACGGCCTACCCCGACCACCGCTTTTTTGACTTTGGTCGGCTCATATTCGCAAACCGGAATTCCAAACAATGCCGGCGCCAGAATAACCACACCGCGCGCCATGCCCAGTTTAATCGTCGATGTCGGATTTTCGTTGAGAAAAACCTGTTCGATTGCAGCCTCTTGCGGATGATAAGTTTCAATCACCTCGTTCAGCGCCCGGTGAATAACCGCCAAACGGTCATATATCGGCAGTTTCGGATCCGTTTTGATAAAACCGTCCGCCACATAGCGCAAACGGTTGTTTTCAACCTCCACAATTCCCCAGCCCGTCGAAGACAAACTCGGGTCCAGCCCCAAAATCCGCATACCTGCTCCCCGTAAAAAGAAAGCCGCCCGAAAGCGGCTTGTTAAAATTTATTCCTGCTCCAAAGCAGCCATCACTTCATCCGAAAATTCGGCATTGTGGTAAACACGCTGAACATCGTCGTCTTCTTCCAATGCATCAATGAAATCCAGCAGCTTCTGAGCGGTTTCTTTGTCCGTAACCTCGGCTTTGACGGTTGCCTTCCAGTCCAAACGGGAAGCTGACGGCGTGCCGAACTCTTTCTCCAAAGTTTCGGTAACCGCATTCAAATCATCCGGCAGGGTTTCGATTTCATGATGTTCCTCGTCGGAAACAACATCATTGGCTCCGGCTTCCAATGCGGCTTCAAAAATTTTATCGCTGTCGGCAACACTCAGCGGATACTGAATAAAGCCGATACGCTCAAAATTGAAAGTAACCGAACCGGATTCGCCCATCATGCCGCCGCGCTTGCCGAAGATGGTGCGGACATTGCCGACCGTACGGTTTTTATTGTCGGTCATCGCTTCAACGATAACCGCTACTTTACCCGGACCGAAACCTTCATAGCGAACGGAAACATAATCGTTTCCGCCGGCCGTCTGGCTGGCTTTGGCAATAGCGCGCTCAATATTGTCTTTCGGCATGCTCTCGGCTCTGGCCGCCTGAATGGCCAAACGCAGGCGCGGATTTTTATCGGGTTCCGGCAAACCGCTCTTGGCGGCAATGGTAATATCGCGGGCCAATTTGGCAAAAACGCGGGCCTTTTTGGCATCCTGAGCACCTTTACGGTACATAATATTTTTAAACTGGGAGTGTCCAGACATTTACGTTTCTCCTAAAAAACTTTAATTCGGATTGCTTTTACTGCAAATTATAGCGAAAATCAACCCCCTGCGCAAAATTTTTCGCCGGAATCTATTCGGGCATCAGAATATAATCAAGCTTTTGATTGCCGGCATGCAAAACCTTGATTCCCACGCCGTAAATATCAATCAGCCCCGGCTTGTTGGGAAAACTGATATTCTCAAAACGCCCGTTATCACCGCCGGAACTGCTGTAGTCGTAATAAGTGAACAGCATACGGTCAAGCTTGACCCCGCCGTATTTAATGTCGTAGCCTTTGACCGGCTTGGTCTGCTCCGTCTTGGAAGTGATAACCGGCTCAAAGTAAAAATTCGCCGGATACGGAATATAGTCAGGCAGCATCAAAACCAGACGCCCGTTGCGGATTTGTCCCATTTTTTCATACGGCACACCGTCGCCGTTAATCAAAACCACCGCCTTGTCCTGCTTGGTCGGCAACAACATATATCTTTCCCCGTCAATGGTCACTTCGCCGATAACCTGAAGTTTTTCTTTCTTGGTATAGGCAACCGGTATAGACGCACTGTTCAGCACACCATCCATGGCCGGACGCACATATTCCGCTTTAAAGAAATCTTTGCGGTAAGTTTTCAAATCTGCCACGCTGTAGCCAACATAAGCCGACAAAATCTTATTGGGTTCAAATTCCCGTTCGGTAATATACTCCGACTTCACCAGCTGCAAATCAGTGTCATAATAGTCTATGGGGTATGAATCCCATGCCTCGAAAAAGCTGTTTCTCTGCGGCAAAATCGAATAATCTCCGGCCTGCAGACAGGATGACAGCAAAAGAATACTTAAACCGGCGGCAAATTTTTTCATCGCAAACAATCCAGTATATCAACGACA
>ENA-UOJN01002503-UOJN01002503.1-human-gut-metagenome-genome-assembly--contig:-C125IIP-NODE-2503-length-11434-cov-88.099218_pt1 | contig 11434 bp, 10 predicted proteins | sample MGYA00242350_ERZ723897 | MGnify/ENA metagenome assembly ERZ723897 | reverse complement strand
ATGTTTACTCCCGATTTCTTAAGAACACTCGCGAATGAATGGCGAGCGACATAGGTTGTTAAGTTGGCTTCAACTCCAAGCTGTGCGGCAAGTAGTTTTAGATTCTTATTGACCTTTCCTAATATCTTATGTATTCTGTTCTGCTTTTGTAGGGCGGTCTTGTGTATCTTGCTATCCAAAATAGGAAAAAGATAGCCTTTACTCTCTTTTGAGTATTTTTCAATTATTAGCATGGCCTCTTGTGGTATTCCTATTTTAATCAGTTTCTTTGTTTTTTGACGAATATAGTGTAATCTGCCATTCTGAATATTCTCGTTTGTTAGATTAGCTATATCAGTGAAATTGATTCCACCGCATAGATAACTGAACACGAATATGTCTTTGCTCAACTCCATGTACTGCTGTTTTCCAATAGGCTGCACCTCTGTTGTGAATTTCAGCACGTCTGTTTTGGCAATGGCTCTCTTTTGAGTTGTGGTATCGAACTTGTTGACTTTGTACTCATCAAACGGATAATCGGACTTCCGGGCGCACTTAGCTTTGATAGCTTTATTATATGTACTCCGGAGCGTGCGAAACATTAGGCTTATGGTAGTTTCTTTGTTGTCTTTGGAACGTAGCCATTTCTCATATTTGTTAAGCCAAGAAGTATCTATATCACTGAAAGGTATATCTATTTTGCCTTTCGTGAACACTTTAAGCGAGTTGAAAGAACTTTTATAGATAAGACGGTTGCCGCATTTATCCTCACGTGTGTATTGCTCTATCAATTCGTGGTAGAATTCACTAACGGTTTTCAGTTCAAACTTGGTATGCTCATTATTGAGTAGGGTAGTAGTGGTATATTCTTTCTGTTCGATATTCAACTCTAACATTCGCTGTTGAAGTTCCCGTTGCTTATCCAAGATAATCTTTTGGATATATTCTTTGTTAGGGCAGTTCGGTTTAGGCTTGTTTCGTGTAAAGTCCCAATATTTAGGATTGACGGATATGCCTAAACTCTGCATAGTCCGTTTGCCGCTTTTGGCTACTCTTACCATTAAGGGGGATTCTCCATTTGCTAAAGTTTTCCACTTGTAGCACACTACGTTGATTACTGCACTCATAAAATTTTTGGTTGACTTCTTGGTTGACTTCAACCGCATAGTTTCGTGCAGATTCAGCATTCTCTAAAAACAAAAATCAGATAGAAATCTTGCGATAACTATCTGATTTTCAGAAGAGCGGAAGACGGGGCTCAAACCCGCGACCCTCAGCTTGGAAGGCTAATGCTCTATCAACTGAGCTACTTCCGCAATTTTTTGTGGGCAAAGATGGATTCGAACCACCGAAGGCGTAAGCCAGCAGATTTACAGTCTGCCCCATTTGGCCACTCTGGTATTTGCCCTTTTGCACTTAAGATTCTATCTCAATTCTCTCATTGAGTAGGTTTGTTTCTCAATTGCGGTGCAAAGATACGACTATTTTTGTAAACTCCAAGCAAAATCTATCATTTTTATTGCAGTAATTGCACATTCGTCTCCTTTATTACCCAGCTTGCCACCGGCGCGGTCTTCTGCTTGCTCCATAGTATTGGTAGTAATTAATCCGTAAATTACTGGTACATCGCCACTTGCGTTTAATTGGGTAATTCCTTGGGTAGCACCCATGCAAACATAGTCAAAATGTGGAGTATCTCCTCTGACTACACAACCAATTGCAATAACTGCATCGACTTCGCTGTATTCGATAAGTTGGTTGGCGCCGAAAGTCAGTTCAAAACTGCCGGGTACTGTTTTTACCAGAATATTTTCATCTTTGGCTCCATGTTTTTTTAAGGTGTCTATGGCACCTTTTAGGAGAGCACCGGTAATATTATAATTCCACTCAGATACAACGATGCCGAATTTCATTTTTTCCGCGCTGGGTACAGAACTGAAATCGTAGTCTGAAAGATTGTGATAAGCTGTTGCCATAAATAAGGAATTAAGAATTAAAAATTAATAATTGAAAATTAAAGGGAGAGGGGAGATAAAAGAGGCACGGACTACACGGATTCACGGCTATTGTGTCTTTCCGTGTTTTCCGTGTAATCCGTGCCTGAGATGTCTTTATAATAAGGTATATTACTTCTTCAACAGTTTGGCTTGTTCGATATACTTGTCGATATCCATTGCCTGGTATGAACGGAAGTATTTATCCTTGATAGTGGTATACGCCTGGATTGCATCGTCATACTTACCTTGCTTTACCAGGATTTCTCCGGCTTGCAGCAGGTAGATGGGGCTGAGGGAGTTGTTGTCGGCTGCGTTGGCGGCTTTCAGCAGCATGGAAGCGGCTTTGTCCAGTTGGCCGAGCTGCGCATAGCAGTTACCCATAGCACCTTTCATGGCAGGAGCTACCATTTGGTCGTCTCCGTCAAAGCTGTCCAATGCTTTCACTGCTTCGTCATATTTGCCGAGGTGTGCATAGCAGAGACCCATATAAGCTTTTGCAAGATTGGCTGCTTTTGTGCCGCTGTATTCGTCTGCCACTTTTACAAATCCGGCAAAACCGATGCTATCACCGTTCAGTGCTTGTGCATAAGCGTCTGCTTCGAAGTATTCTTGTCCTTTGAATAAGGCAGCTTGTGCTTTTTCTTCACGGGGGTCTGCATAAAGGTTCTTGTACATCACTACACCGGCAATGATGATGATTACTGCTACTACAGCGCCGATGATTGCTTTTTTGTTCTTAATGAAAAAGGCCTCCGATTGTGTCAGTGCATCCTCCACGTTTAAGGCTTCATTCGTCTTTTTTTGTTCTGCCATTTTTATATAATCTTTTTGTTATTATTCTTATTTATCTATTTCGACCCGCAAAAGTAAGTTTTTTATAGCTATCAACGAAATTTAGCGGCATCTTTTTTTGTTTTGTATCAGAAAACACCGAAATTATTTCTACTTTTCAATAAGCCGGGCTTCACCTCTATATTAAAAATAAGCAGGCTTATTTTGTACTGCTTTCGGTTTTGCATTATCTTTGTAACCGAACTCATCGTTACTATAATGATACTGAAACGTATATCTATACTCAATTATAAGAACTTGGAGCAGGTGGAGCTTTCATTCTCGCCCAAGTTGAACTGCTTTTTCGGACAGAACGGCATGGGGAAAACGAACCTGCTGGATGCGGTGTATTTCTTGTCTTTCTGTAAAAGTGCCGGTAATCCCATTGATTCCCAGAATATCCGCCATGATGCCGACTTCTTTGTTATTCAAGGGTTTTATGAGGCTGCCGATGGGACTCCTGAGGAAATCTACTGTGGTATGAAGAGGCGCCAGAAGAAACAGTTTAAGCGAAACAAGAAGGAGTATACGCGTTTGTCGGATCATATCGGCTTCCTGCCTTTGGTCATGGTCTCGCCTGCCGATTCGGAGTTGATAGCAGGAGGCAGTGATGAACGCCGACGTTTTATGGATGTGGTTATCTCGCAGTACGACAAAGAGTATCTGGATGCTTTGATACGGTACAATAAAGCTTTGGTGCAGCGGAATACCTTACTGAAGAGTGAACAGCCGGTGGAGGAAGAGCTCTTTCTGGTTTGGGAGGAGATGATGGCGCAAGCCGGCGAAGTGGTGTTCCGCAAACGTGAGGCCTTTATCCGTGAGTTTATTCCTATTTTCCAGTCTTTCTATTCATTCATTTCGCAAGATAGGGAGAAGGTGGGATTAAGCTATGATTCCCATGCCCGCGATGCCTCTTTGCTGGAAGTGCTGAAGGAAAGCCGTGTACGCGACCAGATTATGGGCTATTCATTGCGCGGTGTGCACAAGGACGAGCTGAATATGCTTTTGGGAGATTTCCCCATCAAGCGTGAAGGGTCGCAGGGACAGAACAAGACTTATCTGGTAGCGTTGAAGCTGGCACAGTTTGATTTCCTGAAACGTACCGGGACCACTGTTCCCTTGTTGTTGCTGGACGATATCTTTGACAAGCTGGATGCTTCGCGTGTGGAGCAAATCATCAAGTTGGTGGCAGGCGACAGTTTTGGACAGATTTTTATAACCGATACCAACCGCGAACACCTGGACCGTATTCTGCATAAAGTGGGCAGTGATTATAAGATGTTCCGTGTGGAGCAGGGAACGGTTGCCGAAATGAAGGAGGAAGAGGCATGAAGCGCAATAATGCCGAACAGATAGGTGAACTTATCCGTCATTACCTCAGGCAGGAAAGTCTGGAGTCTCCGCTGAATGAACGGCGGCTTATCAGTGCGTGGCCCGAAGTGCTGGGGCCTACCATTGCCTCCTACACCCGTGAACTTTATATAAAGAACCAGGTGCTTTATGTGCATCTCACTTCTGCTGCTTTGCGCCAGGAACTGATGATGGGGCGTGAGTTGCTGGTGCGCAACTTGAACCGTCATGTGGGGGCCCAGGTCATCACGAATATCATATTCAGATGAGCATCCTCAGCTCATCTATTCTTTCAATCTTCAGTTCCTTCAATTCCCGGACTGCCCGGTCATAATACATCGGAGTTTCCAAATCCTTGTTGTCATGCGCATCCAGTCCGATGATAGCTGTACAGCCTTCATTGGCAGCGATTCGCCAGAACTCCGGGCACGGGTAGGTGGATAAGCCGTGCGCTTCATTGTAGGCTACATAGCCTATATTGTATTCCAACGGGACATTCAGGCGTGCAGCAGTACGGCAGATGTGCCGGCTGATGGTAGTGCAATGGTGGTCGAACTTCGGATAGGAGCGCATGAACAAGTCCGGATGGGCAAGGCAGGAGAATAATCCGCTTTCCATACCTTCGATGGCGCTCTCTTCGTAAAGTTCGAGCATGTCGCGGCTGTCCGTATGATGGCCGAAGTAGGGGAACTTTTCATCGGTGTGGTAGTGATGGTTTCCGAAGATGATATAGTCCAGTTGGTACTTCTTGGTTTGCTCTTTCAGCCAATGGATATATTGGGGGAAGTATTCACATTCAAGTCCTATTCTGATGTCTATCCGGTCGTGGTATTTCTCACGGAGCGTCTTGAGACTCTCCACGTAGCCGGGGAGCTCCTCGGGGAGCATCCGCATGTCGGCTACGTAGTCAGTACGGTATTTCCAGGGAGTGTGGTCCGAAAATCCGAGTATCCGGTAACCGCCTTTGATGGCGCTGAGCACATAGTCTTCGTCATCTCCGGTGGCATGCATGCAGCGTGTGGTGTGTGTATGATAATTAGTTTTCATTGCGTTATGATTTCATCCATGCGTATATCAAACGGTTCCGCAGGAACTTCTTCTACGAGTTGAAACGGGAAACAGATGCCGGCTTTGTAGGCTGATGGGATGCGGGGCAGAAGTCGGTCGTAGTAACCTTTACCGCGCCCCAGACGGTTGCCGTTACGGTCGAATGCCACGCCGGGAACCGCTATGAAGTCTATGTCTGCATAGTCGGTAAATAGCTCGCCGGTTGGTTCTTCGATGCCGTATGCGCCAGGTCTCAAGTCTTCGGGTCCGGTGTACAGCCGCAGTTCCAGGTCGTCACCTACAACTACCGGAAGCAGTATCCGCTTTTCGCGGCTCCACTTCCGGATAAATTCGTGTGTGTCCACTTCGTCTTTGAGAGAGTGGTAAAGCAGTACGGTTGTTGCCGCCCTGAAAGCAGGATGTGCCTCGAGGGCGGCAAGTATTTCAGCAGACTGACGCGTAGTGGAAGAGCTGTGTCGGGTCTTCAACAAAGCTACCTGCCTGCGCAGTTCTTTTTTCCTTTCCATCATCTTTTGTATCCTCTATGATTGGTGTCGCTTCCGGAGCTTTGGGGAATGCCTCGCCACGTTCCAGAATATCCAATGCCTTCTTGACGGTAGCATCGCTCTGGTTGATGTAGCGGATGTATTGCTCCCTTCCCAGTATGTTATAGATAATGTTGCCGTAAAGACTTCTTTCCAGTAGCTTGTAGGACTTGTGGATAAGCAGGTTGCGCCGTTTTACTCCCTTGGAGTCTGCAAAACGTACAAACTGCTCCACAATACTCTGGTGGCGAAGGTACTTCAACAAGTCTTCTTCATTGTCGTATTCACTCAATTTCGCGCGGTTGCGGTCGGTATACTGGAAGCTGAATTGCAGAATCAGTCCCTTGTTGCTTACTTCTATCAGGTAAGAAGATACTCCGGTTGTGTCTTGCGGAACGAATACGTCCGGCATAATGCCACCGCCGCCGTATACGGGTCTGCCCAAACCGGTAGAGTAACGCAGGTTTTCGTCCAGTTTGATGCTGTCTTTGGAGAAGAACTCGCCGTGTTCGTAACGGGTAATCCAGTCCATTTCGTATTTGCTGTCCTTGCCGTTCTCGTAGGGGCGCTGGATGCAACGGCCCGATGGGGTGTAATAACGGGCAATGGTCAGGCGGATGGCGGAACCGTCACTGAAGTCGATGGGTTGCTGTACGAGTCCCTTGCCGAAGGAACGGCGTCCTACAATGGTTCCGCGGTCATTGTCCTGAATGGCGCCCGCAAAGATTTCGCTGGCCGAAGCGGAACTCTCGTTTACCAATACCACCAGCGGCAGCTTCTGGCAACTGCCGGTACCGTTGGCATATTCCTCCATGCGGGGATATTTGCGGCCGTGGGTATATACAATCAACTTCCCTTCCGGCAGGAATTCGTTCACCATGCGTGTGGCGGCTTCCATGTATCCTCCGGTATTGTCGCGCAGGTCGATAATCAGGCCTTTGCACTTCTCGTGGCTCAGTTGGGCAATCGCATTCAGCAGCTCCACGTGTGTGGTACGTCCGAATTTGCTGATTTGTATATATCCGTAGTCATCGTCGAGCATATAGGCTGCGTCAATGGTGTTTTGCGGGATGTCACCGCGTGTGATGGTGAAGTCGAGCAACTCCTTTTCCGTGGCACGCTTGACGCCTAACTTCACTTGGCTTCCTTTCGGACCTTTCAGGTTGCGCATGGCCTTTTCGTTTGTCAGACCTTTGCCTGCAAAAAGACTGTCGTTGACCATCACAATGCGGTCGCCTGCCATCAGGCCCACTTTCTCGGACGGTCCGCCGGGAATCACGCTGTTTACGTGTATCGTGTCTTCTTGAATAGTGAACTGGATGCCTATACCGCTGAAGCTGCCTTCAAGTTCGGAGTTTACCTCTTCCAGCTTCTGTGCGGGGATGTAGGTGGAGTGGGGGTCGAGTTCCGCCAATATCTGCGGCATGGCCTTCTCTACCAAATCGGTCATGTTGACGGTATCCACATACTGGTCGTCAATAACACGCAGCAAGGCATTCAGCTTGTTGGACGAGCTATTGATGATTCCCAGTTTATTACCGGCAAAATGCCTGGCATAAAACGTTCCGATAAGAATTCCCGCGACTACGCTGATTGCGATGATAAGCGGCATAAAGCGGGAAGTATTTTTTGTACCCATGATGTTTATTTACTATTAGACTATTTACAATTTACTATTTGGCTGCGCATGCAACTTTCAACTTTCCATTTTCAACTTTTCATTATCCATTGAAATAAACACTACCTCGATGCCTGCCCGTTTCAAAAGTTCGATACCATCTTCCAGGCGGTATTTCTCGGAGTAGACTACCCGTTTGATGCCTGCCTGGATAATCAGTTTGGCGCATTCTATGCAGGGGGAGGCAGTGACGTACATGGTGGCACCGTTACTGCTGTTGTTTGAACGGGCTATTTTGGTAATGGCGTTTGCTTCGGCATGGAGCACGTATGGTTTGGTGACGTTATTCTCATCTTCGCATACATTCTCAAAACCGGAAGGGGTACCGTTGTAGCCGTCAGAGATAATCATCTTGTCTTTTACAATCAGTGCACCGACCTGGCGGCGTTGGCAATACGAATTTTCGGCCCAAATGCTTGCCATACGTATATAACGCCTATCCAATGCTTCTTGTTTGTCTTTTATAGAATCGTCCATCATATTTATGCTTTATCGTTGCGGGGTGAATCCCATGACTCTGGTTGTCGGTCCGTCTTTAAAATAGAGGGTCAGTGAATTGGCATCCCCTTCATACTTGTACACGTTTTGCAATCCGGAGATGAATGCCTTGCCTAACGGGTCGCTTTCCGAACCGTTGATTTTCACATTGAGGCTTAGTGACTGTGATTTGCCATCGGCTTTCCAAGTTCCGTCAGCGTTTGAATGGATGCCGTGTCCTGTGACTGTTGTACCCATCAATTCTCCATTCACATCAGAACCTTCAAAATTCAAAGTGAAATTGCCTTCTATTTTAAGGAAGTCTCTGCTTTTTCTTTCAGCCTCTTCGTCTTTCCATAAACCGGAATAGAACTGTCTGTTGCTGTCTTTATTCGCGAGCCGACTTAGTTCCCATGGCTTCCCGGTGAATATTCCGATAACATCGTCCTCGTTGTCGCAACCGCTTAGCAGGGGAAGCAACGAAAACACGAGCAGCATACAACAGATGTTCCTTATAAGTCTCTTCATTTCTTTATTCCATTTCTGATTAATAATGCGTCGATTGTAGGCTCTTGTCCACGGAAACGTTTATAGAGCGTCATCGGATGCTCCGTTCCACCTTTGGAAAGAATGTTCTCGCGGAAGGAGGCGGCTGTCTCCGGATTGAAGATGCCTGTCTGCTTGAATAACGAGAAAGCGTCCGCATCCAGTACCTCTGCCCACTTATAACTGTAATATCCGGCAGAATACCCTCCGGCAAAGATATGGGAGAACTGTGTACTCATACAGGCTTCTTCTACAGAAGGAAGAACTTGTGCTTTTTCCCAAGCCTTCTTTTCGTATGCTTTCACGTCACCTTCAAACGGGGTGTTGCGCGTGTACCAAGCCATGTCGAGCAAGCCGAAACTTACTTGGCGGAGGCAGGCGTATGCCGCGTTGAAGTTGGATGAATCTACGATGCGCTGTACCAGTTCGTCCGGTATCAGCTCTCCGGTTTGGTAATGGCGGGCAAACGTATGCAGGAATTCCTTTTCGATGGCAAAGTTCTCCATGAATTGGGAGGGGAGTTCCACAAAGTCCCAATATACATTGGTTCCACTCAAGCTTCCGTAGGTGGAATTGGCAAACATACCGTGCAGGCTGTGTCCGAACTCGTGCAGGAAGGTTTCTACCTCACCGAAAGTCAGCAGGGCAGGCTTGTCTTGTGTCGGTTTGGTGAAGTTCATCACAATGGATATGTGGGGACGGCTGTTCTCACCGGTCTTTTCGTCAATCCACTGTTCCTTGTAGCTGGTCATCCAGGCTCCCGAGCGCTTGCCTGCTCTGGGGTGGAAGTCGGTATAGAACACGGCAAGGAATTTCCCGTCTTTGTCGAAGACTTCGTAGGCGTCCACATCCTTATGATAAACGGGAATATCCGGATTCTTCTTGAAGGTGATGCCATACAGCCTGGTTGCCAGACCGAATACGCCTTGCTTCACGTTGTTCAGCTCAAAGTAAGGACGGAGCAGCTCGTCGTCGATATTGAACTTCCGGTCCTTCAGTTTATGGGAATAGTACGCCCAGTCCCACGGCATCAGGACGAAGTCTTCTCCTTCCGCTTGGCGTGCCAGGGCTTGCACTTCTGCATATTCTTGTTTGGCGGTAGGCGTGTAGGCCTCCAGCAGTTGGTCCAGTAGCTTATACACGGACTCACTGTTTTGTGCCATGCGCTCCTGTAGGTTGTATTCGGCGAAGTTGTCATAGCCTAGGAGTTGGGCAATCTCCATACGGACATTGGCCAGTTTCTTTACGATTTCCAGATTATTGCTGGCGTTGTCATGCGTACACTTCGTATTGTAGGCCATATACAGCTCACGGCGCAGGTCACGGCTGTCTGCATAGGTCAGGAAAGGGCCATAGCTGGGAGCCTGCAGGGTGAATACCCAGCCCTCGACGCCTTTTTCTCCGGCAGTTTCAGCCGCAGCTTCTATGGCACTTTCCGGTAGTCCGGTCAGTTGTGACTTGTCGGTGATGACCAGCTGGTAGTCGTTTGTCTCTTTCAGGTTGTTTTCACTGAATTGCAAGGTCAGCAGGCTGAGTTCTTTGCATAAAGCCCGGTATTTCTCCTTATCTTCTCCCAGGAGGTTGGCACCGTTGCGTACAAAGCCGTTATAAATGTCTTCCAGCAGTTTGTGCTGTTCCGGGCTCAATGTTTCTTTGTCTTGCTGCTCGTAAACAGCTTTGATACGTGCAAACAGCTCTTCGTTCAGGCTGATGTTGTTTTCATGCTCGCTCATCATCGGCATGATTTCTTTGGCCAGTTCCTGCAGGTCATCGTTCGTTTCGGCACTGAGCAGATTGCCGAATACGGTACCGACACGGTGGAGCATCTCACCGGACTTCTCGTAGGCCAACACTGTGTTGGCAAATGTCGGGACTTCCGGATTGCGGATGATGGCCTCTATTTCCGCATTTTGGCGGCGGATGCCTTCGCGGATGGCGGGTACATAGTCTCCGGTCTTGATTTTGTCGAACGGGACAGTCCCGTGCAACGTGGAGTATGTTTCAAAAAAAGGATTTTGAGACGATATATTGTTCATAAAGCAAAGCAATATTAGAGTTAGTATAATCTTCATCATTATTAAAGGGTCTGATAAAAAACGAACTAGCTGCAAAATTGCAAAAAAAATAGGCGACTTCCGCAGAAGTCACCTATTTTTTATTATTTTCTAACTGTATATTAGCAGTTAACTGATGCCATGTGAGCAATCAGGTCAAGAACCTTGTTAGAATAACCGATTTCGTTATCATACCAAGATACAACCTTAACGAAAGTATCAGTCAAAGCGATACCAGCCTTAGCGTCGAAGATAGAAGTGCGAGTGTCACCCAAGAAGTCAGAAGAAACAACTGCATCTTCAGTGTAACCCAGAACACCCTTCAATTCGCCTTCAGAAGCTTCCTTCATGGCAGCGCAGATTTCAGCGTAAGTAGCGGGCTTAGCCAAGTTAACTGTCAAGTCAACTACAGATACGTCCAAAGTCGGAACGCGCATAGACATACCAGTCAGTTTGCCGTTCAATGCCGGGATAACTTTACCTACAGCCTTAGCAGCGCCGGTAGAAGACGGGATAATGTTGCCGGAAGCAGCACGACCACCTCTCCAGTCTTTCATAGAAGGACCGTCAACTGTCTTCTGAGTAGCAGTTGTAGAGTGAACAGTAGTCATCAAACCGTCAGTGATACCCCATTTGTCGTTCAATACCTTAGCGATAGGAGCCAAGCAGTTGGTAGTACAAGAAGCGTTAGATACGAATTGAGTACCCTTAACGTAAGTCTTTTCGTTAACACCGCAAACGAACATCGGAGTGTCGTCCTTAGAAGGAGCAGACATTACAACATATTTTGCGCCGGCTTCGATGTGAGCTTGAGCTTTGTCTTTGCTCAAGAACAAGCCAGTAGATTCAACAACGTATTCTGCCTCTACTTCGTTCCATTTCAAGTCAGCCGGGTTTCTTTCTGCAGTGATGCGGATAGCCTGACCGTTA
>ENA-UOJN01002502-UOJN01002502.1-human-gut-metagenome-genome-assembly--contig:-C125IIP-NODE-2502-length-11435-cov-7.738840_pt1 | contig 11435 bp, 5 predicted proteins | sample MGYA00242350_ERZ723897 | MGnify/ENA metagenome assembly ERZ723897 | reverse complement strand
CCAGATCGGCCGCCCCCTTTTACATACCACGGCAAAATCATCGGTATGGAAGAAAGGAGATCACAATGGAAGAACCACGCAAAGCAGGAAGCTATACCGTTCTTCACGCAATCCAAATTGGAGATAAAGAGCTGATCGTCGGGGACGACCCGGAGGCCGAAAAGGGGCAGCGATTTATGACCGCTTATTGTGAGCAGAACGAACTGTTTGCCCGGTATGAGGAGGTATTGGTCAGTGACAGCTATCCGGAGATCCTGCGCATCTTTGCCGAGCGATTGGCGCAGCAGGCAGAAAGGACGAGGATTGCCCTGAACACGCCGCATATACAGGGTATCAACGACAGGTTTCTTACGGAAAACGATTGTCATATGGTAAACGGCAGCATGGAACTCAGCGGAAAAATCGTTGTAGTCCGTGCTTCTGCGCTGCGCCCGGAATATCAAAGCGCTACACATCAGCTCTGCATTTGCGAAGGCGGTTTCGGTGCAGCATCCAATAGCCGCGGTACCTCCTGCTTTTGCCACAACCTGTATTCCGGCCACAAGGAGCGGTTTCAGCGTCCGGACATTCTCGGCACGCTGGAGGAAAAAGAACTGCCGGAGTGGGCAAGGCTGGGGCTTGTGCAGTACCGTCAGAGTCAGCGCGAGAAAAAAGAGGCATTCAGAGAGGAGCGATAAGGATGGAGCAGCGAGAAAATGCGGGATATGTTATCGTCGAAGCCCTGCACATCGGCAAAGCAGAATTTGTGATCGGAGAAAACCCCAAGGCTCCCGCCCCGTATGTCACATGGGAGTGCAAGGACGGCAGCAATTACTTCTGGGGACATTACCTGATGACCCGCGAAAGTGCCGAGGCCGACCTGTTGGAGCGTGCGGGAACGGAGTTGCGACGGCAACAGCAAAGCCGCAAACAGAAAAACAAGGATAAGGAGCGTGAACGGTAATGGACTATGTAATCAAGATCATGGCCCCGGCGGAGCGCAATTACTGTTATACCGACAGCCAGCAGCTCGACAAACAGACCGGCTGCATCGGCCATCTGCGGGGCGATATGGACAAAAGCGGCAACGGCTTTTTCACCTCATGGTGGGATCATTGCCCGGAGCTGAAAACACAGGCGTTCAAGGACGAATTTGACGATTTTATCAATGCCCTGCGTTTTGATGATCGCTATGGCGGCATTTTCAAAAACCGCAGCAGCCTTTCCAGATACTGTTATGAACATAAAGAAAGTGTGTTTGCCGAGGATTTCATTCCGCAGTATGGATTCCGGGTGGATACACCGGAGCACGCTTATCTCCTGCGGCTGAACCCTATGCAGGGGGATTATAACCTGTATGTCTACTGCTATCGCCGGGAAGCACTGGACCGGCATTTGAAAAACGCCGAGCGTGGCATCTGCTTTGTGGACCCGCAGGGAAAGACCCTGTTCCGCATCCCGGATGGGGACAGCATCCGTGTGCTCAGGCCGGATGGCACGCAGCATGACCACATCTGCCGGTATATCGACGACCACCGGGCCGAAATCGGCAGCGGGCATCTGTATGGCATGGTGCAGTTTGCCCAGCAGATGGAGCAAACGGGCAGCACCTTCGTGCCGCTTCGCTCGTCACTCCCGAAGCAGTGCTACTCACTCCTGCTGGACACCGGAAATGTGGTGATCCTGAAACGGGGCGAAACCGGCTATTACAAGACGGACATTCCCCACACCTCAAAGGAGGAAGCCCGTGCCATCGTGGAGGAATATAACCGCAAGCTGGGCGTGACCCGTGCGCAGGAGAAGGCCATGAAGGGCGGCTCCATGTTCGGTTTTGATAAGCCCATTGCCGACCCCGCCAACTACGATGCACAGGGACAACCGTTGAAGCGCAGGGAGAAAGATCGAGGTGACGCAAGATGAACGAACAGAAGCACATTATCTGGAGCAGCGATGTGGACTACGAGGACTGGCGGGCGGATCTGGAGGAGCAGTACCCCGACCTCTCCGAGCAGGAACGGATGGAGTTGATGGTCGAGCAGAACAACGACTATCTCGATGACGAGCGATGTAATCTGAACATTCAGCTTTCCCGTCCCATTCTGCTGATCGCAGACATCGGCCGCTGGGACGGGCGCTATCCCGGTTATGCCGAGATCAAAAGCGGCAACATCCGCGATTGCCTGTACTCCGAGATGGACGATTCCACATGGTATGTGGACCGGCTGGGCGACCTGCGCTGCGACGCCGTACACCACGACGGCACGAACCACTATCTCTACCGGGCCTATAAGGAGAATGCCAGCGAAGCACAGATCGACCGGCTGAAAGAAAAACTATACAGCGGCACCGCCACCCGCAGCGACGTGACCCGTGTGACCAAGCGCCTGGGCGACGAGATCGGGCGGGTCTACGGCTGGCGGTTTCCGCCCGTCCGGGAAGCGGCGCGAGAAAGATAGGAGGAAAACAATATGTCTGTTGATGCAAGAAAAGAACGCTTTGAGCTGGTGGAGGTGTTTGACCGTCCCATGCTCTTTACCTGCCTGCGGGTAGACCGAAACACGGTGCCCAAGGGGCTGTATCTCTATGAGGTACGCAATGACGACGATCAGTGCGGGATCCCCGTGGAGATCGGCCGCTGGATCATGGTTAACCACTGGGGAACGCTGCTGTCTGCGACACCCATCAAGCTGGAGCCGAACCGGTACAATAACAACGCCTACCGCCATATCGACCCGGAAAACGACTGGAACTACACCGGCGATCTGTGTTCGGCCAAGGAATATATGGATAAATACCTGCTGAAAAAGGACAGGGAAAAACCAAAGGAAAGATAGGAGGTGCTGCCCATGGCACGCAGATTTCAGGAGATCACAGAGCTTTACCGGCAGGAGATCGCCGCACTGGCCCGCGCAGACCGGTGGACGGCATTTCTGCGCTCTGCCTGCCGGAATTATAAGCTGCCCTTTGAGGAGCAGGTGCTGGTACACGCACAGCGCCCGGACGCAACGGCTGTGTTGGAGATAGAGCGCTGGAACCGTCAATTCGGCCGATGGGTCAATAAGGGTGCTACCGGCATTGCCGTATTTGATCGGGACTATCCGGGACGCACGCGCCTCAAGTATTATTTTGATATATCCGACACCCACGAAAGCCGTTTGTCCCGCCCCGTGCCGCTCTGGCAGGTGCCTGCCGAGCAGGAGCCGGATGTGATTGAAGCGTTGGAAAACCGATTCGGTGCGCTGGACGATAAAGGCACATTGGAGGAAGCCATAGTATCCGCCATGGAAAACGCTGCGGCGGACAATATGACGGACTATCTTGATGATCTGCAGAATTGCCGGGACAACAGCCTTCTGGAAGAACTGGACGAGCTGAATTTGTCGGTTCTCTATCGCCGTCTGCTGGAAAACAGCACGGCGTATATGCTGATGTGCCGCTGCGGGCTGGAACCGGATGAATATTTTGATCCGGAGGATTTCTCTGAGGTGTTCAATTTCAATACCCCGGAAACGCTGAATGCCCTGGGCGTGGCCACACGGGATATTGCCGAAAGCGGTTTGAGCGCCATCGCTTTGACCGTCCGAAGCCGTCAAAAGCAAATTCGCACAATTGCGCAGGTACCGGAAAATGAGTATCCTATAGACAAGCAAACAGAAACACCGACCGAAAGGAGCGAAAACCATGGAACTGACATACACGATAAAGGACGGCTACCGGCTGCCGGATCTGCTGCCGCCGCAGGAGCCGGAAACAGCCCTTGGGAAATACGGCCTGTTACGCCGGAGGTATCTGAAGGAGCACCGGAAGGTGCTGTTCACGAACCTGCTGACATCGGGCAGGCTGAACGAGCATCTGGCGGAGATCGACCGGACGGCGCGGCAGCGCGTGGAACAGACGGTGACGGCGATGGCTCAGGCCGAGGGCGTGACGGAGGAGCTGAAAGCCGCCGACCCGATGAAGTGGGTGGGGCTGATGAACGACCTGAGAAACGCCGCCGAGGAGACAGTGCTGGCGGAACTGATCTACAGCTGAACACCGAACCCGAAGAAGCGGACAGTGCGGAGGAAGCACCCTCTGAGCTGCCCGCTTTTTTGGATGAAAAGAAAATTTTCGCCATCATTGAAAACCGCAATGATGATCTGATCTACAAGAAGGCGCAGATCGAACTGTTTTTCCGGTCACATCCGGACGAGGCCGAGCGTGCCGAATATCTCCGCTCGGCATATCAAGACCGTTTCACCGAGATCCTTGCAGACGGAGCACGGCTGGGGTATCGTCCGCAGAAAAACGGTCTGCTCATGTGGGAGGGTGCATATCTTTCCCGTACCAGCGAAAGCGTTTTTTCATGGAAGCTGGTGGCAGGCTTTACGGCACAGCTCATTGACAAACGGGAATACTATGTCAACACCGAGATCAAACCGTTTGTGCCGATGGAATCACAGCAGCTTACGCTGTTTGATATGCCTGCGTTCGACCAATCGGAGGATACACCGGTCGCACCACTGTTCTCCCATCCCAAGCTGCCGCAGCAGATCATGGATGAAGCCCTGTGCGTAGGAGCCAACGATGAGCATAGCCGGCTGATCATCTGCGCTTACTTTATGAAGGATAAGCCGGACAACGCCGCATTCCTGCAAAAACACTACGGGGAGAACGGTGCGGGCTTCTATTTTGACGGAGAAAGAATTTCGCTTTGGTATGACGCCGAAGGGATGCGTATTGCCCGTGGCACAACGGCGCAGCGCAGCAATGCCACACTGCTTTCGTGGGAGGAAGCAGCGAAGCGCATCCGGGAACTGTTGGATTTGGGGCGATATATGCCGCAGAGCGAACTGGATGAAGTCGAGCATTACGAACGGATGCAGTTGGCGGACAGCATCGCCTATACCAGCCGGGACATAACGAAGGAAGCACGGGAGACGGGCTTTCTGCCGCTGACCATGCTGGCTCATTCCGTCAAGGGCGGCTATCCGGAAGTGCAGAAGCAGATTTATGGCCTTCTCTGTGAGTCGGATACCCTGCAAAAGTGCGTGGACGAATGGACGGCGTTCAACGCTGCGCTGGATGCCGGGCAAGACCTTTTGCGTTTTCGCTTTTACCGTCCGAAAGAGATACTGGAGCGGCTCCGTGATCTACAGCGGGAGCCGCTGCATTTTACCGTTGCCGACGGGTTTACTCCCGACCGGCAGTTTTTTATTTCCGCCGACGAGATCGACAAGGTGCTGCGTGAGGGCAGCGGAAACACCGACTACCGCCTCGGCGTGTACGCTTTTTACGCTACCCACAAGGATAAGGCCGAGCGGGAAAAATACCTCAAGGATTATCACGGGGAGTACAGCGGTCATTGCGGCGGGAATGATAATATCACCCGCATTCGTGGCAAGGGCATCGAGTTCAGCCACGGCAGTATCACGGCCCCCTATGCCAAGGTCACGCTGAAATGGTCGGAGGCAGCCAAGCGCATCGGAGAACTGATCTCCCAGAACAAATTCCTCTCCGATGCCGACCGGGCGGCTATGCCGAAGTATGAGCGGGAACAGCTGGCCCGGAAGATCGTCAACTTCTTCATGGATACGCCGGAGGATGTGGTGCGGCCGTTTTCGCAAAACGCCATTGCAGACTATTGGGAGTGCGTAAAAACCGTGGCTGCGCAGCTCTCCGACGCCGACCGCGTGCTGGAAATTTATCAGAATATGCTCCCTGCCTGGGAAGCCACGAAAGAGGAGGATCGGCACTATACCCTGCGAAAGCAGGGCATAGAAGCCATGCGTGCTTATCTGGACGGCACCTATTCCGTGTTTGGCCTTGGGAAAACCCTGCAAACGCCAACGACCGAGGCCGTTTCCGAACGGCCGGCAGCAGAACCGGAGGTATCGGAGCCGGAACCGCCCATAGCGGAAGCGGAAACCTCAGAGATAGAACCGGCATTACCTGCCGAAGAAAAAGCTGTGCTCACAGCGCCGCAGCCCAAACGGGAGCGTATGCGGTTTGCACCGCTCTATCCGGAAATACCGGCCGGGCAGCGACACGACTTTCACATCACGGATCGGGAGCTGGGCGTGGGCAGCAAGGCAGAAAAGTATGCGGCCAATGTGGCCGCCATCCGTACCCTGCAAAGGGTCGAGCAAGAAAACCGTCTGGCGACGCCGGAGGAACAGGAAACCCTTTCCCGCTATGTGGGCTGGGGCGGCCTTGCCGATTGCTTCGATGAAAAGCACAGCCGGTATGCCGAGCTGAAAGCGCTGCTCACCGAGGAGGAATATGCCGCCGCGCGGGCCAGCAGCCTGACCGCCTTTTATACCTCTCCCATCATCATCGACGCCATCTACAAGGCGCTGGCACAGATGGGTTTGGAAAGCGGCAATCTGTTGGAGCCTGCCTGCGGCGTCGGCAACTTCATCGGAATGCTGCCGGACAGCATGAGGGATTGCAAGGTCTACGGCGTGGAACTCGACAGTATTTCCGGCCGCATCGCCCGGCAGCTTTACCAGAACAGCCGTATCGCCGTTACCGGCTATGAAAAGGCGGAGATACCGGACAGCTTCTTTGACGCTGCTGTGGGCAATGTGCCGTTTGGAAATATTAAGGTCGTTGACCGGCGCTACGACAAGCATCACTGGCTCATCCACGACTATTTTCTCGGAAAGACGCTGGACAAGATACGTCCCGGCGGCGTGATTGCCTTCATCACCTCAAAGGGCACGATGGACAAGGAAAGTCCCGTCGTGCGGAAATATCTGGCCCAGCGGGCTGAGCTCATCGGGGCGATCCGCCTGCCGGATACGGCCTTCAAGGCCAGCGCCGGAACAGATGTGACCAGCGACATTCTCTTCCTCCAGAAGCGTGACCGCATTGTGGACATCGAACCGGATTGGGTGCATCTGGACACGGATGAAAACGGCATCCGCATGAACAGCTATTTTGTCCGGCACCCGGAAATGGTGCTGGGCGAGATGGTCATGGAGAGCACTCAATACGGCATGGACAGCGTGTGCAAGCCCTATGAAAATGCCGATCTTGCCGATCTTCTGAGCGAAGCGGTATCGGGGCTTCATGCACAGATCCCCACCTATGAGCAGGACGGGCCGGAGGAGGAAGATTTATCCATTCCCGCCGACCCAAATGTGCGTAATTACAGCTTTACCAGCGTAGACGGCAAGCTGTATTTCCGCATTGACAGCCGCATGGAGCCGGTCGAACTGCCGCTGACCACCGAGAACCGAGTGCGCGGCATGATCGCCCTGCGGGACTGCACCCGTCAGCTCATCGAGTACCAGGCGGAGAACCATCCCGATGAGATCATCCGGCGCGAGCAGGAGAAGCTGAACGGGCTGTACGATGCCTATGTCAAAAAATACGGGCGGCTCTGCACCCGCGGCAACAACCTTGCCTTTTCGGATGACAGCAGCTATCCACTGCTGTGCTCGTTGGAGGTGCTGGACAACGAAGGCAATTTCGCCCGCAAGGCGGATATGTTCACCAAGCGCACCATTCGCCCGCATGAGCCGGTCACGCAGGTGGATACGGCATCGGAGGCGCTGGCGGTATCTCTCTCCGAAAAAGCGCAGGTGGATCTCGGCTTTATGTCGGAGCTGTCCGGTAAAAGTGAGGACGAGCTGGTGCAGGAGCTTTCCGGGGTCATTTACCGGAATGTCCGCTGCGGTCTTACGCCGGAGGAGATCAGTCCGGTGCAGCTTGATCTGGCGGCATATCCCTATGTCACCGCCGAAGAATTTCTGTCCGGCAATGTGCGCAAAAAGCTGCGTATGCTGCAGGCGCTGCAAGCAGCGCTGCCGGCTGAAAAGAAAGATGCGCTTGCCGGGTATCTCTCCGCCATGGAAGCTGTGCAGCCGACAGAGCTGACCGCTGCGGAGATCGGTGTGCGGATCGGAGCATCATGGGTGCCTACCGATGTCTATCAGCAGTTTATGTTCGAGCTGTTCGGTACCAGCGTATACGCCAGGCAGAGAATGCGGGTCGTTCGCTCCGAATACAGCGGAGAATGGAACATCAGCAACAAAAGCATGGACGGCGGCAACATCAAAGCCGTCACCACCTACGGCACCAAGCGTATCACGGCGTATCACATCCTGGAGCAGACGCTGAATCAGCGGGTGGTCAAGGTGTTCGATACCGTTGTGGAGGACGGCAAGGAGCGTCCGGTACTGAATGTGAAGGAAACCGCCATTGCCCAGGACCGGCAGGAGCTGATCAAGTCCAAGTTTGCCGATTGGCTTTGGCAGGACATTGACCGGCGCGAACGGCTGTGCCGTATCTATAACGACACCTTCAATTCCATCCGCCCGCGGGAATATGACGGCAGTCACATTCGCTTTGTGGGAATGAACCCGGAGATCAGCCTGCGAAAGCATCAGGTGAACGCCATCGCCCATGTATTGTACGGCGGCAATACGCTGTTGGCACACGAAGTCGGTGCAGGGAAAACCTTTGAAATTGTTGCCGCCGCTATGGAAATGAAGCGTCTGGGGCTATGCACCAAGTCGCTGATCGTGGTGCCGAACCACATCACGGAACAGTGGGCGGCAGAATGGCTTCAGCTCTACCCAGCCGCTAATATTTTGGTAGCTACCGAACGCGATTTTGAAAAGCGCAACCGCCGCAGGCTGTGTGCCCGTATTGCCACTGGAGATTATGATGCAATCATCATCGGCCACAGTCAGCTCATGAAGATCCCCTTGTCCCGTGAACGGCAACAGGCCATTTTGCAGCGGCAGATCGACGAGGTGCTGCTGGCCATCAGCGACGCTAAGCGGCAGAAAGCAGAAAACTTCACCATCAAGCAGATGGAGCGAACCCGTAAGTCATTGGAGGCGCGGCTGGAGAAGCTCAACGATCAGAGCACCAAGGACGACACCGTGACCTTTGAGGAGCTGGGCATCGACCGGCTGTTCATCGATGAGAGCCATAGTTTCAAAAATCTCTTTTTGATGACGAAAATGCGCAATGTCGGCGGTATCGCGCAGACGGAAGCGCAGAAGTCCTCGGATCTCTTTGCCAAGTGTCAGTATCTGGACGAGCTGACCGACAGCCACGGTGTTATCTTCGCCACCGGCACCCCGATCTCCAACAGTATGGTGGAATTGTATACGGTGCAGAGGTACTTGCAATATCAAACCTTGCAGGAGATGGGTCTTATCCACTTCGACGATTGGGCCAGCGACTACGGTGAAACCGTTACCGCCATCGAGCTTTCCCCGGAGGGCAGCGGCTATCGCCCGAAAACCCGTTTTGCAAAATTCTTCAATCTGCCGGAGTTGATGGCGACCTTCAAAATGGTGGCGGATGTGCAAACGGCGGATATGCTGAAGCTGCCCGTCCCAAAGGCCAACTTCCACACCGAGGTCATCCACCCCAGCGAGCTGCAAAAGAAAGCTGTGGCAGGACTGGCGGAGCGGGCCGAGCGCGTCCGCGCCCGTGTGGTCGATCCCAGCACCGACAATATGCTGCGCATCACCAACGACGGACGCAAGCTGGCGTTGGATATGCGGCTGCTAAGCTCTCTGGCACCGGACGATGAAAACAGCAAGGTTTCCGTATGCGCCCGGAATGTCTATCGGATATGGGCAGAGAGTACCGCACAGCGCAGCACGCAGCTGGTTTTCTGCGACCTGTCTACTCCCAAGGCGGACGGCAGCTTCAATGTGTATGACGATCTGCGGCAGAAGCTGCTTGAGATGGGCATTCCGGAAAACGAGATCGCTTATATCCACACCGCCAACACCGAGCAAAAGAAAAAGGAGCTGTTTGCCAAGGTGCGCGGCGGCGAGGTGCGTATCCTCATGGGCAGCACCGCAAAAATGGGCGCCGGCACCAATGTGCAGGACAGGCTCATCGCCTTGCATGATCTCGATTGCCCATGGCGGCCCAGCGACTTGCAGCAGCGCCTTGGGCGCATCGTGCGGCAGGGCAACCAAAATCCGGAGGTGGAGATCTTCCGCTATGTTACCGAGGGCACATTCGATGCCTACCTCTATCAGCTGGTGGAATCCAAGCAGCGGTTTATTGCCCAGATCATGACCTCCAAAGCACCGGCCCGTGCGGCGGAGGATGTGGACGAGACGGCACTGTCCTATGCCGAGATCAAGGCACTGGCCACAGGAAACCCGCAGATCATCGAAAAATGCAATTTAGATATGGAGGTCAGCAAGCTGAATATGCTCCGTGCCAGCCATCTGAGCCAACGGTATGCACTGGAGGAGCTGGTGCTGCGGAAATACCCGGCAGAGATCAAGGAGCTGAACGAGCGCATCGCCGGATATGAACAGGACAGCACGCATTTGGCGGAGCATCCGAAGCCAGCCGAGGGCATTGCGCCGATGGTGCTGGGCGGCGTCATCTACACCGAGCGCGAGAACGCCGGTAAGGCGATTATTGAAGCCTGCACGCACATGAATGGCGCGGAGACCGTTTCTATCGGCAGCTACCGCGGATTTTCCATGCTGCTTTCCTACGACGGTGCTGCCAACGAGTTTCGCATGGTACTCAAAGGCAAGCTGTCCCATACGGCTGTATTGGGAGCGGATGCCGGCGGCAATGTCACCCGTATCGACAACGCACTGGAAAAGATCACGGAGCACTTGGCCAACGCCCGGTCGCAACTTGCCCATACCACCGAGCAGCTTGAAAATGCCCGCACAGAGATGACCGCACCCTTTCCGAAGGAGGCAGAACTGGCCGAAAAGACGCGGCGGCTGAACGAGCTGAATGTGCTGCTGAATCTTAACGAGCAGGATCGCCCCGTCATGGCGGATGAGCCGGATGAAGGTGACCGGATCCGGCCAAAAGCCGCAGAGCGGGAGCGATAATTTGCACCTTTGCGCAACCTCAAAAAGCAAGCCTGCGGAGCGAGTTCCGCAGGCTTTGCTCATGTTTTGATATATTTTTGGTTTCTGCTTGTAGGATTGTCTGGCTCAGTCATCTTTAATAGCCCTTCGGCTACCAATGGGGCAATGTATCGCCTCGTCAGATTACCGATGTCCTTGTATCCCAAGGATGCTGCAATCTCTTTCTTTGATCTTGCTGTTGAACAAAATTCGATGATCCTATTGGAAATAGGTTCTTGGTGGTTTTCTTGGTGACTTACTTGGTGGTTTTCTTGGTGGCTGGCATCAGAATTCACGCCCGGACCGACCTTGGCGGTCGCGACCGGCTTCAGCTTTGCCGAGATCGACAGTGACATCGTGGTCGATCTACTGAACAGCAACGAGGAGTATGCCGCACTTTCCAAGCAGATGTCGGTCATGCGCAAGCAGCACCCTTTCATTCTTAATCTGGATGAGGGCGACGGCGCGATCACGCTGAGTGCAGAGGAGCACGAGGCATATTTGGCGTATATCGGCTTAATGCACCAAACGGAGGATATGGAACGGCTGCAGATCTACTTTCGGGGGCATACCGACGCCGTAGCGTATCTGAAAAAAATCAAAGCGATCTGA
>ENA-UOJN01002491-UOJN01002491.1-human-gut-metagenome-genome-assembly--contig:-C125IIP-NODE-2491-length-11465-cov-10.143208_pt1 | contig 11465 bp, 8 predicted proteins | sample MGYA00242350_ERZ723897 | MGnify/ENA metagenome assembly ERZ723897 | reverse complement strand
CATTTTCTTTGGAGCTTTCTCCAACCGGGGGCGGGGCTCAGAACACCGTATCCCTTGACGGAATAACACCCCAGGATATCTTTGATTATGAAACCGATGTCTGGCATGGAACTATAACGAAAAGCGCTTTGTCGGGCCAGGTGTCGTTAAACGATGGTTCCCTTGGTCTTCAACTCGGCGGAGTAGCCGATGTCGGCAAGGGAAATTTTGCCGGTCTCAAATTTGACATGCCTTCAGGAGTGGAGTCTGCCAAGATGTCTTTTACGATTACTTACACCTCTGCTTGGGGAGCCGCCAATTTCAACTGCGATTATACCTGCAATGTGTATGGATTCACGGCCGAGGGAACATCCACGGTCATAGGAACATGGTCTTTGCAAAATGCCAAAGCTTCTCTTACCCAGAATGAGCCTGTTGATGTCTCTTTCGACCTGCAGTTGGACCCTGATACGGATTATTCTTCTTTTGGCTTGATATTCAATAATACCCGTGTGGCCAATGCCGGCGGCATGGGGTGTGAGATCAGCAACATTCTTATTTCCGGGGAAGCAGTACCGGAACCGGCTACGGCCTCTCTGGGACTTCTTGGCCTGGGCGCCCTTCTTCTGCGCCGCCGCAGAAACTGATGACGGTCATACAGGTGATTGACCGGACAGGCTGTGTCCAAGCCGGTTTTGTGCGAAGAGGGGATGGTTCATCCCCTCTTTTTTATCCGTTTTCCACGCAGTTTTTTCTGGTTTGATGGACAGGGACGGATAAAATGGCGGACGGTATTTATGGTTAAGGTGTTTTTCAAGAGGGTAGCCCATTTGCTGACAGCGTTTTTTGCGGGAGGCGTCTGTGTCCTGCAGGCGGCGGAGACGTCCGGCTTCGGCATAGACCTGGGTAATGGTTCCGGAACGGCGCAGGAGGGATGGACCAATGTAACCATGCCAGCAACGGCATCGGGAGGCGCCAATACATTTGTTGCCGTTCCGTTAATCAGGAATGGTGCGGCTTCTTCTTCTTCGTCCGTGGCAGTGGGAAGCCTGTTCGGAAGGCTGGTTTCCCTGACCGTCTCCGCCAGATGCAGTTCTGGAGGTTCTTATACGCTGGCGGAACCCAATACCCGGTATACCTGGTATGAAGGGGGGAAGCACAGGCACAACGGTACGAACGCTGACGCGCCTTCTTCTTTTGAATTCCCCAATGGCTGCGAAGCTTTCAATACCAGCATGCGTCTGAGCGCCAACGGGATGCCGTCCGCCTCCGCCGCGGCCAGGCTTTCCTTCTCCGGATTCCAGGCGGGCAAGGAATATACGGTATCTTTCTTTTGCGGGCACAATGCGCCTGCTTATGAATCCATGACGCTGGTCAGCGGAACTCTGGTGGATGTGCGGGGGCTTCAAAGTTCCATGGGGAGCCTTTCCGGGAATCAATTTTCCGGTCTTTCCAATTCATCGGAACAGGACGCTTATCTGGCTGTGGAGTGGAGGGCCTGTGCGGATGAACAGGGCAGGCTGGTGTTTGATGTGACCAAGGAGGCGGACAGCAGCGCTTCCGGCCGCATGGAACTGAATGCCGTTACCGTCAGTACGGACGATTCCCCGGCTCCGGAAGTTCCGGATCCCCGGCCTGTCAGCGTCTTGCACAATAAGGCGCTCATTTTTCTTCCTTCTTCTCTTGCGCTCCCCGTTCCTTCTTCCACATGGGCGGCTGAAGGCCAGTTAACCTGTGAATTCTGGGTCAGGCCCAATGATGATTCCGTCACGGGAAAAATCATTTCTTTGGGAAATGCGTCTGTTTCCCTGGAACACGGTTGTCTGGCTCTGTCTGCTCCGGATGGGGATTCCGTCGCTTCCGTGAAAGCTGCCGGGAAGGAATTGGCTGCGGGGGAATGGCACCATGTAGCCGTCTCCGTCGGGGAGGAGGTTATCAGTCTGTATGTGGACGGAGGCCTGGCCGTTTCCTCGCCGCGGTCGCCTTACCTGCAGGCCATGAAATCAGGCTGGAAAGGGATTGTGCTGGAGGCGGGGTTCAAGGGTGCTCTGGATGAACTGCGTTTCTGGAATGCGGCTCTGGGCGGGGAGGAAGACGACTTTTTCTTGAACGGACCGTTGCCCCTGTCCCATCCCAGGTATGGGAGGCTGGTGGGCTGCTGGCGTCTGGATGGGGATTTCCGTGATGCCAAGTGGACGGAATTTGCGGAAAAGACAGGGAGCGCCTTTGTGCGCCCTTACCAGGCGGTTGCCCCTGAAGGGACTGAATTTTCCATTGTCACGGATAATGAAACGTTCCGTTACATGCTGGTGACGGCGTATGTGAGGAATGTGCATGTTATTTATGACTGGCCGGAGCGCGCCCATCTCATCAATAATTCCGATTTAATCTACATCAATTCCGTTACGCCGGCCGCGAATGGTTCTCTCAATTTTCAATATCCGGACAATGACGTGACGGAAAGCTCCGGTGTGGTTCTGCTGCCGTCTGACGGGGAATGTTCCAATGTCCTGGACTTCTCCGGGGAAGGGGCTTACATGAACGTGGGCGGAGGTTTGCTGGGCGGCGGCAGTTCCGGAGCGTTTACCGTGGAAGTCCGTATGGCTTTGGACGGAGACGGACAGGAGGCGGTGCTGTTTGAAAATGATAACGTTTCCATGAGGCTGGAATGGAAGGAAGACCATTACAGGGTCCGTACCCAGGCAGGCCCGGATAAAGCCTGGGAGGCGGATTTGCCGCCTGTGGAAGCCGGCAGGTATTTCTGGCTGGCCTTCGTCAGGAATTCTTCTGCGGATACGGCGTCCTTTTATGTGGACGGGGAGGCCGTAAGCACGGCCGCCGCGGATGCGGGGGAAATGGAGGGAACTGCCAATGCCGTCATAGGAAGGAATTTGGATGGCAGAATTGATGAAATGCGCGTGTGGCATGAGGCCCGTGCGGCGGCTCGCCTGGGGGCGGCTGTCCAGCACAGCTGGGGAGACAGGCTGTTGGTGGGCCGCTGGGGGACAAGTGACCAATTTGGCCATGATACAGCTTCCTGGGTGGAACATGTCCGTATCCTCCGCAGGCTGACTGAAGGCGTTTCCGGAATGCGGATACGTCTGGGTGTCTCCGGCGGGAACTGGTCCGCCATGTTGTCTGATGCAAATGCCCGTAAGGCTTTTGCCGAAAATGTGGCGGAAGTGGTACGCAAGCATCAATTGGACGGACTGGATCTGGACTTCGAATGGATTGACCAGAACGATACGGCCGCCTGGAATAATTACGGAGAATTGGCCAGGGCTATCAGGGAGGCTTCCCCGGATATGTTTTTTACCATTTCCCTGCATACCTACTATTACAAATTCCCGGCGTCCTGCATGCGTTATGTGGATTATTTCACGTTCCAGAATTATGGCCCCCAGATTGATGTAAACGGATATAGCAGCATGGTTTCCGCATGCGGAACGTACCGTTCATGGGGTTATCCGGACTCCAAGATCATGCTCAGCGCTCCGTTCCAGGGGACTCCGGGCGCGGGGCAGGGCGCCGATATCCGGGCTTACCGGGACATTGTCTCAGCCTGCGCCGGAGTGCGGGAGGATCCTTCTCTGGATTCCGCCAGCTTCAATTATGGCGGAGGCAAGGTTAAGACGCTGCACTTCAACGGTGTGGATACGGTCAGGAAAAAGGCCCGCTACATCAGTGAACAGCAAGTGGCTGGGTTCATGTACTGGGATTTGGGAATGGATGTGGCGGATTCCGCCGGGAAGAATAACTACTTTGACGAATGCTGCCTGCTTCGGGCCGCCAACCGTTATGTTTCCTCCACCGCTTATCCGGATACTCCGGCCCCCTTTGCCCTTTCTTCTGCGGGGGAAACCGTCCCGGCCGGGGGCGGCGCCGTGGCGGTGGAAGTGCAGTCGGAAGAGAAGGCTCTGGGCTGGGTGGTCGCAGATTGTCCGGAATGGATTTCCGCCTCCGCCGTTTCGGGAATCGGCCGGACTACAGTCATTTTGACGGCGGCGGAAAACAAATCCGCTGACGGACGGTCCGGAACGGTAATCTTCCGTTCTTCCGACAAACAGGAATGCTCTGTCATCATAACGCAGGATGGCGCCGAATTGACGGGCTACGACAAGTGGGTGCAGGACTCCTTCCCTCCGGATGCTGCCGCGGACCGGACGGCTGCGGATGCCGTTCCTGCCGGGGACGGTATCCCCAACCTGATGAAATACGCCACAGGACAGGATCCGTTGAAACCCTGCGGGAGCGTTACGAAAGTAACGCTGGAAGAGGGGGAGGACGGATGCTTGCATCTGGTGCTGCGCTGGCCTGTGAATCCGCAGGCAACGGATGTGAAGCATGAAGTGGAAGCCTCCACGGACCTGGTCGACTGGATTTCCCTGGGAGAAGTGGAAACCGCCGGAAAGACGGCTGCCGAATTTTGGGATGCGGAACCCGTACGGGAAAGCGGGATGGAACGCCGGTTTCTGCGGTTGAAAGTGACTCGGGAATAACTTAGGTACGTCCTTTCTGAAAAAAATTCCGTTCCTGCTTCCGTTTTTTGAGAAATCTATACGGTCCGGCGGGGCATGCCCGGCTGGGGAGCGCCGCGTGCCCGTACCGCAACCGGACGGGCGGCTGTTTGTACAAGATACTCGAATTACAAAAGCATTGCTTCCTTTGAAACAGGCAGGGGCGCTTTAAAAAATCGCGTCCGCTTCGCACGCATTATTTTTTGCCGTCTGCAGAAACCTGCGCTAAAATTTGTGTTCCACCGCCATTCCGTGGCATTTCCGGAACGGGAAAGGAGCCTATTTCTTCTTCGTGTTGAGTTTTTCCCTTACCCGTTCCACATTGGCAAGAGCGTCTTCATTCCCCAGCTCCGCCGCCCGTTCATACCACTTTTGGGCTTCGGCCAGGTTCTTGGCTACGCCAGTTCCGCGTTCATACATGGAACCCAGGTTGTTCATGCACTTGGCGTCGTCCTGTTCCGCCCCCTTGATGTAAAACTGATAGGCCAGGGCCATATCCTGTGGGGTGCCGAGGCCTTCTTCATGCAAGTAGCCGAGCAGGAAATGCATGCCGGGTACCGCATGCGTCTGGTTCTCTTCCAGATCGGTCAGAATATCCAGCGCCATTTTCGGGTCCGGCTCCAGATCCTCTCCCTTGATGAGCAGGCGAGCCTTCTCCACCAGAGCTTCCGGATCCCTGGTTTCCGCAGCTTTCAGTACATAATCCTTGTACAGTTCCCTGTTCGGCTGCACGCCGATGCCCTGCTCGTAATAGCGGGCCAGCCTCTTGAAACCGCGTACGTCCTCCTTTTTCACCAGGGCGGTGGCTGCCGTCATGGCAGAGGCCAGAAGCTGCTGCCGTTCCGCAGGCTCCTGCACATTCCCTGCCACGGTTTCATAATAATTGGCCAGCTCGTCCAATGCCGTCAGGCTGCCGAGTTCCACAGCCTGTTCCCAGAACTTCACGGCTTCCGGATTGATGGTTTTCGGGGCCGGGGCCTGGCGTTCCCTGCCGGACGGGGTCATCCAGGGAGGAACGGTTCCGGCATCCGCCGGAATATCTTCCCCCTTACCCTTCTGTTCCGGTTTCCGGAGCCACGGCGGAGTGTTGGCGTCCCCTCCGTTCAGGGTCAGCTTGACCTGCTGGCAGGCGGAAGTGGATCCGTTGTCCAGGGCCGCTGTTTCCCCCGTATTCTGGGGATAGGCCGCCTGGTTGGCCAGGAAAAGCAGGGAGGGGATATGCCCCCGTGCCGCCAGACCGTGCATCATGGCGCTGTAAGGCTGCAGGTTTTCATTGTTGGAACTCCACATGTCCGCCGCATCCACATGGCCTTTCAAGGCTCCCCGGAACATCCAGGAATCCCCCTCGGCCATGCGTTTTTCCAGGCCGAATTCATAAATGAGGGCGCGGCCGAGCACGTACATGCCGCAGGGATCTCCCTGTCCGGCGGAAAGCCGGGCCCAGGCCAGGGCTTCCGGGTAGCCGGATTCTTCGCTCCTGTAACTGAATAACATCAGGTATGCCAGATCCGCCTGGCTGCGGGCGTTCCCCCCCTGAGCTTTTTTACGGAGGGTGGCGGTCAGCTGTTCCCATTGTTCCGGCGTGACGTATTCGGAAATGCCTTTCAGCGTGATGAAATCTCCTGCGGCGGCTTTTGCCAGGCAATCGTTCAGCAGCGTTCTGGCAGGTGCTGCGGACGGTTTGTCCATTAAGTCCGGGTTTTCCATTTGGGCCAGGCGCAGCCTGGCCAGGGGGTGGCCTTCCTCCGCCGCCTGCCTGTACCATACGCGCATATTTTCCCGCGCTTCATGGGCCTTCCCTACGGAATCCAGTGTATTGGCCAATTCCTCCTTCCACAGCTCGCCCAACTGTACGCTGGAATCTGCGTCCCCAAGCTGAGAGGCCAGCTCAAGCTCCTTATGCGTCTTGGCGTAGGGGGGAAGCTGGTTGAGTTTTTTCTGGGGGAAGGACAGAGGTTCCTTCAGGTATGGCATGCCCCGTTCGTCATGAAGGGACAGCAGATCAAGGGCCGCCTTGCGCAGCTCCTGTTCCTGCGGGGGCTGCGCTTCGGAAATTAACTGGGCGTACCAGGCACAGGCGTTATTGCTGCCCAGTTTCCTGGCCTGCTCGAACAAAGGCTGGAGGAGGGAGCTTTTCCCTCTCCCTGTTTTTTCCTTCATGCCGGCGGAGAGGTCCGCCAGCAGAGTTTCCAGATCCCCTCTGGAGCGCAGTTCCGCCAAAAGCTTTCCAGCCTGTGCCGGTGCGGCCCCCTTCGTCAATTCCGCCAGAAGCCGCATGGCCCCCGCATGCCCCTTTTCCGCAGCCCGGGAAAGGGATTGAATGGCCGTATCCCTCCATCCCCTGCCGTCCTTGCCGTCCAGGGCAAGGGCCAGTTCCCCTATCCGCGCCAGAAGAACCGGTTTGGCGTTTTTCCGGTATTGCTTCAGGGTCTCGATAACGTTGGCGGGATTTTCCTTCAGCCAATCCACTTTGATGAAAGCGAGCTGGGCCAGCGCATCCTGGTCGCCGGAAGCGGCCTTCTTTTCCAGGGGGGCCAGGTAGCGTCTCAACTCGGCTTCCGGAAGATCCGTGACGGTGTACAGGGCCGTAACGGCATCCATGTCTCCCTTTTCCGCAAGCTTGCGGCAGGCAGCCAGCCATTCCGCGTGTTCCGGTTGCATGGGTTGCGCCTTGAAAATCCCGAAAATCCCGTAAGGATCCGTCATCATGAGCTTGGGTGCCGGATGGCCGGATGCCGTGGCCGCATCACGGAAAAAATGCTGCATATGTTCCAGGCAGGCCAGCGGCAGGTCTCCACGGTTCAGGTAATAAAGCCCCATCCAGTATTCCCCGGCCAGCATATTGGCCCGGAAGTCTCCAGCCGCGGCTTTGTCCAGCACTTCCCCGTACGTCCAGCCGCCGTCCATAGGCAGTTGGGAGAGGTTCCGGACCGGAGCGTATTTCACCTGCCCGGGAGGATTTGCCGCTGCGTCGGACGAAATGTCCTGGCCATAAGCCGGAACGGAAAAAATAAAGGGAATAAGCAAAAGACGGGCTCGCATGGGTCAACTCTTTTCTAGCAGGAAAAACCTCTGCCCTACAAGCGTTTTTCACGTGTCTGAATGTTTAATTATTGGTCATGTCACGTTCTTTTTTTTAAGAAAAAAATGGAGTGGGACCGGGTGGTTCCGAAGACGCGTGCGGAAGCCCGCAAGGCGGAGGAAAATGGCTTCCTGGGAGACGGGATGAATGAAGTGGGCGAGGGATTGGGGATTCCAACCCCGCCGTATTTTTTCATTCCATCAGGTCCGGATTCTTTTGATGAATATCCCCGAAAGATTACCTTTTAGTAAATTCCCTTCAACTTTTCCGGATGATCGCTCAACTGGGAGCGCAGCCGGTTTCTGTCCAGCTTTCCCATGACCGTGAGGGGGATGGGCGTTTCCATGACGGCGCGGATGCGCTGGGGGCCTGGGACCGACGCATTCCACTCGCGGCAGGCCTGCTTCAGGGGGGCAGCGGAAGGGCCGCAGGCGACCAGTTCCATTCCGGCGCGCGGATGTGGAACTGCCTCCACGACAGCCTCCGGGACGCTGCGGCGCAAAACGTCCTGAACGGCATCCGGATCCACCAGTTCCCCCAGGACTTTGACAAGTCTGTCCGCCCGGCGCAGAAAGGTCAGCAAACGCCCTTCCTGGCGCACCAGGTCGCGGGTGCTCCACCACTCCTGCGGAGCGACTCTTTCCAGAAGGAACCCTCCATGAGACTGCGTCAGCAGGCGGCCGAACAATTTGCCTTTCCCCTGGAAGCGCAGGAGGCCGCCTTTGTCCGTCTGAGCTTCCCAATGGGGCAGAAGGGAAAGGCGGTCCGTATGGAAGGAATCTCCGGGAAGGGCCGTGGCTAATTGGGAGCCGGCTTCCGTCATGCCGTAGCTCTGCACTACGGGCCAGCCAAGGGTGCGTGCTTTCCGTCCCGTCTCCGTGTCCAGCGCGCCGCCGCCTACGATAATGCACCCGGCGGTGGAAGGCGCGCGGAGGCCGAGGCTGACCAGATCCACTACCTGCGTGGGGACCAGGGAGGACCATCTGGCTCCGGAACTTTTCATCAGGTCGGCATAAGCCTGCGGGCACCACTTTCCGCGGAGCGTATGGACGGCGGTTCCGGCCAGGGCCGCGCGCAGGTAAATCATGGCGCCCCCCACATGCCATACAGGCAGCGGGCAGCACCAGTCCCCGCTTTCCGCATGTAAATGTTCCAATGCCCCGCGCGCGCATATGTCCAGGGCGCAGCGGGTAAACAAAATGGCTTTGGGCGGAGAACCGGAAGAGCCGGAGGTGGCGAAGGCTGTGATTCCGTCCATGCCCCGGAGGGAAAGAAAGGCGGCGGCCTCTTCCGCCCAGCCCCTCAAATGGGGCGGGGCCATCACGCAGGGGCCGTTGCCGCGGTCCCAAGGCAGGGGTGTTCCGGTGGCGGGCATGGTGGCGGCAGTTTACCGGAGGGCTTTTCTGCGCAGGGTGTGCCAGCGTTCCTCCATGCGGGGCTTCAAATGATGCTCAATCCATGCATAGGCTGCTTCCAGGCCGCCCGCTTTGAAAGTGCGGCCTATCTCCGCTTCCACGCCTGTGGCGTTGCCGGTGCGGCGCAGAAAATCATTGCTGGTGAATTCTACGAAAAGCTTGCCGTTGATCGCTCCTTCCTCCGCCAGAATCCATTCCCTGACGTACAACGCCAAAATGGCGTCCCCTACCCATGCCTCTGCGCGGAGGCGTTCTTCTGTAGCCTTGTCCATATGATGGTTCATGAAAATCTGGCAATGGCGGTTTTCCCTCCCAGAGGATCCCTGATGGGAGGCGGAGGCACGCCGGGAGCCTTGTCTCCGGAGGGGGAAGCCGGTTGGCGGTTTTCCCGCGGGAGCTCCGGCAGGTTGTCCGCGGGGGAGGCGGGAGCTCCCGGAATTGGCGGATTTTCCTTGCTGCCCTGTGGCGCAGGCGTGGCTCCCGGAACCAGCGGCACGTCCAGCACTCTGTCCTGGGCCGCGCGGCGGTTGGCGGCGTCCCTGGCTTCCAGAGACTTGCGGAGTACCGTTTCCGATTCCGAATTCCAGTACCCGGAATCCAGTTCAATATAAATATTGGAGTAAGGCAGGGATGTCTTGGTTTTAATGACCAGCACGTTGAATTGCCTGGCCGCGTCTTCGATCAGGGAATTGATCGTACGGCTCATCAGTTCAAAATGCTGGCGCCCAGGAAGCATTTTATTGATATTGTTGCGGTAGCGCTTAATGCCGGGAGCATAGTCCTCCGTAATGCTGCGCAGCTCCGAGCTGATCATGATGCGGGGTACCACGTGGGCTTCCTCTTCCAGCATATTCAGCACATCCAGGAGTACTTCGTCCGACGTCTTGTCGGAAACCATGGTTCTGATGCCGGTTCCCGTGTAGGCGGGAAAGGAGGATTCCGCGATGACAATCCAGTTCCTAGCCCCCACGATTGCCAGGTTTTTATATAACTGCTCCTTCCATTCCCGCTCTGCCGGGTTGGCGTCCTGGCAGCCGCTGAGCAGGCTGATGATGCATATGGGCAGGATGAGTCGGGTCATGGGTGGGACCCCGCCTTGCGGGGCTGGAAAATGGGCTAGAATTTATGGGATCGGGGTTCGCGGCAGGCACTGGGGCAGCGGCCTTGTTCCGTAGCGAACGGCGCTCCCTGGGTGGGAGCCGCCTCCGTAAAGGCGACGCCCGGCAGTTCAGTAGGTACGCCTTGAACAGGGAAATCCTTTCGCAGAGGGAAATAAGGATAACCTTCCCACATCAAAATGCGGCGCAAATCAGGATGACCTGAGAACTTGATGCCCATCAGGTCCCATGCTTCACGTTCGTGCCAGTTGGCGGACTGGAAAATTTCCGTGACGCTGGGCACTTCTTCGCCATCGTCCACCTTCGTCTTGAGGCTCAGGTTCGCTCCCGTTTCCGACTGTGTCAGCGTGTAGTTGACTTCAAAGCGGGGGCTTTCCCCCATATTGTCCACGGAAGAAAGGTTAACCAGCATATCAAACCCGGCGGAATCCCGTAGCCAGCGGACAACATCCGCCACGGCTTGGCGCGCGACGGTCAGCGTAATATCTCCGCGGAATTCGTAGCGGTCCGTGATGATGTCTTTCCCAAAGCGGTTTTGGGCGTTGTCTGCGGCGGTTTTAATCTGTGATTCTAGAGAAAGCATGGAGAAAAAATGGTAAAAGTGAACGGAAGAAACGTTTGAAAAAACTTATTCAAGGGGCATTTCCGTATTGACCGGGACGGGAGCGTTGGCTTCGCGAGGTTCTTCCTTCTTGAAGAAAGTGCGTGCGGGCTGCTGGGTATCCAGCTTCTTGCGCAGGGTGAGCAGGGCTTCCAGAATAGCCTCCGGACGGGGCGGGCAACCGGAAATGTAAACGTCCACGGGAAGAATCTTGTCCACGCCCTGGAGTACGGAATAGGAGCGGAACATGCCGCCGGTGGAAGCGCACGCGCCCATGGCGATGCACCACTTGGGTTCCGGCATCTGGTCCCAGATGCGGCGGACGGCCAGGGCCATTTTATAAGTGACGGTGCCGGCTACAATCATCACGTCCGCCTGGCGGGGGGAAAAACGTGTCACTTCCGAGCCGAAGCGGGAAAGGTCATACCGGGAACAGGCCACGGCCATGAACTCAATGGCGCAGCAGGAAAGACCCATCGGCATGGGCCAGAGGGAATTTTTACGAATCCAGTTGATGGCGGCGTCCAGGGTGGTATAGACAAAATTGCCTTCCGCATTGGAGTCCAGTACTCCCGTTTCGTAAATATTCGGTTCGTTCTTGGTGACCATGATAACAGATGATTCTTGCTGAAGCCAGATTAGCGAGATGCCTTCAACTCTCAAGCCTTAATTTGGTTCAGCCATGATTTTCTGCGGCCTGTTCCGGCCCTGTTTTCCGGCATTCCGGGAGGGGGGATGAATAAACCCGCACAG
>ENA-UOJN01002483-UOJN01002483.1-human-gut-metagenome-genome-assembly--contig:-C125IIP-NODE-2483-length-11510-cov-11.989000_pt1 | contig 11510 bp, 12 predicted proteins | sample MGYA00242350_ERZ723897 | MGnify/ENA metagenome assembly ERZ723897 | reverse complement strand
GTGTGGAGTGGGGGAAAATCCGGCGATAACTTCAAAGGATTACCTATCACTATAATCGGAACGGCTCTTTTACTGCGCCCTTATCGGCTACATTTGGTACGAAGCCCCGGAGGAAGAAAAGAACTTCACGACGCTGCTTGAAATGATAAATGCCAGTGAAGCCCGCGAGGACGACCCGGAATTTCAATCCCCGGTAGACCAGATGTTTGAACGGCTGGAAGAAAAAGACCCGGAACATTTTGCGGTGCGCCAGTATCGTAAATTCCTGCTGTCGGCGGGCAAGACCCGCAGCTCCATCTTGATAAGCTGCGGAGCCAGATTAGCGCCTTTTGACATCAGGGAGGTGCGGGAGCTGATGGAGGACGACGAACTGGAACTTGATACCATCGGGGATAAAAAAACGGCCCTGTTCCTGATTATGTCGGACACGGACACGACCTTTAATTTCATTCTGGCAATGGTGCAAAGCCAGCTTATCAACCTTTTGTGCGACCGGGCCGACGACAAATACGGCGGGCGGCTGCCCGTCCATGTGCGGCTGATTCTGGACGAGTTCGCCAACATCGGCCAGATTCCAAACTTTGACAAGCTGATTGCCACCATACGAAGCCGGGAAATCTCGGCTTCTATTATTTTGCAGAGCCAGTCGCAGCTAAAGGCCATTTACAAGGACGCGGCGGAAATCATTTCCGACAACTGCGACTGTACGCTGTTCCTTAGTGGCCGGGGCAAGAACGCCAAGGAGATTGCGGAGGTGCTGGGCAAGGAAACCATTGACAGCTACAACCAGAGCGAGAACCGGGGCGCGCAGACCTCCCACGGACTGAACTACCAAAAACTCGGAAAGGAGCTGATGAGCCAAGACGAAATTGCAACGATGGACGGAGGCAAGTGTATTTTGCAGGTGCGCGGCGTGAGGCCATTTTTCAGTGAGAAATACGACATCACCCGCCACCCCCGCTATCAATACCTCTCGGACGCCGACAAAAAGAACACCTTTGATGTGGACAGCTACCTGTCGTCCCTGCGCCGGAAAAAGCGGCGCGTGATAACGGAGGACGAACCCTTTGACCTCTACGACATTGAGCTGTCGGATGAAGATTTTGCCGTAGAATAAAGCGGCCATAGAGAAAGGAGCGTGACCGATGGGACACTCGGACGAATGGACATTTGCGGATTATTTCAAGCAGGAGCAGGCTGTTTTCCGTGGCATGATCTCCGCTGCCGTTGCATTGCGGTGGATGATTGAACACGATTTTGAACTGCCTGACAACGCCGATTTGAAACAAATGGAGGCGGAAGTAAACCGTGAATTGTGTGAAGCATGGGGCGAAATTTTTTCGCTGGCTGTGCTGGAATGGCGGGACGGCCAGTAACTCCGGGCCGTCTGCGGATTGTGAGGCTGCCGCTATGAACGGCGGCTTTTTTGCACCCAAACACCATCACAATCTGAATTTATGGAGGTAAATTTATGGAATTTTTCAATAGTGCAGTTGATACTTTGCAGACCATCGTTGTGGGCCTCGGCGGCGCGCTTTGCGTATGGGGCGGCGTCAATCTTTTGGAGGGATACGGGGCGGACAACCCGGCGAGCAAGAGCCAGGGAATCAAGCAGCTTGTCGCCGGAGGTGGTGTTGCCCTGATCGGCATGACACTTGTTCCTCTGCTGTCCGGGCTGCTGGGATAACCCCATGTGTGTTAGAAAACCCTCCGCGCCCTCTCTGATCTGGGAGGGCGCGGGAAAGGAGGTGTCCCCACATGATCGGTGATTTAATCGGGGAATGGATCAAAGGAATCCTGATCGACGGTATCATGGGCAACCTGTCCGGCCTGTTTAACACAGTCAATACCAAAGTCGGGGAAATCGCGTCGGATGTGGGCAGTACCCCGCAGGACTGGAACGGCGGCATTTTCTCCATGCTGCAAAACCTGTCCGAAACGGCTATCGTCCCCATTGCGGCGGCCATTCTCGCCCTCGTGATGTGCTATGAGCTGATTGACATGATTGTGGAAAAGAACAATATGCACGACTTCGACAGCTCCATGTTCTTCCGCTGGATTTTCAAAAGCGCCTTTGCCATCCTCATTGTGACGAACACATGGAATATCGTCATGGGCGTATTTGACGCCACCCAACAGGTCGTCAACCAGAGCGCCGGGGTGATTATCGGAGATACCAGCATTGATTTTGACACGCTGCTCCCCGATCTGGAAAGCCGCCTTGAGGTAATGGACATCGGGCCGCTGCTGGGCCTGTGGTTCCAGACCCTTGTTGTGGGGCTGACGATGAACATTCTTTCCATCTGCATTTTCCTCGTGACCTATGGAAGAATGATTGAAATTTACGCCGTGACCGCATTGGGGCCGATCCCCCTTGCCACACTGGGCAATACAGAGTGGCGCGGCATGGGCCAGAACTACTTGAAATCCCTGCTTGCGCTGGGCTTCCAAGCCTTTTTAATTATGGTGGTTGTCGGGATTTATGCGGTGCTGATCCAGCAGATCGGAACCGCCGACGACATATCCGGCGTGATCTGGGGCTGTATGGGCTATACCGTTTTGCTTTGCTTCTGTCTGCTCAAGACCGGCAGCATATCGAAAGCCGTATTTACCGCACATTGACAGACAGGAGGAATACCAACCATCGAAGAAACACAAAAGAAAACCTACAACATCCTTTACGCCGACCCGCCGTGGAGATATGAGTGCAAACGGACAGGGGCGGCGGAACATCACTATCCCACCATGAGCATTGACGAGCTGTGCGCCCTACCGGTGGAAACGCTGGCGGAAAAAGACTGCCTCTTGTTTTTGTGGGCAACTTTCCCCCAGCTCCCGGAGGCGCTGCGTCTGATTAAGGCATGGGGCTTTTCCTTTAAGACCGTGGCCTTTGTCTGGCTGAAATTGAACCGCAAAAGCCCCACATGGTTTTACGGGCTGGGCTATTGGACGAGAGGAAACGCGGAAATCTGCCTGCTTGCCAAGCGGGGCCATCCCAAGCGTTACTCCAAAAGCGTCCATCAGTTTATCATTTCCCCGGTGGAGGAACACAGCAAGAAACCAGACATTACCCGCGAGAAAATCATAGAGCTTGCGGGCGACCTGCCCCGCGCAGAACTGTTTGCCAGACAGAAAATCCCCGGCTGGGATGCGTGGGGCAACGAAGTGGACAGCGATTTTTCCCTGTCCGTACCAGAAACGAGGTGACTTTTTATGGCTTATGTAACTGTCCCCAAGGATTTAACCAAGGTCAAATCCAAGGTAGTATTCGGGCTGACGAAACGCCAGCTCATTTGTTTTGGCGGTGCGCTGCTTGTTGGCGTCCCGCTTTTCTTTTTGATCCGGGGCCGCGTCCCGACCAGCGCGGCGGCGCTCATTATGGTGTTTGCCATGCTGCCGGGCTTTCTGCTGGCGCTTTACGAAAAACACGGCCAGCCCCTTGAAGTGGTGGTGCGCCAGATCGTAGAGTGCTGCTTCATCCAGCCCAAGGAACGGCCCTACCAGACCAACAACGCTTATACCGCCCTTGTGCGGCAATCCCAAATGGAAAAGGAGGTCAACGCCATTGTCCAAAAAGCAAAAGAACGAAACGAGCGCAAAAGCGCCGGTCAAGCTCACCCGCGCCGAAAAGAAAGAGATTCAGGCCGTCATCCGAAAGTATAAGGGCGACGGCAAGCCCCATTCGGCGCAGGTCAGTATTCCCTATGAGGCCATGTATCAGGACGGCGTGTGCCGGGTGACGCCCCGCACCTTTTCCAAGTGCATTGAGTTTACGGACATCAGCTACCAACTGGCGCAGGCGGACACCAAGACCGCCATCTTTGAAAACCTGTGCGACCTCTACAACTATCTGGACGCCTCCATTCATGTGCAGTTTTCCTTTATCAACCGCAAGATCGACCCCAAGCAGTACGCCAAGAGCTTTGAAATCCGGGCGCAGGGGGACGACTTCGACGACATCCGCAGCGAGTATTCCGACATTTTGCAAGACCAGCTTGTGAACGGGAACAACGGACTGATGAAGCGGAAATTTATGACCTATACCATCGAGGCGGACAGCCTGAAAATGGCCCGCGCCAGACTGCGCCGGATCGAAACCGACCTTTTGGGCTATTTCAAGAGCATGGGGGCCTCCGCGTGGGGACTGGACGCCAAGGAACGGCTGGAAGTCATGCACAGCATTTTCCACCCGGACGGGGAACCGTTCTCCTTTGACTGGAAGTGGCTTGCCCCGTCGGGGCTTTCTACCAAGGACTTTATCGCCCCGTCCTCGTTCCGCTTCGGCAATGCCCGGATGTTCGGGCTGGGCGGCAAATACGGGGCGGTGAGCTTTCTGCAAATCCTCTCCCCGGAACTGTCGGATGAAATGCTGGCCGACTTTCTCAACACGGAAAACGGCATTGTGGTGAACCTCCATGTGCAGGCCATCGACCAGAGCGACGCCATTAAGACGGTCAAGCGCAAGATCACCGACCTTGACGCCATGAAGATTCAGGAACAGAAACGGGCTGTCCGCAGCGGCTACGACATGGATATACTTCCCAGCGACCTTGCCACCTACGGGCAGGACGCCAAGGAGTTGCTAAAGACCTTGCAGAGCCGGAATGAACGGATGTTCCAGCTTACCTTTTTGGTGCTGAACACCGCAGACACCCGGCAAAAGCTGGAAAACGATGTGTTCTGGGCTGCCGGTATTGCACAGAAATACAACTGTTCCCTTGTGCGGCTGGACTACCAACAGGAACAGGGGCTTATGAGCAGCCTGCCGCTGGGGGCCAGCCACATCCAGATTGAACGCTCCCTGACGACTTCCAGCGTGGCCGTGTTCGTCCCTTTTGTAACGCAGGAGCTTTTTCAGGGCGGCGACGCCATGTATTACGGGATCAACGCCAAGACCGGCAACATGATTATGCTCGACCGCAAACGAGCGAGGTGTCCCAACGGGCTAAAGCTGGGGACGCCGGGAAGCGGCAAAAGTATGAGCTGTAAATCAGAAATTTTGAGCGTGTTCCTCTGCACCCCGGACGATGTGTATATCTGTGATCCAGAGGCCGAGTATTACCCCCTTGTGAAGCGGCTGCATGGGCAGGTGGTGAAGCTGTCGCCTACCAGCAAAAACTATGTGAACCCGCTGGACATCAACCTGAATTACAGCGAGGACGAAAACCCGCTGGCCTTGAAAAGTGATTTCGTGCTGTCGTTCTGTGAGCTTGTCATGGGCGGCAAGAACGGGCTGGAAGCCATCGAAAAGACGGTCATTGACCGTGCCGTGCAGGTGATCTACCGGCCCTATCTGGCAGACCCCCGCCCGGAGAATATGCCCATCCTGTCCGACCTGCATCAAGCCCTGTTAGACCAGCATATCCCGGAGGCTGACCGTGTGGCGCAGGCCCTTGACCTGTATGTAAACGGCAGCCTGAACGTCTTTAACCACCGCACCAATGTCAACATCGAAAACCGCATTGTGGCCTTTGATATTAAAGAGCTGGGAAAACAATTAAAGAAGCTCGGTATGCTCATTGTCCAAGACCAGATTTGGGGCCGTGTGACCCAAAACCGCAGCCAAGGCAAGGCGACGTGGTACTTCTGCGACGAGTTCCATTTGCTTTTGCGGGAGGAACAGACGGCAGCTTTCTCCTGCGAGATTTGGAAGCGATTCAGAAAATGGGGAGGCATCCCGACCGGGGCGACGCAGAACGTCAAAGACCTGCTTTCTTCCCCGGAGATCGAAAACATTCTGGAAAACAGCGACTTCATTTGCCTGCTCAATCAGGCGTCCGGCGACCGGCGCATCCTTGCGGAACGATTGAACATTTCCCCGCAGCAGTTACGGTATGTGGACAATTCCGAACCTGGCGAGGGGCTTTTGATCTATGAAAATGTGATCCTGCCGTTCCGCAACCCCATCCCGCAGCGCAGCCAGCTCTACAAGATTATGACGACCCGGTTAGGCGAGGGCGAAACGGTATGACAGACAAGGAGGTGACGCCCTATGAAGCCATTGAAGCCCCGTGATAAGGTGACGCAGCACATGACCCGCGACGGCCTGACGCTGGATAACCAGACCACCGGCGAGAGCATCAGCATTTCCAGCCGGGAGGCCGAACAGGACTATTCCGCAGCCGAGCCGGGCGGCACCGCTGAAAAGGTGCTGGAACGTGCCGGGGACATCCGGGAGCGCAGCAAGGCGAAGCGGGCCGCCAAGGATGGCGCGAATACGGCGGCGCAGGCCACCGGCCCCGCGTCCCGCCTACAATTCACCGCCGAGGAACGGGCCGATCCCGCCCTTTCCAAGTATGTCCACAAGGCGGAAAAGCGGGCGGATAAACTGGACGCAGCCAAAGAAGCCCTGCCGAAAAAGCGCGTCGTCACCAAGGAAACCGTCTATGACGAGGCCAAGGGCAAGGCCAAAACCAAGCTGCACTTTGACAAGGTGGAGAAACCAGCCCCCAAACTCAAACCCAACCCGGCCAGCCGTCCGATGGAGGAAGCGGGCCTGTACTTGCATGGAAAAATCCATGAGGTTGAGCATGAGAATGTGGGCGTCGAGGGCGGCCATAAGGGAGAAGAACTTGCCGAGCGCCAAGCGGGAAAAGCCATTCGCAGCGGCATCCGGCGTCATAAGCTCAAACCCTACCGGGCCGCAGCCAAGGCCGAGAAAAAGGCTGTTGCCGCCAATGCGGAGTACATCTACCAGAAATCCTTGCGGGATAACCCGGAAATGGCGCAGGCGGTGAAAAACCCGGTGGCCCGGTTCTGGCAGAAACAGAAAATCAAACGGGACTATGCCAAGGCAGCACGGGCGGCGGGCCAGACGGCACAGGGCGCAGCCAGCGCCACCAAAACCACCGCCGCAGCCGCCAAGAAAGCCGCCGAGAAAAGCAAACAGGCCGCGTCCTTTGTGGCCCGGCACTGGAAAGGTGTGCTGCTGATCGGCGGCGTGGGCCTTATGCTCATGCTGATTATGGGCGGCCTGCAATCCTGTACGGCCATGTTCGGCAGCGCCGGAACTGGCGTGGCAGCCACGTCCTATCTGTCCGAGGACAGCGATATGCTGGGGGCCGAAGCCGCCTATGCGGACATGGAGGCCGATTTGCAGTATGAGCTTGACAACTACGAAAGCCTGCACCCCGGCTATGACGAATACCGTTTCGATCTGGACGAGATCGGCCACGACCCCTATGTGCTGACTTCCATCCTGTCGGCGCTGCATGATGGCGTCTATACGCTGGGCGACGTGCAAGGCGACCTTGCCATGCTCTTTGAGAAGCAATACACCCTGACACAGACCATTGAAACCGAAACCCGATACCGCACCGAAACCCGGACGGACAGCGAGGGCAACCCCTACACCGTGCAAGTTCCCTACACCTACTACATCTGCAACGTGAAGCTGGAAAACTTCGATATGTCCCACCTGCCTGTCTACATCATGGGCGAGGATCAAATGAGCCTGTATGCGGTGTATATGTCCACGCTGGGCAACCGGCCAGACCTGTTTCCCACAGGTACCTATCCCAACGATTCCACCGTCAAGGAGCCGACCTATTACGACATTCCCCCGGAGGCTTTGGAGGATGCCACCTTTGCCGCAATGATGGCCGAGGCGGAAAAGTATGTGGGTTATCCATATGTGTGGGGCGGCAGCTCTCCCAGCACCAGCTTTGATTGCAGCGGCTTTGTGAGCTGGGTAATCAATCACAGCGGATGGGACGTGGGACGGCTGGGCGCACAGGGCCTTTGCAATATCTGTACCCCTGTTTTCCCGGAGCAGGCCAAGCCCGGCGACCTTGTATTTTTTGTCGGCACCTACGACACCCCCGGCGTTTCCCATGTCGGCATTTATGTGGGCAATTCCGTGATGTTGCACTGTGGCGACCCTATTTCTTACACCAACCTCAATTCGAGTTATTGGCAGCAGCATTTCTATTGTTACGGGCGTCTGCCTTGACGCCAGAAAGGCGTTTTGACGATGGCAAACAAACTTGACCGTATCGAAAAAGACATTGAGAAAACCAAGGCCAAGATCGCGGAGCTGCAAAAGCAGCTTCGGGAGCTGGAAGCGGCAAAGACCGAACAGGAGAATTTGCAGATCATCCAGCTTGTGCGCGGCCTGAACATGAAGCCGGAGGAATTTGCGGCGTTCCTGCGTGGCGGCGCTTTGCAGACCGCCCCGGCCCCGCAGCCGGATTTTGAACAGGAGGACAATGCCGATGAAGAATAAGATCATTCGCACGTTTACCGTGACGCTGGCCGCCGTGCTTTGCCTGACGGCCTTTTCCACCACCGCGTTTGCCGGTGGTACTGACCCCAACCCGGAGCCTTTGCCGGAAACCACCGAGGCCCCGCAGGAGGAAGAACCCACCACCGGCGGCATGGAGCCGGAGGGCGTACCTGTCACCCCGGAGGGCAACGCAACACTGGTGGATGATTTCTACGGAGATAAGCAGCTTATCACCGTTACCACCAAGGCGGGCAACTACTTTTATATCTTGATCGACCGCGCCAACGAGGACAAGGAAACCGCCGTTCACTTCCTCAACCAAGTAGACGACGCCGACCTGCAAGCACTGTTGGAGGACGGCAAAACCGCCCCGGAAACCTGTACCTGTACGACCAAGTGCGCGGCGGGAGCCGTCAACACGAATTGCCCGGTATGTAAAACCAATATGACCGAGTGTACCGGCCCGGAGCCGGAACCGCAGGAGCCGGAGGAAACCGAGCAGCCGCAGGAAGATGAAGCGAAAAGCACCGGCATGGGCGGTCTTGTGGTGTTCCTTGTAGTGGCCCTGATCGGCGGCGGCGCGGCCCTTTACTTCTTCAAGTTTAAGAAGCCCAAGGCCGACACCAAGGGCGGCGACGAGCTGGACGAATACGATTTTGGCGAGGACGAGGACGACGAGGACGAACCGGCCCCGGAGGACGAGGAACCCGCGCAGGATAAGGAGGAATAAGGAATGAGTATTCAGTTGGTAATTGCAGAGAAACCGAGCGTCGCCCGCAGCATTGCGGGCGTGATCGGTGCGGATCAGAAAAAGGACGGCTACATGGAGGGAAACGGCTATCTAGTGAGCTGGTGTATCGGCCACCTTGTTTCCCTTGCCGACGCCGCAGCCTATGACGAGCGTTTCAAGAAATGGCGCTATGACGACCTGCCGATTTTGCCGCAGGAATGGCAGTACATCATCCCCGCCGAGAAGAAAGGCCAGTTTGCCGTGCTGCGCTCTCTGATGGAGCGTCCTGACGTGACGGGGCTTGTGTGCGCCACCGACGCCGGGCGCGAGGGCGAATTGATTTTCCGTTTCGTCTATCAGATGGCGGGCTGCAAAAAGCCGTTCAAGCGCCTTTGGATTTCCAGCATGGAGGACGCCGCGATCCGCGAGGGCTTTGCCCACCTGAAACCGGGGGCCGACTACGACGACCTGTATCAATCGGCCCTGTGCCGGGCGCAGGCCGATTGGCTGGTGGGGATCAACGCCACCCGGCTTTTCTCCATCCTCTATCACAAGACCCTGACCGTGGGCCGTGTCCAGACGCCTACCCTCAATATGCTGGTTGACCGGGAGGCCAAGATCAGCAATTTCAAGAAAGAGAAATACCACATTGTCCATATCGCGGCGGGCGGCATGGAGGCGGCCAGTGACCGCTTTATGAACCCCGACGACGCCGACGCCACCAAGACGGCCTGTGCAGGAGCGCAGGCCGTTTGTGTATCGGTGAAGCGTGAGAAAAAGGCGGAGCAGCCGCCCCGCCTTTACGATCTCACCACCTTGCAGCGGGAGGCCAACCGCCTGTTTGGATTTACCGCCAAGCAGACCCTTGACTATGCCCAACAGCTCTATGAAAAGAAGCTGCTGACTTATCCCCGCACCGACAGCCAGTACCTTACCGACGATATGCAGCCCACAGCGGAAAGCATTGTGTCCGGCCTGTGGCCGCTGCTTTCCTTTGCGGCAGGGCTGGACATTGCCCCGCAGTTTGGCCGGGTGCTGAACAGCAAAAAGGTGTCCGATCACCACGCCATTATCCCCACGATGGAGTTTGTGCAGAAAGGCTTTGACGGGCTGACCGAGGGCGAAAAGAAACTGCTGTCCCTTGTGTGCTGCAAGCTGCTGTGTGCTGTGGCCGCGCCCCATGTGTATGAGGCTGTCACCGCCACATTCACCTGCGCCGGGAACGAGTTCACCGCCAAGGGCAAAACCATTCTCACCCCCGGCTGGAAAGAGATTGAGCGCCGCTTCAAGGCGTCGTTCAAGACCGACGCCGACGAGGACGCGCCGGAGCTGGCAAGGGAGCTGCCGGAGATCACCGAGGGCCAGACCTTTGACCCGGTGGAGGCCAGTATCACCGAGCATTTCACTACGCCGCCCAAGCCCTATACCGAAGATACGCTGCTGTCTGCTATGGAACGTGCCGGGGCCGAGGATATGCCGGAGGACGCCGAGCGCCAAGGTTTGGGAACCCCGGCAACCCGCGCTTCCATTCTGGAAAAGCTGGTGCAGATGGGCTTTGTGGAACGCAAAGGCAAGCAGCTACTTCCCACCAAGGACGGCCACAACCTTGTGTGTGTCCTGCCGGAAGTGCTGACTTCTCCCCAGCTCACGGCGGAATGGGAAACCAAGCTGTCGGCCATTGCCAAGGGCGAGGCCGACCCGGAGGGCTTCATGGTGGGCATTGCGGAAATGACCCGGAGCCTGATTTCCCGATATTCGCAGATCAGCGAGGACGCGCAGAAGTTGTTTCAAACCGAGCGTGTGGTTATCGGCAAGTGTCCCCGCTGCGGCGAAGCCGTCTACGAGGGCAAGAAAAACTATTACTGCGGAAACCGGGCCTGCCAGTTTGTCATGTGGAAGAATGACCGATTTTTTGAGGAACGGGGCAAGACGTTCACCCCGAAGATCGCCGCCGCGCTGCTCAAAGACGGAAAGGCAAAGGTAAAGGGCCTGCGCTCCATGAAAACCGGGAAAACCTACGACGGGACGGTGCTTTTGGCCGATACCGGCGGGAAGTACGTTAACTACCGCGTGGAGAAAAGAAGCTGACGGAGTAACGTAGCAAGCATAGGAAGTGTAGCCACACTTCCGATAAATCCCTGACCCGGCCACCTGCCGGGCCGGGGATTTTGCTTGTTGGGGAAAGCCCCAAACCCCTGTTTTTCTCTCCGCGTTCACAATTATCATGTTTCAAAAAACTGTTTTCACTGGTATAATCAAAGAAATAGCTGATTGTGCGTTAAAAAATGATAGCGCAATGGTTCGTTGCGGCGGTTCCTGCTTGCGTTGGTAGAAATAGAACGCCTTATTTGCTATGATTTTCTAAAAACAATAGCAGGAGGAAACTTCATTATGACCCTCGGAGAGAAAATACAAAAACTAAGAAAGCAGCGCGGACTTTCCCAAGAGGCGCTTGCCGAAAAGGTAACGGTTACACGGCAGACGATTTCAAAATGGGAATTGGGAGTTTCCCATAGTTAAAGATACCACACCAAATATGATGAACCCACGCTTATA
>ENA-UOJN01002481-UOJN01002481.1-human-gut-metagenome-genome-assembly--contig:-C125IIP-NODE-2481-length-11513-cov-7.577762_pt1 | contig 11513 bp, 8 predicted proteins | sample MGYA00242350_ERZ723897 | MGnify/ENA metagenome assembly ERZ723897 | reverse complement strand
AAGCGTTTATCTCCTCATTGGGTGCGCTCGGTGGGATTCGCACCCACACGGGTCTCCCCGCCACCCCCTCAAGATGGTGCCTCTGCCGTTCCGCCACAACCGCATTGTGGTTAAAAATTACCGTTATAGACAAAAATGGTGCGGTAGAGAGGATTTGAACCTCCACGGGGTTGCCCCCACTAGCTCCTGAGGCTAGCGCGTCTGCCGTTCCGCCACTACCGCATTACAATTGCCTAAATCAGCAACAGTGATATAATAGCACACTATTACAACTCCGTCAATACTTTTTTAACCTGTTTTTATATAATTTGTAATACTCATCCCGATCATACAAAACTTTCCTCACATATTCACGTGTATCACTGTATGGAATATCCTCGATTCTATTAAAATCGTAACCCCAATTATTTTCCTGCATCCACGCTTTTGTATTGCCACGACCGGCATTATAAGCAATCATCATCAAGACCCAGTTCCGCTGAAATTCATATTCCAGTTCTCCAAGATACCAACATCCTAAACGGATATTAGCGTCTGTACGATATAAATCCTGTGGGTCAAAATTTTTGATTCCCATCTGTTCGGCGATCCATGCCCCGGTATCCGGCATAATCTGCATTAGTCCGATTGCTCCAACCTTAGATACAGCCTTACGATCAAAATTACTTTCATTTTTTATGACTGCCGCCACTAAAAAAGGATCAATCTTGTTTTTTCCGCTGTATTCCAAAATCTCGCCTTGATAAGGCCACATATAAACAAACCGCATTTGTACTTCGTCAGACGTCCAAATTTTCCAGCCCAACAACGAAACTGCACACAGCAAAATCAGTACAAACCAAATTTTGCGGCTGTTGTTTTTCTTTTTTCGACGTCTGGCCAAACTCAATCCTCCATCTGTAATACTTTTTCCCATTCTTTTTTTACTGTCAGCTCAGTTTGTTTCAGGCTGCCACTGTTATCAATGATCAAATCCGCATACTGACACTTTGCAGCCAAAGTCATTTGTGCCGCAATACGAACCTCTACTTCCTGCTGCGACATTCCGCTGCGTGCCATAGCACGCTCAACCTGAGTCTGTTCGTCAACTGCAACCAGCCACACTAAATCAACTTCTTTATACCAGCCGCATTCGATCAACAGCGGCACGTCAAGCACCGCTGCTGAGAAATTCTGCCGCCTGCACTGTTCTAAAAATTTTTTTGCTTCACTGCGCACATAAGTATGAACTATGCTTTCCAACTGCCCCAACGCTGCTTTATTTTCAAAAACCAGCTGTGCAATCTTCTGCCGGTCCAACTCCCCGTCAATTGTCAGGTAATCTCTGCCAAAAACATCTATAACCTGTTGCAGCCCCTGTGATCCACGCGCAACTGCCTGTCGGCTTGCAATATCCGCATCAAAAATATGAGCTCCCAGTTTCTGTAAAATCGAAGCGACAGTACTTTTTCCAGAAGCAATACCACCTGTTAACCCAATAATTTTCATAACTTCACTCAGTGCTGGCATTTGGCACAGTAAGTAGTGCCTCTGCCGCCAACCTTTGTCGTGGCTAAAGGCTCACCGCAGGTTTTACACGGTTCGCCGCCACGTCCATAAACAAGCAGATGATTTTGATTGTCACCTTTATTACCTTCGCCATCCTTATAATCACGAAAAGTGGTTCCTCGATTGGCAATTCCCTGTGCAATCACTTTGTTCGCCGCTTCATGCACAGCTTCTATTTCCGCACGCGTCAAAGTATTAGCTATACGTGTAGGCAAAATTCCAGCTAAAGCCAAGCACTCATCAGCATAAATATTTCCCAGTCCGGCAATAACCGTTTGATCAAGAATCAACGTTTTGATGGGCTTGCGGCTTTTAGCAGCTATCGGAGCCAGATATTCAGGATTAAACCCTACTGTCAGCGGTTCAGGCCCCAAGGTTTCATAACCTGCAATGTAACAATCATCATCCGTAACTAAATACAGTGTTCCAAAAGTTCTTATATCACAGAACCACATAGTAACACCGTCAGTCAATTCAAATTTTATCTTGGCATAAGGCGGTGCTTCTAAATCACTAGCCTGTGCCACCAAAGACCCGGTCATACGTAAATGCACGATAAGTTTTTGATTGACACCTGTTTTCAGCACCAGATACTTTCCGCGACGGCCAACGTCTTCAATCGTACGACCGGTCAGATTTTTGATAAATTGCTCAGACGATGGATGTTTGACCAGCCTATCCAAATATACTTCAACTTTAGTAATAGTTTTTCCCTTAATATGCGGCAGCAAAGTCTTTCTGACCTGCTCCACTTCTGGCAACTCCGGCATGGATATCCCTCCTATTTGGTCTGTGCCCAGTTTTTCCCCCAGGCAACATCGGCAGTTAGCGGCACACTAAGAGAAGCAGCGCTTTCCATTGCTTTTTTTACAAGCTGTGCCACCAGCTCTTTTTCCGTTTCCATAACTTCTAATACTAATTCATCATGTACCTGCAGCAAAATGCGGCTCTTGACTTTAGCATCAGAAAGCGCCTGTTCAACTTTAAGCATCGCTATTTTGATTATATCCGCCGCAGTCCCCTGAATTGGCGTATTGATGGCAGTGCGCTCAGCAAAACTGCGTAAGTTAAAATTACTGTGCCTGATATCAGGCAGATAACGGCGACGTCCAAACATTGTAGCTACATAACCCTGTTCCCGAGCATGATTGACCGTATCATCCATATATTTCTTTACCCCTGTATAGCGGGCAAAATAATTTTTTATATACTCGGCTGCTTCACCGCGGCTGATATCCAGCTGTTTAGCCAGTCCAAAATCACTTATACCATAAACAATGCCAAAATTAACTGCTTTCGCACGGGTACGCATCATTGAATCGACCTGTTCCAACGGCACCCCAAACACCTCTGCCGCTGTACGTGCGTGTACATCCTGACCATTCAGGAAAGATTCCAAAAGCAGCTTATCCTGTGCCATATGTGCAAGTACACGCAGTTCTACCTGAGAATAATCGCAAGACATCAACCAGTCATAACCAGTCCCCGGTATAAATATTTCACGGATTCTTTTACCGATCTCAGTTCGTACAGGAATATTCTGCAAATTCGGGTCAGTACTTGATAACCTTCCTGTTGCCGTTACCGTCTGTTGAAAATGCGTATGAATTCTCCCTGTCGCAGGATTGATCAGTGGGCGCAGCCCTTCCAGATATGTTGAATGCAGTTTTGTCAGCTTGCGATGTTCCAGGATCGTCGTAATCAGAGGATGCGAACCTTCCAGTTGTTCCAAAACAGAAACATCTGTCGAATAACCGGTCTTTGTCTTTTTTATAATAGGAAGCCCCAACTTTTCGAACAGCAGTACACCTAATTGTTTAGGAGATTTCAGGTTAAATTTTTCACCGGCCTGTTCTTCTGCCAAAATCTCTAAAGCAGTTATCTGTACTGCCATTTCTTTTGTAATACTCTCTAGCAGCTTCACATCAGGCTTAATTCCAGCTAATTCCATTTTTGCCAGCAAATAGGCCAGCGGCAGTTCCATTTCCGTATATAGTTTATACAATTCATAATCCCGCAGTTTTTGTTCAATAAGCGGAAGTAACGCCTGCAAATCAGTGGCATTCCCACCGTTATTTGCAGCCAGATAACGTTCTGCAACTGCCTTCAAACTATAGGAGCTGCGACCTGGTTCAATCAAATAAGCAGCTATACCTATATCATCAACTATACCGTCGGCTTTTTTATTCAGGCACATACAAGCCTTATAAATCTCTTTGCTGTCGCATGTAACTTTCAATTGTTTGTAATCAGACAGCCATTCATAAAAAAAATTCCAGGCCCCGCTGCCTTCCTGCAATTTATAAATTTTTCCATCATTAAAAATTTCCACTGCAGTAAAATGGATTTTAGGTAACTCGCCGCCGCAAACAGCAGTAAATGCAACCTTTTCCTGCTTTTGCTGCAATAACGCAAAGAATTCTTTGCCCTGTTCTGCTGTTTCTAAAAGCGCAATTTCTATATTGGCGTTTTCCTGACCGATACTTTCTCCAAAAAGATCAAAGGTACCGTCACTGCCGCCCAAAATAGTCTGGAATCTCTCATACAAATTTCGGAACTCCAATTCCTGCATTAAAGGCCTTGCCTCATCCGACATAGCTTTCAGTTCATATTTATCAAGATCAAGATCGACTGGAACTTCTGTAAAAATGGTTGCCAGCTTTTTTGAAAGCAGCGCAGCATCCTTATTATTTTCTAATTTCTCTTTTAAACTTTTTCCGCTGATTTGCGCAATATTTTCTAAAACCTTCTCTACTGTTCCATATTCACAAATCAACTTCAAAGCAGTTTTAGGGCCTACACCGGGAACGCCAGGAATATTATCTGAACTGTCACCCATCAGTCCTTTTAAATCAATCAGCTGTTTTGGCGACAACCCTTCATAATCAGCGGCAAATGCTGCAACATCATACGCCTTGATATCAGAAATCCCTCGCTTGGTAAAATAAACCTTTACCCTGTCATCCAAAAGCTGCAATTCATCTTTGTCGCCGGTTACGATAATAATTTCTGCGTTCTGCGGCGCATGTACGGCAAAAGTACCGATAATATCATCAGCCTCGTAACCATCAGTTTCAAGAACAGTGATGTTCATAGCTTCCAGCAAACGCCGGGCCAGTGGAAATTGTTCGCTCAGTTCACTGGGCGTAGGTTTACGCTGCCCCTTATAATCTGCAAACATTTCCGTTCGGAAAGTTTTACGTGATTTATCAAATGCAACTGCCAGCCATTTAGGTTTTATATCACCCAAAAGCTTCACCAGCATATTACAAAAGCCATATACTGCGCCAGTATGAACTCCCTGCTTGGTCATCAACGGTGGCAAAGCAAAAAATGCCCTGTGTATCAAACTGCTGCCATCAATAACTAAAAATTTATCAGCCATTTCTTCACCACTTTCCTTAACGCTCAAATTATCCTGTTCATATTTAAATATTATACCACAAGGGTAGTGTTCTCACTAGACTCGAAAATATGTGAAACTACTGTAAAATACCCTTGCCGGAAAATAATAAAACAGCTTTCGCTGTAAGCAAAAGCTGCCTGCCGTCATTTCATTAATTTAGGATAATCACGCTGTAATTCTGTAATATGATAAATATATACAGTATTTTCAACCTTGCGGTAAATACAGGCATACTTATCTATCATCAGCATCAAATATTTTTTCTCATTCAAACTGCTCAAGGGTGTTTTGTTCCCCAGCATTGCAAAATCCTGTAGTTCCTTTAGTTTACTAACAATACTACATGTCACAGCACTTGCTTCAAGTCTCTTACCCTGTCTGCTGTAGACAAACCCAATTTCCAAAAGATCGTGCCATGCCTGCGGTAATATCTTCAATCCTGTACGTATTGCATAATCAGTCAATAAATTTCGCCTTCAATCTGGCGATAGCGTCGTCTCCGTCAAAAAGCTCTTCGGCACTTTTTTGTCTGTCTAAATCTGCCTGCATAACAGTATGATAGAACTTAAACTTTTCTTCACGCTGTTCAAAAGTTTTGATGCTCATCACAACCAAATCACCTTTACCATACTTCGTTAAATATACAATTTCGCCGCTTTGATGCGCATATTCAGAAATCAAATTATAATCATTCCGCATAATTGTAGCTGGTCTGATAATCATTGCAAGGCCCCTTCCCAAACAGTATTAAACTATACGCCCTTTTAAAGTAATAAGCAAGTCTTTTTATAAAACAAAAAAAATATATGCAAGGTTTCTGCAAAAAAGCTAAGAAATCTTGCATATATGTAACATTTATTTTCTAGTTCTTTTCGCCGCTTTCAGTTTCATAAGGCCAGCTGCTCATGCTTCCTTCCAGGCTTTGGACATTTTTATAACCTAAGGCCCGCAGCATAGTTTCAGCTTCATAACCACGCAGATTGATCTGACAGGAACAAACAAGTTTAGCGTCTTTATCAGCCAGCACATTCTCGGCTTCACTGCGCACCTTGCCCAAAGGTAAATTGATGATATTAGCACAGCCAGCGATACGGTTACTTTTATATTCTCCCGGAGTGCGCACATCTACCAAAGTATATTCACCGCTTTTACGCAATTCTTTAAAATCTTTCGGATTAATACTGCGCAGGCGTCCTTCTATTTTATTCATCAAAACATTGGCGGCTGTCGCAATATTATCTATTGGCCCGTTAAAAGGCGGCGCATATGCGAAATCAATATTGCTCAAATCTTCTAATGTCGCTCCGAAGCTCATGGCAGCAGCCAAAGCATCTACACGTTTATCAACGCCGCCGGTTCCTACAACCTGAGCCCCTATAACCTTCTGAGTCTTAATTTCCGCCAGCAGCTTCAGGACCAAACGCTGCGCGCCGGGCATATAACCTAATCTGTCAAATCCAGGTACGACCACAGACTCAAACTCAATCCCTGCGGCTTTGGCCGTTTTTTCGTTCAAACCCGTACTTCCGGCTTGCCAGTTCAATATCTGACAGATCCCTGTTCCTAAAACACCGGGATATTTTATCATGTCACCACAAATATTGTCCGCAATAACACGTCCATGTTTATTCGCAGTGGAACCCATTGGTGCAAATATTCTTTTCTTGCTGATAAGATTCATATTTTCTGCACAGTCACCGCCGGCATAAATATCAGGATCACTGGTCTGCAAATATTCATTAACAGCAATCGCCCCGCTTGTACCTAGCTCCAGTCCGGCAGCACTTGCCAACTCTGTATTCGGGCGTACACCTACCGCCACAATAACCAACTGAGCCGGAATCGTACGTTTATCAGTCTTTACTGCTGTAACTCGTCCATTTTCGCCTTCAAAACCCAGCGTCTTTTCTTCCAGATATAACCTGATACCGGCTTTTTCTAATGGTTTCTTAACTAAATCAGCCATTTCCAGATCCAGCATCTGCGGCAGGATACGATCCTGCATCTCTACAATATTTACAGTCAGCCCCTGCTTATGAAAAGCCTCCGCCAGTTCCATGCCTATCAAGCCCGCCCCAACGATAACGACATCGGTGACTTTATAGGCTTCCATCTCTTCCTTAACCTTTAGTGTCTCCCAGGGGAACCAGAAATTATGTATCCCTCCCAGTTCAGCTCCAGGTAAAGACAGCTTTACAGGCGTAGCCCCAGTCCCTAACACTAATACGTCGTATGACATTTCCTGTATTGCCCCAGTTTCTTTATCCATTACGGTTACCGTTTTATTCGCGCGGTCTATTTTTTGAGCTTCATGCCCGGTAACAACATCAAAGCCTTTAACATTTTTAAAAAATTCCGCATCACGTGCAAACCCCTGCGGTGTATGAGTAAAACTGGAAAAATCCTTTACATCTCCGCCAATGTAATAAGGAAAACCGCAGGCTCCATAACTTACCTGCTGTCCACGTTCCACTACTGTGATTTCTGCGTCCTTATCTCTGCGGCGCAGGCGTGAAGCTGTTTTCATTCCAGCAGCAACACCGCCAATAATCACTACCTTTTTAGCCATTCTGATCGCTCCTTCCAATAAAAAAATTCCTTATATACTCATTATATACGTAAACAAGGCTGTGTTCAACGAACACAGCCTTGTTTTACAGAAATCTTTACTTTTTTAATACTTCGGAAACCTGCTCAATATCAATTACACCATTCTTCAGGACTACTCTTACAGTTTCACCGCTCTTGATCTCTCCGCTGACAATTTTTCTTCCCAGCAGATTTTCAACAGTATGTACGATCAAGCGTTTTAAAGGACGGGCACCAAAAGCGGGGTCAAACCCTGTATCTGCCAGATATGCCACAGCTTCATCACTGCATACCAGCGTCAGATCAAGCTGTTTTTCCAGTCTTTCACCAAGCTCTTTCAGAATCATTTTCACGATATCATTAATCTGCTCTTTTTCCAAGGCCTTAAAGACCACGATATCATCCACACGATTCAAAAATTCCGGTCTGAAGAACTGCATCAGCATACTCTGGATATCTTCTCTGGAAATTTGTCCCTGCTTTTTCATGATCTCGGCCGAACCAAGATTACTCGTCATAATAATCAACGTGTTTTTGAAATCAACATTGCGTCCCTGTCCGTCGGTCAACCGGCCATCATCCAGTACCTGCAGCAGTACATTAAACACATCAGCATGTGCTTTCTCGATTTCATCCAGTAAAATTACAGAATAAGGATGGCGACGCACTGCTTCAGTCAGCTGTCCGCCTTCATCATAGCCTACATAGCCTGGAGGTGCACCGATAAGACGGGAAACAGTATGTTTTTCCATATATTCACTCATATCGATACGAATCATATTGCGTTCGTCGTCAAACAATATCTCGGCTAAAGCCTTAGCCAGCTCTGTTTTGCCAACGCCGGTAGGACCAAGGAAAATAAATGAGCCGATCGGACGATCAGGATCTTTTATGCCGGCACGGGCACGAACGACAGCTTCGCTGACAGCCTTAACCGCATTGTCCTGACCGACAACGCGCTGATGCAGGATATCTTCAAGATGTACGAGCTTTTCGCGTTCGCCGCCGCTAAGACGCGAAACAGGGATCCCTGTCCAAGTACTGACCACCTTAGCGATATCTTCTTCATCTACTTCTTCTTTCAGCAGCACATTCTCTTTATCATTTTTATTGTTTGCTTCGACTTCTGCAAGTTCCTTCTCCAAAGCCGGCAGCCGTCCATACTTAAGTTCTGCCAGTTTATTCAGATCATAGCTGCGCTCAGCGCCTTCCATTTCCTGTTTAACGGCATCGATCTCTTTTTTCACTTCGCGCACACGGGCAATAGAAGCTTTTTCGCCGTCCCAGCGTTTAACGAGCTCTTCATTTTCCTTTCTCAGCTCAGACAGCTCTTCTTCAATTTTCACCAGCCGTTCTTTAGACTGCTCATCCTGTTCTTTGCCAAGGGCCTGAGCCTCGATCTCCAGCTGCAGTATCCGCCGCTTACTTTCGTCAAGCGCTGCCGGAAGCGAATCGATCTCGGTCCTCAATCGTGCTGCCGCCTCATCGACCAGATCAATCGCCTTATCAGGCAAAAAACGATCGTTGATATAACGGTTACTCATTACAGCAGCCGCAACTAAAGCCGCATCCTTAATCCTTACACCGTGATGCACCTCATAACGTTCTTTCAATCCACGCAGAATCGAAATCGTATCCTCAACGCCTGGCTGTTTGACCATTACCGGCTGGAAACGACGCTCTAAAGCGCTGTCTTTTTCAATATACTTGCGGTACTCATTTAATGTAGTCGCGCCGATACAACGCAATTCACCGCGGGCCAGCATCGGTTTCAGTATGTTACCCGCATCCATGGCTCCTTCGGCTGCACCAGCACCAACCACGGTATGCAGCTCATCAATAAACATGATGATCTGTCCTGCAGAATCGGAAATAACCTTCAAAACCTTTTTCAAACGTTCTTCAAACTCTCCGCGATATTTAGCACCGGCAACCAAAGCTGCCAGGTCTAAAGCGTATAAAGTCTTGTTTTTCAGATTTTCAGGTACATCACCTGCTACGATACGTCTTGCCAAACCTTCAGCGATTGCCGTTTTACCAACGCCAGGCTCACCTATCAGCACCGGATTATTTTTCTTACGACGCGATAAAATTTCAATTACACGGCGAATTTCCTCATCACGGCCAATAACTGGATCCAACTTGCCTTCCATCGCTTTAGCAGTAAGATCCTGTCCATATTTTTCAAGTGTCTGTTTGCTTTCTTCATCAGCTTGCCCATTAGTATAAGCCATATACAAGCCCTCAACCTTTTTCTTATCAATACCATACTTTTTAAGCAGAGAAACAGTCTCGCTGTCACCGTCACCGGCTAAAGCTGCAACCAAATTGCCAACATTCACTTCACCTTGACCGGCGGCCTGCGCTGCCAGCCCTAATACTCTGGCTAAAGCTGTGCTCATCACCAGCTGACGATCCTGTCCCTTTACAGAAGGAATGCGCTGCATCAACGCTTTAGCCTCCTGTGCAAAGTTTCTTTCATCTGCCTTGACATTAGCGAGTAAAAATCTGAAAAAACCTTCACTGCTGCTTAAGGCCACTAAAATATGCGCACATGACAGCTCCTGCTGATAATTCATTACAGCCTGCTGCTGCGCTGCTTCCAAAATACTTTTTACTTCTTCACTGTAGCGTTCCTGCATATCGCTACACCTCCTGACTATAATCTAATTTAGAATTTATTAACTTATTTTTACAGAAAATTTTTATCGTCACGCAGGGAAACTAAACTATGCGGCGAATACACCAATTAAGTAAGCTGCTTTTGCATAGTAAACGAGATAATATCTCTCTACGCCAATGGGCTTCTGCACTTGTTGCTGACCTGTATCATTCAATATCAACCAGCAAATCATCAAAGTAATATAATATGGAGGCAAGTATGAATACATCCATGATCGTTTACAGATTGTTTGACGTCGCCGACGAAATCAACCTGGACCTTGTACAGGCCCTGTGGACCAGCCGCAATAAAATAGCTTCACGTCTGCGTCTGGACAGGATCTCGACAAAATCCATTACCTTTAAAGACCCGCCTGTTTTGGTAGAACTTGGTTCACACGAAATGGAACTTGGCGGCAAAACCTATCTGGCTGAAATCAAGGCCCGTATTTTTGATTTGGGAGTTATCAGCCTGATTATCAGAATCCCATTTGAAGACGATGTAACTTACGACGAATATCTCGATATGGCTATCGTCAGCGAAAATATGCCGGAAGACGAGATCCATCATTATCTGGACGCCGTTCTGGAAACGATTCGTCCCGCCTGCTCAAACGAGCGTGTTTCGGATTTCGACGAAGACTTTGTTGTTTATTACTTCAAAGAGAATATCCCTGACTGGGATCTGGTCCCGCTGCTACTTAAAGATAGAACCCCTGTCAGTGAACAAACTCGCAGGGAAACACTGGAAAATCGCTTCTCCTATGCCGACGACATTACTTATCTGGCCTGGGATTCAGCCGTAGTTTACGACCAAAGTGGAAGCCTTGACGTTCCTGATCTGCTTGAATTTGCCAATGCACAGTTTTTAGAACTGCGCTATTATGATAACGCTCTCAACAATGCCATTGATAAAACCTATGATGAACTTGAAGAAGCCAATATGACCAGTAAAGCAACGCGGCTCGAAAGCTATCGCCAGATCCGCGGTAACCTGATGGAACTGATGGCCGATGTCAGCAGTCTCACCAGCAATATCAACAATGCCCTGCAGGTAACAGAAGATATTTTCTATGCACGTATCTACACTCGATATCTGTCATTGCTGCGCGCTTCTGTCTGGAAAGACAATATTGAAAATAAAATCCACGTTATCCAGCGCAGTTATACACTGCTCAATGAAGAAGTATCAATGTACCGCTTCGAACTGCTGGGACTGTTTGCCATGGGCCTTTTAGGTTTGATTCTTTTAACTAATCTTTATATAGCTTTTAAGTAGGATAATTCGCAAGGAAGCTGGCATCGCCGG
>ENA-UOJN01002469-UOJN01002469.1-human-gut-metagenome-genome-assembly--contig:-C125IIP-NODE-2469-length-11552-cov-6.380708_pt1 | contig 11552 bp, 7 predicted proteins | sample MGYA00242350_ERZ723897 | MGnify/ENA metagenome assembly ERZ723897 | reverse complement strand
TGGACCTTGAACCAGGCGATGCGGAAGGCCATCATGACGTAGGCCACGGCGTGGGCCTTGGGGAACAGATAGCCGATCTTGGCCAGCGAGTCGATATACCACTGGGGGACGTTATGCTCCTGCATGGCCTCCACCCAGCCCTCCTGAAAGCCGCCCTTTTTCACCTTGCCCTTACGGACGGCCTCCATGATCTTGAAGCTCATTTTGGGATCCAGCCCCATGGAGATCAGATACAGCATGATATCGTCACGGCAGCCCACCGTCTCCAGAACGGAGGCGGTACCGCTGACGATCAGCTCCCGGGCGTTGCCCAGCCACACATCCGTGCCGTGGGAAAAGCCGGACAGGCGCACCAGCGTATTGAAATCCTTGGGCAGGGTGTCCATCAGCATCCCACGGGTGAAGCGGGTGTTGAACTCCGGGATAGCCACGGCGCCGGTGGGACCCAGCAACTCGTCGTTTTCAAAGCCCAGCACCTTGGAGGAAACAAAAATGCTCATGGTGTCCGGATCGTCCAGCGGGATCTGGCGGGCGTTGACGCCGGTAAGATCCTCCAGCATCCGGATCATGGTGGGGTCATCGTGACCCAGCATATCCAGCTTCAGGAGGTTATCCTCCATGCAGTGGTATTCAAAATGGGTGGTGATGGTATCGGCGTCCTCGGCATCCGCCGGGTGCTGCACGGCGGTGAAATCCTCCACATCCATGTCATCCGGCACCACCACCAGACCGCCGGGGTGCTGGCCCGTGGTGCGCCGCACCCCCACGCAGCCCTGAATGAGGCGGTTCTCCTCGGCACGGGACACCTCCCGGCCGTTCTCCTCCAGATAGTGCTTGACAAAGGGGTACACCGTCTTGTCCTTCAGGGTGCCGATGGTACCGGCCCGGAACACCTGCGTCTCACCGAACATCTCCACGGCGTGGCGGTGGGCTCTGGCCTGATATTCCCCGGAAAAGTTCAGGTCGATATCCGGCACCTTGCCGCCGCCGTAGCCAAGGAACGTCTCAAAAGGGATGTCGAAGCCGTCCTTGACGTACTGCTCCCCGCAGACGGGGCAGACCTTATCCGGCATATCGGCGCCGCAGCCGAAGCTGCCGTCGGTGATGAACTCCGAATGGCGGCACTTGGGGCAGCGGTAGTGGGGCGGCAGGGAGTTGACCTCGGTGATGCCCGACATATAGGCCACCAGCGACGAGCCCACAGAGCCTCGTGAGCCTACCAGATAGCCGTTTTCCAAGCTCCGCTGCACCAGCTTCTGTGCCGACATATACACCACGTCGTACTTGCCCAGAATACTGCCCAGCTCCACGTTCAGGCGGTCCACGATCAGCTGGGGCGGCTGGTCGCCGTACAGCTCATGGCACTTGTCCCACACCAGACGGTTCAGGTCCTCCTCGGAGTTTTCCAGCCTCGGCGGGAACAGCTGGCCCGGCGGCAGCAGCTCGATCTCCTCCACCAGATCCGCAATATGGCGGGGATTGGTCACCACCACCTCATATGCCTTGTCCTCCCCCAAATAGGAGAACTCCTCCAGCATCTCGTCGGTGGTCTTGAAGTAGATGGGCAGCGGCGCATCGGCATCGGGGAACTTCTTGCTGGCCAGCAGCACATGGCGATAGATCTCGTCCTCCGGCTCCTGAAAATGCACGTCGCCGGTGGCGCAGACGGGCTTATGCAGCTCCTCCCCCAGCCGGACGATGGTGCGGTTATACTCCCGCAGCTCCTCCTCCGACTGCACGTCGCCGTTTCGCAGCATGAAGAGATTGTTGCAAATGGGCTGTATCTCCAGATAGTCGTAGAAGGAGGCAATGCGCTTGAGCTCCGCCCAATCCTTGTGATCCGTCACCGCCCGGAACAGCTCGCCCGCCTCGCAGGCCGAGCCGATGATCAGCCCCTCCCGGTGGGTAATGAGCTCCGTCTTGGGAATGATGGGCACCCGCTTGAAGTATTTCAGGTTGGAAGCGGAGATCAGCTGATACAGGTGCTTGAGGCCCAGCTTGTTCTTGGCCAGAATGATGATGTGCTTGGGAAAGCGGCTGGTCTTGCTGCCCTGAGGCCGCAGCTTCAGCATCTCCCCGTTGATCTCCTGCAGGCGGTGGATGCCCTGCTCCCGCTCCATCTTCTCGAAGAAGGGAATCAGCATATAGGCCACCATGGCCGCATCGTCCGAAGCCCGGTGGTGGTTGAAGGCGGGCAGATCCAGATGCTCCGCCACGATATCCAGCTTATACTTGTGCAGCTCCGGCAGCAGATTCTGTGCCAAAATCAGGGAGTCCACATAGGTGGGATCGAAGGGAAGGCCCACCTTCCGGCACCCGGCCCGGATGAAGCTGATGTCAAATTCGGCGTTGTGGGCCGCCAGCGGGCGATCCCCCACAAACTCCAGAAAACTCGTCAGGGCCTCCTTCAGCTGGGGAGCGTCGGCCAGCATGGCATCCGTGATGCCCGTCAGACCCACGATCTCCGGCGTCAGGCGGCGGTTGGGGTTGACGAAGGTCTGAAACCGCTCCGCCACCTCGCCGTTGCGCAGCACCACGGCGCCGATCTCCGTGATGGCCTCCCGCTCCACCTTCAGGCCCGTGGTCTCGATGTCGAAGCACACGATCTCGTCGGCAAAATTCTGATCCTGCGGACCGTGGACGGCGATGCGGTCGTCGAGGTTGTTGACATAATACCCCTCCACGCCGTAGAGGATCTTGATCTTCCCCTTGGCGGTGTGCCATGCATCCGGGAAGGACTGGGCTACGCCGTGGTCGGTGATGGCGATGGCGGGGTGTCCCCAGGAGATGGCCTGCTTAATGACGGCGGCCGTGTCCGTCAGGGCGTCCATGTTGGACATCTTCGTATGCAGGTGTAGCTCCACCCGCTTCTCCGGGGCCGTGTCCTTGCGGCCCTCATGGGGAACCTTCATGATGTGGTAGGGCTTGAGCTGAATGTCCTTGCCGTCACGGGTCAGCTCCGGCTGCCCCTGCACCCGCAGCCACATACCGGGGGCGATGGCGTTCTGCAGGGCCAGCGCCTCCTGCCCCTCGGTATATTTGCGCACGGTGACGGAGCTCTGATAGTCCGTCATGTCGAAGCTCAGCATCCACATACCGGGGCGCTTGGTCTCCCGGCACTCGGCGGCAAAGACCTTGCCCTCCACGATGGCTGTACCCATTTTCACGTTCAGCTCCGTCATGGAGACGGGCTTGCCCTTGATCTCCTTGCCCAGCAGCACCTCGGTGCCGCCGCTTTTCTTCTCCGCCTTCCGGTCATGAATGGTGAGATGCAGCCGGTGCAGGCCGTACTGCCGGGTCAGCAGCTGCTCCAGCGCCGTCTGAGCTGCCTCCGGGATGCGCTCCCCGGTGGCCACGTCCAGCTCCAGCGCCCGCTGTTTCCGATCCAGTGACCCACCGGTGACCACGGCATCGTGGAACAGCAGCCGCAGCTCTCTGGGCGGCACGAAGCTTTCAAAAAAATCAAAAAATGTGATCTGTTCCCTCATAGCGCACTCCTGCTGTCATAGTCGGTCGATTTCGTCCATCAAAGCGTCCACCAGCTTGTCCTGCGGCACCTTGTAAAGGATCTCCCCCTTACGGAACACCAGACCCTCGCCGTCGCCGCCGGCGATGCCCACGTCCGCTGCACGGGCCTCTCCCGGCCCGTTGACCACGCACCCCATCACCGCCACGGTGATGGGCTTGGTGCAGCCCTCCAACCGGCGCTCTACCTCCCGTGCAATGGGGATCATGTCGTATTTTGTGCGGCCGCAGGTGGGGCAGGAGATGAGGTTCGGCCCCGTTTGCCGCAGTCCGGCGGCAGAGAGGATGTCCTTGGCTGCACGCACCTCCTCCACCGGGTCGGCGGTGAGGCTCACCCGAATGGTGTCGCCGATACCCTGACACAGCAGGCCGCCGATGCCGATGGCAGATTTCAGTACCCCCATCCGGGGCGTACCCGCCTCTGTGACTCCCAGATGCAGGGGGTAATCCGTCTGCCGGTGCAGCAGCTGATAGGCCGCCATGTTCACCGGCACACGGGAGCACTTCACGGAGATGCAGATGTCGTCGAAGCTGCAGTCGTTCAGCAGGCGGACATGGCCCATGGCACTCTCCACCAGCGCCTCCGGGGTGACGCCGCCGTATTTTTGCAGCAGTTCCCGCTCCAGCGAGCCGCCGTTGACACCGATGCGGATGGGGATGCCCTCGCTGCGGCAGGCGTCCGCCACGGCCCGCACCTTCTCCTGTGAGCCGATGTTGCCGGGGTTGATGCGGATCTTATCGATGCCCTGCCGCACGCACTCCAGCGCCAGCTTGTAGTCGAAGTGGATATCCGCCACCAGCGGGATGTGGATGGCCCGGCGGATGCGACCCACGGCCTGCGCCGCCGCCATATCCGGCACCGCCACCCGGATGATATCGCACCCCGCCTCCTCCAGCCGGAGGATCTGGGCCACGGTGGCGGCCACATCCTCCGTCCGGGTGTTGCACATGGACTGGATGGCGATATCCGCCCCGCCGCCTACCGGGACGCTGCCCACATGAATTTGCTTGCTCATGGCTGATTCCTCCTCAGTTTATCCCCTTCTGTGGGGCAAAAACGCACCACAGGGACGGGAAGCCGCTCCCCGTCCCGTGTGCTCTTTCTCTCTTACCGAAACAGCTTCCACACGTCCTGAAAGGTGATGACCAGCATCAGCAGCATCAGCAGCGCGAAGCCGGCCAGATGGACGTAGCTCTCGAATTTTTCCGGAATTTTCTTGCGGATGGTCAGCATACACAGGGCGTTGACCACCAGAAAGAAGATCTTTCCGCCGTCCAGCGCCGGCAGGGGCAGCAGGTTCATCACCGCCAGATTCACCGCCAACAGCGCCGCCAGATAGGCGATGTTCTCCACCGCCGCCGAGGCGCTCTCCGCCTGTTCGCCCACGTCCGTGATGGTGGAGACGATGCCCACCGGGCCGCTGACGTCCTTGAGGCCCGCCTCACCGGTCACCAGCATCTGCAGGGACAGGCGCACGATCCGCACGAAGTCCACGGCGTTGTTCCAGCTGTACCGGAGGCGGCTGCCTACGGTGGCCTCCTCCGCCCCGAACATCAGGCCGAAGCCCGTGTAGGTCTGGCCCTGCTGGTCGGTGTACTCCGCCCGCTCCATGGGGAAGTCCTTCAGGGTCACGGTCTGACCGTCACGCTTGACCTTCAGGTCGAATACACCGGTCTTGTTGCGGCCCAGCAGCAGACTCACGTCACTGTAAACATACACCCGCTCACCGTCGATGCTCACCAGACGGTCCCCCACCTGCAGGCCGCTCTCGCTCTGGAGGGGGCAGCCGTCGGCAAAGTCCGTGATGACCGGGACGTAAAATGCCTTGGCCCCGGCGTACAGGGCGACGATGATGATCAGGCCCGTCAGAAAGTTCATAAAGGCCCCGGCGGCAAAAATGATGAGTTTTTTCCAGAAGCTCTGGTTATTCAGGGCCGTGGGGTCGTTGGAGTCCTCCTCCTCGCCCTCCATGGCGCAAAAGCCGCCGATGGGCAGCAGCCGCAGAGAGTAGGTGGTATCCCCCTTGGTCTTGTGCAGAATGGTGGGGCCCATACCGATGGAAAATTCGTTGACCCGCACACCGCAGGCCTTGGCCGCCAGAAAATGGCCCAGCTCGTGTACGGCGATGAGTACGCCGAAAATCAGGATCGCAGCAATAATATAGATCATGGTTCCTCCTACCGGTTCAGTACAGCGGCACGGGCCAGTCTGTCTGCCTCCAGTATATCCTCCAGAGAGGGCGTATATTTCACCTCCACCCGGCACAGGGCGTCCTCCACCCGCCGGGCGATGTCGTTAAAGCCGATCTCCTGTCGCAGGAACAGGCCCACGGCCTCCTCATTGGCACCGTTCATGATGGCGCAGGCGGTGCCGCCCGTTCGGGCGCACCGGCGGGCGATGGCCAAACAGGGAAATGCCTCCGTATCCGGGGCCTGAAAGGTCAGCGGCCCGCAGGACAGCAGATCCAGCGTCCGATCCGGTGTCTCGGCCCGGTAGGGCCATGTGAAGGCGTAACGGATCGGCAGCTTCATATCCGCCGTTCCCAGCTGGGCGATCATGGCCCCGTCCCGGTACTCCACCAGCGAATGGACGATGCTCTGGCGGTGGATCACCGCCTCCACCTGCTCCACCGGCAGCCGGTACAGCCGCATGGCCTCGATGATCTCCAGTCCCTTGTTCATGAGGGTGGCCGAGTCGATGGTGATCTTGGCCCCCATGCTCCAGTTAGGGTGCTTCAGAGCGTCCGCCGGGGTCTTATGCTCCAGTTCCTCATGGCTCAGGCCGAAAAACGGCCCGCCGGAGCAGGTCAGCAGCAGACGCTTTACCTCCCGGCGATCCCGGCAGCCCTGCAGGCTCTGGAAAATGGCCGAGTGCTCCGAATCCACCGGCACGATCTCGGCGCCGCAGCGCTCCGCCTCCGCCATCACCAGCTCGCCGGCGCACACCAGCGTCTCCTTATTGGCCAGAGCGATGCGCTTTTTCTCCCGGATAGCCGCCAGCGTGGGTTCCAGTCCAACGCTGCCCATGACGGCGGTGACCACCGTGTCCGCCTCCGGCAGCGTCGCCGCCTCCAGAAGCCCCTCCGGCCCCTCCGCCACCCGGATATCCGTGTCGGACAGCCGCAGCCGCAGCTCTCCCGCCGCCGCCCGGTCATACAGCACCGCCAGCTTCGGATGGAGCTGGCGAGCCTGCTGCTCGAGCGGATCCGCCTGGAGGTTGGCCGTCAGCGCCGCCACCGTCAGTCCCAGCTCCTGCACCACCTGCAGCGTCTGCCGCCCGATGGAGCCGGTGGAGCCCAAGACCGCAACAGTCTTTGTCATAATCATTTCTCCTTGTTACAGGCCGATGACCCAGCAGGTCATGAGCCACAGCACCGGCGCAGCAAACAGCACACTGTCGAACCGGTCCAGCACGCCGCCGTGACCCGGCAGCAGCCGCCCATAGTCCTTGATGCCGTACTGGCGCTTGATGGCCGAAAAGCTCAGGTCGCCCAGCTGGCCCATGAGAGCGCCCACCAGACCCATGAGGATGCAGCCGCCGATGTGCAGGGGCTGCAGGGTACAGAGGTAAAAGATGATCCGGAAGATCACCATGCCCAGCACGCCGCCGACAAGGCCGCCCACGGCGCCCTCCACAGTCTTGTGGGGGCTTACCAGCGGCGACAGCTTGTGCTTGCCGCAGGCCATACCGGTAAACAGGGCCGCCGAGTCGCTGCAGAAGGCCGCCACCAGCGGCACCAACACCAGTCCGCCGCCGTAGGGCAGCAGCCGCAGCAGCAGCAGGCAGCTGAAGGAGGCCGGGATGGCCAGCCCCGCCAGCGCCATGACGCACACATCCAGCAGGGTCAGGGCGTGGGGCTTGCCGTAGGTCAGCACGCCCGCCGCCGGCAGCGCTATCACGCCCACCAGCAGCAGACCGTCCACGATGCCCAGCGGCAGCTGCCACCCATGGCCCGCACCGTAAAAATGCAGCACCACTAATATGCCCATCACCGCCGGCAGCGCCGTCCAGCGCCGGGTCTTTTCCGGCCCGCACACAGCCGCCAGCAGCTCATGGGTACCCACCACGCTCAGCGCTGCCAACAGCGCCGCCGTGGCCCAGTCCGGTGCCACGCACAGGATGGCCAGCAGCAGCGGGATGCCGATCACCGCCACGATAATTCTCTGTTTCATATGCTTTCCTCTTTATTTTATCCCACCGAACCGGCGGTCACGCTGCTGATACGCCACGATGGCCCGGTCCATATCCTCCGGCCCGAAGTCCGGCCACAGGGTATCGCAGAAATACAGCTCCGAATAGGCACACTGCCACAGCAGAAAGCCCGACAGCCGCTCCTCTCCGCTGGTGCGGATGATGAGCTCCGGATCCGGGAGACCGTCCGTAAACAGGTAGCCGGAGAATCGCTCCTCATCCAGCTCCTCCGGGCGGCAGCGGCCCTCCACACAGTCGGCGGCAAAGTGCCGGGCCGCCCGCAGCAGCTCATCCCGGCCGCCGTAGTTCAGGCAGACGTTGGCCTGAAAGCCCTGAATGTGGGAGGATATCTCGTTGGTGCGCCGGGCCAGCTCCTGCAGCTCCGGCGAAAGGGCGCTCAGGTCCCCCAGAAACCGCAGCCGGATCTGATCCCGCTCCATGGAGTCGATGGCCTCCAGCATATACTGCTTCAGAAGGCCCATGATGGTGTTGACCTCGTCCGCCGGGCGCTTCCAGTTCTCCGTGGAGAATGCGTATACCGTCAGGTACTCCACTCCCAGCTCCTTGCAGTAGGTAGCGATCTTACGGAACACCTCCGCCCCCACCTTATGTCCGGCGGTGCGGGGCAGGCCCCGACGCTTGGCCCATCTCCCGTTGCCGTCCATAATAACAGCGATATGGCGGGGAAGGCGGTTTTCATCCACCTGCCCCGCCGTATGATGCTTCTTTTTGGAAAACAGGCCCATCAGACAGACATGAGTTCCTTTTCTTTGGTATCCAGCAGCTTATCCAGTTCCTTGCAGTGGTCGTCGGTCATCTTCTGCAGGTCCTTCTCAGCCAGCTTTAGCTCGTCCTCGGTGATCTCGGAGGCCTTCTGCATCTTCTTGAACGCCTCCAGCGCATCCCGGCGGATGTTGCGGATGGCCACCTTGCCGCCCTCGTTGTACTTGCGGATCTGCTTGACCAGATCCTTGCGGCGCTCCTCCGTCAGCTGGGGGAAGGCCAGCCGGATGGACTTGCCGTCATTCTGGGGATTGATGCCCAGATCGGACTCCTGAATGGCCTTCTCAATGCCCTTCAGGGCCGAGGCGTCCCAAGGGGTGATGAGCAGCGTCCGGGGATCGGGGGACGCCACCGCAGCGATCTGCTGGATGGGAGTGGGGGTGCCGTAGTAGTCCACCTGAATGCGGTTGAGGACGGATGCGTTGGCCCGTCCGGCCCGCACGGCTCCGAAGTCACGCTCCACCGCCTCCACGCTCTTCTTCATCTTTTCCTCGTATACCTTGTAGTGTTCCTTCAGCATGGTTATGCCTCCTTCACGATCGTTCCGATTTTTTCGCCCCGCAGCACACGCACGATATTATACGGGTCTTTCAGTGCAAACACCAGCACCGGGATGTGGTTGTCCATGGACAGACTGGTGGCGGTGGAATCCATCACCGCCAGATGACGCTTGAGCACCTCGTCATAGGTGATGGCGTCGAACTTCACGGCGTCGGCGTTCTTGGCCGGGTCGCAGTCGTACACGCCGTCGATGTTCTTGGCCAGCAGGATCACGTCGGCGTTGATCTCCGCCGCCCGCAGCACCGCCGCCGTATCGGTGGAGAAGAAGGGGCATCCCACACCGCAGCCAAACAGCACCACCCGGCCCTTTTCCAGATGCCGGACGGCTCTGGCCCGGATATAGGGCTCCGCCACCTCACGGATCTCCAGTGCCGTCTGGAGCCGGACGTCCACGCCCTTCTGCTCCAGCACATCCGCCAGTGCCATGCAGTTCATGGCCGTGGCCAGCATCCCCATGTGGTCGGCACGGGTACGCTCGATGTGACCCTCGCCGTTCTTCACGCCCCGCCAGAAGTTGCCGCCGCCGATGACAACGCCGATCTGCACGCCCATGTTCACGCACTCCTTGATGACGTCCGCCACCTGACCCAGCACCTGAAAGTCCAGGCCGAAGTGCTTCTCGCCCGCCAGAGCCTCGCCGCTGATCTTCAGCAGCACCCGTTTATACTTCGGTTCGTCCATTGTTCTTCCTCCGTATGTGATACTTGGGAGTATTTTACCTTATTTTTTCCCGTTTGCATAGAGGGAAAAGCAAAATTTTTTCCGTCCTCTCTCCCCGCCTTGCATTTTCCGGCGGAAGATGGTACCATCTCACCGAAAAGAAACTGATAGGAGACGCCTTATGGAGCTGCTGCACATACATAAAGATACATGGGCCGCCGTGGGAGCCACGGCCCTGATCCCCTTTTACCACCTGACGGATACGGACATCGTCCTGCTGGACACCGGCATCGCCGCCTCTGACCGGGAGGGCCTTACCGCCCTGCTGGAGGAGCACGGCCTGCACCCTAAGGGGATCCTCTGCTCCCACGCCCACTATGACCACGTAGGCAACGCCGCCTATCTCCGCCGGCGCTACGGCTGCCCCATCGCCATGCCCATGATCGAGGCCGCCATCTGCGCCGATGCCACCGCCTTCCGGGCCAACTACGAGACCCTCACCTACGGCACCATCCAGTCCATGTTTCCGGAGGAATGCTTCCTGTCGGACGTTCTCATCTCTCCGGATATCGATCATCTGGACTTTTGCGGCGTCCGTTTCGGCCTGCTGCCCCTGCCGGGCCATTCTGCCGGGCAGATGGGCTTTATCACCCCCGACGGCACTGCCTATCTGGCAGACTGCCTGTTGGGGCCGGAGCAGCTGCAGCGCTTCAAGCTGCCCACCATCATGCACATTGCCCGTGATCTGACGGTGATGGAGTCCCTCCGCAGTCTCCGCTGCCCGGCCTATGTGCTGGCCCACAAGACCAGCGTCACAGAGCTTGGCCCCGTCATCGATGCCAACATCGCCGCCATCCACGATAAGGGGCGGCGGCTGCTGAGCTGTCTCACCGACGGCATGACCGCCGACCAGTGGCTCTATGCCTACTGCCGTCAGGAGGGCATCCACACTCATGATCCCTTCCGCATCAGCGTCACCCAGCGCAATTTCCTGCATCTGTCGGGCTGGCTGGTGGACGAGGGACAGGTGGCCCTGCACCACGACCTCTGCGTGAGCCGTTACAGCAAGGTGTGAACCGGTCCGTGGTGGGGAAGTTTTCGTTTTTTATCGTCTCCGACGGGATGCTTTTCTGCCAATAGCGGTATTTTTCATAGGAACCGTGCCTCCGGCGGCCCACTTTTCCCAGCAGCTGGAGAAGCAGGCCGTCGGAGACACGTTCCGTATCCGCCGAAAGCAAGGCACCCGTCGGGGACAAAAAAGGATCGTCCGTAATGGCCACAGGGGAGGGGGCAGCATCCACTGTCCCCTCCCCTGTTTCTTCTTTCGGCAATTCCGTTTTTTCAATCCTCCAGCAGCTCCGTGAAGCTCCGGATGGTCCGATCGCACACCCGTGTCATCTCCTCCCACGAGACGTGAAAGAACTGATCGTAGACCCCCACCGTGTGCATCCCGGCCGCCTTGGCCCCACGGCACGCCTCCACGGAGTCGTCATACACCACGCACTCCGCCGGCTCCACGCCCATGCGTCGGGCCGCTACCCGGAAGATCTCCGGGTCCTTCTTCTCGATCTTCAGATCGTGGGCAAACAAGATCTCCTCAAAATATGGCATCAGTCCCAGATGCCCCAGTGCCGCCCGGCAGTGGGCCGGAACACTGGAGGTCAGCACCATCATCCGCTGCCCCCGGCGGCGGCACTGATCCAGATACTCCCGCACGCCGGGCTTCACCTGTACCCGTGTGGCGTAGGCGTCCCCGGCCATCTCCATCCACTCTGCCATGATATCCTCCACAGACTCCTCCAGATGGCAGTAGCGCTTGGTGAACTCCGCC
>ENA-UOJN01002457-UOJN01002457.1-human-gut-metagenome-genome-assembly--contig:-C125IIP-NODE-2457-length-11588-cov-15.766756_pt1 | contig 11588 bp, 9 predicted proteins | sample MGYA00242350_ERZ723897 | MGnify/ENA metagenome assembly ERZ723897 | reverse complement strand
TACGCTGCGGGGCGTCGAGGACGCCGCCCCCTACAACGCCCGCCCGGAAGCCTCGCAAAATTTTCCGCTTTCTACTTCCTGCATGCCCCGTCCCTGCAGGGCTCCCATAAGCCGCCTCTTGCTTTTCCGCACGGATTCTGTTACAATAGGCAGACTGTGAAGAAAAAGATAGAAAGAATAGAGGAGGAAAGAGGCGTGCATTCATCGCTCAGAAAGAAATACATCGGAAATGCGGCGTTCTATAAAATGGCGCTCGCCGTTGCAGTCCCCATCATGATCCAGAACGGCATCACGAACTTCGTCAGCCTGCTGGATAATATCATGGTCGGCCGCGTCGGCACGGAGCAGATGACCGGCGTTGCCATCGTCAATCAGCTGATCTTTGTGTTTAACCTCGCCATCTTCGGTGCGGTGTCCGGCGCGGGCATTTTCGGTGCGCAGTATTACGGCAAGGGCGACTGGGACGGCGTGCGGCAGACATTCCGCTTCAAGCTGCTCGTCTGCACGGCCCTTACGGTGCTCGGCGCGGGCATTTTCCTGCTGTTCGGCGAGAACCTGATCCTCCTGTACCTCAAGGGTGACGGCTCCCCGGAGCAGATCGCGGCCAGCCTCGGCTATGCAAAGGAATATCTGCTCATCATGCTCGTCGGCTTTATCCCGTTTACGCTGGCGCAGTGCTATTCCGGCACGCTGCGCGAGACGGGCCAGACCGTCGTGCCCATGGTTGCGGGCGTCGTGTCCGTTGTGGTGAATCTCTGCTTCAACACGCTGCTGATCTTCGGCTATCTCGGCTTCCCGCGGCTCGGGGCCTCAGGCGCGGCTATCGCCACGGTCATCGCGCGCTTTGTCGAGGCGGGCGTCGTCATGCTATGGGCGCACCGCAATCCGGAGCGCGTGCCCTATCTGCGCGGCGTGTACCGCTCGTTCCGCATCCCGGCCGCGCTGGCCCGCGACATTGCGAAAAAGAGCATCCCGCTCCTGTTGAACGAAACGCTCTGGGCGGCAGGTATGGCGCTGCTGGCGCAGTGCTACTCTGTGCGCGGCTATGATGTTGTCTCGGCCTATAACATCTGCTCGACCGTCTCGAACGTGTTCAATGTCGCCTTTATGGCCATGGGCAATGCCGTCGGCATCCTCGTCGGCCAGCTGCTCGGCGCGGGGAAGATGGAGGAAGCCGTCGATACAGACCGTAAGCTCATCACATTCTCCGTCGGCATCTGCATCGTGCTCGGCGGCCTGATGGCCCTTGTGGCCCACCTGTTCCCGCAGATCTATAACACGTCTGACAGCATCCGTGACCTTGCGGCCTCGTTTATCCGCATCTGCGCGCTGTGCATGCCGATCAATGCGCTGGCCAACGCCTGCTATTTTACCCTGCGCTCCGGCGGCAAGACATTCGTGACGTTCCTGTTCGACAGCTTCTATGTCTGTGTGCTGACCGTGCCGATGGCCTTTGTGCTCAGCCGCTTCACCGGCCTGCCGATCGTGCCGCTGTTCCTCTGCTGCCAGCTGGCCGATATCGGCAAGTGCGTTGTCGGCCTCATCATGATCCGCCGCGGCGTCTGGATCCAGAACATTGTTGGAAAGGAGGCGGCCTGAGTGAAGCGCGATACCCGCTATTATCAGCAGCATGGCCTGCTGCGCATTTTCCTGTCGTATTTCGGTCCGCACCGCCGTCTGTTTCTGCTGGACATGCTCTGCGCGCTGTTCATCGGCGCGGTCGATCTCATCTTCCCGCTCATCTCCCGCCGCGCGATCAATACGATGCTGCCCGAGCACGCCTACCATACGTTCTTCGTCGTCATGGGCATCATGGCGGCGGCGTATCTCGTGCGCGCGTTCTTCTATTATATCATCGCCTATTACGGCCACACGTTCGGCATCCGCGTTGAGGCCGATATCCGCCGCGACCTGTTCCGCCACATGCAGAGCCTCGGCTATGAGTTCTATGACCACAACCGCACGGGCCAGCTCATGAGCCGTCTGACGACGGACCTGTTCGAGATCACGGAGCTGGCGCACCACGGCCCGGAGGACCTGATGATCTCCCTGCTGACGATCGTCGGCGCGCTCGCCGTCATGTTCACGATCGAGTGGCGGCTGGCACTTGTCGTGTGCGTCATCCTGCCGATCCTGCTTATCGTCGTCATCACGCGCCGCCGGAAAATGAGCAGAGTCTCGCGCGGTGTGAAGAAGCGCACGGCGGCCATCAATGCCGAGATCGAGTCCTCGCTCTCCGGCATCCGCACGGCGAAGGCCTTCGCGAACGAGGCCGTGGAGTTCGGCAAGTTCAGCGAGGCCAACGACCGCTTCAAGGTCTCGAAGCGGGAATTCCACCGCGAGATGGGCATTTTCTCCGGCTCGCTGGAGTTCTTCCTCTCGATCCTGAGCGTGGCCGTTATCACCGTGGGCGGCACGCTCATCATGCAGGGCCGGATGGATCTGGTCGACCTGTTCACGTTCTCCCTGTATATCTCCACGTTCACGAGCCCCGTGCGCAAGCTCGTGAATTTCGCCGAGATGTTCGCCAACGGCTTTGCGGGCCTCGGCCGCTTCGTCGAGCTGATGCGCACGGAGCCGAAGCTGCGCGACGCGCCGGATGCGAAAGCGCTCGGGCATGTCCGCGGCGCGATTGACGTTGAGGACGTCTCGTTCTCCTATGAGGAAAATCAGGAGGTGCTCGAGCACGTCACGCTGCACGTCCGGCCCGGCGAGACCGTTGCGGTGGTCGGCCCGTCCGGCGGCGGCAAAAGCACGCTGTGCCGCCTGATCCCGCGCTTTTATGACGTGACGTCCGGCCGCATCTGCATCGACGGGCAGGACGTGCGCTCGGCCACGCAGGAGTCCCTGCACCACGCCATCGGTGTCGTGCAGCAGGATGTGTTCCTGTTTGCCGACACCATTGCGAACAACATCCGCTACGGCCGCCCGGACGCTACCATGGAGGAAATCCGGGAGGCGGCGCGGCAGGCGGAAATTTATGACGATATCATGGCCATGCCCGACGGCTTCGACACCTATGTCGGCGAGCGCGGCACGCTCCTGTCCGGCGGGCAGAAGCAGCGCGTGTCCATCGCGCGTATTTTCCTGAAGAATCCGCCTATCCTGATCCTGGACGAGGCCACGAGCGCGCTCGACAGTGTGACGGAGTCGAAGATCCAGCACGCGCTCGACCATCTGGCCGAGGGCCGCACGACGCTTATCATCGCCCACCGCCTTTCGACCATCCGCAGCGCCTCGCGCATTCTTGTCGTGGCGGACGGCCGCATCTGCGAGCAGGGCACGCACGAGGAGCTTATGCGCCTCGGCGGCCTGTATGCGACCCTGCGCAGCACGCAGGACCTCAGCAGCGCGGAATGACCCCTGCGAATGCCCAAAAGATACCCGATAAAATGTGAACTTTTTTGGAAGGACCGTCGAAAATGGGATATTTGCTTGCTATTATGGTAAAATCCTGATATAATAGCGGAAATGCGGTCGACGTAACGACCTGTTCTTGGACGGCGCGCCGGAAATCTTGCCAAAAACATGGATTCCGACGTATTACAAGGAAAACAAGACCGCAATGCGGATTCCCATCCGCCTGTACGGCGGCATAGCATGGGAAAAACGAGAGGATGATACTGCTTTGAAGACTGCACACCGCGTGGAGCCGGCCATTACCCACTTCGCCATCAGCGGCGCTCCGATCACCTGCGAGAAATACGGCCACGGCCACATCAACTGCACCTATCAGGTCAAGACGGACGACGGGCACGCCTATATTCTCCAGCGCATCAACCGCTATGTGTTTGCCGATCCGAAGGCTGTGATGGAGAATGTCGGCGCCGTGACACAGTACCTGCGGGAGCGCGCGGAGGATCCCCATGAGGTCCTGAATTTTATTCCGGCCGATACCGGGGTATACTATCATATCGATGAGGCGGGCGAGTACTGGCGCTGCTATGAATTTGCCGACGGCATCTGCCTTGAGGCCCCGGAGTCCGACACCGACTTCTATGAGAGCGCCATCGCCTTCGGCCGCTTTCAGGAGATGCTGCGCGAGTTCCCTGCGGAGACGCTCCACGAGACGATCCCCCTGTTCCACAACACAACGAACCGCTACCGCATCTTCCGCAAGGCCCTGCAGGACGATCTCGCGGGCCGCGCGGCGGGCGTGCCGGACGATATCCGCTTCGCGCTCGACCGCGAGCAGGAGGCGGGCACGCTCTGCAGCCTGCTCGACAGCGGCGAGCTGCCGCTGCGCGTCACGCACAACGATACGAAGCTCAATAACGTCCTGTTCGACCGCCGGACGCGCAAGGCGCTGTGCGTGCTCGATCTCGACACCGTCATGCCCGGCTCGTCGCTGTATGACTACGGTGATTCCATCCGCTTTGGTGCGGCGACTGCGGCCGAGGATGAGAAGGACCTTTCGAAAATGGGCATCAATCTGCACCTGTTCCAGGTCTACACGGCGGGGTATCTTGCCGCCTGCAAGAGCCTGACGCCCAAGGAGCTGGAGCTGCTGCCGCTCGGCGCGAAGATCATCACGCTTGAGCTGGCCGTGCGCTTCCTGACCGACTATCTCGACGGCGACCGCTATTTCCGCGTCGCCTATCCCGAGCACAATCTGGTGCGCGCCCGCGCGCAGATGAAGCTGGTGGCCGACATGGAGGCCCACTGGGACGAGATGCAGGCCATCGTCGCAGAAGAAGCGGCAAAGCGAAACTGAGGAGGAGCTATGCAGTATTTAGGCGTTGAATATTCCGTCAAGCATATGCCGGAGCTCGATCCGGACTTTATCCCCTTCGGCGTATGGCTCGAGGCCTATGCCAGGGGCGCGGAAAAGCCCCTGACCATCGCGCTCGAGCGCGATCAGGGCAAGATCTCCGTCCGTGAGACGAAGATCCACGGCACGCCGGAAATGGCAGAGGCCGATTATCGCTATGTGGAGCGCTATGTGAAATTCCTGCTGTGGTCCATCGGCGGCTTCCGCATCTGGATCTGCGGCGACAGCGCGCTGGCGCAGCGCCTGCAGCGCGCCTATACCCTCACGGGCGAGCGCGCGTTCGACGTACAGTTCATGCAGGATGTGTATGAGGTGCCGTTCGAGGTCATCGACTGCACGCCCGAGCAGCTGCCGCAGGCAAACGAGTCCTCCGTCGCCATCGGCGGCCATATGGAGGGCTGCCGCATCGGCTTTGACGCGGGCGGCTCCGACCGCAAGGTCTCCGCAGTCATCGACGGCAAGACCGTTTATTCCGAGGAGGTCGTCTGGCACCCGAAGACGGAGCCGGACCCGCAGTATCATTTCGACGGCATCGTCGAGGCGTTCCGCACGGCCGCATCCAAAATGCCGCGCGTGGACGGCATCGGCGTTTCCTCCGCCGGTGTGTTTATCGGCAACAGCCCGATGGTCTCCGCCCTGTTCCTGAAGGTCCCGCGCGAAAAGCGCGAGCTTGTCAAGACGATCTATGACCGCGCGGCCAGAGAGATCGGCGATGTGCCGATCGTCGTGGCGAACGACGGCGACGTGACGGCGCTGGCCGGGGCCATGGGCCTGGAGTGCGGCTCCGTTATGGGCATGGCTATGGGTACGTCCGAGGCCGTCGGCTATGTCGACGCCGAGGGCAAGGTGCTCGGCTGGCTCAATGAGCTGGCCTTTGCGCCGGTCGACCTCTTTGAGGACGCCATGGCGGACGAGTGGTCCACGGACATCGGCGTCGGCTGCAAGTATTTCTCGCAGGATGCCGTCATCAAGCTCGCGCCGCGCGCCGGCATCGAGCTGGATTCCGCGCTCACGCCCGCTGAAAAGCTCAAGGTCGTGCAGAACCTCATGGAGAAGGGCGACAGCCGCGCCCGCCGGATCTTCGCCTCCATCGGCGCATATCTGGCGCATACGCTGAAGCTGTACTGCCGCTTCTACGACGTGCACCACATGATCGTGCTCGGCCGCGTCATGTCCGGCCTCGGCGGCAGCGTCATTCTCGAGACCTGCCTGTCCATCCTGAACGAGGAATATCCGGAGCTTGCGCAGAAGGTGCGCGTCATGCTGCCGGATGAGAAAACGCGCCGTGTCGGTCAGTCCGTGGCGGCCGCCAGTCTGCCGGAGCTGCGCAAAAACGCCTGAGTCCGGACGGAGGGAGAATACCATGCAGTTTCAGAATGCAATGATCTATACGGAGAAATTCCGCTTTGAGCACGGGGCCTTCGCCGTGGAAAACGGCCGCTTCGCGCGCGTGCTGGGCCAGCCGGGCCCCGACGCCGTCGATCTGCACGGCGCCTATGTCATCCCCGGCCTGCTCGATATCCACACGCACGGCAACTCCGGCGCGGATTACTCCGACGGCAATTGGGACGACTATGTCCGCATGGCGCGCTACAGTGCCAGGAACGGCATCACCTCCATTGCCCCCACGACGCTGACCCTGCCGTATGAGACGCTGGCTGCGGCCTTTGCCACGGCCTACCGCATGGCGGACGAGCGCCCCGCGGGCTGCGCCGTCGTGCGCGGCGCGCATATGGAGGGACCGTTCTTCAGCGAGAAGAAAAAGGGCGCGCAGAACGCCGCCTATCTCCGTGAGCCGGACTTTGAGGCGTTCAGCAAGCTCTTTGCCGCCGGCAACGGCATCGTCCGCATCGTGGACGTCGCGCCGGAGCTGCCCGGTGCAGCGGAATTTGTGCGCAAGGCAAGCAAGCAGTGCACCGTCTCCATCGCGCACACGGACGCGTCCTATGACGATGCCGTCTGCGCCATTGAAGCAGGTGTCACGCACCTGACGCACCTGTATAACGCCATGCCCGGCATCCACCACCGCAAGCCCGGCGTCATCCCGGCCGCGGTCGAGAACGAGCAGGTGAGCGCGGAGCTCATCAGCGACGGCCAGCATGTCCACCCCGCTTCCGTGCGGCTGGCATTCTGTATGTTCGGCCCTGCGCGCATGGTGCTCATCTCCGATTCGCTGCGCTGCTGCGGCATGCCCGACGGCGAGTATGAGCTGGGCGGCCAGCCCGTGTTCCTGCAGGGCGGCGTGGCCCGCCTGTCCGACGGGACCATCGCAGGCTCCGCTACGAATGTCTATGACTGCATGCTGCGTGCCATTTCGTTCGGCATTCCGCGCGAGGATGCCGTCCGCGCCGCGACCTATAACCCCGCCCGCCAGCTCGGCTGCCTGGACGAGGTCGGCTCCATCCGCGACGGCAAGCAGGCGGATTTCGTGATCTGCGATGCCGAGCTGAACCGCCGTGAGGTCTGGCTGGCCGGAGAAAAGTTGGCCTGAAAAAAGCAACGCCCTGAGAAGCAGAAATGCTTCTCAGGGCGATTTTTATGCTACCTCTTCCCCGCTTGGCGTCAGAATGACGACGCGCAGCGGGATATCCCGGCCGGAGGCGGCGAGCGCCGTCTCAACGGCATGGGTCAGGCCGCCGCAGCACGGTACCTGCATCCGCACGACGAGGACGGAGCGGATGTCGTTCCGGCGGAACAGCTCCATGAGCTTTTCGCTGTAGTCCACGGCGTCGAGCTTCGGACAGCCGATCATGGCGATGCGTCCGGCAAGATAGCGGCTGTGGAACTGCGCGCAGGAAAACGCCGTGCAGTCCGCGGCAATGACAAGGTCCGCGCCCTGCAGATAGGGGGCCGAGGTGCTCAGCAGCCTGATCTGCACCGGCCAGTTCTGCAGGGCGGACGCCGCGCCGTCCTGCGCGGGTGCGGCGGACGGGGTGAAGCGCATGGCCTGCGCGCCGGGGCAGCCGCCCGCCGGGTACTGCGCCGCCTTGGCGGCCTGCACGGCGGCCTCGTCATAGGCAGGGGCCTCGCGCTCCACAAAGCGGATGGCATCGGCCGGGCAGGCGGGCAGGCAGTCGCCGAGCCCGTCGCAGAAATGCTCACGTGCCAGCTTCGCCTTGCCGTTCACCATGGCGATGGCGCCCTCGTGACAGGCCTTCGCGCACAGGCCGCAGCCGGTGCAGCGTTCTTCATCAATTTCAATGATCCGTCTGATCATGGGTGTTATCCTCCGATTTGCGTAACTTTCGGTTGGCTTTCTGCCGTTCGGCAATGGCCATCATCTGCTCATACATTGCGTCGCCCACGCACTGGCGGGCATATTTGCACCACTGCACGCAGCTGAGTGTGTCGTTATAGACCACAAAGCCGCAGTGCTCGCACACGGCCTGCGTGTCGCAGGTGAACAGCTCGATCTCGCTGCCGCACTGCGGGCAGACCTTCTCCAAAATTTCGGGCGTGCGGGGCTTTCCCTGACATCCTTCCAGAATCATGGCATTCCCTCCTGTTCGCATCTATTTTAACAAATGCAGGCGGAAAGTCTGTTGGAATGCCAACGAAACCGAAATTCTGCGTGTCTGACCCGTGGACAATATCCGAAAAATGTGCTATGATGAGCAAAAAAGGAGGCTATTGTTATGCGTGTTTTAGAAGGACTTCAGCCTGCGGCTGCGTTGAGCTTTTTTGAGACGCTGTGCGCCATCCCGCATGGCTCGCGCGACACGAAGGCGATCTCGGACTACTGCGTCCGCTTCGCGCAGGAGCGCGGCCTGAGCTGGCAGCAGGATGCGTCGAACAACGTCATCATCCGCAAGCCGGCCAGCCCCGGCTATGAGGACCATCCCACCGTGATCCTGCAGGGCCACCTCGACATGGTCTGCGAGAAGGATGCGGACTGCGACATCGATTTTTCGAAGGACGGCCTGCGCCTGCGCCATGACGACACCTATATTTTTGCCGACGGCACGACGCTCGGCGGCGACGACGGCATCGCTGTGGCCTATGCGCTGGCGGTGCTGGATTCAAGCGAGCTGAAGCACCCGCCGCTCGAGGCGGTGTTCACCGTCGACGAGGAGATCGGCATGCTCGGCGCGGCAGCCCTCGATATGAGCGGCCTGCAGGGCCGTGTGCTGCTGAACATCGACTCTGAGGACGAGGGCATCCTGACCGTCAGCTGCGCCGGAGGAGCGACGTCCTGTCTGACCGTTCCCGTCAGGCGTGTTCCTGTGCAGGGGAAGGCTTGGCGTGTCGGTGTGCGCGGTCTGACCGGCGGCCACAGCGGCGTGGAGATCAATAAGGGCCGCGCCAATGCCAACAAGGTCCTTGCGGCGGCGCTGCAGGGCCTGCCCGTTACGCTGTGCTCCATCGCGGGCGGCAGCAAGGACAATGCCATCCCGCGTGCGTCCGAGGCCGTCGTTGTCAGCGAGGCGGACGATTTTGCCGCGCTGTTTGCAGCGAATGCGGCCAAGGCCGCCCTGCCGGAGACGGAGCAGCATGCGGAATTCTACTGCGAGCCTGCCGAGGCGGGCGAGATGCTGGCCGAGAGCGAGGCCGTGCTCGACCTTCTGAACGCCGTGCCGAACGGTGTGCAGGCCATGAGCAGCGACATCCCCGGTCTGGTGCAGACCTCCCTGAACCTTGGCATCCTGACGACGGACGCCGATGCCGTGCGCCTGACGTTCTCGGTGCGCAGCTCCGTGAACCGCGAGAAGTTCGGCCTCATCGCTCAGCTCAAGGCGCTGGCGGCCCGCTTCGGCGGCAGCTACAGCGAATCCGGCGAGTACCCCGCATGGGAGTACCAGAAGGATTCCCGCCTGCGCGAGGTCATGGTCGAGGTGTTCGAGGCCCAGTACGGCCGCAAGCCGGTCGTGGAGGCTATCCATGCCGGTCTGGAGTGCGGTATTTTCTCCGACCGCCTGCCCGGTCTGGATGCCGTCTCGTTCGGCCCGCAGATGCATGACATCCACACGTCGCGCGAGAGGCTCGACATCGCCTCGACGGCGCGGACGTGGGAGTATCTCGTGGCGGTGCTGGAGCGCCTGTGATGAAGGTTTTTGACGCCCACTGCCACATTTACCCGGCAAAGATCGCCCGCAAGGCCGCCCAGACCACGGCGGCCTTCTATAACTACACCGGCGAGACGCTCGACGGCACGGTGCAGACGCTGTTCGCCCACGGCGGCGGCATTACCAAATTTCTTGTGCAGTCCGTAGCGACACGGCCGGATCAGGTGCAGCATATCAACGAGTTCATCGCCCGCGAGGTCGCGCAGTTCCCGGACCGCCTGTACGGCTTCGGCGCGCTGCACCCCGATTCGCCGACGCTGGAGGAGGATATCGCCCACCTGCGCGCTCTGGGCCTGCACGGCGTGAAGCTGCATCCGGACATCCAGGGCTTCCGCCTCGACGATCCGCGCTGCTTTGCGCTGGCGGAGCAGTGCGAGGGCGTGCTGCCCCTGCTCCTGCACACGGGAGACAGCCGCTATGACTTCTCCAATCCGAACCGCCTTATCCCGCTGCTGCGGCGCTTCCCGCGCCTGACGGTCATCGGCGCGCATTTCGGCGGCTATACGATCTGGCAGGAGGCCGCGCGGCAGCTTGCCGGACGCTTTGAAAACCTCTGGGTCGACTGCTCGTCGTCGTTCTTCGCCATGGACGTCGCCGCCGGGCGCGCGCTCATCGACGCCTACGGTGCGGACCGTGTGCTGTTCGGCACGGATTACCCCATGTGGGATCCGCAGCACGAGCTGGCGCGTCTGCGCGGCATGCACCTTGCGCCGGAGACGGAGCGGAAGATCCTCTATGACAATGCTGCTGCCCTGTTTGGGCTGGAAGGAGAGAACTGATATGCTGCGAGTGGGTACCGTCGGGACAAGCTCGATCATGCGGACCATTCAGGAGGCCATCCGTCTGACGGATGGCATGGAGTGCCGTGTGGTCTATTCCCGCACCGAGGAGCAGGGCCGCGCCTTCGCGGCGGAGATGGGCGTGCCGGAGCACTGCACGGACTATGCCGCCATGCTGGCGCGCAGCGACCTTGACCTCATCGACATCGCCTCGCCGAACCGCTTCCATGTGGAGCAGGCCCTTGCCGCGCTGGAGCACGGCAAGCACGTCATTGTGGAAAAGCCCGCCGCCGTGACCCGCGGCGACGTGCAGCGGCTCATCGACGCCGCGCGCGCAAACGGCGTGTACTTCTTTGAGGCCATCACGACGCTGTTCATGCCGCAGTACGAAGCCTGCCGCCTGCTGCTGCCGAAGCTCGGGCGCATCGAGCAAGCGCACATCACCTATGCGCAGTATTCCTCGCGCTACGATGCCTATCTGCGCGGCGAGAACCCGAATATCTTCAACCCCGCCATGCAGGCCGGTGCGCTCAACGACATGGGCGTTTACTGTGTGCATATGGCCGTCGACCTGTTCGGCGCGCCGCAGGACGTCCGGTATCTGGCGGAGCTCGGCCCGAACGGCATCGATCTGGCCGGGCGGCTGACACTGACGTATCCGGCCCTGACGTGCGAGATCCTCACGGCGAAAAACGCCGACCTCGGCAGCGGCTGCCGCATCACGGGTGAGAACGGCTGGTTTGCGGAGGACGGGCCCATCAACGCCTTCGGCGGCTGCACAGCAGAGCTGAACGGTGCGCCGGTCGACGTGGCGCTGCCGCAGGCCGAGAACCGCATGGTCTATGAATTTGCCCGCTTCCGCGATGCCATCGTGCAGCACGACACGGCATTCTTCGACCGCATGGCGGAGCAGTCCGCGCGCGTGGCCGCCGTACTGGAGCAGGCACACCGCACTGCATAACTATCCTGCCAGAC
>ENA-UOJN01002435-UOJN01002435.1-human-gut-metagenome-genome-assembly--contig:-C125IIP-NODE-2435-length-11685-cov-5.333964_pt1 | contig 11685 bp, 9 predicted proteins | sample MGYA00242350_ERZ723897 | MGnify/ENA metagenome assembly ERZ723897 | reverse complement strand
TCATATGTTTACTTATAGAATCACAAACCAGGAAGCTATTTCAATAACCAAGTACTAAATTTTTTGAATTTTTTATTGAATACAAAAAAATGTGTAAAAAACTGAATATAAACAAAAATAGCGTCCAATTTAATGTGCCGCTACTCTTAATATTTTAATTTTTTATGCCTAAAGTCTGCCAGATGCCTTCGTGCTGAACTGATTTTGCATCAAAGTGCAGCCAATTAAAAGTCAACTGCAAAATAGTACTGATGCCAAACGCAGCTATTATAGTACCTAAACCAACCTTCGCTCCCAGCAGCCAGCCAGCCAGCAACACACTGCCTTCTATAAGGCCTCTGATCATACCAATCGGAACTTTCGGCAGTCGACGTTTTAACCCGATCATCAAAGAATCGCGCGGACCAGAGCCAAGTCCGGCACTGATATAAAAATAAGTGCCCAGACTGATGGAAAACTGCCCTAAAAACATTACGATGATTCCCAGCCAATAATTTTCTATTAAAGGTACAGCATGATAATACTGAAGAACATCAACACCAAAACCGATCAATACAGCATTAAGAATCGTACCTAATCCAAACCGCTCACCCATAGCAACTGTCACTACTAAAATCAAAAACCCACTCAAAACATTGATCGTCCCATAGGTCAATCCTGTAACATAGGAAACACCGATACCAAAGGCTTCCCATGGCGCCAAGCCGATATTAGCCTGGATGCCAAGGGTCAAACCAATGGAATACAGTGCCAGACCAAAGTGCAGCCGCAGCAGTTTAAAAAACAAGTTATGTTTGTCTTTCCAGTTCATCACAGCTTACTTGATTATTTGCAGTACATCCTGCAAAGCATTCAATGAGCGCTCTGCAATCAGAGCGTTTTTCTCTTTTTTATTACGTATCTTTTTACCTAAAGACGGCAGCAGTCCAAAATTAACATTCATCGGCTGAAAATCCCTGATTTCAGGATTGCTTATATAATGTGCCAATGCACCGTGAGCTGTTTCTTTAGGGAAGGTAATATCTGGAAGCTCTAAATAAGCTCGAGCGGTATGAATGCCAGCCATCAAACCAGAAGCAGCCGATTCCACATAGCCTTCTACACCTGTCATTTGCCCGGCAAAGTAAAATCTCGGCATCGCTTTAAAATTAAACTTATCATTCAATAATTTAGGCGAATTGATATAAGAGTTTTTGTGCATTACACCATACCGGACAAATTCTGCATTTTCCAGCCCCGGAATCATACCAAAAACACGTTTTTGCTCAGGCCATTTTAAATGAGTCTGAAATCCGACCAGATTATACAGCGAAGCAGCAGCATTATCCTGACGCAGCTGGACCACGGCGTAGGCCTGTTTACCAGTTCTCTGATCTACCAGTCCAACAGGCTTTAGTGGACCGAAGCGCATGGTATCTTCACCGCGGCGAGCCATTTCTTCAATAGGCATACAGGCTTCAAAAAAAACTTCTTTTTCAAATTCTTTGACCGGAGCCAGCTCTGCTGTTCGTAAAGCTTCCCAAAACGCCAGATATTCTTCTTTGGTTTCAAACGGGCAATTCAAATAATCTGCATCACCTTTATCATAACGTGAGGCACGATATACTTTTTCATAATTCAAGGACTCTGCGGTCACAATAGGCGCAGCGGCATCAAAAAAATGAAAATAATCTGCTTCTACCAGCTTTTTGATATTTTCAGCCAATACTGCTGACGTCAAAGGCCCGCTGGCAACTACAACATAACCTTCCAACTGCTGCAAATCTGTTACTTCTTCATAAACCACAGTAATTAAAGGGTGATTTTTAATAATTTCCGTAATGCCCTGAGCAAAACCTTCCCTGTCGACAGCTAAGGCTCCGCCGGCTGGAATCTGATGTTTATCAGCCTGCTGCATGATCAGAGAATCAAGGCGGCGCATCTCTTCTTTAAGAAGACCGACAGCATTTTCCAAATTATTGGCACGCAGAGAATTGCTGCAAACAAGTTCCGCAAAGTCTGCAGTTTTATGCGCTTCGTCAGACTTTACCGGACGCATTTCATGCAAAATTACAGGAATGCCATATCTAATTATTTGATATGCTGCTTCACAGCCGGCTAAACCTGCGCCGATAACATGAATCGGTTTATTTGCTTTTAGCACTTTTGCGTCCTGCCTTTCCTTTTTTTATATGCAAGCCATTTTCACAGGTTTCATTAGAACAGTACAGTTTCTTATTGCCGTTCTTTTCAATTCGTTCCAGCATTACTTTACCGCATTTCGGACATTTTTCTTCTGTTGGCCTGTCCCATGATGTAAATTTACATTCCGGATAATTGGAACAGCCATAAAAAATACGGCGCGTTTTTGTCTTGCGCTCGATAACTTCACCGCCGCATTCAGGGCACTTAACACCGATCTTATGCAGAATCGGCTTCGTGTTGCGGCATTCCGGAAAACCGGGACATGCCAGGAACTTACCAAAACGCCCCTGCTTTATTACCATCATACGTCCGCATTTTTCGCATTTCACATCACTGACTTCTACAGGAGCTTCTACTGCCTCAATTTCTTTGTCGGCTTTTTCCATCAATTTTGAAAACGGCACATAGAATTTTTCCAGTATTTTAGTCTTATCAGCTTTATGCTCAGCAATCTCATCAAGCTCTGTTTCTAAATCAGCAGAAAAAGGATTATCAATAATTTCTTTGAAATAATTAGTCAGCATATCGACGATCATGAGCCCCAGCTCGGTAATCATCAGTTTTTTGCCTTCCTTAGCAATATAACCGCGGTCCAGAATAGTCTGGATAGTAGGCGAATAAGTACTCGGCCGTCCAATACCTTTGTCTTCCAGCTCTTTTACCAGAGTCGCCTCAGTAAAGTGCGCCGGTGGTTCGGTGAAGTGCTGTTCAGCCGGTAAAAGTTTATATAATTCTACAGGCGTTTTAGCCTCCAGATAAGGAACGGTTTTATCCTTATCATCGAGCAGGTCTTTTTTATCACTTAGCTTTAAAAAGCCTTCAAACTTCAAAACAGAGCCCGTTGCACGAAATTGGTAATCGCCGGCGCCGATCAGCAAAGTAGTAACATCAAAAACAGCCGATGCCATCTGACTTGCAACAGCACGGTTCCAAATCAAAGAATAGAGCTTAAGCTGATCTTTATTCAGATGTTTTGCCATTTCCAACGGTGTACGATGTACACTTGTGGGGCGGATCGCCTCATGTGCGTCCTGGGCATTTTTTTTACTTGAATAGCTGTTTGCATGTGAAGGCCTGAATTCTTTGCCAAACTCACTTTCAATATAACTGCGGATATCATCAGCAGCAACATCAGCAATACGTACTGAGTCGGTTCTCATATAAGTAATCAAACCGACAGAACCTTCTTTGCCCACAGCAACACCTTCGTACAGCTGTTGAGCTACCATCATCGTCTTTTTGGTAGTAAAATTCAGACGTTTAACAGCCTCCTGCTGCAGGCTGCTGGTAGTAAACGGAGGCAGCGGATTACGTTTACGCTCTTTTTTTGTTGCTTCTTCAATGATATAAGCAGCTTTAGCCAAAGCTTTTTCTACAATAGCCGCTTCCTCAGCAGTATGTATTTCCAGTTTTTTTCCCAGATGTTTGATAACCTCTGCTTCAAAAATAGGAGCTTTCGCTTTTTCACGCAGTTTAGCATTCAAAGTCCAATATTCTTTAGGAATGAAATCAGCGATTTCTTTTTCACGGTCAGCAATGATTTTTACTGCTACCGATTGTACACGTCCGGCACTCAAGCCTTTTCTTATTTTACGCCATAACAAAGGACTAAGCTGATAGCCTACGATACGATCAATAATACGACGTGCCTGTTGAGCATCAACTTTATCCAAATCAATCGGGCGCGGATTCTTCAAAGCATCTTTTATGGCACCAGAAGTGATTTCATGAAACTCAATCCGACAGTTTGCTTCCGGGTCAACACCAAGGATATGCGCTAAATGCCAGCCAATAGCTTCGCCTTCACGATCAGGGTCAGTTGCCAGATAAATTTTATCAGCTTTTTTAGCCAAAGTTTTCAATTCTTTAATCAATTCGCCTTTACCGCGAATATTAATATATTTAGGCTCAAAATCATGTTCGATATCAACGCCAAACAAACTTTTTGGCAAATCGCGCAAATGTCCCATTGAAGAGCGGACAGTATAATTGCGCCCTAAAAATTTTTCAATAGTTTTTGACTTAGTAGGTGATTCCACGATTACTAAATTTTTCGTCATAATAATAAGTCCTCCTAAATTCGGTAATACCTGCGCCCATCTGCCAGGCCAAGTTTACCTTGCATTTGCAGATCCAGCAGTTCCCCGCTGATCTCTGCCAGAGAGCGACCGCTTAATTCTACCAGTTCCTCTAACGTAACCGGTTCCTGTGTCATTATATCCATCAATTGTTTAGCCAGTTCTGAAACGGCCTCTGCTCCTTCACTGGCAAACAACGATAAATTCTCTATTTTCTGCTTACTGCCGAAGTTCAATTCCAGATCATTCAAAATATCTTCCGGCCTATCTACAAGCTGTGCTCCAGATTTTATCAGACTATGGCAGCCAATACTGTTAGGCAGATAAATACTTCCTGGAATACAATATACCTCATGCCCTTCATCTGCGGCAAATTCAGCCGTTATCATAGCACCGCTCTTTTTAGCCGCCTCAACTACCAGTATACCTTTCGTCATTCCGTTGATGATTCTGTTGCGCGACGGGAAGTTAGCAGCAAGAGGTTCTGTTCCAGGTGCAAATTCTGTTACCAGCGCCCCATTTGAACATATCTGCTCGAAAAGCGCCGTATTTTCACGCGGATAAACAACATCTATACCGCAGCCAAGTACGGCAATCGTACTTCCCCCAGCCTGTAAAGCACCTTTGTGAGCAGCACTATCAATACCCTTAGCTCCACCGCTTACAATAACCAGCCCCGCTGAAGCAAGATCAGCAGCAAAGTCACCCGCCGCCTTTAACCCATAAGTAGAAGCTCGACGTGAACCGACGATACCGATACTGCAATCAAGCCTGGGCAAATTACCCTTGATATATAAAACCTTCGGCGGTAATGCGATATGCCTTAATGAGACCGGATAGTCCGCATCACTGCTTATCATCAGCCGCACCTGCTGCCGCTCGCAAAAATTCTGCAGCTGTTCAGGTAACGCAAGATTTCTAAATTTTAGGAACTTATCAATGGCCGCCTCTTTATAAACGCGGGCAGCCAAAAGCTCTTGTCTATCAGCAAGATACGCACTACGCGCACTGCCAAACACCGCAACTAAAGCTTCAAGCTTACTGTTGCCCAATCCGACAGCAGCGCTTAAAGCACCCCAATAATAACGCTCCACAGCAATGCCTCCGATAAATTGCAGGCATCCACACGAAAACCGGGTGTCGCAAAATATTATTTTTCCCAAATCCATTTCATTATAGAGTTGATTTAGTCAACGGTCAAGCTTTTACTTATTTTTCAAGTTTTTTTAAAATATAATTGCTTATTTCTTCTGCAGCTCCAGGTTTACCATATTTCAAGCTGCGCTGCTGCCTCTGAAGCAAGCGTACTTGGGAGTCGACATCCGCATATCGGCAGACCATCGTTTTTACTTCCTGAGGCGAACCGGCTACCTGTGCACCGCAATACTGCTCTAAATAAACAGCATTACCGGTTTCCTGACCAGGCAGCGGCTTATAAATAATATAATTGCAGCCCGCAATCAATGTTTCAGCCGCTGTTAAACCACCGGCTTTAGTTACGACAATATCAGCAGCCAGCAATAACTCCGGTACATCATCCGTAAATCCATAAACAGTCAGTGGTATTTCTTTAAAAATTTCCAGGCGGTGCTGCAAAATTTCATTATGTCCTGCGACCGCAATTATTTTCAAACGCTGTGGCAAATAACCGTGGAAAGCTTTAACTATGCTCTCCATCGGTAACAAGCCTTCGCCGCCGCCCATCAACAGACATACTATATCCTGCTCAGACCAATTAAATTTACGACGCAGCTCCTGACGATCATATGCTTGGTAAAATTGCCGCCGAACCGGTATTCCCGTCGGTAAAACCTCAGCATCAGTCCCATCAAACTGTGCACGCAGATTTTCTGATGCTGCAAAATACACATCAACACCTTCGCAAAGCCACCATTTATGTACAGTATAATCAGTAACCACCGCTCCCAACAGCAAATCCGGCTTGAATTTTTTCTTATAGATAGCCATGATACCTGCCGGTGTAGCATGTGTGGCAATTACAGCATCGGGGTTGGTCCTGACGATAAAATCCTGTGCCAAACTTGCTAAGGTACCATTAATAAAGTTACGCAGCCATAGCGACCCGCTCTGACGGTTTCCCCATTTATAAGCCAGCTCATACAGCCAGGGACAATATGAGAGTACCCATAAATAAAAACGTAAAAAAGCATTGCCGATACTGCCCGGAAAAAAGTCAAAAATACTTCCGTGCACTACCTGCACATTGTCTGCCAGTGCAAAAGACTGTTCCAGAGCCTGAGCGGCCAGCTTATGCCCTGAACCTATCGGAGCCGACAATAATAATATTGTATATTTTTTTTCACAAGATGCCATTTATAAACTCCATTTAAGAAAAATTTATCAAAAAACTTGAACCTGTAGCGCTATTATTGTATCATAAAATGTAATTAGCACAATATCAAGAGCTAATTTATTCTATATAATGATGGAGGTTATCATGAAAAATCGTTTACCAGTTGAACATTTTCATTTTCCGGTAGAAAAAATCAAAGCCGGTTATTACACCGACGCTTATTTTCTGCGTACCGAGGAGATACTGAATGGCGATAATCACCATCCTAGAGTAATGATGCAGCTTTTTACCCGTGAACCGGTAGTTGTTTGCGGCATCGATGAAACTATCGCCCTGATCAAAACCTGCGCACATAATCCTGAAAATATTACGATCTATGCTTTACATGACGGAGATGAGGTTGCCCCCTGGGAAACACTAATGACGATCGAAGGTGATCTGGCAGACTTTACCCATCTGGAAACTATCTATCTTGGTTTTCTGGCGCGGCAAAGCCGTATAGCTACTAATGTACGCCGTGTTGTCAAAGCAGCAAACGGCAAACCGGTCCTCTTTTTCCCTGCCCGGTATGATACCTATCAAACCCAGGAATCTGACGGCTATGCTGCTATGATTGGCGGTATCAAAGGTTTCTCTACTGATGCCAACGCCTTAGCCAGCAATGGCAAAGGTCTGGGAACTATTCCCCACGCCCTGATCGCAGCATACAACGGCGACACGCTGGCAGCAACCAGCGCCTTTGATAAATATGTAGCGCCTGATATCGCGCGTATTGCCCTGGTCGACTTTGATAATGACTGTGTTGGTACGACTTTACAGGTAGCACGCAAACTTGGCCGCAAATTAGCAGGAGTCCGCTTGGATACCTCCGGCACTATGGTAGATAAAAGCCTGCTCAGCCAAATGGGTATGTTCAAACCGACAGGCGTCTGCAAGGAACTAGTACATAATGTACGCACAGCACTTGATGCAGAAGGTTTCGATTATGTAAAAATTATCGTTTCCGGCGGATTTGACGCCGAACGTATCAAAGAGTTTGAAGCATTAAAGGTTCCTGTAGATACTTATGCAGTAGGATCCAGCCTTTTTGACGGTAATATCAACTTTACAGCGGATATCGTTATGGTAGACGGCAAAGAATGCGCTAAAGCAGGACGAGTACATCTTCCCAACCCACGGCTGGAACTTGTTAAGTAATTTTGAAAAAAGTAAAAGCACTGTGAGATTCTCACAGTGCTTTTTTATCAAACAAGATTATTTTTTCCAGATACCAAGCGGAGCTCCTACAGGCCAGAACTGACGACCATAGAAATTATTAAGGAACCCGGCTCCGGCGCCATATAAGGAAATAATCGCTACTGCCATTTCAGCATAAGCAGCCATGGTGTGCGGGAAATGACCGCCGATACCAAGTCCGTCTAAAGCTAAACCTAAAAGTAAGATATCAATGAAAACCATATCTACGAATAAGAACAGACTTGCAGAGGACGCAGCAATGGTACCAATGCAGGCAAATATAAAATAGGCCAAAAATGCAAAACCAATAGCTTTAGGATCCACACCGGCAGCAAGACCAGGACCAAAGGTTCCTGCTTTAATCATCCAGCTCATACCTACTGCAGACCAGAAAAAGCCGAAAGCACTGAAAATTGTTGCGCCAAAAATATTGCGATGGCAATAGTCAAAATAACCAGCCAACAGCTGGGCGAAGGATCCGCAGAAAAGAGCCCACGGCAAAACCCAGGATACTCCTTCAACGATACCTAATTTTTGTGCAGAAGCCACCATTGTTACGACGGCCAGACCAAATAGTCCCAAGGGTGTAGGGTCGGCTACTGCGATTTGAACATGCTGCGTTGAATCATTATTAGTACTCATTCATACGCCTCCTTTATTTTGGTTTGGTTGTGAATTATTCCACACGCATATATAATATACTTTAAAACTAACAACATCGTCAATAACTGTTACATAAATTTAACACTTTTGTATACAAGTGTGATATTGTATATTTTTCAGAAAACTTATCTGTACTATAATCGCACTATTTTAGTATATAATTTATATAAAAGGAAGTGATTTTATGAGTTTAAATGCTACCCCATCTTCTGAACGCGTTCACATCGGTATCTTCGGTAAACGTAACGCCGGCAAATCAAGCCTTATCAACGCGATCACCGGGCAAAATTTAGCAATCGTTTCTGAAGCCAAAGGTACAACCACAGATCCTGTTTATAAAGCTATGGAGCTGCTGCCGCTGGGACCAGTAATGATCATTGATACTCCGGGTATCGACGATGAAGGCGTTTTGGGCAGCCTGCGTATTCAAAAAGCATATCAGGTACTCAACAAAACCGATATCGCGCTTGTAATTATTGACGCTGCAGTTGGCCCTTCTGCTGAAGATCTGCGTTTGATAAAACGGATCAATACAAAAAAAATCCCCCTGCTCATCGTTATCAACAAATGTGAAACCATAAATGAAGATAAAAAAACTGCTTATCAAGCTCTGCTGTCAAACGGGAAACTTTTATTTGTCAGTGCTGAACAGAAGCTCAATATTTTTGAGCTTAAAGAAGCAATCGCCCAAACCGTACCTGCAGATGAAAATAAAGCACAGATAGTTGCTGATCTGCTGTCGCCTTCGGACTTCGTTGTCTTAGTAGTGCCCATCGATTCTGCCGCCCCTAAAGGAAGGCTGATCCTGCCGCAGCAGCAAACGATCCGCGATATTCTGGAAGCAGACGCTGCCGCTATTGTAGTTAAAGAAAACGAACTGACCAACACACTGCAAAATTTAGGTAAACGACCCAAACTGGTTATCACCGACAGTCAGGTCTTTAAAAAAGTTGCTGCTGAAACGCCGGCAGATATTCTTCTGACCTCTTTTTCGATCCTGTTTGCACGCTATAAAGGTAATCTGCAGACTGCCGTTCAAGGCGTTACAGCACTCGACAGCCTTGAAGACGGAGATAAAATCCTCATAGGCGAAGGCTGCACACATCACCGCCAATGCGATGATATCGGCACCGTCAAGCTGCCACGCTGGATCAAAGAATATACCGGTAAAAATCCAGAATTTATTTTTACCAGCGGCACGGAATTCCCCCTAAACTTATCGCCGTATAAAATGATCATCCACTGCGGCGCCTGTATGCTGAACGAACGGGAAATGCAGTACCGCATCAAATGTGCCGCAGACCAAAACATACCTTTCACCAATTACGGTATCACTATCGCCTATATCAACGGTATTTTAAAACGCACCGTCGAACCCTTCCCACAGATTTATAAATTACTGGATAAATAATAAAAAGCTGAAACCTTTTGGTTTCAGCTTTTTGTTTAGACTTTAGCGCACTTCTTCAAACATTTCCGCACCCACACCGCAGGTAGGACAGATATAATCTTCGGGCAGGCTTACACCTTCATAAATATAGCCGCAAACCTTGCAGCGAAATTGTTTTAAACCTGCTGCAGACTGAATTTCTGTCGGAGCGATATAAACTCCTCCCAAATCAGCACTTCTGTCAAAATACACCGTATGCAGCATCTGTTCTGCCAACTCACTTAAGGGTTCACCGTAAAATTCTTCGTATAATTTAATGATTTCAGGATTTTCGTGGCTTAACCGCAGCTGCATCGAATCGTCACGTTTATAAAGGCCTTCGATACGCTTGGCACGCAGCGCATCACCTTTATATTCCCTGTCTTTAGGCTGACCGCCCCCACCGATGCATCCGCCCGGACAAGTCATTACTTCGACAAAATGATAGCTTTTTTCGCCGCTTTTGATTTTTTCGATCAATTTACGGACATTAGCAGTACCATAGACGATAGCAACCTTTACTTTCAAGCCGTCAATGTCTACGGAAGCTTCTTTGATACCTTCCAAACCGCGTACGGGCTTCAAATCATATAGTGCTGCCGGAGCAGTTTTTTTCGTTACAAAAGTGTAAGCACTGCGTACTGCAGCTTCCATAACGCCACCGGTATTACCGAAAATCACGCCGGCACCTGACCCCAGTCCCATAAAGTCATCATATGCCTTGTCTTCCAATGCTGCGAAATCAATATTTTCATCTTTGGCCAGCATAGCCAGTTCACGCGTAGTAATAACATAATCCATATCACGCATACCGTTAATACCTAAATGCCTTGCAGCAGCATTCATTTCATCACGGCGGATTTCATATTTTTTAGCTGTACAGGGAGTAACAGCCACATTAACTATTTTTCGGGGATCAAGTCCCATTTTTTTTGCAAAATAAGTTTTGATTGTCGGCCCCTGCATTCCTATCGGGCTTTTAGCACTGGAAATATGCGGAAGCATTTCCGGATAATAGGTTTCAGCAAATTTGACCCAGGCCGGACAGCAACTGGTAAACTGTGGCAGCGGTTTTTCGCCTTTTGTGATACGTTCCACCAACTCACTGGCTTCTTCCATGATCGTAAGGTCAGCAGCAAAATTAGTATCCAACACATAATCTGCCCCCAGTTTTTTCAGCAGCGCTACCATTTTTCCTTCAACAAAGCTACCGTCTGCCATAGCAAATTCTTCACCTAAAGCAATGCGCACAGAAGGAGAAGTGCTGAAAATAACGATCTTTTCAGGATCGCGCATTGCTGCTGCTACTTCATAAGCCTCAACCTTTTCAGTAATACTGTCTGCCGGGCACACATTAGCGCACTGCCCGCAGTTGATACAGATAGGCACATCTCCGGTCGCCTTGAGATCGTATGTACCGCAGACACCGATATAATCGGTGCAGACTGCTTTACAGGAACCGCATTTGATGCATTTGAATTCCAACCTTTGTACAGCAGGATTATCCGGTTCAATAGCAACACGGATATCCGTAAATTGATGTTTACTCATATAAAAGACCCTCCTCTTTTATCACTGCCTTTATTATAACTGCTCTCAATTATTCTTGCAATAGATACTAAAAGAAAATTATTATCCTAATTGCAGATAAAAAAATAACTGCCGTAACGCAGTTATTTTATCTGTCCATATAAATTTATTCAATAGTATAAATCTCATCGCCACTCCCGAATTAGATATTAGTAAATAAAGCACACTGCTATTTTTTAAAACTTATATAA
>ENA-UOJN01002431-UOJN01002431.1-human-gut-metagenome-genome-assembly--contig:-C125IIP-NODE-2431-length-11692-cov-11.749678_pt1 | contig 11692 bp, 9 predicted proteins | sample MGYA00242350_ERZ723897 | MGnify/ENA metagenome assembly ERZ723897 | reverse complement strand
CTGTTCCGCTTCATCTCCGTAGAAGTAGTCCAGCATGGCAAGGTCTGGCATGAATGACACCTCCCTCCTAAGAAATTCTAAATGCTTAAAACAAAAGGTGCTGCCCGAAAGCAACACCTTTTAAATCTGAAACTGGCATCTCTATTCTGTTTTTCTATGGAATCATCTGGAAATGCTTGAGCGCATCCATAATCGCCGCTTCTTTCTCCGGCGGGCACTTCGGCACTTTGGCATCTTCTTTTTTTGACTGGTTATAGTTCTTTCTCTCGATAATGCCACATTTCCGTTTTATTTGGGCGATATAAAGCTGACTGACTTTAAAGCCGAATTTTTCAAGTACATAAGCCTTGATTTCATCGTAAGTGGCTTTACTCTCCGCTGCCGTCAAATCCAACTCATCCATCGTGATTTCCACCTCAATATGATGCTTGACATTTAGTTTGGACAATAAACATACCGTCTCCACATGCTCCGTATGAGGAAACAAATCAAATGGCTGACATGCCGTAACCTTATATCCACCCTTAACCAGCACCTTTATATCCCTTGCCTGTGTATCAGGTCCGCATGAAATATACACAATCCTGTCTGGTTTAATCTTAAGAAGCGAATTAAGAAATTCCGGTGTGCTTCCACTTCTTGGCGGATCCATGATAACAACATCTGCCTTTGCATTTTTCGCATACTCAACAAGGAAATCTCCTGCGTCAGCATTAACAAATGTGACATTCTTTATATTGTTAATTGAAGCATTTATCTTAGCATCTGATACAGCTTCTGAATTAAGCTCAACTCCTATAACTTTGCCAGCCTTTTTTGAGGCGACTATTCCAATAGTACCAATTCCGCAATATGCATCAATTACAGTGTCATTTTTTGATATATCAGCAAGCTGGATTGCCTTTTTGTACAGCTTTTCAGTCTGCTGGTGGTTAATCTGATAGAATGATGTCGGGCTTATTCTGAATCTGCAGCCACACAACACATCCTCGATATAACCTTTTCCCTTAAGAACAATATTTCTCTTTCCAAGCACCATGCTTGTGCGCCTGTCATTAATATTCTGCACAATTGTAGTAATTTCCGGATGCTTTTCACATAACACCTTGAGAAAATTATTCTTTGATGGAAATGCGACTCCTGCTGTAACAATAACAAGCATAATTTCCTTTGTCGAAAATCCTTTTCTTAAAAGAATGTGTCGGATCATTCCCTTTCCCGCATCTTCGTCATATGGCTGATATTTAAATGAAGCTATTAGTTCTTTAATATCCTTAATAATGTCTGTACACTGTGAATCTTCAATCATACAGTCCGATGTATCAACTATTCTGTGGCTGTTTTCCTCGTAGGTTCCTGCTATTACATTTCTGGAATCATCAAGTCCTACAACTGCATGAACTTTATTGCGGTAATGTATTGGTCTGTACATTCCTACAATATCATCAACTTTTACATATTCGCCAAAAAGTTCTTCAATGTACTTCTGCTTAACTGCAAGTTCATTGTCATATTTCATCCCGGCATAATCACAGCCACCGCATTTTTCTGAAAATGCACAGTGAATCCGTCTTTCTTTCTCATCATATCTATTCGTCATAAAATTTCAAACTCCTCATTTTTTCTCGTAGCTCATACTCCAGAACTTCGTTCTGTCGTTGTCGCGGTGCTCCTCGAATGCAAGCGATAATCACACAATACATGCAAGCATGATTGTGTGATTCCCGCTTGTATTCTCATCACTACTCGCACAAAAGGGCAACCGCCCATACAAGCAGTTGCCCTTAACATCAGTCTTTGTTAATTATAATGAAGTATTCTCGTCTGTACTTCCAAGAATCTTAACCTTACCTTCGTAGAATTCTTTAACTGCGATTGATAATGGCTTGTCTTTCTCTGAACATCTTACAAGAGGAGTTCCAACCTGAAGCTTTCTCTCATCTTCCTTAGAGATTCTCTTCTCCTCAATCTTATCCTTGTCCTTTTCTTTCTCTTTTTCCTTGTTGCTTGCTTCAATTCTTGCCTTGGCAATCTTCTCCTCAACGCTTCTTGCATCGATGATTTCCTTAGCTCTGTTAGCAGTTGCCTTAACAATTGAATATCTGCTCTGTACTAAAGGCTGCTCGCCCTCTTCAACCTCACTGTTAATTACAGCCATTAATTCAGTATACGATGGATGTATCATTATATTATTCTCCTTTCGAATAAACCTTTAATTCTTCTTTAATATTATTAATCAGTCCAAGATTATACTTAGCTTTCATCTTCTCAGATAACACAATATCATGAATACGGCCAACACATAAATCGACTTCATCATTGATAACTATGTAATCATAATCCTCAACACCTTCTGCTTCCTCTGCTGCTCTTGAAAGACGGGCTTTAATTGTCGCCTCATCTTCTGTTCCTCTGCCACGGAGTCTCTTTTCAAGTTCTGCCGCTGACGGTGGTGTTATAAACATAAGCACTGCATCCGGGAACATTCTCTTGATATTCATGGCACCCTGTATCTCAATCTCAAGAATAACATTGTTGCCCTTATCAAGCTGTTCTTCAACATATGCCTTTGGTGTTCCGTAATAATTGCCAACATACTGTGCATGCTCTATTAAAGCATCTTCAGCAATCATCTTCTCGAATTCTTCTACAGTCTTAAAGAAATATTCTCTTCCATCAGCTTCGCCTTCTCTTGGCTTTCTTGTTGTAGCTGATATAGAAAGTGAATACTCATCATGAAGCTCTAAAAGTCGCTTCATAACAGTTCCTTTTCCTGCACCAGAAAATCCTGAAATAACTAATAATAGTCCTTTGCTCATATAATTACCTCATTCTGCACATAAAGTGCACAAGTTATTATACCTAACAAGCCCGAAACAATCAAGTAAATTTAATCAAAACCAATTAAAAATATATTGAAAGCCTACTCAATGTTCTGAATCTGCTCTCTTACCTTCTCAATCTCAGTCTTTAAGTCAATAGCTGCATTAGATATCTCAATGTCATTAGCCTTAGATAGAGTTGTGTTAGCCTCTCTGTTCATCTCCTGTGCAATGAAATCCATCTTTCTTCCAATGCCGCCATCCTCGTTAAGACATTTTCTTGCATGCTCGATATGGCTTCTTAATCTTACAGTTTCTTCGTCAACACATATCTTGTCTGCGTATATAATAACCTCTGTTGCGATTCTGCTCTCATCAATAGTTGTATCGCCAAGAAGCTCTTTTACCTTACTCTCTAACTTGCTGCGGTATTCCTTCATAATCTCAGGACTTCTCTTTTCAACAAATGCGACAAGCTCCTCCATGTGATCTAACTTTCCTAAAAGGTCTTTCTTAAGATTCTCACCTTCCAGAATTCTTGTATTAACAAACTGTTCTAAGGCTGCCTTCATGGCTTCCTCTATAAAATGCCACAGCTCCTCTTCGTCTTCCTGCACTTCATCCATTGTGATAACCTCTGGAAATCTGGCAAGACCTCCAACAGTCATATCATTTTTAAGATTGTATTTTTCGGACATATTATTAAATATAGCCATATATTCATCAGCTATATTCTGGTTGAACTTAAGATTAACCTGACTTTCTGAATCATCCTCATAATTAATAAATATATCAATCTTGCCTCTTGTTGCATACTTCTTAAGTAAGTCTCTCATTCTGCTCTCGAATACATTAAGCTTCTTAGGCATCTTGATACCTGCTTCAAGATATCTGTGATTAACTGACTTAATCTCAACTGAAATCTTTCTGTTACCTTTAACTATTTCACTCCGGCCAAAGCCTGTCATACTTTTAATCATTGTTTCTATCCTTCCATTCGCATATAATGCTTAGGAAAGTATACCAATTTTTGTGAAAGATAACAAGACTTACAGCAATAAGTATGTTAATATAATGCAATAAGATTAATGAATATTAATTAAAGGAGACATTATGGCATTCGATGGAATTACAATATCCAGCATTGTTAATGAATTAAACAACACAATTAACGGCGGAAGACTTTACAAGATATCACAGCCTGAAGCCGATGAAATAATGCTTACAATAAAGACACAATCTGGTCAGTACAGACTTGTTTTATCTGCAAATGCATCGCTTCCTCTTGCATATCTTACAGACGATAACAAGCCATCCCCTGCTACTGCACCGAATTTCTGCATGCTTCTTAGAAAACATTTGAACAACGGAAGAATAATATCTATAACACAGCCAAAATTTGAGCGTGTAATTGATATTGAGGCAGAACATTTAAACGAACTCGGTGACCTGTGCAGAAAGCACATAATCGCAGAATTCATGGGCAAGCACAGCAATATAATATTATGTGACGACAATAATACTATATTAGACAGTATCAAGCATATATCAGCACAGACAAGCTCAGTCAGGGAAGTTTTACCTGGAAGACCTTATTTCATTCCTAATACTTCTGACAAGATTAATCCGCTTGAAGCTGACAGAAAGCATTTTGACGAAACAGTATTTACAAAGCCTGTACCTGTTGTCAAGGCGCTGCTTTCAAGCTATACAGGAATAAGCACATGTATAGCAGAAGAGCTTGCATACCGTGCCGGAGTTGATGGCGGACACCCTGCCAACTGTCTTGATGAGCCTATGAAAGATGCATTATACAACGTATTTGACGCACTTATGTCCGATGTAAGAAATGGTATCTACCACCCCGATATGGTAACTGACAACGGTGTGCCTGCAGAATTTGCCGCTGTGAAGCTTTCTATGTATGACAACCACACAGAATATGATTCTATAAGCAGATTGATTATCGATTATTACAGACAGAAAGAGATTGCAACACGAATCCACCAGAAGTCTGTTGATATAAGAAGAATTGTAACAACACATCTTGAAAGAGCATACAAGAAACTTGACATTCAGGAAAAGCAGATAAAGGACACTGAGAAAAAAGACAAATACCGTATCTACGGCGAACTTCTTACAACCTACGCTTACAGTATTCCTGCAGGTTCTAAGGAATATGAAGCACTTAATTATTACGATAATACTACAATTAAGATTCCGCTTGATAACACTCTCACACCAATTGAGAATGCCAACAAATATTTTGCAAGATATAACAAGCTTAAAAGAACCTATGAAGCCGGAATCCGTCTTATTCAAGAGATTACTGAAGAAATAAGTTACCTTGAATCTATTATCAATGCAATTGAGATTTCAGTAACAGAAGCTGATCTTGCTAACATTAAGGAAGAGCTTATTGAAACTGGATATATTAAAAGAACTGTTAAAGGAAAGCACAAAATCACAGCCAACAAGCCGATGCATTTTGTATCAAGTGATGGATTTGACATATATGTTGGAAAGAATAACATGCAGAATGACGAACTTACATTCAAGACAGGCAATGGTAATGACTGGTGGTTTCATGCCAAGCAGATGCCAGGTTCTCATGTACTTCTTAAAACAGATGGAAAGGAAGTTCCTGACAGGACATTTGAAGAAGCAGCAAGCCTTGCCGCCTATTACTCTAAAGGCCGTGAGCAGGAAAAAGTTGAAGTCGATTATGTATTAAAGAAAGAAGTTAAAAAGCCTGCCGGTGCTAAACCGGGATTCGTTGTGTATTACACCAACTACTCAATGGTTGCAGACACCGACATTAAAGATATTAAACAGTTATAAAATAATGGCTGAATCAGAATTTAATCATGCGGTGCCCCAAAAAGTCAGACTTTTTTGGGGGCACCGCATAACTCAGCCATTTTCTTATTAACAGGCTTAACAGCCACACATATGAACGCCAGTATAACTGATGCGCAGTCTGCAACTATCCACGGCATATACTGGATTGCAAGTGAAGATTTGCCCGAAACAATAATCATAAGAATTACACTTATAACAACATTTATAACAAATATCCCTGCCAGCTTTCTCATATCCAGAAGCCCGCTTATCACAAGATATATCAGTATGTATGCAGCCGTCATGCACACGCAGAAAGTTACAAGATACATGTAAAATGCGTTATCAGTCATATCACATAACGATATATCCAGCGTAATATATCCAAACAGTGCAGGCGGGTTAAATGCATATATTACAGATGGCATTATCGTTACAAGTGCCGGAATACCGATACCTGCCAACATTCCTGCCCTGCCGCTTAATCCCTTGATAATACCTGATTGTATAATTATACAAAGAATGGTTGCTATTAAAAGCATTATCATCCATGACCAGTTAAAGAATATTTTATTGCCAATATAATATCCGGTAAGATATTCATTAATTGTCATTCTTTGTGAATCACCATTTTTTATAATTTCTGACAATATATTCCTTCTTATAAAGCCTTCCCACACATATATAACAAGAGCAGGCATAAGAAAAACCACTGCGTTAGTCTGTTTATTTTTAGAAAACATTTTTATGTGTCTGATACCGGAGCTTTTCACCATCATCAGCTCAAGTATTCCCAAAATCACCAACAATATATACAACACAGGTATTTTATCCATCAGTTGTGCTGTCTCAATCTGTCCTTTTACCACACCATCAATATAGAAAGAATCTATCCATGCGTGCATTGATGATGACGACTCCAATATTCTTGCCATTAAAAGCAATATTCCAGTCATCATATTAAATATAGCAGCAACAGAAGCAATTATACCCGTGTTGCCTATTCTTAAAAGAATTCCTGTAAGTGATACTGCCGTAAATAATACCGTCAGTGAGAAAAATAACTGATATACAACATTAAATCCCGTATAGTAATATAGGTTGTATACTGAATTCTGGTTTTCAGAAATATTAAGTGAATTATTATTCATTTTACTAATAATCTGTCCAAATTCATTATTTCCTACAAGAACAAGTAAAATAAACAGACTCAGTGCCATAAGAACGGCGAGGCTTAAAAGCCTCACCCTTGTAATCTCATCTTTTTTCATAATCCTTCCTTTTCAGGGAAACAATTAATTAACAGATACTTTAACGAAAGATTTTTTACCCTTCTTAACAACTACTCCGTCTCCTTCGAACATACTCTTAGGGAACTTAGCTGCTATATCTGCTACCTTCTCTCCATCTACAGAAACGCCACCCTGCTGGATAGTTCTTCTGGCCTCTGACTTAGTTGTTGCAAGTCCTGCTCCAAACACAAGATTAATTGCATCAATCTCATCATCTGTAAAGCTGTCTGCTTCAAGCTTTGCTGTAGGCATGTTAGCTGCATCCCCACCAGTAAAGATTGCCTTTGCTGTAGCTTCTGCTTTCTTAGCTTCTTCCTCACCATGAACAAGCTTTGTAAGCTCATAAGCAAGAATCTCCTTAGCCTTGTTAAGCTGAGCACCTTCCCAGCTATCCATCTTATCAATCTCTTCAAGTGGAAGGAATGTGAGCATACGGATGCATTTAAGAACATCTGCATCATCAACATTTCTCCAGTACTGGTAGAAATCGTAAGGACTTGTCTTATCCGGATCAAGCCATACAGCACCTGAAGCTGTCTTACCCATCTTCTTACCCTCTGAGTTAAGAAGAAGTGTGATTGTCATAGCTGAAGCATCCTTATCAAGCTTTCTTCTGATAAGCTCTGTTCCACCTAACATGTTGCTCCACTGGTCATTACCGCCAAACTGTAAATTACAGCCGTATTTCTGGTATAACATATAGAAATCGTATGACTGCATAATCATGTAGTTAAACTCTAGGAAGCTTAATCCCTTTTCCATTCTCTGCTTGTAGCATTCAGCTCTTAACATGTTATTAACTGAGAAGCATGCTCCAACCTCTCTTAAAAGTTCTACATAGTTAAGATTAAGAAGCCAGTCAGCATTATTAACAAGTAATGCCTTGTCATCTGAGAAATCAATGAATCTTGCCATCTGCTTCTTGAAGCAGTCAACATTGTGCTGAATCTGCTCTGGTGTAAGCATTTTTCTCATATCTGTACGTCCTGATGGATCACCAATCATAGCTGTTCCACCGCCAATAAGTGCGATTGGCTTATTTCCTGCCATCTGGAGTCTCTTCATAAGGCAGAGTGCCATAAAGTGTCCTACATGAAGGCTGTCTGCTGTTGGATCAAATCCAATGTAAAATGTAGCCTTTCCATTGTTAATAAGGTCTTTGATAAGTGCTTCATCTGTTACCTGTGCAATAAGACCTCTTGCAACTAATTCGTCATAAAGTGTCATTTTTGTTTCCTCTCTTTTCTTTTTCTCATCGCTACTCGCGCAACTTTGTAAGCCAAGTCTCTCCGCAGCTTTGCTGCTCCCGAGCCTTGATAATTCACAACTTCCGCACTCCGTGCTCCGTTGTTCATTATCTGCATTCGCCATATAAGCCAGAATCTGTGCAAGCACATTCTGGCTTGCATGGCTCATTGCTTACAAAAAAGGCTTCCGCCCTTCTTTAAAAGGACGAAAGCCTGAACTTACGTGTTACCACCTTTATTCATGACAGACTCGCATCTGCCACCTCACTAAGTCCACCAGCATGGACTTATGCACTATAACGTGTGCTACTCCGGCTGCCCCTACTTACAATATGCTTTCAGTTCGCCGCTCCGGAATGTATTCAGTTACCCTTACCCTTGCGCCTCTCATCAACCGGCTGCTTTCTGTAAGTTCAGTAATAACCTACTTGTTTCCATCAACGCTTTGTAATATTAATTGTGTATTACTTATAACATAATAGAATATTAAAATCAAGCCTCATTCCGAAACAAATGTATCAAATTAACACTAGATTGTAACAACTCTCATTGTGTTAGTAAGTCCTCTCTTAGATGAAGGATCAGAAGATGTAGCGATACCAGCAGAAACAATTACTGTATCTCCTTCTTCTACGAAACCAGCATGTTCAGAAACTACTAATGCATGCTCAATAATCTTATCAGTAGAAGCTTCTGTTGCAGTCTTAAGAGGTCTTACACCCCAGTAAATCTGCATCTTTCTAAGAACATTATCGTATGGAGAGCATCCGATAATCTCAGCCTCTGGCTTTAACTTAGATGTAAGTCTTGCTGTAAATCCTGAAATTGTAGGACAGATAATGGCCTTAGCTCCAAGGTTATCTGCTGTCTGAACTGCAGCATTACATACAGCGCTTGAAATGCTTCTCTTGCTGTGAAGATTAGAATATTCTACTGAATGTCCTTTAATCTCCTGCTCTGTTCTCTCTGCAATCTTAACCATCATCTTAACAGCCTCTAATGGGTACTTACCATTAGCTGTCTCACCACTAAGCATAACAACGTCTGTTCCGTCGTAGATAGCGTTGGCAACATCAGTAACCTCAGCTCTTGTAGGTCTTGGATTTCTAATCATAGAATCAAGCATCTGTGTAGCTGTGATAACTGGCTTATACTTAGCATTACACTTCTTGATGATTTCCTTCTGAACGTGTGGAACTTCCTCAGCAGGAATCTCAACACCCATATCTCCACGTGCTACCATGATACCATCAGCAACTCTGATGATATCATCTATATTAGCAATACCTTCGGCATTCTCAATCTTGGCAATAACTGGGATATCTGAACCATGCTCCCAGAGAAGGTGCTTAATTTCCTCGATACATGCTGCATTTCTTACAAATGAAGCTGCGATAAAATCAAATCCCTGCTCAACACCAAAGATGATATCTTCCTTATCTTTCTCTGTGATGCCTGGAAGTCTGATGCTTACGTTAGGAACATTAACACCCTTCTTAGAACCAAGATCACCACCATTAATTACTGTACATTCAATCTCTGTACCTTCAACCTTATCAACCTTAAGCTCGATAAGACCATCATCGATAAGAATAATATTACCTGTAGTAACATCTTCTGGAAGACCTGCATAAGTTACCATATTAATCTTATCATCTGCTGGCACCTGTCTTGTTGTTAATGTATATTTCTGTCCCTCAACAAGTGTAACCTTCTTGTCATCCTTAACAGCACCTGTTCTGATCTCAGGTCCCTTAGTATCAAGAAGAGTTGCAATAGGGATATTAAGTTCTTCTCTTACACTCTTAATTAAGGCAAATCTTCCTGCCTGCTCCTCATGGTCACCATGAGAAAAATTAAATCTTGCAATATCCATTCCTGCTAACGCAAGATCCTTAATAAGGTTTCTGTCGTTAGTATTAGGACCCATTGTGCAAATAATCTTAGTCTTTTTCATTGTTTCCTCCAAAATAATTAAAATCTTTTCAAACACATACCTACAATATAATAACATATTTGCGTGTCAAATCAACTAAGTTTTTTATTTAACAAGCTTTTTAGGGGGTGGAAGGATACGCAAAGAGAGACAGGGACGGTGTCAGTCTTTCAGGTTTCTTCGTTTAGTGGCAGTAAAAGCCAGTTTTTGCTTCGCTTTTTTGTTCAAAAAATCAACGCGCTTCGCTTGAACGCGATTTTTTGAACCGCGCTTCGCAAACTCTGGCTTTAACTCCCACACAACTCAGAAAATTCAATTCTGACACCATCCCTGTTTCTCTTTGCTTACACTTCTACCCCAGATGGTTACTGTTTATCCCCGGTTACATGGATGTGGGTATATAAGTGATCGGAACAATATTCGTAGTTGCCAACGCATTTTGAGCAGAATCTGAATGTGAGGTTTTCGTCGTCAAGTTCTGTCCTTCCGCATACTGCACATCTGTGCTTCGGCACACCGCGCTTCGCGTGTTGTGCCTGACTTTGTTGTGTTCTGTTATCTGATGATGCTGTCCCATATGTGCCACCATTGCCCTGAGTGTTGCAACTATTCTGCTGCCAATAGTCTTTTCTGGCATTCTGCTGTGCTTTCTTTGCTGTTCTCATTGCTTTGTCGAAGTTTCTCTGTGTACTGCTCTTTGCCGGGCCTTTCTTGTACAGGAAGAAGAATATTATAAAATTCAGCATTGACACAAGCGCCGCCGTTGCGTTGGCATAACACATAATTGCTGATGGCGCAAGGAAACCTGCTGCATACAGGCTGTACCATACATTTCTTGGAAGAAAAGGCACAAGATATCCGAATACTATAGTAATTCCGAATATTACAGCATCAAGTATTGCCATCCATTTAATCTTGATTGGGATAATGAAGAATAATAAAACCTCCATATCCGGCTGCTCCATAGCGAATGCCATGAACAACGCAAGATTAATATAATTCGTACTTAATTTAAAGCTTAATCCCCATATAAGATAGATAATAAGTGATGCAAGTATATTAAGGATAACTCCTGTAAAGAAGTATACATTAAATCTGAACGAGCCCCATATTCTTTCAAGTACCGAACCAATCAGATAGTAGAAATACAGCACAAATACCACAAATATTATGCTGTTAGAAGGAGGTTGTAATATAAATGTGACGAGTCTCCATACCTGTCCTTTGAAAATCATATCAAAATCAAGTGAAAAATATGCGTCATATAATCCATTAAAAAATGTATTCATCACAAATCCTATTGCATAAAGGACAATGATATAAAACATAAGATTCTTAATCGCATACTTAGAGAATTTTTTCTCAAATTTAGCAAACCAGTTCATAAAATGTTCCTTTCAGTCTTACACATGTTACAGACTAATAATTCATAATCATATACAAGAAATTATAATAAACAAAACAATATGATGTCAATTAAACTTACTCTTAAGTTCTTAAATTTTAATAAAAATATCCACCATAAATAATTAAAGCTATTTTATTATTTCCTAT
>ENA-UOJN01002410-UOJN01002410.1-human-gut-metagenome-genome-assembly--contig:-C125IIP-NODE-2410-length-11783-cov-8.443383_pt1 | contig 11783 bp, 7 predicted proteins | sample MGYA00242350_ERZ723897 | MGnify/ENA metagenome assembly ERZ723897 | reverse complement strand
CCACCTCTCAAAACATCCTCTTTCTTTATTTTCTCTCTATATCTTTGCAGCAGAAATAATTAAAGACCCTGCCGAAAGGAGCAGTATTTAAAGATATGATGAACATTTATTTTTATGACAGTAACAGAGACATTGTTACTGAAAATGTAGTTAAATGCTATTTTATGATTAGCAAGTATGGATTTCAACCCGCAATGGGTAAAATCAAGATGGTTGAGGGTGATGATCTCAAAGGTGAGAAACTATACAAAGTTTCTATAATTCCCAAACGTAATGACAAACCTTTATCTATCACTAATTTTATGATAGAGCAGAAAGAGGTTACGGATGAGGAAGAAAGGAAAAATGCAAAATCTTCTGTCGATGGACAGCATCGGTTAATTTCTATGGGAATTTTGGAAGAAGAGGGTAAGCTTACTTTTGACGAATCATCTATGGTGGAAATAGTTAAACTCCCAGAAGGTATGAGCTTGCCGCGTTTTACAGCTATAATCAATAATGGTAAGCCTTGGAACTACAAAGACTTTAATGGCTCTAGATTAAGTACAGATAATAACCAGATTGATTACATTGAAAAGGTAATATCTGAGCGTGATTTGAAGCCGGAGTTTATTTATGGAATTTATACCTTGGGGCAACCAGAACTGAAAGCTAATGTAGTGAAAGATTTAAAGGTTGGCATTGATAAATTACCTAAGAATCTGAAACTGAATGAAGATACTCAAACAATGGGAGATAAGCTTTTGCAGGCATTTAAAGCCAGTAAAATGAGTGAAAGGACATTCAACAATGGTAGGTTGGCAAAAGGATTAAAACTATTTTTCAAGGATAAGAATCCTACCATAGAACAAATGGTTTCCATTATTGAAGCAATGGATAAAGATGTCTGGCACACAAATTACCCTAAACCTAAAGGAAGTCCAGAAGCTAAAAATTATGCAGAGAATTTTGCCAAGTATTATGAAGACATAAAGTAATTGTAATGTTTTGGGGAATGTTAAAGCCAGTTGCCAGTTATGGTAGCTGGCTTTTTATATCTATTACAAATGGTGGTATGAAATTATATTGAGAGTCAACTAGTCAGTGCTGTATCGGAAGAATGGCGTATAGAAGTTCTGATAGGATAAATGGGGTATTCTAATTGCTTTCTTTTCTTAAATAATTGGTTGTTATGGCTAGAAGATGTATTTTTGTAGTGGTTGAAATGAGATGTTGGTCACAGAATTTAATAACTGATAATGTAATTGCTTGATAATCAGTGTATGTAATAAAGATAGCTTGTTTTTATTACTTTTGCCGTATTAATGAGCGAAATATTTCCAAAAGATGCGCAAAGTTTACTACATTTATAATCCACAGACGCAGACTTATGACCGTATTTACCCTACTGTCCGGCAACGGATGGTGAGTCTCCTGCGCCGTTTGTTTATCGGCATGGGCTTAGGGGCAGGTAGTTTCATTATTCTGCTGATTATCTTCGGTTCACCTTCCGAGAAAGAGTTGAGGAAGGAAAATAGCCAACTTTTAGCGCAATATAATGTGCTTTCCCGTCGTCTGGACGAGGCAATGGGGGTATTGCAGGATGTGCAACAGCGTGATGATAACCTGTATCGGGTTATATTTGCGGCTGACCCTGTACCTTCGGCTATTCGTCAGGCAGGGTATGGCGGCACTAACCGTTATGAACACTTGATGGATATGGCGAACTCCGATCTGGTAGTGAATACAACTCAGAAGATGGATATGCTCAGCAAGCAACTCTATATCCAGTCGCGTTCCTTCGATGATGTGGTGGATATGTGTAAGAGCCATGACGAAATGTTGCGTTGTATCCCCGCTATCCAGCCTGTTTCCAATAAAGACCTTCGCAAAACAGCTTCCGGTTACGGAACGCGTATCGACCCTATTTACGGAACTACAAAATTCCATGCAGGTATGGACTTCTCGGCACCTTTGGGTACGGATGTTTATGCCACAGGAGATGGTACGGTGATACAGATGGGGTGGCAAACCGGATATGGTAATCGGATTGTGGTAGATCATGGATTTGGTTATCAGACCGTATACGCGCATTTGCGTGATTTCCGTACTAAGGTCGGCAAGAAGGTGGTACGCGGTGAAGTTATTGGCGGGGTAGGCAGTACGGGAAAGAGTACAGGCCCTCACTTGCATTATGAAGTTCATGTAAAAGGTCAGGTAGTCAACCCTGTCAACTATTACTTTATGGATTTGAGTGCCGAGGATTACGACCGGATGATACAGATTGCTGCCAACCATGGTAAAGTTCTCGATTAACAGCTATGGATAAAGACTTGAAATTATATTATTCCATCAGTGAGGTGGCCCAGATGTTCGATGTGAACGAGTCCTTGCTTCGTTTCTGGGAGAAAGAGTTTCCACAACTTTCTCCGAAGAAGGGGAGCCGTGGGGTGCGGCAATATCGCAAAGAGGATATTGAAACTGTGAAGCTGATCTATCATCTGGTGAAGGAACGGGGAATGACATTACCCGGTGCCCGCCAGCGAATGAAGGACAATAAAGAAAACACTCTTCGTAACTTTGAAATTGTAGATCGTCTGAAAGCTATTCGTGAAGAACTGCTCAGTATGAAGAGAGCTCTTGACGGATTTACTTATGAACAGGTGGAGGAGCTGAAAAAAGATATTCAGGAAATAGAAGGATGAATAGGATTACTTTATACCGTATAAGGAAAATGGATAAAGTCTCAAATCCCCGATTACAAAAAGTTAAGAGTTTGTCGACAAGAAGTTAATTCCTTGTTGACAAACTCTTAATTTCTTGTCTACTAAAAGTTGATATCTTGTAACCCGTTGATAACTAACGATAAAAACTCTTCGCATAGAAGCGTGGTTTGTGTATAAATATCGCTTATTTTCATTTAACGGATCATCTCTTTTATACAATCTTGCTTTATAGATTCCTTATAACCTTATGGATGGAGCCTGCCCAATAATTACGCAGCCCGAAACCTCTTGCTTTACCACCGGTTGCCCAGTCTTGTATTATTTCTTTCGTTTCCGTATTGAAGAATACTACTTGATAGGAACCGTATGCTTCTGCTTTGTTCAGTAATTTGGCAATGATAACCAAGCCAATACCCGGTTTCTTTTGTGTGGGAAGTGCGTTCACAATTTGCTTAATCTGATCTTCACTCAGCATATAGCTTGCATTGGTCGTCATCAATTCTTGTGGATCGATAGCTTCATTGACCTGATTGACAGCATCGAGTGAGATTTCATTAACTCTTACTTTCAGCTTCTTACTTACGTCATATTTCTTGGCTTCGGTAATGAACAATCGGTTAATTCCATCAAATGCTACTTTAAATTGTGCCGGGGTTTCTGCTGCGCCAAATACTTTAGCCGCTGAATAGTCCACTCCATAGAAATTGATACTTTCAACTTCTTTAAGGAAGTTCTTGTTTTGTCCGAAACAAATCATGCTTGTTGCAAGGAACAGAAGGGTGAATAGCTTTTTCATACAATTAATAATTTAGAATCAGTACTCAGTTTATTATTTTGTCAAAATTAGAAATTAGTTATCGTAAATCAAAGAATTTGATGCTTTTTCTACTCATCGGAGGCATTTGTATCTGAGAGATATATTCTGCCGGTTCAAACCGGATAGTAGGAGCTACCCGTATTTTAGAGCGGAATAAATCTTTAATTTCTTTGGCAAAGCTTTCGCTGTTTTCGTCACTGCCAATCCGAATCAGTATCTCGTCTGTACCTAACTTGTTGGTGTACACCTCAACAACGTAGTTTTTTACTCGCGGAATATCATCCAATATGTCGAATAATGCAGGTGGATACAGGGTTGTTCCTTTGTATTTTATCATTTGTCCTTTTCGTCCCAGCACAGAACTTAACCGGATGGTGTTTCTGCCACATGCACAAGGTTCCGTATATTGGTAACAGATGTCTCCGGTTTTGAAACGAAGTAAAGGCATACCTTCTACTCCTAAAGTGGTAATGGTTACTTCTCCCGGTTCTCCTACCTTCACCGGAAGGTTCTTGTCATCCAGAAATTCTACAATGATAAGTTCGGGTTGCAGGTGTCCGCCATGGAATTCAGAACATTCGGTGAAGGACGATTGCATTTCCGTAGAGGCATAAGTGGAATAGAGTTGGAGTGACGGCCACTTTTCGCTGATACGCTGTCCAAGGGTGTTCAATGTAAAATCGGGGTTACGCAGTGCTTCGCCGATACATACACACTTCTTCATAGAACAGGTGTTATGATCAATCTGATTTTTCTCGGCAAACTCTATCAATTTAATAAGGAATGAAGGAACAACCATGCCGCAGGTAGGGTGAATACGATGAATGGTATCCCATTGCAGTTCCGGTATACCGTTGCCTACACGGGCTACTCCCATACCGAGCTCTCTGGCTCCCAAGTAGTAGGCAAGCCCTGCCATGAAGCGGCGGTCTATGGTGGTCATCAGTTGCAGTATATCGTGTCGGCTGCATCCGGCAGTATTGAAAGACAGATACTCGTTGTATGCCAGACGCTCCAGGTCTTTGGAGGTCAGTACAAAAGTAACCGGATCTCCTAAAGTACCGGAGGTAGTAACATAGTCGATAATATCATCTGGGTCTACACAGATGAATTCACTATTATGTAGTTGCAGGTCTGTTTTGGTGGTAACGGGAATTTGTTGGAGATCTTCTATCTTTTTGATTCGAGTAGTGTCTATGGAATGTTCTTTGAACATTTGCTGATAGAAGCGGGAATGTGCCTGCAAGTAAGCCAAGGTTTCAGTGAGCCTGGCTTCCTGATACAATTTAATCTCTTCGGGAGAGTGAAACTGTATGTCTGGATTCTTTTCCATATTATTGTTTTTTATTGATTTTTTGTTGGATTCGTACTTTCTCAGCTTGTTTGGGTATGGGCATTGTTAGTGCTTTCTGCCAATAGATTATGGCTGTACCAGTTTGTTGTATTGCAGCATAATAATCTCCCAATACTTCGTAAACGTAATAGAATGAAGGATTAGATGCTTCATAAAGATTCAGGACCTTTGTTTCTATTGTTTCTTTTCGCTGTGTCTTTTCCCGGATGAGCTTCGTTAGCTGTTTATAAGCCATGAACTGTTTGTAGTTTGCTTGCCTGATAAAGTTGTCTTCGGGAATAGTCAGATTCAAAGTGGCGATTTCGTGATGGAAATCTATGGTATCGCTGAATATTTTGTTTAGATCGTATGCCATATACTTGCCGCATTGCCAGGGAGAAGTGGATACATACATGATCTGTTTCTCCGGTAGGAAAATAACAGAGTGATGGGCTATGAGTTGATTAATAGCCATTTCATTACCCATGCCCAAATCAATATTGTCCAATCCTTTTTGGTTGCGGAGAATGGAAGCAGCTTTCATCGGGTCGATAGGCTTATTCTCTTTCAACAGTTCTTGCAGACGGGCAAAACGATAGGGACTATCGGAAGTCGCAATGTTTTCCTGGTTGCGTTCATCGTTGCGGAAAGTATCTGATTGATAATGGTTGGTACAAATAATCTGATTATCGCTACTTGTAAAAAGTGCCGTCTTCTCCGGTGACTTTTCAATGATAGCGGCTCTGCCATCCCGCGCAGAACCGATCAGTATGGATTCGGAAACAAATGTTTTTCGCTTCAGGGCGATAGCATAAGCTTCATCAATCGTTGAGGCATATTGCAGTATCTCTCTGGTCAGGATAGAGATGGGAGTGGCGGAAGCAGTCGGCATATCCGATTTTGCAGCATTGATAGTCACCGTGAGTCCGGTTTCATTCATGCCCGAAAGTACACCGATCATACCCGGCCAACCCACAGATGCAAATTTATAGCCTTGCTCGGGCTGATAAAAAGATACCAGCTTGTTGTGTGCAAACTTATCCCCCATATAAAAATCAAAATTGCGTCCGATGATGAGGGAGGAGTCGGCACTGTTTTCTCCCCAGGTGGCAAAGGAACTGCAGCCTACCAACATGTAATCCTGCATGGCATGTCCCAGATCGTGAGCTGAATGATAATTGAGCTGGCGCTCGTAGGGAGTACCGATAAAATCGTACTCATGAGTACAGGAGAGCGAAATGCCATAAATTTCATCTCTGAACTCTTCCGGGACATTCTTTCCTAAATTACGGTTGAAAAGTACGATGAAGAAGCGGAGAAACTTTAGATAATTGTCAGAAGGTACTATTTCGCGTATCTGGTCAACAAAGACTTTCTCCTGATAATATAGTAAATCAGAAGAAAGTTTGCCTATGGCTTCACCGCGCTGGAATGCGTCGCCACTCACCTTCAATTCCCACAGGCCACTGTTGCTTTGCCGCAGATAATTGCCTGCATATTCCCGAAGGCTATCTGTCTGTACCAATTCTCCGTTGGCTTTGGGGGTGTAGTCGGGAGTCAGCATATCCGCAGAGAAATAGAGGATGCTAACAAAGAGGATAATGGCAAGGAGAAGTACCCCTATGCCACATGCCGTATATTTAATTGTTTTCTTTAATATCTTATGCATGTCCTATTCGTTTAGCTAAATATTCATGTCCGAGTAATTCGCCACAAGTGATGATGGAGGTTAATGTAACTCCTAAAGCACCGTGGACATTCAGGTTCTGTCCTGTGAGAAATAAGTTTCCCAATTTGGTCCGGGTGGAAACAAAACCGATCTGCGGACATTTGTAATCTTTGATAATTCCATAAGCAGAACCGTCGCAAGTACCCGTAAAGTCTCTGTAGCTAAGTGGAGTAGTGGTATACATTGTCTCGATGTGATCGGTAAAATCGATTCCGTGACTTTTGATGAACTCCAACAATTGCCTGGCTTTTTCTATTTTGAAGGCTTTATAGTCTTCACCTCGTTGTTCGGGAAGTGTATCCTGCCAGGCGGACAGTTCATCTATATACATGGGAGTCAGAATGGAAATGACGTCTGCATAATCACTGTTGCGGGAAGATGCTTGTGTGGAGATCATGCAATTGGTGGTATATCCCATATTGACTTTCTTATCATACCATACATCATTGTCTCCATGCAGATAGAGGTTCTGATTCAGATACGGATAACTTTTTTCTTTCATAATCAGATAATGAGTGAAAATGCCGTATGTGTTTTCTAAAGAATTAATACGGGAGATATAGGCATTTTTGATACAGCGGGTTTTGTCTAGCAAGGTTAATGTTTGTTTGGGGTGTACGTTAGAGATGATGTATTTGCTTTCTATCCGCTCTGCATGGTTTATCTCTACCCCTGCTACCTGATTGTTCTCTACAATGATACGGGTGACTTCACTGTTGTTCAAAACTGTTCCGCCATGAGTGCGAATCACATTGATCATCTCAGAGGCCACTTGCATACTTCCGTCAATGAACCGATAGGCTCCTTGTATGTAGGAGTTGTTAATCATGGCGTGTTCATAGAAGTTGGAATGTTCTCTTAAGCCACCATACAGAAGTGCCGAACCGGCCAATACCGATTGCAAATCAGGATTGGTGGTAATCTTGTCTATCATTCCTGCTGCTGAGGTATTGAAGAACTTCATTCCTTCAGTAGAAATAATACCTTTCTTCAGATTATCCACACTGATCAGGTTGCCTACCTCTTTCAGTAACGTTGTATATTGCCGGAGATTTTCTTTTTCGTGAGGAAATGATTGGCAAAGGGTATCGGTAAAGCGTTCGTATCCCATGGCGTAATCATATACGCGATTCTTATAGAAAATCTTATCAAAAGCATTTTCATCCAGTTTCCGGACTTTGAGGTGATCCATGATTCCTACATACCGGAAAAACTGATTCATGACTTGTCCTTCATCCAGACTACCTATATAATGAATTCCTGTATCCAACAAATGTCCTTTCCGGCGATACGTCTGAAAGCATCCTCCAAACAGTTCGTTCTTTTCGAGCACACATACGTTATACCCTTCTTTACTAAGTATGGCTCCACATTCAAGGCCACCTAATCCGCTTCCAATGATGATGATGTCATACTTACTCATGGCAATTGCTTTTTAAGTATATAGATGGTATTCGATGTATATTTATCGTTTCGGATAGTCTTTACTTCCATTCCACACTCCCGGGCTATGCTCTGAATTTGAGCTTCGGAAGTGAAGCAGAGCTCATCCGTAGTGCGGTTGAACTTGACAACTTGGGTAGAGAGAACTTCCGTGAGGCGGGTTAGCCGATGCTTATGGGTCTCAGCGGAATTTCCATCACGTACGATAATCATTCCTTCAGGACGAAGAAGATTGGCACATCTCACTAACAAGTTATGTTGATGTTCATAATTCATGTAATGCAATACGTCATTCAGGATGAAGACATCACTTTCCGGGAACTCATAAACCGATGCGTCAGCATGTTCAAAGCGAAGGTTTTCACTACGAAGCCAGCCGTGTTGAGCTATAGCTATTTTATCTTCGTCATAATCGATTCCTAATATTTGCCTTTCTTTGGATATCATAGACAGCATATAGCACAGAGGACCGAGACCACAACCGATATCTGTAATCTGTCCTTTCATCGGAATCAGTTGATTGAATAACTGGTAATTGTGTTCCATCTTTACTTTGATGCGGATGTACCACTCGATGACAGGACTTTTATAGATATAGTTCAGTACCAATGCCTCATAAAATGCCGGATTCGCCGGTGTATTCTTTTTCAGGCAAATACGTGCATATTCTTCTTTCATGTAGGAAGAGATGCGCTTGGTACGTTCCTGATAGGTAGTTCCGAATGAATCATCGTTATAAAGTATGCGAGGTAATATTTTAGAGTAAATAATGCCTTTGCGGACATAGAAAGGTTGTGCCTTGGCTATTATCTCTCCATTGCCGTATAGCAGAATAGGAATAATATCCAATTGCAGAGTTTCTGATAAATAGAAAGCACCTTTATGAAAACGTTTCATCTTGCCATCATAGGTTCGGGTACCTTCGGGGAAAATGGCAATGGAGTATCCTTCTCTTACTTTTTCCCGCATCCGTTCCACACAAAGTTCATATCCTTCGTCTACATGGAAGAAGCCTGCATATTGAATAATTTTTCCAAATACCGGAGAGTTCCATACCCAGTGATTGGTTATCATGATAATCTTCGGGGAAAAAGATAATAACTCTAGGATATCAATGAAAGACTGGTGATTGGCTATTATGATAGCCGGCTTTTTGAATGTCTCATTGGTTACGTTGATGTGTTCTTTACGTACAAATGTTGCCACTACCAATATACCTTTGCAAGTAATGTTGATAATCCGGCAAACAAGCTGCTGCTTATAACTGCGGCGTACCGGAATGAGGTATAATAAGAAAATGAAAATTCTCAGAATGATGCATCCTGTAACGAAGAGCATGAAAAGGATGATCGTGCGGAGTAAACCTATCAAGGTGTACGGGGGCAATCCCTTAGAAGCCGGTTTAGAAATAAAGAACTGGAAAATAATAGGTTGTATGGTATAGGCTACTAATACCACCGCTGCCATTCCAAGGATGGAAATCAGTGAAATGGATTGCAGGGCGGGATGTTTGGCAAATACTAAAGTTCCCATTCCCACAACGGCTGTGAATGCAGAGAAGAAAATAGCTGTCTTATGGGAATTCAGGATCGCTTTTCCTGTCCGGTATTTGTTTTGGAGTCCATCCATGATGAAGATACTGAAGTCGTCTCCGATACCGAAAATGAAAGTAGAGAGGATAATATTGATAATGTTGAATTCGATACCCAGAATCCCCATCAGGCCCAAAATAATGGTCCAGCTGATAAGCATAGGCAGGAAACTGATCAGGGTTAATTCTATACGTCCGTACGAAATCAATAGGGCTAGGAATATAAGGAATGAAGAAATATAAAGTATCAGGTAAAAGTCGTTATTGATGGCAGAGACCCATTGATTAGTGAAATAACTCCGGTCGAAGACTACAACATCCGTATTATCCTTGAATTGTTGATAGACTTCTTCCTTATTATCATCAGTGATGCGTACTTGGGTAACGAGCATCGTGATGGAATCAGCACTTGTTTGCCATTCGTTTAGTAGGATAGTAGCGATACTATTTGTATCGTCCTGATAATTATAGGGCTGGAATGGGTGTTCTAACCATTGGTAAAATGCATCGAAACTACCTTCCCGGAAGTGATAGGTACGGGCAGCGTCTTCTATGTATTTGCGAATAGTTGATATCTTTCCCGACTCTCCCCAATACTGGTTCCATCGTTCCAGACGCTTTTGCTGTTCTTCCGGTGAAATTAAGAATTGCTCGGCAGATGCATACGCTTTAATAAGTCCCTGTTCTTTAAAAGCGGATAAGTGCTGATTGGTATTTGCATAGCTTTCGAGTGCTTCTGTCATGTCTTTACCTACACTGACAAAAAGTACGGTTTTCTCTTGGGTATTGAAAAGCTGTTCCAGTTTAGCCTCTGCTTGTTTTAAGTGTTGAGGTTCATAGTTGAGGCTCATCATGTCTTCGTTAAACTTGACTTTCTGTGAAGTAAATAAGCCGATGAGGGTAATAATAACGATGATGCCTACTAACCATTTGTTCTTTTCATAAGGATAGGCATTGATTTTTTCAATAAAGCGTAAGACCCTGCCTTGCTTCACATCAGCTTGTCCTTTCAGAAAATGTGGAAGGTAAATAAGACAAAAAAGAGTAGTACCGATAAGTGCCAGAGAAGCAAACAAACCGAAATCGCGTAGCAATTCGGAAGTGGTAAAAGTAAGTCCGAAGAATGCACCTATTGTAGTAAAGCTGCCTACTGTAAGCGGATAAGTTATTTCTTTAATCAATTGCTGGACAGTAGAAACATGATTTTGATGGGCCAGCATGTGTATGGAGTAACTCAGCGCAATACCCAGAATAGCCGAGCCGGCACCTACGGCAATTGCAGAAATATATCCCTGAATAAAGTAGATTAGGCATAAAGCGAACAATCCCCCGAATAAAACGGGAGTGACAATGAGAGGGATTGATTTCTTATGCTTAAACACCAGCGAGATGAAAACAATGATAATCAGCAGTGCGATCGAAGAAGTAATAATGGTATCCTTTTTAATCTGTCGTGCATTATAGACGCTGACCGAGGGACCTCCAAAGTAAGATGCGCGAATGGAAGGATACTCTTTCTGAACCTGTTGCAACTCATTTTCAAGTATTCGGATCAGATTTTCATTCTCACCGGTACTTCCTGTTCCAAATACCGGAGTCATAAACATCAGCAATGTATTTCCGTCCTTCGAAAAGATGTGTCCGTTGTTGATTTCATAATTGGTTTCCAACTGAAAATCCTGCAAATGCTTTAAGACGTTATTTCCAAGTCCTAACGGGTCTCTTTGTATATAACCTCTCAATGCTATACCTGCGGGAGAAAGAAGGTTGGTATAGTTCTTTCGCATCATGGCTTCTATGCCTTCCTGTGTTAAGAGTGAGTCGAAGTGCTGATAGTCTTTTTCCGTCAAGAACAGCGGAAGATTTTCATAAACAAAATCTGTTGCTTTTTCAATGGTTGTTTCATCTACTTCCGAAAAGATATCTTTAATCCAGGTTTGGTTAGACTCTTCTAATAAGTTTTGTTTCAGTTGGTCTCCGACCTCTATCATTAGATCCGGAGTTACTATAGAGTCGGCAGGAGAGATTAAGATGATAATCTTATCCTTTATTTTTAGATTATCAAATACCTTGGTGATGTTCTGGTTGTTCTTCGTATCAGGAAAGAAACGGGTCACATTCTCTTCAAACCTGACTTGCCAGGCGAAGTACCCCATAAAAAGGAC
>ENA-UOJN01002408-UOJN01002408.1-human-gut-metagenome-genome-assembly--contig:-C125IIP-NODE-2408-length-11786-cov-142.097349_pt1 | contig 11786 bp, 9 predicted proteins | sample MGYA00242350_ERZ723897 | MGnify/ENA metagenome assembly ERZ723897 | reverse complement strand
CTGCCGGAGCGGTGCTTAAGCCGCAAGGCGGGAATTGTGCGGTGTTGCCTTAAGCCTATCCCCTGCCATGGTATGCGGTGGAACGGCGTTTCTTGCACTTCTGCCGGAATAAACTGCGTGCCGCGCATGGCGTTCAGGCGCGGCACACAGCTGAGGTGTATCTGAAAAGTCGAAAATTCAGTCTATTTCTACAAGCACAGCGGGATTTTGCGTTAAAAAGCCTTAAATCCTGCTTGTATTTGCGAAACATCCGTCCTTTTCTTTGTTTTCAGATACACCGTAAAGAGGGACTGCGCCCAGGCAGGCTTACGCCCGTCTGCCGCAATCAGACCTCCATGATCTCCTGATTTTTACGGGCGCAGGTTGCGTCAATTTCCTTAACGAACTTATCGGTCAGCTTCTGGACCTCTTCTTCCAGGTTCTTCTGGTCGTCCTCGGTCAGCTCGCCAGCCTTTTTCTGGGCTTTGAACTTATCCATGGCATCGCGGCGGACATTGCGCACAGCGATCTTGGCTTCTTCGCCCTGCTTCTGCACATCCTTGGTCAGCTGCTTGCGGCGTTCCTCAGTGGGGGCCGGGAACACCAGGCGGATGGTGTGGCCGTCATCAATGGGGTTGATGCCGATATCGCTGGTCTGGATTGCCTTGGAGATTGCCTTGATCAGGGTACCATCCCAAGGGGTGATGGTCAGGATGCGGGCTTCGGAAACAGCCACGGATGCAACCTGCTGGACCGGCGTCGGGCTGCCGTAATAATCCACCATTACTTTATCCAGGATGCCGGGGTTTGCGCGGCCTGCACGGATGGAGGTCAGCTCGCGGTCGAGATGGGCAACGCAGTTGTTCATTTTTTCTTCGTAAATTTTGGTCGTGCTGCTCATGAGGGTTTTCTCCTTTTTCGATATATAAATTAGGGGTTAAAATACTTTGCAGTTACTCGCGCACAATGGTGCCCACGTTTTCGCCCTGCAGGGCACGGGCAATGTTGGCGGGCTCGTTCAGGTCAAACACCACAATGGGCAGACCGTTGTCACGGCAGAGGGTTGCGGCGGTGGAGTCCATAACAGCCAGGCGCTCGTCCAACACACGGGTAAAGGTCAGGGTATCGTACTTGACGGCATCGGGGTACTTGTGGGGATCCTTATCATACACGCCATCCACCATAGTTGCCTTGAACATGGCGTCTGCACCGATTTCCAAGGCGCGCAGGGCGGATGCGGTATCAGTAGAGAAGATGGGGTTGCCGGTGCCGCCACCGAACACGACGATCTTGCCTGCTTCCAGCTCAGCGATTGCCTTATCGCTGCGGAAGGTATCGGCCACCTGCGGCATGGCGGAGCTGGTCATAACAACAGCGGGCACACCCTGCTGGCGCAGAGCATCCTTGACGGCAATGGCGTTCATCACGGTTGCCAGCATACCGATCTTGTCTGCATCCATGCGATCCATTTTGCCGGAGGAACGGCCGCGCCAGAAATTGCCGCCGCCAACCACGATGCCGATCTGTGCGCCAAGGTCATACGCTGCCTTGATGCCCGCGCAGATAGAAGCAATGGTAGCTTCATCAAAACCGGTGCCTTTTTCGCCGGAAAGTGCTTCGCCGGAGACTTTCAAAAGAATACGTTTATATTGAACTGCCATATTCAAACACCACCTGTATTTTCCGGGCACAGCCGCCGCTGCCGGGTTTTCCCAAACTGCACCCATATTATCTTTTCCCTTGTATTTTACAATAGTTTGCGCTCAAAGTAAAGCCGTTGTTTGAAAAAAGAAAAATTGACATAATTACATTTTGTTTTCCGCTTGCCGCACAGAAAAACAGCGGCGCACCGGGTGCGCCGCTGTACAAATTATATTTATTGCTTATGGCAACGCCGCACAATTCCCGCCTGACGGCTTAAGCACCGCTCCGGCGGCTACGGCACTTAGAATTGTGCGGTATTGCCTTATGATTTCCGGCTTTGCTTTTCGACTGCAGGATGGTGTCTTTTATCAGCTTTGGCAGCCGCATCAAATCTTTTTGGGCGGCAGGGTCGCACGGAATTCTTCCCGCAGGCGGGCTGCGCCGCTTTCGGGGCGAGGTGTGCGCAGCACATTATGGGTGCCGAACGCTGCCAGCGGTTCCGGCGGCAACGTCATGCGCAGCACGGTTTCCTGGTTTGCTGCGGTTTCCAGCCGCCAGCCCAAATTTTGGGCGCAGCGGTATACCAACAGCAAACCGGTGCACCCGTTGGCAAGGGCTTCCGGTGTCTGAACACCAGCCAACTGGGCGCAGGCGGCCTCCGGCCAGATCCTGCCGTCATGGTATTCCAGCGTGCGTCCGGTGCAGCTTATCGTAATTTTTGCCGCCGGGTTTGCCCGCAGAGAATTGGAAAACAGGTTGGCAAACATCGTTTGGACGATGGCCAAATCAATCTGCGCCCAAACCGGCTGGTTCTGCGGCATGGGCTGCAAGTGCACCCGGCCGGTAACGGCGCATTCTTCCAGCTCATGGTTTGCGGCATCACACAGCTGAGCCAGGTACACCGTCATTTCCTGCACAGTCCAGTTCAGCTGCCGGGGCGGCTGGCTTTGCGCCACAAGATCCGCCGCATTATCCGCCAAACGTTCCAGGCGGAAAATGCGCTGTTTCATCTCTTCCAGCAGCGGTGCTGCCATATCCTGTACATCAGGGGTGGCAGCGTGCACAAGATAATTCTGCAAGGCATCCACAGTGCTTTGCAGCAGGCAGAAATCCGCAAAAAAGCGGCCTTTCAGCCCCCCGCGCAGCTGCAGTTCATCCGCTGCATCTTCCTGCTGCGGGTGCAGGGCATCGGGCAGTGTATGTTCCGGCATAGGAAGCTTCTCCTTTTATAGCGCTGGATATGCCCGTTTATCTGCTGCTGTCAGCAGCGCAGGTCATGGTGCGTGCGTGCGATCACCGCTTCCAGCAGTTCACTTACCGTCAGGCGATCCTGCGGGGTCTTGCCGTTGCGCTCGCACAGCATCTGGTAAGCCGGCGTATTGCTTTTGTACAGCCGCGCATTCAGGCGTTCCAGAGCCGAGCGCACCGCCGGGCCATTTACGCCAAACGGCTCCCCTGCTTTGGTGCACAACTCCCCCAGGGAACACGCCTGGCGGTCGCAGACCGCAATATACACGGCTTCCTGCAGGTAATTGATACCATAGGCCAGGTTTTTGTAGCAGTCAAGGGTGCGCAGCTGAGCCGTAACGCTCTCATGCACCAGGTAACGGTTCAGCCGCGGGCCGCTTGCTGCTGTTTGATACACCGTATCAAATAATTCGGGCAAACTATATGGTTTGAATATAGTACACTCGGCCCCCAATGTCAATATTTTTTCAATTTGGGGCGCTGCACTGGGCATCAGGGTTACAATAATATGCGGTTCGTACTCAATCTGCTGTTGGCGTATGCTGCGCAGCAGTGGAAAAATTGTGGTATCACTCAAAACCGAATCCAGCACCAGAACTTCCGGCCGCAGGCCGCCTTGCAGCATATGCAATACTTCTGCGCCGGAATCAATGATTGCGCTTGCCTCAATGGCATCATTGGTTTCTGCATACAGGCGGATCATCTTGCGCTGGGCTGCATCACTGTCTGCAAACAGTGCGGTCACACGTTCGACCAGCTTTTCTTCCGTCATTCTTGTTTCTCCTACCGGGGCAAGGCATCACATACGGTCCCCCTGCATTTTAACATTCTTTCGCAGCTTTTTGCTGCGCATTTGGTTCAGGTACTCAGCAGCCTGCGTTCAGCACTTCAACCTGCCCCACTGTGCAGCAATCAGCCAGCACATCTGCGGCCTGGCTGGGCATTACGGCGTTTTCGTATAAGTATTGCAACAGGTTCCGGGCGCGGCACTCCATATCTGCGGGGAAGGTACAACGCACAGCGGGGCCCGCTTCCCCGCTCACCAAAATACGCAGCTCCGGGCCACATTGCCACAGGGTATAATACACACGCGTTTCCGCCTGTAATCCTTCAATGTAACTGAACAATCGGGTTTGCTTTGCCAGCAGTCTGTTTACCTTGCTTCTGCCTGCTTTTCCACAATGATCCTCCACGGTTTTAGGGCCTCCTTTTCCCTGCCGGTACGCTAATCCACCCCGCCGCAGCATAAGCAGACTGTTACCATGTGTAACCTTTTATAGTTGCTCTCTCATTGTATTGCGCCTGCTACCCAGGCTGTTACCCCTCTGCTTTTGGCAGGTCCAGGCTGCAAGCCTTGCCCGCCGCATGGTTAATATTGTATTAAGGTTACTATATACAGCCGCACAGCAAAAAGTCAAGGCTTTTGGGGTATACGGTTTTGTACGGTCAGTGCAATTTTAGAACTATGTGTTTTACTTTATCATATATACGTCATTATTATAAGCAAATATTATTCGTCTGTCGATATATGCCGATTTTTGCAGACCGCAAGCCATGAATTGCCGTTGTTTTATTGTTGTGCTCTTGTTGTAAAAAGAGCGCCGCACAGATGGCCGGCGACGTTGGGGATCGTGGGTATTCTGTTTTCTAAGGCAACACCGCACAATTCTAAGTGCCGATACGGCGAGCGAGGTGCGGCAGATGCTAAGCCAAAAGCGCAGATAATACTGGATGCTGCAAAGGTGAGCGCCGCCAGTGGCGGAAACAGCGAACCGAAGCAGGGGCAGCGGTCGCAGAGTGCGAGGGGCTTTTGCCCCCGAAGCACGATGCGGGTACCGCAACCCGACATTATCGAGCATTTTGGCAACGCAGATGCCGTGCCGCAACCGCCGAAGCGGTGCTTAAGCCGCAAGGCGGGAATTGTGCGGTGTTGCCCTAAATTGTTTTATGCCCGCAAATGCCGCAGCATGTTTTCATACCTCTGCTTTGCATCCGGCACAATATTCTTGACCGGGTAAGCATGATAAAGGCCTTTGCCTACTTCCGGGATCACGTTTTCCCGGCGTTCTCCTGCCGCTTTTTCAGGCTGAACAACATCTGCGTACTTTTTTCAAAACCAGCTTGACAATTTTTCCCTGCTGCGGTATAGTAGTTAAGTCAACAACATGGGCTCGTAGCTCAGCTGGGAGAGCGTTCGGTTCGCATCCGAGAGGTCGAGGGTTCGATCCCCTTCGAGTCCACCAATTTGCCGCATCGTTTTGTACGATGCGGCGTTTTTTATGCCTAAAAAACTTTGGCAGACCGTGCCGGGCTCCGAACCCTGAAGTCGGATGCGAACCGGGTGGGGTCATCCATGTACTTTTTGAAAATCTATCGGTTTCACGCTTCTTTCTTTGCATTTTACAGAGTTCTGCGGGCAAGTGCATCGCTTTTATGCCCCCTTCTCGGAAATTCCTTCAAAAATTTCCGCACCATCGTAGGTTGACACAGCCTTGAGCTGCTCCACTTGGTTGAAGCTGGCGTTCAGCGTAATCGAGATCTCATCGTCTTTTCGGACGCGAATCTCCTTAATGAACTGCTGCAAAATGGCGCGGCGTTCATCGTGGTCGGCGGTGTCGTAAACATCCGCCCATGTAAACAGCTCGTTGCAGATGTAGTTGCTACGCTTTGCTGTTTTGGTGGCTTCTTCGTATTCTTCCTGTGCCTGAACAAGCTGCTTTTCCAGGGTTTCCAGTGCGTCTTTTGCTTCGGCCACCAGTGTGCCGAGCAGTTCTTTGTCCAAGGCACTTACGCCCCGAATGACCAGAATGGTTTCGGCTTTCAGGTCGTCCAGTTCTTTCTGCTTGCTTTCCAAGTCTTTCTGGATTTTCTTGACCTTCTTCTGGATGCGGGCGGCATCGTTGGTCTTGACCGATTCCAGCAGCTTTTTCCGGGAAACCTCGCGGAACTGTGCGAAGATCTGCCGGACAACTTCTTCTACAATGGAATCCAGCTTAGAAACACCATAGCCGGACTGCCCATCGCAGTCACCCGGATGCCGGATCTTATAAAAGCAGCTATACCGGGGCCGGACTTCTTTCACCGTATGCCCATCGGCATGACCGGTATCCTGCTGGTCATCGGCTTTCTCGTGCTGGTTGTGATGGCGCTGAACTGCCTCACCCACCGCAAGTAAAAGAAAAAAATAGGATAAGCAAGCCGCCCGGGAGGATCTGCGGATCTTCCCGGGCGGCTTTTTTCACAGGCGCAGACGGCGCTGCTTTTGCCGGATTCATCCCCGGGCGTCCTGCCGGGTGGTGTGGAAGTACTCCTTGGGGGTCATGCCGTACTCCTTTTTAAAGGCGCGGAAAAAGTGGTTGTAACCGCCAAAGCCGCTGGTCTTGTACACCTCGGTGATGGGCAGCCCCTGCTCGATGAGGGTGCAGCAGCGGTCTAACCGCGCCTTTACGATATAGCGGTGCACCGTCTGCCCGGTCTGGCGTTTGAATTCCCGGGCAATATGTTCCCGGGAGACGAAAAACTCCTTTTCCAGCCGCTCCAGCGTCAGTTCCTCGGTAAGGTGCGCCTGAATAAACAAAAACACCTCGTCCAGCATCAGGTAGTGGCGGCTGACCGATGCGGTGTGGAACTCCGCATGGATGCAGGCACGCAGCGCCAGCACCACAAACATTTGCAAAATACCGTGCTCGAACACCGCTGCACCGAACTGGGTGCGCTCCTGCGGGAGCATCAGCAGCTTCCGGGCAAGGTTTTTCAGCAGCATATAGATCTGGCTGTCCGGGCGCACAGCCACCTGTCGGGAGGGCACCACGTTGAAGCTTTTTTCAAGGTCGGTATCTGCGTCCGAAAGCTGCGCCAGCGTCTGGGGGGACAGCTGCACCCGAATAAGTTCCAGCGGGCCGTAAGCACCGGCGTATTCCAGTCTGCCGCCCTGACCGGGCTTGAAGATGATGAGATTCTGCTGCTGTGCGGGCAGCACCACCTCGCTGCACCGGAACACACCGCTGCCCCGCATGACCAGAAACAAATCATAATACGCGCCGGAATAAAATTCCCGGACGGCGCTCTGCTCAAAAAGATAACCCTTGGCTGTATAATTCACCAAAAAGTCCTCCATGAAACTGTCATATATAACAAATTGTTGTACACAACAGAAAAATACAACTGTTATAATTGCATAATACATCAATTTGCGATAGTTTTCAATCATTTTTTGGATATGTATTGATGAAAAATTAACGTATAATGCAAACGTAGAAAAGAGACTTGTGCGAAAAGTCTCGTGGTTTCACTGTTTTTAAGGAGGATAAAACACAATGGACCAGAAAAAGACCATCCGCCCCTTCTCCATGAAGGACAAGATCGGCTATACACTGGGCGATCTGGGCTGCTGCTTCACGGAGCAGTACCGCGCCATGTATCTGTCGATCTTCTACACCCTGATCCTGCAGGTCAACCCCTTCCACGTGGGTATCCTGCTGCTGATCACCAAGATCTGGGACGCCGTGAATGACCCCATCATCGGTGCCTTGGTGGACTCCCGCAAGGCCACCAAGGGCGGCAAGTTCATCCCGTGGATCCGCGCCTTCTCCTTCCCCATGGCAGTGCTGTGCATACTTGGCTTTGTCAATGTAGGCAATATCAACTACGGCCTGCGTCTGGCCTACATGTTCGTCACCTACGTTCTGTACGAGGCGCTGTACACCTGCGTCAACGTGCCCTTCGGTACTCTGTCCAGCGTGATGACCGATGATGTCAGCCAGCGCACCGCACTGTCCCGCTACCGCAGCCTTGGCGGCACCATCTTCATGACCGTCATGGTCATGATCGGCCCCCTGTTCCTGTATGTGGACAACCAGCCCGTGGCTGGCCGCTTCCTGATGCTGGCCTGCATCTGCGCTATGCTGGGTCTGCTGTGCCTGCAGATCACCTGCGTATGGTGCAAGGAGCGCGTGGAAGTGCCCGAGCGTCCGCAGGGCGAAAAGCTGAACTACCTGCACGTGCTCAAGGAGATCTCTCACAATAAGGCTCTGCTGGGCGTTATGTTCTTCAGCCTGACCGGCATGATCGGTGCTTCCGTGGTCAACGGTCTGAACACCTACCTGTATAAGGACTTCTTCGGCAACGTTAAAATTCAGGCTGTCTCCGGTATGCTGAGCGTGCTGTACGCTGTGCTGTCCTTTGCCATCACCCAGCCTCTGGCCAACAAGTTCGGCAAGAAGGAGTGGTGCTGCATGGGCGCCGGCTTTGCCGCCATCGTGTTCGGCATCCTGTTCTTCTTCCCCGTCCACAACCCTGTGGCCTTCATCGTCATCAACGGTATCTGCTATCTGGGCGCTTCCGGCATGCAGGTGCTGATCTGGGCTATGGTCAACGACGCCATCGACTACCACGAGCTGCAGACCGGCGAGCGCAACGAGGGCATCGTTTACTCCACCTACTCCTTCTTCCGCAAGCTTGCAAGCGCCATTTCCGGCAGCCTGTCCAGCTTTGTGCTAGGTGCCATCGGCTACAACGTTACCGCAGGCGCTGTGCAGACCGCAGGCGTTGTGAACGCCATCTGGAAGAGCTACACCGGCATCTACTTCCTGGGCTACGGCATTGCAGTTGCCATCCTGTTCTTCGTCTACCCCCTGACCAAGCAGAAGACTGCTGAGATGCTGACCGAGCTGAAGGCTCGCCGCGCCGCAAAGGAGAGCAAGTAAACCATGAAGATCTTACAGGTTCAGTTTAAAAACCGCAATGGCCACACCCTGCGCGGCATCGTGACCCTGCCCGACACCGAGGGCAAGGTACCCTTTGTGGTGCATCTGCACGGCTTTGCCGGCAGCTGCAGCGGCTACAAGTCCATGTACACCCATCTGTCCCGCGCTCTGGCAGCGCAGGGCATCGGCAGCGCCCGGTTCGATTTCTACGGCAACGGCGAGAGCGACGGCGAGTTCGAGGATATGAGCTTCGACGGCCTGCACACCGATGCACAGGATATCTTTGCATGGGCCGCTGAGCAGCCCTATGTGGACAGCGAAAAGCTGTTCCTCTCCGGCCAGAGCATGGGCGGCTACATTGCCGCCTCCTGCGCACCGGTCATCCAGCCCCACGGCCTGATTTTGCTGTGCCCGGGCGCCGGGATGTGGTTCGGCTGTGCCCAGCGCGCCGACGGCATTATGCAGACCGGCAAGGACTACGCCGACATGGAGGGTCTGTGCTACAAGATGGCCTTTAACTACGAGATGGCAAAGCACCCCGACCCCTTTACCGAGGCCAAGGGCTACAACGGCCCGGTGCTGCTGCTGCGCGCCGACGATGACCGTCTGGTGGACGAGGGCACCTGCAGCCGTTACGCACAGGTGTACACCGCACCCGAGGTGGACACCATTGCAGGCGGCGGCCACAACTTTGCCACGCTGGCAGCCCGTGCCGCCGTGGAGGAAAAGACCGCAGCATTCATCAAAGCAAATCTGTAAAGCAAAGCGTATCTGCAAGGAGGCTTTCGTATGCAAAACGTGATTCTGCAGCCCATCGAGGTGGGCGGACAGACCTTTAAAAACCGCATCATGTTCCCCCCGCTGACCACCGGCTACGAGAAAAACGGCATGATCAGCGAGCAGGACATGGGCTTCTACACCCGTCTGGCAAAGGGCGGTGTGGGTTACATCGTTCTGGGCGATGTGGCACCCATCAACAGCTTTTCTCCCACCCCCAAGCTGTTTGACGACAGCCAGATTCCTGCCTTCAAGGCACTGGCCGACAGCGTACACGCCTACGGCACCAAGCTGGGCGTCCAGCTCTTCCACCCGGAGTACGACGTAGACGTCATCAACAGTCTGTTTATGCAGAAAAAGTTTGATGAGATGCGTCAGCGCCTGCATCACGACATGATGTTCTTCACCGATGAGGTCAGCGAAGAGATGCTGATGGCCATCATCGATAAGATGTGCGCCTGCGCAGTGCGTGCACAGAAGGCCGGTGTGGACGTCATCCAGATCCACGGCGACCGCCTGAACGGCTGCCTGTGCTCCACCCGCATGAACCACCGCACCGATAAGTTCGGCGGCAGTCTGGAGAACCGCGTCCGCTTTGCCCGCATGCTGACCCGCGCCATCCGCAAGGCTGTGCCGGATATGGTCATCGACTACAAGCTGTCCATCGTCACCCCGCAGCGCGGCAAGGGCGGCATTGACGAAGCCGACGCCGTGCAGTTTGCCCAGTGGCTGGTAGAGGACGGCGTGGATATGCTCCACGTTGCGCAGGCCAACCACACCGGCAACATGGCCGACACCATTCCTCCCATGGGCGTACAGCCCTACGGCTTCTTCGTCAAAATCGCCGGGGACATCAAAAAGGCCGTCAATGTGCCGGTCAGCGCCGTGGGTCGTATCGTGGATGCCGAAATGGCTGAGCGTGTCATCGAGAGCGGCATGGCCGACATGGTTGCCGTGGGTCGCCCGCTGCTGGCAGACCCCGACTGGGGCACCAAGATCGCTGCCGGGAAGGCCTGCGATATCCGCCGCTGCATCAGTTGCAACAAGGGCTGCACCGATGCCATCCAGAACCGTCAGTTCCTCTCCTGCGTGCTGAACGCGGAGAACGGCTACGAGAACACCCGCAGCATCCAGCCCGCAGCGCAGAAAAAGAAGATCGCCGTCCTCGGCGGCGGCCCTGCCGGTCTGGAAGCCGCCCGTGTGGCAGCGCTGCGCGGCCATGACGTGACCCTGTTTGAAAAGACCACCACTCTGGGCGGCCAGCTGAACATTGCCTGCGTACCTCCCCGCAAGGAGGAGATGCGCCGCGCCGCACAGGACCTGATCCACGCGGTCTGCAACGCCGGTGTGCACCTGTGCATGGGTCAGACCCGCACCGCAGAGCAGCTGAAGGATGCCGGTTTCGAGGCCGTCATCAACGCTGTGGGCGCACACAGCGCCGCACCCCGCATCCCCGGCATCGACAGCGTGAACGTGGCCGATGCATGGAAGGTTCTGGCCGGTGAGCAGCAGGTGTACGGCACGGTTGCCGTCATCGGCGGCGGCATGGTGGGCTGCGAGACCGCAGAGTATCTGGCTGCCCGCGGCTGCAAGGTGTCCGTTATCGAGATGATGGACAAGATCGCCGCAGGCGAGAGCACCACCATTCTGCCCACCCTGCTGGAAAACTATAAGACCTACGGCGTGGAGCAGTACCCCAGCCACAAGGTCAAGGAGTTCCGCATGGACGCCGTCGTCTGCGAGAACAAGGACGGCGCAGAGGTGACCATCCCCTGCGATTACATCGTGCTGGCTATGGGCGCACGCTCCAACGAATTTGACGCTGCTGCGCTGGAAGCTGCCAGCATCCCGGTGTATTCCATTGGCGATGCCGCCGGCAAGGCTGCGGATATCTCCAACGCCATCCGCACCGGCTACGATACCGCCTGCCAGCTGTAAAACAAAAATATCGTTCTATTTGTGGGTCAGAAACGCCTGTGGGCGCTTCTGACCCACTTTTTTTACCCTCTCAGGCAAAGCCGTCAGGGTTTTGCCTCGCCCTCTCAGGCGCTCCCGCGCCAGCTCTCCCAAGGAGAGGGCGGACACGCCCGGAAACTTTACGGGTCAGCCGGGAACTGTACCGCCACCGCTTAAGCCTTCACCCACCGGGGGAAGGTGGCGCGTAGCGCCGGATGGGGGGCAGCACCAGCTCCCCCGAAGGGGTAGCCAAGGTTTAAAGCCCATTGCTAAAGTATTAGGCATCATGAGGAAACTTTCGGCAGTGCTCTTGGCTCTCCCTTTGAGGAAAGACTTCCACCCGCTCCGGGGGAAGATGTCGCGGAGCGCATTCAAAATCATCCCACATAAAAAGGCTGCTGCACAACCCCCTGTGCAGCAGCCTTAAGGCAACACCGCACAATTCCCGCCTTACGGCTTAAGCACCGCTCCGGCGGC
>ENA-UOJN01002406-UOJN01002406.1-human-gut-metagenome-genome-assembly--contig:-C125IIP-NODE-2406-length-11792-cov-11.058874_pt1 | contig 11792 bp, 4 predicted proteins | sample MGYA00242350_ERZ723897 | MGnify/ENA metagenome assembly ERZ723897 | reverse complement strand
CTACTTTGAATAAAGAAGTTGCTACAGAGCGCCTCACCTTGGATAATCTCTTTACTCCTTTGAATAAAGCTCGCGAAGGCACTGAAGAATGGCAGAAGGCAAAGGATAACATTGTAGCCAAATATGGTGGTTATCTTGATAAGATGGGCATTGAAATAACCAATGCGGATACAGCGAGAAAGGCATATGACAAACTGAGCGAAGCGATAGCTAATTCCGCTCGTGCCCGTGCAATGGAGTCTGCAACTGCCGGAGCAGCAGATGTTTATACCGGGAAAGAAGCTGATGCTATAAAGAATATAAGAGAAAGGCTTTATGGAAATATAGGTTTCGGAGATGGAAAAATATCATCGCAGGAGGCTGGAAAGGCTATGGGGCAAATAATGCTTGCAGTACGTAGTGGGAAGAATATTCCTAAAGAAGCGAGAGATATCTTATCTAAGTTGGAAACTGTTTGGACAGATCCTGAAGGTTTTGCGCATCGGGATAATTTTGTCGCGAACTATATTTATCAGAGTATTTCTGATATTCGTAAAGCTAAAGAAAATTATGAAAAAGAACTAGCCACTGCAAAAGTTATGTTTGGTGGAGGGCAAGATCTATTGTCTACATCGAACGCAGAAACAAATACAAATGATACAACGAATGGGACTGTAACGATTGAACCTCGTGTAGAATTAGAATCTGCCGAAGGAAGTTTATCCGCTTTGGAAGCAAAACTTTCAGAACTTAAAGAGAAACAACAGAAAGCACCTCTTGAAGAAATCATTACTTTTTCAGTAGATATTGCTAAGTTAGAATCAGATATAGCCAATGCTAAATCTATCATAGATAAGACTAATTTTCAGGCAGCATATCCGGTGAGGCCAGCGAATTTAGATGCAACTCCTGTTGGAGGAATAGCTACCGCCAGTTCTTTAGAACTTGGCATCAAAGATGGAGGTTTGAAAGATATGAAGCTCGAGCCGATGAATTTTGATATTCAAGATCCCTTAACCGGTATGGAGAGATGGAATGAGGCTGTGGGATTGGCAAGAGAAAAGAATCAGGAACTGACGGATAATATGGGAGCAATGGGGAATGCTATGGGAAATGTTGGTAACCTGATAGGCGGAGCAGCGGGTGAATGGTTGCAATGGGGAGCCAATGCAGTACAGGCAATAGGACAAGCTATCCCACAAATTATGGCATTATTAGGTGTTCAATCTACGCAAGCTACAGCTAACACTGTTGTTGCTGGAACAGGGGCGGCTGCCAGTGTGTCGAGTATTCCTATTGTGGGGCCTATATTGGCTATTGCGGCTGTAGCGAGTGTATTGGCTGCTTTGGCCAATCTGCCTAAGTTTGCTTATGGCGGTATAGCCTATGGCCCCACTTTAGGCCTTTTCGGAGAATATTCCGGGGCGATTAATAATCCGGAAGTAGTAGCTCCGCTTAATAGATTGAGGCAGTTGATACAGCCTGTTGGAAATGCGAATGTTGGCGGTACTGTGGAATTTAAGATTGCCGGACGTTATCTGAAAGGAATACTGAATCGCGAAGGAAACCTGAATAACAGAAGCTAAAAACAGAAGTTATGCAATATTTGAAGTATAAAGGAGAGTTTTTAAGCCGGAATAACACAGTATGCTCTGTAGAGATATACCGGGAGGCTGCTGCTGCCTATGATCTTATTGGGAAATTACAGTTCCCTTCAGATGAACCTGTCGTCATAGAATGGGCACATTCTGACAAGGAGGAAAGCTTGTGTGGAAGCGTAGCCGATGTTACTATTATAAGTCCGGGAGACCGTACTTACGAAGACTTATATACCATTACTCCCGGAGATATCACTTTGAAAATATACCGTAACGGCTCTCTTTATTGGAGCGGGACTCTTGACCCTGAATTTTATGAAGAACCTTATTCTTCGGGATCTGAATATGAAGTGACACTCACCTTCAGTGACTTCGGAATATTGAATCGCATGAAATTCAATATGGAAGGCATGCAGTCTATGCAGGACATTTTGAATGACGCATTGCAACGAGCGAAACTGGGACATTGCTCCCCAGTCCGACAATACATATCTACTTGTATGAAAGGGAACGCGATACCCGTCACATTGTCTGACCTAAGTTTGCGGGCGGACAACTTCTATGATGAGGATGGGGAGGCTCTTTCCATGTACGAAGTTTTGGAAGGCATGTTGCAGCCACTGGGGCTACGGATGGTGCAACAGGCGGGAGAAGTGTACGTGTACGATTTGAACGCTCTGTACCAAAAGGTCGGTACGGAACAAGTACGTTGGGAATCGACCGATCAACACATGGGTACGGACAAGGTGGCAAACAATGTGAAAATCACCTTTTCACCCTATAGCGATGCAAGGCTGTTGGCCGGAGATTTGAAGTATGGAGGTGATAAAACCGAAAATACGGGTATTCAGCCCGATGGTTCCAACTGCTATAAATATCTTCCAAACTATAAGAAACCGGAGGATTACGACTGGGATTACAGTGATATTTCTTTCTTGATGTATGTGGGCAGCAAGGGTACAGGAACAAGTAATTCTTCTTATAAGCGTTATTTTGAGATAGCACCTATATTGGGAGGTTCCAAAAGCACAGGAGTGGCTTACTTCTTTTACACCGGCTACGGATCTCTGTCTTCAGGAGTTCCTAAACCGATAGGAACACCTCCATCGACTCGTAACGATACTCCTGTGATAAAGACAGAGAAGATATATCTGCCTGCAATAGGTGCGGACGAAACGGCGCATACTTTGCTGCGCCTGCAACTTGGCATACTGATAGATGCACGCTATAATCCTTTCAGTGACGCTGATGGTGATAACGAGAAAGGGAACTATAATGCTATATTGAACGATGCCGGTTATCTGTATCTTCCATTCCGTGCCGTAATATATGATAATGCCGGCAACGTGCTGTGTCATTATGCCAATAAGTACGAAACTACTAAGACTTATTTGGAGCCGCACATGAAATATACCACTGGAAAATGGGTGGATGGGGCACCGGCCGAATGGGACGAAGCGGTGCTGGCCTACTATAATACTGACGACCCCGGAGGGACACTACAATCGTTGGGCTGGAGAACCAATCGGCAGACACTGATGCGGAACAAAAAATTTATTATGCGGAGGCCGTCATGGCTGAAGGTTGACGACGGACAATATATGGCATATCCTCCTGTATCCGGATATTTAGAGATCAGTATACTGACAGGTATGAGAACATGTAAAACGTTTTTGTGGAGTTCTCGGGAGGATAGCAACGATATAGTGTTAGAGACGGATATAACCTCCCGCGTGCGTTGGATGCTCTATAAGCTTCCGGCACTGTCCGTGGTAAGGACGAATTCTGTATTTGAAGAGTATAGTAGTGATGATGTGGAGTATACCGGAGTACTGAATGAGAATGCCAAAGACAACATAAAAATAGATACAATCTGCGGTACCATGGAGGAAGTAAATCCTGTAGCGCGGGGAGCTTATCACCAAACTTCCACCGGGCTGCAGATAACAGAAATGACCAGAGCTGGGCGCACTACGCAGGTGGAACACCTATTGATAGGTACACTTTACAGTCAATACGCAGAACGAAAAACCGTACTGTCGGGCACAACCCGGCTGACGGGGGGAGGACTGAAGTCGTGTACTGATGCAAATCAAGAAGATAAGCGCTTTATTGTATTGCAAGACGTACAGGATTTGATAGCTGATGAACGGGAGTTGAAAATGGTGGAATTACGACCGGATGAATATGAAGAGAAATAAAATCGTGTATTGAAAGACGTTGGAGTGGTATTTTAAAAAAAGGAATTATTATATGAGCAAAAAAACTTATACAGCCGGTACTGTCCTGCGTACTCCATTGCCACGGAGTAAGCGGCTTAGAGAACTCGGAATGGGAGGAACTTTATCTAATTCATCGACTGTGGTTAGTGTGACGGGTGGTTCGTCTTCATCTGGTTCTACAAGTGATGGGCATACGCATGCCAACAAGGCCGACATAGACAAGGTTATCACTGATAACGACCGTTATATCTATCTGAAACAACTTGAAGAAACAGAAGACGGATATGAATATATAGAAAAGAAAGCTAAGGTGGGGTATGCTGATGAAGCGGAGCATTCCGCAAAGGCTGATGACGTTATCCATGCCGACAAGGCGTATGACGTAGATGCTGACAGCCCGGTATATGATAAGTTTTTACGGAAGGATGTGGCGGATATTGCCGCAAAAATCACTACTTTTCTTGAAGGTTTATATATAGGTAATAGCGGGCATAGCATATCTGTCAGTGATTCCAATGTGGTTACGGCTATCTTTGACGAACTTAAGAATATCTTTGGCATCGTGTCTTCCGATTTTGTTTCCGGAGATTTGGGAACCGGATTCAGCCTTAAATATAATCAGGAGACGGGAAGGTCTTATCTTGAGGTGGACGAAATCCTCGTACGGAAATTGGCATATTTCGTTGAACTAATCATCAAACGCTTATCATACGTCGGTGGGGAAATCATTCTGACTCCGGCATCAATGAAGTGCGTAAAGGTAGAGGAGTACGATGCTTGTTACCGCTGTTACTTTGAGCAGGATAGTGGGGATAAATCCATCATACAGGAATTTAGAATCGATGACCAAGTGCGTGCACAAACCTTTAATATCAAGGAAGGAACATCTCATAATGTTACTAATAGCTATTATTGGCGTTTGGTGGTTGCCATAGGTGATAATTATATCGATCTTTCAAAATCAGATTGTGATACGGGCAGCGGTGTTCCTGAAGCCGGCGATTCCATCGTGCAGCTTGGCAACCGGACGGATACAACACGACAGAATGCGATAATCCTTTCGACGGTGGGCGACGATGCCCCTTCTATCAAACAATATAAAGACATTGATTCATATTCTTTGGAAGGCAAAGAAGTTACCATCATTTCTCCGTTCCTGAACAAATTTATCGGGCAGTTTATCTCCGAAGCGACCGGGAAGAGTTATGATAGTATGTTCAATGAACTTCAGGCGGACCTTGGTCGGATAAAGGAGCAGACAGATAAGGAATATACGATATGGTTCTTTGAATACGTTCCGACGTTAGCCAATATACCAGCCATAGATTGGAATACCAGCGAATTGAAGATGATGCATGAGCAGGATATGTTTTATAACACAGCTTCCGGACTGGCATATAGATTCGTAAAGTCTGCTGACACTTGGAAATGGATAGATATTACTGACCAACAAACGATTAAAGCTCTAGAAAATGCCGCCAAGGCCCAGGACACGGCGGACGGCAAGCGGCGGGTTTTCGTCTCCCAACCGACGGAGGCGCAGGCGTATGACGTGGGGGACTTGTGGACGAATGCGACTTACCCGGCGGTCGCTCCTTATACATACGAGAATGACACGCTTGTCTGCAAGACGGCCAAGACGGTGGGAGCGGCTTTCAGCATCGACCATTGGAAGCCGGCAAGCAACGGTACAACGGCGTATATGAAGAATCTGGGAGATAGTATCCTGTTGCAGGTAAGCGGTAACTACGATGAGTTGAACGGGCTTATCACTCAGAATCAGACATCCACTGATGCCGCCATTCGGGAAGCGGAAACGAAAATAGCGTCCGCGGTGTCCGCCGCGGCGGATGCCATGGCGAAGGCACTGGAAGCGTTCAATAATGCGGGCACGGCACAAGATACCGCTGATGAAGCCAATGAGGGCATCACGGCTAATGCCGCCGCCATACAGGTGACCGACAAGAAGATTACTGCTTTGGCGGCGAAAGTGACGTTCGACGATGACGGGCTGATTACGAACGTCGATAAGTCCGGACTGGTAACTACCGCCGAGATGAACTCGCTGATAACGGAGAAATTCACGTTCGACGCTGACGGGAAAGTGACTAATATCAGCACGGCCGGATTGGTGACGGAAGACGACTTCGTGGGGCTGTTCGCCACTCGGGTTACCGCCGAAGGGCTGGTAAAACAGACGGATATCAGTGCGTTCATAACGGAGGACGAGGCGGGAAATTTGATTTCGAATGCGGTGATACAGGCGGATAAGATCAACTTTATTGGGAAGACAGTTATTTCAGGAGGTAAGTTTACCGTTGACGAAGAGGGGAATGTGTCAATGACAAACGCTACGATTGCAGGAACTGTTAATTCGAAAAACGGATATATCGGGGCATTTAAAATAAATGAATATGGACTTTCTAATATCGGTGATAACCCTTTGGCAAGAATAGAAATAGAGAAGGACGGAGGGAAATTCTTCAGGATCAATACATCTTCCAGAACAATGTGCGCTATCCGGGGAGATGGTATTACGGCGCTTGGTATAAGCGCTTTTGGTGATAATTCGATTGGAATAGATGTTACAGCCCAGGCCGGAGATGAATCGATAGCGATACGAAGCTATGGAGATGTTGAGATGACAGCTCGCCCTACTGAATCGCTACAGTTTAAAGGATCTCATACTTATATTGAGGGAATGGCAATAAAGGTAACGAACGTATCTGCCGATACTACGCTTGACCTATCAGTAGGCTGGGTCACTTGCTCTAATCAAAATAAAATAAGAGTATATCTTCCGCTAAATCCTCCAATTGGAAAGATCGTATATTTGATGAGAACTGCTAAGCAGGTAGATGTTGATGGAAATGGAATAGCTATAAGTTTTAAGGGTAGTATTATTTCAGTTCTTGAAATAACCAATAGGGCGGAAATTAATTTTTTCTTATATGATGGTACATATTGGATGAATGGATGGTTTAATGGAACTGTTTAATTGAAAATAAAGGAAATAATGAAAGTGAATTTTAGAATAATTGAGGTACAAGTCTCTTTTGAAGGTGAGAAGAGAGTATTTGATATTGCCCGTGAAATAGGCAATATGATGATGTACAACGGAAGTATTTTACTTGATATCGGCTTCGAGGATCTGGCTCGTACAATCTACTACTCTGATGGGGAAGTGGAAGTACCGGAACGTTATTGTAAGGCTATTATTGAAGTGGTGAAACAATCTTCGTTTATAGCAGCTATCAAACGTGAGGTAATAAATCTGTTGGGAGGCTGTTGACATGGGATACATAAGGTTTGTGATGAGTTTGCGAAAGGTGGATGAACAGGGGCATGCCACTCGTGCTGTTATTAGCCGTATTGAATCAGATATGGCAGATAACGCCATGCTTGAGACAAACCTGATTATGCATGCTTTGTCCGCTCCGGGCGGGAAGATTGTAGAGAACCTTGATTTTACACTGGATTCGGGAATATTGGATAATGATATATTAGGATAGTATTATGGACAGATTGGATAAGATATTCATCAAGGGTAATGTTCTGAAAGCGGAAGAACTGAACGAAATAGTAGGGAAGATTAATGAGCTTGCGGATGCATCGTTAATTATCGGTGACACTACGGGCACGGCTTATGATGGTGCCATGGGTGCGGCATTGGAGCAGATGGTACGGGAACTGACAGGTGGTGCCGGAACCATGTATAGCGTGTATGTGCGGAATAATATGCCTTCTTTGGGCTTTACTGCACAACACGGTGAGAAGTGTGTGCTTGACTTTACCTTTGTTTCACAGTATCGGGATGACATCAGTGAACCATATAAACCGACCGGAGAGCTGGGACTCTGTACGGTTATGATAAAGAACTCTAAGTTCACCGACTTCACGGTTGTAAAACGGATGGAGATATCGTCTAATGTTTCAGTTAAGCAGGACGTGTCCGAATGGCTGACCAGCGGTAGCAATAATATCAAAGTAAGTGTTGAGGGTGAGAATACCGACAAGACTACCGCTCCTGTTACTTATATCGTGCAATTGACTTCGCTTGGCATCAGTGCGCCGAACTTCGCCTGGTGGATGGCATTTGCGGGAGACATATCCATTCCAATGATTATTAATGGCAACATCAGCAAAACGTTGCATGTGACAGTTACTGGAGATAATTACAATCAGGGTTATACCCAGAATCTTGGTACAGCCGTATATCTGGATACTCCTTATATCTATACGCTTCTGCATCCTGGAGCCACCGGTGTGTATAATGTCAGCTTCTACCTTTCGAATTCCGACAATACGATCCAGACAAAACTGGTATCTGTGAACATCATGTGTTTTTCTTCGGGTGAATCCGTGAAGCTGATGTGTGTGAACAATTTGGCTGGTCTGCTTACCAACTGGCAGGATAATACAGTCTTCGATTATGCCATTTATGACGGTTCGTCCGCACAGACTGACGCATTGTTTGCTATAATTAAAAACGGAACGGAAATATATAGTTCTGAGAATACCACTATTGCGACGAATACAAAGAACACTTTCACTTATCCGATGGAAGTGGATACAGATGACGATGCGAATTTTGATGTTGTTGTGTCTGTCACCAGTGGCAATAACAATCTGATTGAACCGATTACATTTGGTGTGAACAATTCGTTTGGATATTCCGCCACGGCAGGTGCAGTACTTTACATCAATCCCAAGACACGGAGTAACTCACAATCCAACAGCCGCAGCATTGTGAATGAGGCGGATAAGTCTGTTATCCCTGTGATCTGGAATAACTTGAACTGGGGCAATGACGGATGGGTGACGGATGATGAAGGTGTGAAGGCATTGAAAATATTTGCCCGCAGTTCTGCGGTGATAGATTATCAGCCTTTCACTATTGAAGCTGCCCGCAGGGGTAAGAGTATTGAGATTGATTTTAAAGTGGAGAACGCTTCGGATGCTTCGAAGAACATTATTACTATTGCCGAAGGGAATGTCGGCCTAAAGGTGTCCGGCGAGAATATTTCCTTCTTCTCCCAGTCTGAACATGAAAGTACCACACAGGATGTTCCTATAGATAACGGTGTGCGTATCCGACTAACAGTGGTTGTCATGCCGGATGCTTATGGCAATGCTGGGTTTAACATTGTCGCCATCTATATCAACGGAAAGAAGAACCGCCAGTATGCCTACGAAAGTAATGACTACTTCAAAAACACCGGAAAGATAACGTTGGGCAATGATTATGCAAACCTCTATCTTTATGGGTTACGTGTGTACGATTCGGCTCTGACTTCGGAAGCTGTACAGAAGAATTATATCAACCAACTCGTGACAATTGATGAAAAGCGAACAGAAAAGAATGTCAATCAGGTGTTGGATGGTGAAGGAGTGAATATTGACTTCAATGCCACGAGAATGCTGTACAACGTGTTTGTTGTTGACAAACCTTTCCCAAACTTGAATAACCCTTCAGGAGTGGCGGGTAATCTGGAAGTCTTCTTCAAGGATAAACCGGAAAGGAATTTCACGCTCACCAATCTGTTGGTGGAAGGTCAGGGAACTTCATCAAAGAAATATCTGGAGTGGAATATCCGATTCAAAATGAAAGGGCTGAAAGACGCTGAAGGCAATAAGATAAACTCCATCGCCACGTATGTCAACGGGACTACCGATAAGAACAAGGTACTCATGTTTGATGGGGTGCCGAAGTCCGGACGTCTGACAGCCAAGAAGAACTGGGCGAGTTCCATGCAGGATCATAAGGCCGGAAGTGTGGCTGCCTTCAATGATTTATATAAAGAAATAGGGCTGAGAAACGAGGCAATGGTAGCAGATGGCGAGATACGTGTAGCTGTTTATCAGGAGCCGTTTATCGGTTTCTCCAAATCCGTGAATGAGGAAGGGCGGGAGGTATATACTTGTATGGGAGAATTTACATTTGGCCCAGACAAAGGGGATGACCTTTGCTTTGGTTATGATACGGAAGCTTATCCGGCACTATTGTCTGTGGAGGGGGCGGACAATGCTCCGCTGGGGGCTTTGTTCCGTGTTCCCTGGAATGCTACTAAGCCATATTGGACCTATAATCCTGATGAAGAGGCTTTCCAGTATAACAATACCAATTGTTGGGATTTTGATGCGGGGGAACTGAATGCTGATGAAACGGAACCTCTGTCAGCTCAAAAGTGGATGGAGGCCTATAACACTGTATATGTTTGCAATAATCGTATCAGACCGTTCAATGGAACACTTGCCGAACTGAACGATGCTATAACTGAATATCGCAGTACGGGCTATGAGTACTGGATTGCCAAGGCCGGTGATGCCAACCTTTATAATCTCTATTATTACGAGGCGGCGGAAGGAAAGTTCATTCCTTCCGATATTGGTAATGGCCAGATCAACTTGAGAACGCAGTTGGCTGCATATCTTGCATCCGAGCTGTCCGTATTTACATCCGACCAACTGAATGAGCTGTTTATCGCTGCCCGCGGACAGCTATTCCGGGCGACTGTACCGAACTACTTCGACATCAACGATGCTGTATTTCATCATAATTTCGTTGAGTTCACGGCCGGGACCGATCAGCGGGCGAAGAATACTTATCCATATAGTTTCTGTACAGCCGGGAGCAAATGGAGGTGGAGACTGGATGATGCCGATACCATTTTTCCAATCGACAACCAGGGACAGGACCGCAAACCCTATTGGTGTGAGATGCATGATTATTACGACAACGGTCAGCCTATTTGGAATGGTGAGACGTCTGTCTTTTGGAATCTGTTAGAACAGGCTTTCAGTGCTGAGATTACTGCGGGAATGCGTAAGATGTTCGCTGCTATGGAAAGTTTATGTGGCCAGTCTTCCGGTACTCCTTATGACAAGGCCTATGCTTTCTACAAGAAATATTATTTAGGAATTAAAGAGTACTTCCCGGCTACGTTAGTAAATTCTGATGCCAAGCGTTATGAACTTGCCAAGATAGCTTATGATAATGATTCCTACAGCAATGATACTGATCCTATCACGCAATCTCATGGTGATTTTTATTCGGCGGAAACTGCATGGATGAAGAAGCGTATCATGTATATTATGAGTAAGTATAATTATGGCTTATTCTCTGCCAATGGAACCGATACCATCATCGTACGTGCTGCCGGTGATTTGATAGACTATGACATCACTCCGGCTTTCGATATGTATCCTGCAATCGCTAACGGTACGTCCATAGTGTCGGGGAAACGCACCAAGGCTGGTGAAACATGTCGCATTACTATTGACCTTGGCGGTAGTGCCGACCAACAGAATGCGATTCAGGCAGCGAGCTGGTTATTAAGTATTGGAGACTGGCATAAAAAGAATGTTTCCGGTACCATGGTGGTACGCGGTAGACGACTGTCAGAACTCATACTTGGAAGTAAGACAGATAACGTAATAATCTCTATAACAGGACTTACGCTTGCTGATTGTAGTAGTATGCAGAAGATACTTTTATCCAATATTACCACTTTACAGGGGACTCTGGATTTAAGCACAATAATCAACATTCGAGAGGTTTATGCAGATGGAACTAATCTGAGCCAGATAAAATTACCGAATGGTGGCGGTCTTGAAATCATCGAGTATCCAGCCAACAATAAGTATATCACTTTCCGGAACTTTCCCATGTTGACGACAGAAGGTTTGAGAATTGGTCAATGTGCCGTTAATATTACCGACTTTTTGATTGAGAATTGTCCTTTACTGAAGCCTGTGAAGCTGCTCTCAGATATCATTGAGGCGCAGCAGTCACAAGGTACTAATCATCTGTTGAAGCACATTCGTGCGGTCGGTTTCGAAGAAGAATATTATACTGCTGATGCTCTTGATATGCTTGCAAATCTGGCAGACGGAACCTATGAAGGTTTGTCTGCTGAGGGACTGGCAGGAGAGGAGCCAATTCCGGTTCTTGATGGTAAGATTACAGTATACTCAAAGTACTATCAGGACT
>ENA-UOJN01002404-UOJN01002404.1-human-gut-metagenome-genome-assembly--contig:-C125IIP-NODE-2404-length-11795-cov-8.156644_pt1 | contig 11795 bp, 11 predicted proteins | sample MGYA00242350_ERZ723897 | MGnify/ENA metagenome assembly ERZ723897 | reverse complement strand
TATCAGAGCCTGAACATTTTCCCCCTGCGGGAAGGTCACCAGATAGCCGTCCCCGGCCTCATGAAAACCGATGATTCCCGCAAGCCCTGCCATCTCGGCCACCTTGAGCAGCGTGTGGTAATCGTATTCCGCCGCACTGAGATACAAATTCATCATAACACCCCGCAGTCCTTGAACATATCTGTATTATACATCGTCCGTTTTTCCATTGCAAACCGATTCCGAGAAAGGACACCCTATGTTGAAATTCTACCGCTTCCTGATTTTACCTCTTACCGCTGTTTTTCTTGCAAGTACCGCAGGTATTGCCCGCTATGTCGCCGACTCCTGTACGCAAGTGCGAATGTATCGGCAGCTTGCCGCGCAGACAGAAAATTTCCCCGATGACACCGTGTCAACGGGGAATGATTTTTTGCCGCAGTATCAGGCGCTGTACGCGCAAAACAGCGACCTCGCCGGGTGGATACAGATTGACGGAACCAACATCAACTACCCGGTCATGCAGTCAAAGCATGACCCCGACTTTTACCTAAAGCACAACTTTGAAAAAGCTGACTCCCCGCACGGCTGCCCGTATGTGCAGGCAAACTGCGACCTGCAAACGCCATCCGACAACATCCTTGTGTACGGACACAACATGAAGGACGGCACCATGTTCTCTGACCTGCTGCAATACAAGCGCGAATCCTTTTGGGAGCAGCACGGAATTATCCAATTTGATACCCTGACGGCACAGGCAGAATATACCGTGATGGCGGTATTTCGGGGCGAAGCGGAGGATCTGTTTGCCTATTATCAATGTACCGATACCGAAACACCGCAGGAGTTTGCCGCCTATGTGGACGCCTGCAAGGACGCCGCATTGTACGAAACCGGCGTGTCGGCTGCTTATGGGGACAAGCTGATTACGCTGTCCACCTGCGATGATTCCGGCAGAAACAGCAGGGTGGTTGTTGTGGCAAAGCGTATAACCGAACCGAGGTGAGAGTATGAGAACGCCAAAAGAGAATAAACAAAAGCTCCGCGACCGCACCCAAAAAAGTACGGCGGGGACGATACCAAAGGCCGCCCTAAAAGCGGCGTGGCTAAAAACAAAGGAACAGTCCCGCACCACCGCGCGGGAAAATGACACCGACCCCCAACAGCAGGAACCGACAGATTTTGCGGGTTCGGCTGCGGAACAGTCGGCAGCTTTTGTGTGGCATCAGGGGCGAAAATTGGCAGAAACCCAAGCCCGACAGCACCGCCAAGAAAAAGCTGCCGTCCGCGCCCACGCCGCCAATGAGCGCGGTGTCAGCCCGAAACAAGTCGAGTGTGGTACGCTGCCCGATGCAGAGCCGCGCCCGCGCCGTGGGGCAGATTTGCCCCGACAACGGGCAAAAGAAAAAGCCATCACCGCCAAAACCGCGCCGCGCGACATTCGCGGCGTGACACAAGATCAGCGCCAACTGCGCATCGCCGCAAATGAAACTGTGCGCAGTGTGACGACCCAAGCGCGGATGCAGACCCATGCACAAAAAATACGGCTTGCCGCGCAAAAGGCTGCGGCTGGTACAGGCAGAACGGCTGTGGCGGTGCGCTCAGTTATCCGTCATTTTCTAGCCAGCTTGCACAGCCTTATAACGATTCTTGCAGCGGGCGCAGGTGCGGCGCTGGGCATTGTTATCGTCATCTGCCTTGTGGCGTTTGTGTCCGGCTCGGCCTATGGCATCTTTTTTGCCGCAAATGCGCCCAATGAAAATGCTGTCACAGTGCAAGAAGCCGTAGAAACCCTGACGGCAGAATACCGCAACAGGCTGGAAGAAATCTCCGATACCGTACAGCACGACCGCCAAGACATTACCGCCAACGATGATGTATACTACATCCGCTGGCAGGATGTCCTGGCGGTCTTTTCTTCGTATGTGGCGGGCAGCGAACAGGGCGCGCCCGTTGCGGCACTGACGAAAAATCAAGTGGACAAGCTGCGGGAAATTATGTGGGCAATGAACGCGGTGGACTACTCTACCCGTGCGGAAACCGCTGTTATAGAAACGACGGACAAGAACGGTAAAGTAACCACAACAGAAATAACCGAAACCGTCCTAGTAATAAGTCTTACCCACAAAACACCCGATGAGATGGCGGCAGATTATCATTTCACCACCCGCCAGAACACCTATTTGCAGCTCCTGCAAGACCCACAGTATGAGGAACTGTGGGCAGAATTGCTCGGCGGCTTTGAGCAGGGCGGGGGAGAAGTCATGTCTCCTGATGGTACACGCGCCCCAACTGGCACGCTGCAATGGCCGCTGCCCGTTGCGGGTACGATTACCTCGCAGTTTGGTCACCGCGTGGACCCCATCACCGGCGAGGTCAGCTCCCACACCGGCACCGACATTGCCTGCGCCGAGGGAACGCCGATTCTTGCTGCGGCAGACGGCACCGTTACTGTTGCCAACAGTCTTGACAGCTGGGGCGGCAGTTACGGCTACTACATTCAAATCGACCACGGCGGCGGGCTGGAAACACTGTATGCCCACTGTTCGTCCATCTGCGTCACCACCGGTCAGCAGGTGCAGGCGGGAGAGGTTATCGGATATGTTGGGCATACAGGAAGGGCAACAGGCAACCATTTGCATCTGGAGGTGAGCGTTGACGGCAATCGTGCGGATGTATTGCGCTACTTTACATTATAAAAAATCTCAGGCTGAATGATTTACTCTACAGCTTTCTTGCGTAGAAAGTGCATACCCATGCCTCGTTACGGTTTTCAATTCATTTTGCCCCAAGTCCAGCTTCTTCCGTAATTTCGCGATATGTACATCGACCGTCCGTGTCTGAATCGGTGCTGTGATATGCCAAGCGGATGACAGCAGAAGATTCCGGGAGCAGACACACCCGGAATAGTCGAGCAATGTGACAAACAGCTGATACTCCATGGCAGTCAGGTGAATCGGCTGGCCCTCTTTTTTAACGGTACAGTTAGATTCATCTATGGACAGATTTTTATAGTACTTCATCTGGAACACCTATCATGTCATAATCGTCAATAAGAGCCTGACCAATCGCCCACGCGAGGAAGAATGCTGCGCATACCAGAAAAATCGGAATCCACATTGCGTTGTAGCTTTCTCCGTTGGCGTTATAGCCTTGGTTTTGCCAGAGCGCTGCAGCATGGAATAGAGGATAGAATCCCAGCCACTCGATACCATTTTTCATTCCGGAAAGGCTCAGCAGTGTGGGCAGGCAATAGGTAACTGCACTGATAAAGAGCGCAGTCAGCAAATTCCCCAATTTCTGTCCAAGCCATAAGGTGATCCGGCTCATGCAGAGGCAGGCCGCGAAACGACAGATTAGCCAGAAAATCAGCAAATCCGACAGGGTTATAAACTTGGGTACAGCCTGCAAGTCGGAGATACTCATTGCCGGTCCCAGCAAAGAGGGGAGGCCATAGTCGCGCAGAACCTGCCATAGATGAGACAAAACCGTTCCGAAAGCTATTACTGCCGCAACCGCTGTGCTTTGCCGCAGCTTTGCTTTCACGGTGTATTTCCGGCCTAAAGGAGTAGATGCCAGAATTTCATCCATTCCACCCTTACGCTCCATCGCAAATAGACCGCTGAAGCACAGTGCGCACAGTAGCCCGGCCCACAGCGTGTCCTGCACGTCAGCGGTACCGCTGAAGCCGAACAACTTTTTGTAGCCGCTCTCGTACACCAGCCACGCGCCGGGGTGCTCCTTTAAGTAGTAGTTGATATTGTTTTGCACGACCTGCTGGTAAATATTGTACTTCTGCTGCAGTGCGCCGTAGGCCAGCATTGCCTCGTTGCTCAGCTCTCCGCGCGCCACGCGCCGCTGCACGGCCAGCATCGGGGCAAACTCCTCGCCCTGCGCGGTCAGCCAATCGCGGCTCTCTGCCGTCCACGGGCCGGAGATATGCTTCATGTAGTAGGCATAATAAATTTCGTCGGCGTCGATGTAGCTCTCGCTCGTCACGCCCTGATACACGCCGAACGCCAAGAACGCTGCCAGGAACACCGCTGCGCCGTTCAGCACAAACAGCTTGCGGCCTTCTTCCTTTATAACAGAGGTTGCTTTCGTCCTGCGCGTCAGCCCCAACACAAGGCCGCGCTTGGCGGCGGGCAGCAGCTGTGCGCGGGCGAATACCGTGCAGAACGCCGCAGCGAACAGCGCTCCGTAGAACACCGCCGCCGTCCACTCGACCAGCGGCAGCCCGATCGGTGTGCCAAACCAGAACAGGTTGCGATAGTTGCCGAGCAGTTCGTTGGTCTGCAGCAGGCTGACGAGGTTCGCGTATTTAACCACGTTGAGGTGGCTCGTGGCCGGAATAGCCGCGCGCACGCCGTACATCGCCAACGGCAGCGCCAACGCGCCGATCCAGCCCGCGGCGGCGCGGCGCGCGGTCAGCGCGGCCAGCATGACCCAAAGGCCCATCACGAACGCCCCGACCCACTTGGCCAGCAAAAACCGCAGCAGATACTGCCCGACCGTAATCTGCATCGTGCAGCGCATCAGGGCGGGAACACTTTGAATGGTGCGATTCAGCGAGCCTAAACCGAAGGACGCCGAGCAATAGGCAAGGTTGACCCCATACAGCACCGTAAGAACGACCAATAAGCTGGCAGCAAATGCCGCCAGCTTGGCAAGGGCTGTTTTCAACCGTCCGCCCGGCAGGCTGCGCACAAGGCTCAGCAGTCCGCTGTCGCGCTCCTGCCGCACAAGGATCAGCGCCAGCAAGAGCATAGATGCCAGCAAAATCAGGTCGGTAAAGGCGTAGGAGATTGCCGTGTACAGCCCCTTTTGCGGGTAATAGTCGATCTCGGTCGCAGTCAGCCCCGCATACACCTTGGCCGTGGCTTCGATGTTCTTTAAGTCGTAGCCCGTTTTGTCGTTTTGAAAAATCGAGATGCCCGCCAGCTGCGTCGCCTTGGTCTGCACGCCGTCCAGAAAATCGGTGTAGGCGGCCACGGTATCGTACTCATTCTGCAGCTGATTGAACAGGCGATATTCGGTGTTCAGGTCGTCGGTGAACAGTGTATAGCTTTTGTCCTTGTATTCCTGCTCGTAGGCGTCGAACATCGCAGCGTTCTCGTCGCGGTAGGCTTGCAGGTAGCTGCTGCCGGCGTAGGCCATATCGCGGTAGAAGCCGCCGATCTTGACAAGGCTCTCAATCTCGGTATATTTCCCGTGCAGGTACGCGCCCTTTTCTTCCATTGTCAGGCCGTCGAGCTGCGCGCCGACGGCGCGGTAGGCCGCGGCGGACGGCTGCCCCGCGGTCGGGCGGGTGCCCATCCAGAGCAGCAGCAGATTGGCGGCGGCCAGCACGGCCAGTAAAAGCGGGAACAGCCGGTTGCCCCATACCTTGCGGAGTTCAGCAAAAAACAGACTCATTTGCCGTCCTCCTCGCCGAACACGTTCAGATACACCTCCTCCAGTCCACCGCCCGGGGCGTAGGTTTCAATCAGCTCCGGCACGGGGGCGGCATCCACAATTTTCCCGGCACGCAGCAAAATCACTTTTGTTGCCACGCTTTCCACGTCCGAGACGACGTGCGTCGCTACCAGAATGATGCGGTCCTGCGCCATGCCGGCCAGCAGCGTGCGCAGGCGCACGCGCTCCTTGGGGTCAAGACCCGCCGTCGGTTCGTCCAAAATCAACAGCTTGGGGTCGCCAAGCAGGGCAGCGGCCAACAAAAGGCGCTGCTTCATGCCGCCGCTGTACGCCGCCAGCCTCTTGTCGAGCTCGTCGGTCAGGTTGACGGCTGCGGCCACGCGCGCGACCTCGCCGGGCACGGCAGCGCGCGGGATTTCCTTCAGCGCTGCCATGTAAGCGAGGAAGCGGCGGCCTGTGTAGCTTTCGTATAACCCTTGCTGCTGCGGCATATAGCCGAGCACGCGGCGGAACGCGATGCCCCGCGCAGGGCGGCCGCACCACAGCACCTCGCCCGAATCGGCGGCCAATCCGCCGGTGATGATGCCGATCAGCGTGCTTTTGCCCGCGCCGTTCGGCCCCAAAAGGCCATACAGGCCCGGGCCGAGGGTGAGCGACACCCCGGCCAGAGCCTGCTTGGTTTTCGGTTTGCCCTGCCCGCGGCGGTGCAGCAGCGGGGCGGGCAGCAGGTAGGTTTTGCGCAGATCGTTCAGTTTGAGATCGATTTCATGCATCTGGTCCATAGTGACGTCCGTTCTTGTCCGCGAAAATCTTGTATGCTTGCGTATCAGCCGATTTTTTCAAAATCGCGGTAGTTGGCATTTCCTGACCAATAGTCCGCTTTGGAAATCAGCGCATAGCGCCTCTCGCCGGTCGAGACGTATTTAGACGCACCATCGTCTGCCTGCACAGCGGCAGTATCTTGCACTCCGGCTTCCACGAGATAGGTGTCGGCATCTTTCGCTGCAACGACAGCGCAAGCGGTATCTTTATCATAGAGCGAGTAGGTCAATGTCCATGGGGAAGGTTCCTTGTCGCTTTCCAATACATAAAATCCGTCCGCATATTGTGAGTCTGCACCAGCATTTGAGCATTGCTCAAATAGTAGTTTGCCATCGTCGGCATAGTAAAGGTTCACATAGCTGACTGCCTGATCGGGCACCGTGTACCCCGCCAATTCGGTGTCTTGCCCAGTGGAAAGGTCAAGGAGATGAAAATGATCGCCCTTTTGATAAACCAGCGTTTGACCGTAAACGGCGGCAGGTTGCAACACGCTGGAAGATTCTGTATAGAGAACGGCTCGCTCCCCAGTGACCGGGTCATAGGTGAACCATTCCGAGTTGTCGCCGGACGTGCTTTTCAAAAGCAGTTTATCACCTACAACGCCTTTGATCCATGTGCTGTCCATGGAGAACATCTTTTCGCAGGTTCCGGCAGTTGGGTCGATGCGTACCAGAAAGCTTTTCATTGAGTTGTCGGAGGTTTCCCACATACAGGCATAAATAAAATCCCCGTCTGTGACCATTGGGCGCAGAAACGCTTGGTTGGCTGCAAAGGTGATCTTTTCGGTTCGGTCGGAACCGTCTAACCCCATCGTTTCGATGCGCGGCAGGGTTGCGTTTTCTTCGGCATGAACATTGCCCGGATAAAACAGCACCAGATTTTGACCGACAATTTCCGGCACGATGCCGCCCGCCGAATAGGGAAGATACCCGTTACAGGCGGCTGTATTGTGCGCACAGTTCGGTTGGGAGCATAGTAAAATCTGCTGCATGGTGTCGTAATCGCAATACATCAGCGAGGTGGAATCGTCACTTCGGACTGCTGCGCTCACAAAATAAAAGCCCTTTGCGCCTGCGGCACCGTAAGACCAGCCATCATTACTTTGCAAAAGTGTCAGCGGTTTGGAGACAATGTCCGATGCAGCTTGCGATTCTGCTCCGCCTTGTTCAGAGGTTACAGTGACGTTCTTGGCACTGTCATGCGATGAACAGGAAACCAAGACCATCATTCCAAAGAGCGCTGCCACATATAAAAATTTGTTTTTATTCATAACAACTTCCCTCAAAGTATTCTAAAATGGACAGACACAAACTATGTCTGCCCATTTTAGTTTAGTGCCAAAACAGTTCTAATGAGTTCCGAAATTACGAAAGTTCATTCCAATACTGGATCGAAGAACTCCAAAGCACATTATGAGTAGAGTCGGTCAGCGCATGGACATACAGACCAGAACGAGCCAATTTGATGCAGAAACGCGCCATATCGCCGATAATCTGGACACGGGAATCTGCATCATTCGACGAATAATCAGGATAAACGTTGCAGTTATTCGTGTTAGTGTTGATGTTAAGTGTATAGCGGTTTCCGCTTGTATCCGTGCGGTTATTATACACTTTCTTCACATCACGAACTTTATTCGTGATGTACCATACCTGATCATCCGACGTTGTACGGGGATAAACGGTAACATCACGCGATGCATACACACCGCCAGTGCCATACAGGTTCAGATACACATAGTCACCAGCAATGGTGTTGTTCTTGATATGATAGGTATGAGTCGTGCCGTTGTCAAAATCGGCAAACGCCGGTACGGCCATCATCATGGCCATAACACAGGCAATTGCGAGGGTGAGAAAACGCTTGCTGAGTTTCTTCATGATGTATTCTCCATTCTGAAAGAAACTTGTATCGGGTTTGTTTCGGGGCGGATATGTTCAGCATCTGCGCGCCGATGCTTGAGCCTTAGATGTGGATGGTGGTTCTTTGGAACAACTTCATTATACCACAAAGTTTTCACATTCGCCACGTTTCGGCAGTATTTCAAGAGTTCCATGTATTCGGCCAATTACAAGCGCCTGTGCACCGACGCTTACATACATATAGAACTTTTCAATCTAGGTAACGGGAGCGCCTATTTATCTTGACTTCAAGATACCACAAGAAAATCTTCATTTCCACAAAATTGACACAAAATCCGAGTTACTTGTCATAAACCACGAGTAAAACAAACTGCCCCGGCTGCTAAGCCGGGGCAGGAAAAATCAAAAGGCCCACAAAATGGGAATTCTAAATTATTGCGATAAGTGGCTAACAATCTTGCTGAGCAAGCCAAGCCTTTGTTCAGCGGTTGTGTGCCTTGCCGAAAAAACTTGCGTAAGCTCCGAAATCAGTTCTTTTTGCTCTGGTCGCAAGGCACGAATAGAAATCAAATTTGAACGATCCCCATAAACCAGTGTGTCAAGCGATACATCGAACAATTCGGCCATTTCAATAAGGCAATCGACAGACGGAAGTTTGGCATTCGTTTCATAGGCACTGATAGTGGAAGTCTTTTTGCCTAATACTTGTTGTGTCCAGCCTTTTTCTTCTCGCAGCTTACGAATGTGATCTCCAATATAGTTGTGACGTTCGGTATCTTTCATGTCTTTGTCCAGCTTGCTTTATCAATGAATTTTCTTCTTAGGGTAATTCAATTTTAAATGATTTAGCTTGCCAAACGGTGTAAAAACAGTATAATAATACACTATAAGTGTTATTTCGAGAAAATACTTGACTTTCGGGAGAATTAAACGTATGTTGAATGGCAAAGAGGGACGTCTACTACGGCGAAACAACGATAAGGATACACGCATGAAGATTAATATTTTACTTTGCGATGACGACAAGGATTTTTTGCAGAGAATATCAGACGCGGTTGCTGGCCAGCCGGTACCGCCCGGAGCGTCCATTTGCATAACAAAAAGCTCGAATCCTGCCGAGATAACAGACCGGCAATTATCGCAGTATCACATTATGTTCTTGGACATCGACATGGATGAACGCAGCGGCATGGACATTGCCCGCCGTGTGCGTGAATTGCATCTGGATACAGTGATTATTTTTGTGACAAATTATCCGGAATTTTCGATGGAAGGGTATGAAGTCCGGGCATTCCGATACCTTCTCAAGCAAGAACTGGAGCAAAAGCTGCCCAATTATTTCCGGGATGCATTGGCAGAATTGCCGCGTGATGATAAAGTTCTGCATTTTTCTGCCAACGCGGAGTCGTTTAACATTCCCTACAAAGATATTCTCTACTTGGAAAGTAATCAAAGAGTTATATATTTGTACACAGTAAAGCCTATGCAGGCACCAGACCGCTTTTATGGAAAAATGGAAGATTTAGCGGCAGAATTGGAAGGAGACGGATTCCTCCGAATTCAGAAAAGCTATCTGGTCAATATGGCATACATCAAAAAATTCAATTATGACAGAGTTGTTCTCTTCGATGGAAAAGAGCTATCGGTAAGTCAGAAGCGGTACTCACAAATGAAAGTCCAGTATCTGAGTTGGAAAAACAAAAACTGGGGGAATGCACGTTGAGCGATTATTTCTTGACCTACTTGTGGACTTGGATGGAGTACTTTTCGGCAATTTTGCTATTTGATGCATTTTCCGCAAGAAAGATGGAACGTTTTCGCCATTGGATTATTGTGACGAGCCTTGCTTTTCTGGAGGCAACACTTCTGAATTTCGCAGCCATTACAATGCCAAACTACTCGAAAATTGTTATTGGACTTGTTTTGCTTTTTTCCCTACACAGGTTTTTATATACCAGCAATAGAATGTTCAGTTTTTACATCTCGGTTATTTTCTATGCGACAATATGCTGTGTGGATAACTGCTGGTACACTATGTTACTTTTGATGTCCGAAGCCCAGGACAGTGTGACTACCGGCGAAATGGTTTGGCAAAATCTGTTTATGCACAGCGTAATAATAGCAGTATGCTTTTTACAGGCAAAGGCGCGAAATGGAAAGTTAAGCCAAGCAACCAATTTTAGATGGTACACCATTCCTGCAGTTCTTTCCCTTGCAAGTGTTTTGCTTATTTTCTTTTTCGGAAGTTGCTTTCAGCAAGGGCAAATATCAATTCAGCCGCTATGTGTCTGTGCCACATTTATTACCGTAATGCAGATAGCAGCATTACTTTTAATCAGCTGGATGGAACAAAACGCCAACTTCCGTGAAGAAGCAATCAGCCTACAAGCCAAATCAAAAGCACAGCAAGAGAGCATCGAAGCCTTGAGTGCCGCATACGCTCAGCAACGTAAACTGACACATGACTTTCGCGCTCATCTGAGTACGTTAGACGGAATGCTGATGCAACAAAACAGAGATATCAACACAATACAAACCTATATCCATAGCCTACAATCGAAACAAAACGAACGCATCCTGCTCGTCAATACCCACCATGCAGCACTGGATGCACTTTTGAATCAGAAGGCGCTTGTTGCGAAAAATCGTAAAATTGATATACAGTTCAGTGTGAACGATTTGTCTCCCATAAAGATTGACATGGTGGATTTGACGGTTGTAATCAGCAACACACTGGATAACGCGATTGAAGCGTGCGAAAAACTGCCGGAAACAGACCGGCAAATTTATGTGCAGGCACTGCTTGAAGAAGATGAACTGTTTTATGCTGTCCGTAATAAATCTTTGCCGGTAAATATGATTGCAAATCAACTGCCGGCATCAACCAAGGAAAATCCATCTTTTCACGGGTATGGTTTGCAAAATGTTCATACTACATTGGAAAAGTACCACACACTTTACGCTATGGACTATGAAAACGGCTGGCTTGAATTTGCAACAGAGCTGCCGAATACTCTGATTTCATGACAAAAAACTACTGTTTCACTACAAAAATGATGAAAAAGCTGAAAACTCTGTTTTAATAAAGATAGTTCTGATTTACAGAGGTTCTGCCTATGGAAGCAATCGTTGAAAGAATCGTGGAGAAGTGTATACAAAGCGAACTCATTGAAGAAAGTCAACGCGATTGGATGGCATACTCGCTACAACGAAAATTCATGAACTTTGGCGGTTTCTTTATTCTCGTCTGCTTTGGAATACTTGTTGCGCCGTTACCGCAAGTGATTCTTTTGAATTTTGGGTTGGCATTTTTACGAGAAAAGACAAATGGGCTTCATATGCCAACAGTATTTTCCTGCTTTATCACTTCTTTATTTTGTGAATATGCCTGCTTATATCTGATTGACCGACTGCAATCTTCTACGATAGCGGCTACAATTACGCTGTTTATTGTCTCTGTTACGCTAATTTTAATACTTGCTCCTTGCAATAATTCGGCGATTCATTGCAGCAACGAGGAGTTGCAGGACATGAAAACAGCGGTACGCAAAAGACTTGTATTATATTGCTTGATTGTTCCGCCCCTTTTGTTGCTGAAACCATTGTACAGCACTGTCTGGATTGTAGCGGCAGCTGCAGATGCATTTCTGCTGGTTTTGGCTAAAATTTGTGTTGTAATCAAATAAAACTAAATTAAAACGGAAGTAAGGTCTTTAC
>ENA-UOJN01002402-UOJN01002402.1-human-gut-metagenome-genome-assembly--contig:-C125IIP-NODE-2402-length-11800-cov-11.597275_pt1 | contig 11800 bp, 9 predicted proteins | sample MGYA00242350_ERZ723897 | MGnify/ENA metagenome assembly ERZ723897 | reverse complement strand
ATCACCGTTTGACATGTCTTTGAATACTACGGGACGATAGTTTTCAGGATGAATACCTTTTTTCATTTCTGTATATTATTTTATTGTTATTATTTTTTTTACTTGTCTGGTAAACAATATTGGGTGTAATGGTCCATTTTGGACAGCAAAGATACTTCTTTTCTTTGAAATAGAAAAAACTTCGGGCTGTTTTTTCTTCTAAAAGCCTTATTTTCTTCTTTTATAGTATTGTAAGGTAGACATTACAATATAATCAGTTTGTATGTTTTAGTGAAGAAAATAGTTAATAAAATCATTTTTTATGAGATATTTTTGGTGTGAACTTGCCATAGTTAGCGCATTTATGATTACTTTTGCAGTGGAATTTAATTCACTAACAATTATAAATATTAGAACAATGGTTAATTACAAAGATTTAGGTCTGGTAAACACTAGAGATATGTTTGCTAAGGCTATCAAAGGTGGATATGCAATTCCTGCATTCAACTTCAACAATATGGAACAGATGCAGGCTATCATCAAAGCTGCAGTAGAAACAAAATCTCCGGTTATTTTGCAGGTTTCAAAAGGTGCTCGTCAGTATGCTAACGCTACTTTGTTGCGTTACATGGCTCAGGGTGCTGTAGAATATGCAAAAGAATTAGGTTGTGCAAAACCTGAAATCGTTCTTCACCTTGACCACGGAGATACTTTCGAAACTTGCAAGAGCTGTATCGACTCAGGTTTCTCTTCTGTAATGATCGACGGTTCTCACCTGCCTTACGAAGAAAACGTAGCTTTGACTAAGAAGGTGGTTGACTACGCTCATCAGTTTGATGTAACTGTAGAAGGTGAATTGGGTGTATTGGCCGGTGTGGAAGATGAAGTTTCTTCTGATCATCATACTTATACTGACCCTGAAGAAGTAATTGATTTTGCTACTCGTACAGGTTGCGACTCATTGGCTATCTCTATCGGTACTTCTCACGGTGCATACAAATTTACTCCGGAACAGTGCCACATTGATCCTGCTACAGGTCGTATGGTTCCTCCTCCTTTGGCATTCGAAGTATTGGATGCTGTAATGGAAAAACTTCCGGGATTCCCCATCGTTCTTCATGGTTCTTCATCAGTTCCTCAGGAAGAAGTTGAAACAATCAACAAGTATGGTGGTGCATTGAAGGCTGCTATCGGTATCCCTGAAGAAGAATTGCGCAAGGCTGCCAAGTCTGCTGTTTGCAAAATCAACATTGACTCAGACTCTCGTTTGGCTATGACTGCTGCTATCCGTCAGACTTTTGCTGAAAAACCGGCAGAATTCGACCCGCGTAAGTACTTAGGTCCGGCTCGTGACAATATGGAAAAACTGTACAAGCACAAAATTATTAACGTGCTGGGTTCAGACAATAAATTGGCTGAATAATTGATTCATCCTATATAAACAGAAAAAAGCTGCTTTCTTTATTGAAGGCAGCTTTTTTTGTTTTAAGACCGGTTTCGGTATTGAAGAGGGGACTTGCCTGTATGTTTCTTGAAATAGCGGCCAAAAAAAGATTGGTCAGGGAAAGATAATCGGTTGGAGATCTCTTGAATACTTAGAGATGTGGATTGTAGTAATGCTTTAATCTCAAGAATTACATGTCGGTCAATAATGCTTTTGGCTGTGTTGCCGGATACGTTTTGTACGATTGTGGAAAGGTAACGGGGAGTGATGAATAGTTCGGCTGCATAGAAAGATACCTCACGTTGGGTGGTGCAATGTTTATGAATTAATTGGATGAAACGTTTGAATATCTCTTCCTGGCGATTTATTCCTTCGGTCTTTTTTTGCAGGAACAGGTGTTGGGTCTTGTCATAGAAGTCCAGAATGAAGTTTTGAATGAAATTTTTGAAGATCTGAATGCGGAAACTATTATCCCTGTCTTCATAAAGATCTTTCATGACCAAGCTGAGTCCGATGAATGGTTTTACACGTTCTTCAGGGATGACAATGCATGGATGCTCTTTTAGAAAGTGAAAGAAGGAGGGATCCAGACGTGAGGTGATCTCCCTGAAAAGGGTGTCGGAAAAAACAATATAGGAAACGGTAAAATCATGGCTGGCGCAGGTGCAATTGAAGATACTGCCGGGGAGAAGCAGAAGTTGGGTGTTCTCCGTCACTTCGTATGCCTGCAAATCAATTTCTATGTGGGCTTTTCCGCTACGGCAATGAAAAATAGATGCGTCTGCTAACTTTATGATCTGATTGGAGCATATATCTATACTTTCTTCTATTCCGGTGATAAACGGTTCATTCTCTGGTAAACTCAATATTTCCATATTTATTCTTGTTTTGATGTAAAATTAACTATTATTTTTGTTATAATAGGAAATCTATTCCGAATTTGAACAATGGTAGCTAATAATTGAATGTGTCGGCTTGAAAAATTCCATCTACCTTTGCGTCCGAATTTAAAAGATTGGAATATGATGACATTGAACAAAAAATGGATGCGACTAATGGTATTGGTTGGTTGTGCTGCTTTGACAGCGTCGTGTAAACAGGCGCCTGTTGCACAAATGGAGGCGGAATATGCGGTATTAAAGGTATCACCGTCGGACAAAGTTTTGTCTACTACTTATTCGGCTACGATCCGTGGCCGCCAGGATATTGATATTTATCCGCAAGTTTCCGGTTTCCTTACCCGGCTTTGTGTGGAGGAAGGACAGGCAGTGCGTAAAGGGCAAGTCTTATTTATTATTGACCAAGTGCCTTATAAGGCGGCATTGGAAACTGCTGTCGCCAATGTGGAATCGGCTAAAGCCGGTCTTGCCACAGCCGAACTGACTTATAACAGCAAGAAAGAATTGTTTGCCAAAAAGGTGGTTTCAGAGTTTGATCTGAAGACTGCGGAAAACTCTTACCTGACCGCTAAGGCTGGATTGGCTCAGGCTAAGGCGCAGGAAGTCAGTGCTCGCAATAACCTTTCATATACCGAGGTGAAAAGTCCTTCGGACGGGGTGATTGGTACATTGCCTTATCGGGTAGGTGCATTGGTTAGTGCCAGTTTGCCACAACCGTTGACTACGGTTTCTGATAATTCGGATATGTATGTCTACTTTTCGATGACTGAAAATCAATTGTTGGCTCTGACCCGTCAATATGGTTCCAAAGCAGAAGCGTTGAAAAATATGCCGGAAGTGGAACTGCAATTGAATGACAAGTCTATGTATGGCGAAAAGGGACGCATTGAAACCATCAGTGGGGTGGTAGACCGTAATACGGGTACCGCAAGTCTGCGTGCCGTATTCCCGAATAAGAATGGGTTGCTGTATAGCGGAACATCGGGAAATGTGATTCTTCCGGTTACGATGAAAGGAAGTTTGGTTATTCCTCAGGCTACCACTTTTGAAATTCAGGATATTACATACGTATATAAAGTCGTGGACGGCAAGGCACAATCAGCTCCTGTCAGTGTGACCCGTGTAAATGGAGGACAGGAATATATCGTGAACGATGGATTGAAAGAGGGGGATATCATTGTAGCGGAAGGCGTAGGTTTGCTGCGTGAAGGTACTCCCATTAAAGTAAAACAGAACTAAGAAAGACTATGAATTTAAGAACCTTTATAGAACGCCCCATCCTGTCGGCTGTTATTTCTATTTCGATAGTGGTAGTGGGTATCATCGGGCTGTTCACTTTGCCCGTCGAACAATATCCTGATATTGCTCCGCCTACCATTCAGGTAAGTACCTCTTATTTTGGTGCCAGTGCGGAAACTCTTCAGAAGAGTGTTATCGCTCCGTTGGAGGAAGCGATTAACGGTGTGGAAAATATGACTTATATGACTTCTACCGCTTCAAATGCCGGAGTTGTGGATATCACTGTGTATTTCAAACAAGGGACAGACCCCGATATGGCAGCGGTCAATGTGCAGAACCGTGTATCGAAGGCAACAGGACAGTTACCGGCAGAAGTAACGCAGGTGGGTGTGACTACCTCAAAGCGGCAGACCAGTATTTTGCAGATGTTCTCACTATATAGTCCGGGTGATTCGTATGATGAGAAATTCTTGTCCAACTATATCAGTATTAACTTGAAACCTGCTATTCTTCGTATCCAGGGTGTGGGTGATATGATGATTATGGGGGGTGACTATAGTATGCGTATCTGGATGAAGCCTGACGTGATGGCCCAGTATAAATTGATTCCATCGGATGTGACCCAAGTGTTGGCTGAACAGAATATTGAATCGGCTACCGGTTCATTCGGAGAAAACTCTGATGAAACTTATCAATATACAATGAAGTATAAAGGGCGTCTGATTACTCCGGAAGAGTTTGGGGAAATTGTGATCCGGTCTTCGGATAATGGCGAAGTGTTGAAGCTGAAAGAAATTGCCGATATAGAGATGGGCGAGGAAAGCTATGCCTATCATGGGGCTATGAATGGTCATCCTGGTATTTCCTGTATGATTTTTCAGACGGCAGGATCGAATGCGACAGAAGTAAACAATAATATTGATACCTTTTTGGAAGAAGCAAGGAAGGATCTGCCCAAAGGGGTGGAGATGGTTCAGGTTATGAGCTCCAATGACTTTTTGTATGCATCTATCCATGAGGTGATAAAAACCTTGTTCGAGGCCATTTTTTTGGTAATCTTAATTGTATATGTATTTTTGCAGGATATCCGTTCTACTATTATTCCGTTGGTGGGGATCATCGTGTCCTTGATTGGTACATTTGCTTTTATGTCCATAGCAGGATTCAGTATCAACCTGATTACCCTGTTTGCTTTGGTGTTGGTGATCGGTACGGTGGTGGATGATGCCATTGTTGTCGTCGAGGCGGTGCAGGCGCGTTTTGATGTGGGATATCGTTCTTCTTATATGGCTAGTATTGATGCGATGAAGGGGATTAGCAATGCGGTCATCTCTTCTTCGTTGGTATTTATGGCTGTGTTTATTCCGGTTTCGTTTATGAGTGGAACTTCGGGTACTTTTTATACTCAGTTTGGTTTGACTATGGCGGTTGCCGTAGGTATCTCTGCCGTCAATGCACTGACTTTGAGTCCGGCGCTGTGTGCTTTGTTCTTGAAACCGTATATCAATGAGGATGGAACGGAAAAAAACAATTTTGCAGCACGTTTCCGTAAAGCGTTCAATGCTGCTTTCGATGCAATGATTGAACGATATAAGAAAGGGGTATTGTTCTTTATCAAACGCAAATGGATGGTATGGACACTTCTTGCGGCCTCGGTAGTACTATTGGCTTTCTTGATGAATACAACTAAAACCAGTTTGGTACCTGATGAAGACCAGGGGGTTGTATTTGTGAATGTCAGCACGGCGGCAGGTAGTTCATTGAAAACGACTAATGACGTAATGATGCGTATTGAAAAGCGCATGATGGATATTCCTCAGGTGCTGCATGTGCAGCGTGTGGCAGGTTATGGTCTGCTAGCCGGACAGGGTAACTCTTTTGGTTTGTTGATTCTGAAACTGAAACCTTGGGATGAGCGTGAAGGAAAGGAAAATGATGTTCAGGCAGTAATCGGACAGGTATATGGCCGTACGGCAGACATCAAGGATGCCAGTATATTTGCTATTTCTCCGGGTATGATTCCGGGGTATGGTATGGGTAATGCGTTGGAACTCCATATGCAGGATAAACAAGGTGGTGATGTGGGCACTTTCTTCAATACCACTCAACAATATCTGGGTGCTCTGAACCAACGTCCCGAGATCGCGATGGCATACTCTACTTTTGATATCCGTTATCCGCAATGGACGGTAGAAGTGGATGCGTCCAAATGTAAGCGTGCCGGTATCACTCCGGATGCTGTGCTAAGCACATTATCCGGCTATTATGGTGGGCAGTATGTTTCAAATTTTAATCGTTTCTCTAAAGTATATAAGGTTATGATTCAGGCAGATCCGAAATATCGTGTGGATGAAAGCTCGTTGAATAATATCTTTGTGCGTATGTCTAATGGCGAGATGGCTCCTCTCAGCCAGTTTGTGACATTGACCCGCAGTTATGGGGCAGAATCGCTGAGCCGTTTCAATATGTTCAATTCTATTGCTGTAAATGCAATGCCTGCCGAAGGGTATAGTACCGGTGATGCCATCCGTGCCGTTCAGGAAACTGCCGTACAGGCACTTCCCAAAGGTTTTGGGTACGACTTTGGTGGTATTACCCGTGAAGAGACCGACCAGGGAGGTACTACCATTATCATCTTTGCTATCTGTTTCTTGATGATTTATCTGATTTTAAGTGCACTTTATGAAAGTTTCCTCATTCCGTTTGCGGTGTTGTTGTCTGTTCCGTTTGGGCTGATGGGTAGCTTCCTGTTTGCGAAGATGATGGGACTGGAGAACAATATTTATTTGCAGACCGGTTTGATTATGTTGATAGGTTTGCTTGCTAAGACTGCCATTTTGCTGACCGAGTACGCTACCGAGCGTCGTAAGGCAGGTATGAGCCTGACTTCCGCTGCACTTTCTGCCGCCAAAGCCCGCTTGCGTCCTATCCTGATGACGGCACTGACTATGATTTTCGGTCTGTTCCCGTTGATGGTTGCCAGTGGAGTAGGTGCTAATGGAAACAGTTCGCTGGGAACAGGTACTGTGGGTGGAATGGTGATCGGTACGCTGGCGTTGCTGTTTATTGTACCTTCTTTGTTTATCGTATTCCAATATTTACAGGAAAAGGTACGTCCTATTCAGTTTCAGCCGGCGGCCGATTGGCAGATTCAAGAGGAATGTGTAGAAGCAAAAGAAGAGAGACAACACCACATCGAAAGCAAAAACGAAGAGAAAAAATGAAAAAACAGATCATCACTCTGACTGTCGCAGCGCTCACACTGAGTAGCTGCGGCATATATACCCAATATAAACCTGCAACCGAAGTGCCCGATAATTTGTATGGGGAAGAGGTGGCAGTTGCTGATACCGTGGATAATATCGGCAATCTGAGCTGGCAGGAGATTTTTACAGATCCGCGGCTTCAGGAATTGATAGAGCAAGGCTTGCGGAACAATACGGATTTGCAGTCAGCACAATGGCGTGTGAAAGAGGCGGAAGCTGCTATGCTGTCAGCCAAATTGGCTTATCTGCCTTCTTTCGCTCTGTCACCTCAGGGGACAGCAAGTAGTTTTGACAAAGGAAAAGCTGTACAAACTTATACTTTACCGGTGGCGGCAAGTTGGGAAATTGATATTTTCGGCCGCATCCGTAATGCGAAACGCCAGGCGAAAGCATTGCTGGAACAGAGCCGTGACTATAAACAGGCTGTCCGGACACAGCTGATAGCCGGTATAGCTAATACTTACTATACCTTGCTGATGCTGGACAATCAGCTGGCCATTTCTGTCCGGACTGAAAAGTCCTGGAAAGAAACCGTAGATGCAACCCGTGCTCTGATGGAAGCCGGATTGGCAAATGAAGCTGCCGTTTCACAAATGGAAGCTACATATTATACTATATGTACTTCAGTTCTTGATCTGAAAGAACAAATTAACCAGGTAGAAAACAGTTTGTCGTTGTTGTTGGCTGAATCTCCTCATGCTATTGAGAGAACGGGCACATGGGACAGTTCTTATATGATGAAGGAACATTTCCCGGTAGGCATCCCTGTGCAAATGCTTGCCAACCGTCCCGATGTACGCAGTGCGGAGCGTTCGTTGGAAGTAGCTTTCTATGCCACAAATCAGGCTCGTTCCGCCTTTTATCCTTCTATTGTTTTAAGTGGAAGTGCGGGATGGACTAATTCAGCAGGAAGTATGATTGTCAATCCGGGCAAGTTCATTGCAACGGCTGTAGCTTCGTTGACCCAGCCACTGTTTAATAAAGGTGCGAACATAGCACAGCTAAAGATAGCTAAAGCTCAGCAAGAAGAAGCCAAACTGAGTTTTCAACAGGCTTTGTTGAATGCAGGAAGTGAAGTGAACGAGGCTTTGGTGAAATATCAGACGGCCCGTGATAAATCAGTTTATTATGATAAACAAATAAATTCATTAAATAAAGCTTTGGAAAGTACCTCTTTGCTGATGCAACATGGGAATACGACTTATCTGGAAGTTTTGACGGCTCAGCAGACTTTGCTTAATGCGGAGTTAACTCAGGTTGCTAACCGTTTTACTGAAATGCAAGGCGTAATCAATCTCTATCAGGCATTGGGTGGAGGTCGTGACTAATTTAGCATACTGTTATCTTCAACGTGTTGAAGAAAGAGAACGCTGTTCTCCGTGAGGAAAGCAGCGTTCTTTTATGGTTGTCAAGGTTCCACTATAACACAAACCGGATTGGATTCTTCATTGATTTCCTGTAAAAAGCTTAGCTTTCCTTCTTGGACAATTCCCGGATTTTTATCCATCCATTCGTCTATTTTCCCTATCTCCAATAAAGCGGCATACTCTCCTTCTTCTGTACAAGTGATGGGATAGAAAGGCATGAAATGCGTCAGGTCATCTGTCAGCCCCACATTGGCATCATTCATATAAGTAATATGTTTTTCTTTGTCGTAAATACCGTAGAAGGGTTTTCTCTTGTCGTATAATCCCTGTAGAGATATAAAGAAGAGATGTTGGGGAGTTTCCAGAATACCGGTTATAACGATGTAGTTGTCTGTATCCTCTTTTTGTCCCATTTTTTCAGCCGGGAAATGCCATTGCCCGGTATGGAAAGTGGTATGGACAGTAGCTTCGTGTCCTTTAATGTCGTAGATTGTGTCATTGAACGCTTTTCTGAAACGTATGCTGCCGTTGTTCAGCCAAAGTGAAGGCTGGTCTATAGGAAGAACAGTCATTGTTCCATCCTGATAATTTATATATATTAACCCTCCTATGTTGGCGTTGCCGGGTAATTGCTTGAATACGTTGATGCTGGATATCTGGTCCATGCCCATAGGATCACCTGGATTGGCAAATTCCGGCAATGAGTCTTTTACTTCTCCCTGTTCGTTGAAGTAAAGTAACGCACTTGCTTGCGGTTGTCCTATTCCTTCTCCATAATGAGCAAGAATAAGGGAGTCGGAAAAAGTAAAGTAAAGGGATGGGGAAATCTTTTGTGGTAGGTGTACTTGCCCTAGATAGTTACCTTTTGTATCGTATTTTACCAACTTGTCGGGTTGGCGATAAAAGTAGAGATTGTTGGTATGGGGGTGAATAAAGCAGTTGGCATTGCTGTAGCCTTGTGGATCTTCTCCTTTGTGCCCGATGCTGCCAAGATATTTTCCGGTTTGCTTGTTGAATGACAGGCATCGTCCGTTGGTAGAGACAAAGATATGGTCTTTAGATAACTTGATGGAATAGGAGTTGCCAATCAGGGATGAGTCTGTTGTTTCCAAAGGGATATAACGGATTTGTTTTCCCAATTGGGAGGTCTTTAATTCTGTGAGGTGTTCCAGACTTACGGCAATGTCAATTGCATTCGGGTCATTCGCTTTGTTTTGGGGAGTACAGGAGCCTAATAATAGGAGTAGGCCGCCCAGCATGATTTGCTTCTTCATAGTAGTATTGTTATGGAAGAAAAGAAGTTGTTTGCATGGGCAACTTCTTTTCTTTGTGTTTAAATGATGTTGTGTTTATTATCTTGCAGCAAAAAACAAGGAGTTTCCTGTAGCTATTCTTGCGGTAGCAATACCTTGTGCATCAGGAGTGACAGTCATGGAGGTTCCGTTTTGCAGGCTCAAAACAGCCGTTCCGTCTTCGTTCATTTTCACAAGTTCGAAGCTCTGTCCGTCGGCTACGGCATTCCATGTATTGTTTTCTTTGTTATAGACCAAATCTACAGATTTGTCTTCTCCTTTTTTGGTAATGGTATAACCGTTTTCGTTGGTTTTTACCAAGTATTCGCCATTTTCTCCTTGCACTGTTTTTACTTCACCGATAGAAGCTGTAGGGTTGGAACCGCTCCAGAATTCGATGGAATTTAAAACCAATGCGTCTGCCAGATAAGCAATTTCATAAACAGGGACAATATGGAAAGCGAGAAAGATAAGTTCGTTGACAAACTTGTTGCTTACCCCCTGGTTCCAGTCTTTCAAACTATTCCATAATCCGAAAGAACCGATGCATGATGAAAATAAGACGCTGCCACTCAACATGGCGCAAACAAGAAATGTTTTGCTTTTTTTCATGATCAATAAAGTTAAGTTTATAAAAAGTAATTTTATGACGATTTCCTACAATAAAACGATTAAATCGTCACGCAAAGATAGAACTTTTTTATGGAAAGAGGCTTCTCTACCTAAAAAACTGTATCTTTGTAAGCTGAACATGAAAAACTATTAATCAAAAATCTTATAAAAGAATGAAAGAACAAATTCAAAAAAAGCTCAATGACTCCAAGGTTCTTCGGTGGAGTGTGTTGGCGTTGGTGGCTTTCACCATGCTATGCGGTTATTTTTTGACCGATGTAATGTCCCCCTTAAAACCGATGCTTGAAAAGGAGCTGCTGTGGGATAGTCTGGATTATGGTATTTTTACCAGTGCATACGGTTGGTTCAATGTCTTTGCCTTTATGCTTATTATCGGTGGTATCATTTTGGATAAGATGGGAGTGCGCTTTACTGGTATGGGAGCATGCCTTTTGATGGTGTTGGGCTGTGGGTTAAAATATTATGCTATTTCTACTACATTTGCTGAGGGAAGCACTTTGCTTGGAATGAAAACCCAGGTAGGACTGGCTGCGTTGGGATATGCTATATTTGGTGTCGGTGTAGAGATTGCAGGCATCACGGTCTCAAAAATTATTGTGAAGTGGTTTAAAGGAAAAGAAATGGCTCTGGCCATGGGTATGGAGATGGCGACAGCCCGTTTAGGCACTATGCTGGCTTTGGCTGTTACGGTTCCTATCGCTACTTTCTTTGGTATTACTGATGATGAGGGTGTGTTCCATCCTAATATTCCTGCTCCATTGTTGCTGTGCCTTACTATGCTTTGTATTGGTACGGTAGCATTCTTTATTTATACTTTCTATGATAAGAAACTGGATGCTTCTTTAGAAGAAGAAGGGGCGGAACCTGAAGAGCCTTTCCGTATGAAAGATATTTGGTTGATTGTAACCAATAAAGGATTTTGGCTGATTGCGTTGCTGTGTGTGTTGTTTTATTCTGCCGTATTCCCTTTCTTGAAATATGCTACAGACTTGATGGTGCAGAAATATAATGTAGATCCGGAATTGGCGGGTACTATTCCTAGCCTGTTACCATTGGGAACTTTGTTCCTTACTCCGCTTTTCGGTAATGTGTACGATCGGATAGGCAAGGGAGCTACGCTGATGATCATCGGTTCTGTGCTGTTGATTTTTGTTCATACAATGTTTGCGTTACCTGTCTTGAATGTATGGTGGTTTGCCACTATCATTATGATTATATTGGGGATTGGCTTTTCTTTGGTGCCATCGGCTATGTGGCCCTCTGTTCCTAAAATTATTCCGGAAAAGCAGTTGGGTACAGCTTACGCTTTGATCTTCTGGGTACAAAACTGGGGGTTGATGGGTGTACCTGCTTTGATTGGTTTTGTCTTGAATGAGTATTGCAAAGGACCGGTAGTAGATGGAATGCAGACTTATGATTATACACTTCCCATGTGGATATTTGCAGGCTTTGGTGTGGCTGCATTGTTCTTTGCTTTGTGGCTGAAAGGTGAGAATAAGAAAAAGGGGTATGGATTGGAGGAACCAAATATTAAAAAATAATTGATTGTCTTTTAGTGAAAATGGAGGTGTGTCGTAATGCACGATGCACCTCTTTTTTTGTTCATCACTATACAAATCTGTTCACTTTCTTTAAGCTGCGATCTTTTGAAGATTTCTTTGATTTATGTGTTCCCAGCATC